>Ga0182027_10015924_pt1 | contig 10300 bp, 10 predicted proteins | sample 712E1DmetaG_FD_121300 | JGI IMG/M metagenome (GOLD analysis project Ga0182027, IMG submission 121300) | Permafrost microbial communities from Stordalen Mire, Sweden - 712E1D metaG (Illumina Assembly) | ecosystem: Environmental > Terrestrial > Soil > Wetlands > Permafrost | place: Sweden... | reverse complement strand
GGAGAACGTGTCGATGAAGAAGCCCGTGCCGCCCAGCAGCATGTTGGCCGCGCCTTTGACACGCGTGAACGAGTACTCGACGTTCTCAGTCGCGGCCAGCCACTGGTGCTCGCGCACATCTATGCCTGAGCCGGGACTCAGGTGCAGGCCGAACACGTGGCCGGCTCCGTCGCGGCTGAAGGCGATCCGCCCGGGCCCGCTCGCGCCGGTCAGCATGAACGGCATCCCCGCGAGCATCCGCTTGAACGAGCCCTTCAGGGGGTGCAGCGCGATCTGCACCGCCGGGTCCTTCCAGAGCAGGATATGGTGCTCGAAATAGACTCCCGTCGTGCTCAGCTCGACCTGCAGGGCCGGCACAAGCTCGCCCTCGATGTGGTAGGTGACCCCGCCGAACGTCTCGTTCTGCGCGGTCGTGGAAAGTTGCTTGGGTATGGCCATGGTGTAAGGGGGATGTCGCCTTCCATGTAAGAATCTGCGGGCCGTAAATGACAACGCCTGATTCCGGTTACCCGGACCTGGATCGCCGAAACTCTTTACGTAACTGCGCTCCCGCGCTTGTATCGTCACCGTGAGAATCCGCCACAGCATCCTAGTCGGGCTGCTCGCCGGGCTCTTCGCGGCGTGCTCCCACGCGAGTCCCCCGGCGCCCAGCGCCGAACGGTATGATCGGCTGATGACGCCGGAGGATTTCGACCACGGGCTGCTGGCTCGGGCGATCTTCGAGGAGTCAAACCGGGTGCGCGCCGCGCATGGCGTGCCGGCCCTCGCGCGCGAGCCGGCCCTTGACGCCGCCGCGGATGAGCAGGCCTCCTACCTAGTGCTGGCCATGAAGGCCCAGCATTCCAATCCGTTCCCCGGGGCGCACACCGTTAGGGAGCGGGTGGAGCGCGCAGGACTCCAGGGCGGCATCGTGGCGGAAAACGCGCTCTGGATACCCTTGCTTCGCTCCGCCGGCTCGCCCAACCGCTATTATTCCTACTCGGAGTATGCGGCTTTTCTTCTTGCGGGCTGGATGAATTCCCCGGGCCACCGCGCCAACCTGCTCAACCCCGCCTTCAAGCGGACAGGTTGCGCCTGTCGCTTCGGCCATGCCGTCCTAGCTGTCGACCAAAGAATCTACGCGACTCAGGTCTTCTTCACCACGTCCTATGAGACGGACGGGGCTCCCGCAGGCGCACCCGGCCCGTGACACGGGCCGCGGCCCTCAATCGTCTCGCCTCGTCCGGTCCTCGGATGTATAAGCGGATCATCAGGCGCGGGCCGGTCGGCCCGGCCCGCAGCCGCAGGATTTCCCAAGCACCATGAGTCTCACGCGCTTCTCCGTACCCCCCCTCCACAGGGTCACCCGCACGCTCGCGGCCGTCGCAATGGGCCGCGAGGCCCCGGACCTCGTCATCACGGGCGCCCGGATCCTTTCCACGTTCACGGAGAGGATCCACGAGGGCCGCGAGGTGTGGATAAAGAGCGGCCGGATCGCCGCCGTGAAGCCCGCAGGGGCGTGCAAGGCGCCGCGGGGTTCGGCGACCCGCCGGTTCGACGCCCGGGGCGGGATCCTCGCGCCCGGCCTGGTGGATCCGCACATCCACATCGAGAGCTCGATGATGACCGCGTGCGCCTACGCCGAGCCCGCGCTCCTTAACGGGACGACGACGATCTTCTGCGACAGCCATGAGATCGGCAATGTCTGCGACGCGAAGGGGATCGAGTGGATGCTCGAGGACGCAAGGCAGGCGCCGCTTTCCATCTTCCTCACCGTGCCGAGCACGGTCCCCGCGACGGGTCCGAGGTTTGAGACCGCCGGGGGCGACCTGACGCCGGCAAAGATTGGCAGGATATTCGACCGCTGGCCCGAGGCCGTGGGGCTCGGCGAGAAGATGGACTTCGTCCAGGTGGCCATGGGCGACCGGAGGAGCCACGCCGTCCTCGCCGAGGCGCTTCGCCGCGGGCTGCCCGTGTCGGGCCATATCTACGGCCGCGAATTCGTCGCGGCGGGCGCCGCCTCCGGGATCTCGGACACCCACGAGGCGATCGACCGCGAGATCTCCGACGACTTCCTCGAGTGCGGCGTATGGGTCTTCCTGCGCGGGGGGCCCCCCACGACGCCGTGGAACTCGCTTCCTCAGGCGATCAAGGCCGTGACCGAGCTCGGCGCGAACCCGAAGCGGGTCTGCGTCTGCACCGACGACAGGGACGCCGACGACCTCTTCCTCTTCGGGATGGACTGGGTCGTGCGCTCGGCGGTGAGGGCGGGCCTGGCGCCCGAGGCCGCATGGAGCATGGGGTCGCTTCATTCGGCCACGCGGTTCGGCATGGACGGCGAGATCGGGGGGCTGGCGCCCGCGCGCCGGGCCGATCTGGTGCTGCTCGACGACTCCCTGAAGCCGCAGTGCACCTGGTACGGCGGCGAGCTCGTCGTCAGGAACCGCAGGATAACGCCCGTCCTCGACAGGGCGCTGTCCCGCCGGTACCGGTATCCGCGCGCCGCGTACCGCACCGTCACGTTCTCGGCCGGGCTGGGCCTCGTGCCGAAGCTACCGACAAGGCCGGTGACGGCCAACGTCATACGGACCGCGCTTCCGGGGATCATCCTCTTCCATGACCGGGTGGAACTCAGGCCGCGCGCCGGAGAGGGCTGGGCGGGCCTCTTGGCGCGGCACCGGCTGTGCTTCGTCACAGTCGTCGAGCGCCACGGCCTGTCCGGCGCGGTCGCGCACGGGCTCCTCAGGGATTTCGGGCTCAGGGAAGGGGCCGTCGCCAGCTCCGTGGGGCACGATGCCCACAACATCATCGTCGCCGGCAGGAACGAGCCTGACATGCGCCGGGCGCTGGCCGAGATCAAGCGCATGCGGGGCGGGGTGTGCGTCGTGCGGGCAGGCAGGGTGGTCGCCAAGGTGGCGCTGCCGGTCGCAGGGCTCATGTCGGACAGGCGGGCGCCCGAGGTCGCCCGCGCGACGACGAGGCTCAAGCGCGCGTGGAAGGCGGCCGGCTGCACCCTCCCCTACATGGGCTTCAACCTGATCCCTCTCTCCGTCATCCCCGAGATCCGGATCACCGACAAGGGCCTTGTCACGGTTCCCGGGATGCGGATCGTGCCCCTCTTCGAGCCCGCGTGACCCCGCGGGCCCGGCTCCGGGAGGCCCGCCAAAAAACGTTCGGAATCCGCAGGGCGATGTGGTTCTCTCGGCGCCCCGATGACGTTCAACTTTGACACGCCGCCCCGCCGGCTCGGCACCGACTCCCAGAAGTGGCAGAAGTACGAGGGACGGGACGTGCTGCCCATGTGGGTCGCCGACATGGACTTCGAGGTCGCGCCCGCGATCGTCGAGGCGCTCCAGCGCCGCGCGGCGCACGGTATCTTCGGCTACGCCCGGCCCGTCAAGTCGACGGTCGACGCGGTCCTGGGCGCGCTAGCCGAGAGGTACCGCTGGCAGGTCGACCCCTCATGGCTCGTCTGGCTGCCCGGGCTCGTGTGCGGCCTGAACGTGGCGGCCCGCGCGTTCGCCGAGGCCGGGGACGAGATCCTAAGCCTCTCGCCCATCTACCCGCCCTTCACAAACGCCCCGAGGAACTCGGGCCGGGTGCCGCGGAGCATCCCGCTCGCGCTCGACCCCCGCGCGAGGCGCTGGGAGATCGACTGGGACGCCCTCGAGAGGGCCGTCACCCCCCGCACCCGCGTATTCCTGCTCTGCCACCCCCACAACCCGGTCGCCCGCGTGTGGGGCCGCGGGGAGCTCGCGAGGGCCGCCGACTTCTGCACCCGCCACGGCCTCGTGCTCGTCTCGGACGAGATCCACTGCGACCTCCTGCTCGAGCCGGGCGCCGTGCACGAGCCCGCCGCGGTTGCCGCCCCCGCGGCGGCCCCGCGGACCGTCACCCTCATGGCCCCGAGCAAGACGTACAACACGCCGGGCCTCGGGGCGTCGTTCGCCATCATCCCCGACGCCGCCCTGCGCGCGCGTTTCTCGAAGGCCGGGGCGGGCATCGTCGCCGAGGTCAACGCCTTTGGCTATGCCGCGTGCGAGGCCGCGTACCGGGATGCCGAGCCGTGGCGCCAGGCGCTCCTGGCCTACCTCCGCGGCAACCGCGACTTCCTCGTGGACACCGTGTCCCGGGAGCTCACGGGCGTCGTCATCGAGGCGCCCATCGAGGCGACCTACCTCGCCTGGCTCAACGTCTCGGCGCTCGGCCTGCCGAACCCGGTGAGGCATTTCGAGGCCGGCGGGGTCGGCCTGAGCGATGGCGCCCCGTTCGGCGCCACCCCGGGGAGCCATGTCCGTATCAATTTCGGATGCCCCCGGGCGACGCTCGCACGAGGCCTCGAGCGGATGAAGGCCGCGCTGCACGCGCGATGACCTCGTCCGGGGCCCCGGCCAGGACGCTGCTGGTCCGCAACGCGGACGTTCTCGTCACGATGGACGGGCAGCGCAGGGAGCTCCGGGGCGGGGGCCTGTACGCGCAGGGCAACACGATCACCGCGGTCGGGCCGGCCTCCGAGCTCCCGCAGTCGGCGGACCGGGTGCTCGACCTCGCCGGCTACGCCGTCGTGCCCGGGCTCGTCAACACCCACCACCACATGTTCCAGAGCCTGACGCGGGCCCTTCCCGCCGCCCAGGATGCCGGGTTGTTCGGCTGGCTCGAGGCGCTCTACCCCATCTGGGCGCGGATGACGCCCGAGATGCTGCGGGTCTCGTCGCTGACGGCGATGGCCGAGCTCGTCCTGTCGGGGTGCACGACGTCGAGCGACCACCTCTATCTCTTCCCGAACGGCTGCCGCCTCGAGGACACGCTCCAGTCGGCCGAAGAAATCGGCATCCGGTTCCACGCCATGCGCGGCAGCATGAGCGTCGGAAGGAGCCGCGGCGGCCTTCCGCCCGACAGCCTGGTCGAGGACGAGGCCGGCATCCTTAAGGACACGCAGCGGGTGGTCGAGGCCCACCACGATCCCGCGCGCCTCTCGATGCTCAGGATCGGCGTCGCCCCGTGCTCGCCGTTCTCGGTCAGCAGGGACCTCATGCGGGAGTCCGCGAGCCTCGCCCGCTCCCTCGGGGTCTCGCTCCACACCCACCTAGCCGAGAACGACAACGATGTCGCCTACAGCCGCGAGCAGTTCGGGGCGACGCCGGCGCAGTACGCCGAGGCGCTCGGATGGGTCGGCCCGGACGTGTGGCACGCGCACTGCGTGAAGCTGGACGACGCCGGAATCGAGCTTTTCGCCCGCACGGGCACGGGGGTCGCGCACTGCCCGTGCTCGAACATGCGCCTCGGGTCGGGCACTGCGCCAGTCCGACGCATGGTCGCAAGGGGCGTACGCGTGGGCCTCGGCGTCGACGGGTCGGCATCGAACGACGCAGGCAGCATGATCGCCGAGGCGCGCCAGGCGATGCTCCTGCAGCGGGTCGGACTCGGCCCCTCGGCCATGACGGCGCGCCAGGCGCTCGAGCTGGCGACCCTCGGAGGAGCCCGGGTCCTCGGGCGCGACGACATTGGCGCGCTCGCCCCAGGGATGGCGGCGGATTTCGCGGCCTACGACCTGCGCGGGGTCGGCACCGCGGGCGGGCTTCACGACCCTGTCGCGGCTCTCGTGTTCTGCGCGCCCGAGCGCTCGTCGTGGGTGGTTATCAACGGCCGGGTCGTGGTCGAGGAGGGACGCCTGCGCACGGTCGACCTCCCGTCCGTCATCGAGCGCCACAACCGCCTGTCCCGCACGCTTGTCGCGGGCTGAAGCGGGACATGCCGGGCGCCCACTTGCCGGTTGCGGCCGCATCGGGGCGGCGCATCGTGCGGGGAGGGCCATGCGCATCCAACAGATCGAGCTCGATTCGAACCTCTTCCTCTCGCCGCTGGCGGGCTACACCAACCTCCCGATGCGGATGACCCTGCGCGAGCTGGGGGGCCTCGGATGGGCCACGACCGACCTCGTCAACGCCCGCTCGCTGATCGAGCGCAATCCCACCGCGCTCAAGCTCGTAGAGTCGTGCGCGGGGGACCGCCCCCTCTCCATCCAGCTCTTCGGGAGCAGGCCCGACGAGATGCGCGACGCGGCCGTCATCTGCGAGGAGATGGGCGCGCAGGCCGTCGACATCAACATGGGCTGCCCGGTGAAGAAGGTGACGAAGATCGGTGGGGGCTCGGCAATGATGACCGAGCTGTCGAAGACCGCGGACCTCGTGCGGCGGATGGTCGGCGCCGTCGGGATCCCGGTGACGGCCAAGATGCGCCTCGGCTGGGACTCCGAGAACATCACGGCCCCGGATCTGGCCCGGGTGCTGGAGGAGGCGGGCGTCGCCGCGGTCTTCGTCCACGGCCGCACGCGCGCGCAGGGGTTCTCGGGCGCGGTGAGCCTCGCGGGGATCCGCGCCGTCGTCGAGGCGGTCCGCTCGATCCCGGTCATCGGCAACGGGGACGTCACGACCCCGGAGGCCGCGCGCCACATGCTGGCCGAGACGGGCTGCGCCGGCGTCAGCATCGGCCGCGGCGCCTTCTACGACCCGTGGATATTCCGAAGGACGGAGCACTTTCTGCGCACGGGCGAACTCCTGCCGGAGCCTGGATTCGCCGAGAGGATCCGCGTCCTGAGGCGCCACTTCGAGAGGTACTGCGACTTCTACGGCGACGCCCGCGGGCCGCGGCTCTTCCGGAAGGTGGCGCCCTGGTATGCGAAGCGGTTCGGCCCCGCGAAGCCCTTCAAGCAGCGGATCCTCACCATTGAATCCAAGGCCGACTTCGAGGCCGTGGTCTCCGAATACCTGTCCTGGCGCTCGGCGTTCTGCGACGCCTCGGGGGAGCTCCTTCCCAAATACCGGCCGGCCCCGATGTCGCCGGCGTTCTCGCGAGGCGGGGCGGAGGGGGGCCCCTCGGACCGCGATTCCATTCCCGTCCCGCGCGGACCGGTCGAGACCTGGTGAGGGCGCGGCCCGGGTGTCAGTAACTCTTGGACACCTCGGCCCCGGTCGCGTCCTTGAAGTAGATCATCTTCTTGACCGCATCGACGCGGTCAAAGGTGATGCCCAGGGCCGCGTTTACGGTCTGCCCCTCGCGCACGATGACGCCGTTCACCAGGGCCCGCGAGGGCGTCCCCTGAAACACGCCGCCCACGCTGGCGTTCCCGACGAACACCCGGAACTCGGCGCTGGCGGCCGGCGCCGCCTCGAGGCGCGTGCTGTTCACCTTGATGTCCGTCGTGAGCTGCGCCTCGGCCATGACCGAGATGGTGGCGGGTGTCGGCGAGGGCTCCTCCAACCCCGTGATCGCCGCGTCCACCTTCGCCTGCTCGTCGGCGCGGCGGTTCGCGATGGCGTTCTGGGCCTTGTCCATCAGTTTGCCCGGCCCCGAGGTGATCCGGTTCAGTGAGTCCGCGGCCTCCGCCTCAAGGTCCTTCTTGGGGCCCGGCTTGGCTATGGGCGTCGACTTGATGGGAACTTCCCGACTGGGGGCCGGGAAGAAGATCCTGTAGGTGTAGACGCCGCCGATCGCAAACGCGACGATGACAAAGGCGACGCCCGCCTTCATGACGGGGCTGAGCGTCGCCCGCCTCCGAAGAACGGCACCCTTCTTGCCGGGCGGGATCGCCACCGGCTTGCCCCCCATCTTCACCGCGGGCTCGGCAACGACCTTTATGTTGAGGCCGGCCTTTGGGAACGGTGCGGACGACTTTTCGTGCGGCTTCGAGAGGGACAGGCGCGGGATCGCCCCCGGAACGCCCGGAGGCTCCGGGGCTCCGCCCGGTGGCGGAGGGGGTGGCATGGAAAGCACCGACATCGGCGGCATGGTCCCTGACCTAAGCAGCGGGGGCGGCGGGGGCGGAGGAAGATCGGACATCGGCACCGGCGGGGGTGGCGGCGGGGGAGGCGTGGAGGAATATCCCGCGGGCTCCGGTGGCGCGAAGGCGGGGGGCGGCGGAGCAAACGCCGGGGGAGGTGGCGCGAAGGCGGGGGGCGGGGGCGCCGCGGGAGCCTGGGCTCCCTTCGGCCTGAGCTTGAACGTGGGAAGCTCGGACGCCGGGGGCTCCTCCGGCGCCAATGCGACCGGAATAGGAAACGCCACGGGGGGAGGAGGTGGTGGTGGCGGCGGGACAAACGCCTCGGGCGGAGGCGTGAATTGGGCGGCCCTGCCCGCCGGCTCCTCCCCAAGATTGAGGCGCGGCTTCAGGCGAAGGCGGCCGGCCGCCTCGGTTTGTTCGGCGCCTGGGGGAGGAGGAGGCGGGGGCGGGGGAGGAGGAGACGACGCCTCGCCGCCTGATTGCAGGCGCGGCTTCAGGCGAAGCGGTTGCGGCTCATCGCTCATCGATAGGCACGTAAACTACTTACCGGACAAAACACGAAAACAAAAAGATTCACTGGCGGTCCAAGGCAGCGACCCCCATCCTAGTCCAAATCCCAATGAAACGCCTCGTCCCCTTCGTCCTTTGCGCAGCACTGCTCGCGAACTCGGGCTGCCACATGTTTTCAAAGAAGAAGAATCCCGCCGCTCCGAAGGAGAGCAAGACGCTGGCGTCGGACGACGAGAAGGACTTCATGCAGCGTTGGATAGACAAGCGCACGAACGACCTTGTCACACAGGGTGTCCCGGCAAAGGCGGCCCACGATCAGGCGATCGCCGAATTCAAGGCGACCTTCAAGTACCTGAAGGTGAGCCAGCAGGCAAAATGATCAGCTGTCCTTTCTGACGCCAAGGACCTCTATTTCAAACACAAGCGTCGCCTCGCTGGGGATCTTTGGCGGGCTTCCAAGCCGTCCGTAGCCAAGCTCGGGCGGGATGATCACGACCCATTTGTCGCCCGGGTGCATCATCTGCAGAATCTGGTCCCATCCCGCGATCACCTCGCTGCGGCCCACCCGGAACGTGAACGGGTGCTGCGTGCTGAGGACCGAGTCGAACACCTTGCCGTTGAGCAGGCTCCCGACGTAGGTCACCATCACCTTGTCGCCCGGAACCAGCAGGGGCCCGTTGCCCTGAACCTCGACCACATAGCGGATGCCCGTATTCGATTTCTTGGCGTCGGGCCACTTCTTCTCCACAAAGTCGAGGTCGTCTGGCGGCAGTTTCTCGCGCTGCGCATGCAGGAGCACGGGCGCGGCCATGAGCGCGAAGGCAAACGCTGCGATCCGTAGAGTGGGCATGTCGCACTACCCTGCAAAGCCCTGCGCCTTCGTCAAGGAACGAGCGGCGATCGCCGGATGCGCCGCGATCAGCGCGAGCCCCTGGGCAAGCAGCGTCTTGCCGGGTTCCATCCGGTGCCATGGCGAGGCTCCGGAAGGATGCGGCAAGGGGATGCAGTCGGCCTGACGGCCTGCCAGGCGGACACGGAAGGTCCTGCCGACAACCTCCTGAAGTGGGGCCGGCTCGAGAAACCGCCCGATCGCAAGCCTGCCGACGGGGATCACCAGTGCTGTTTGCAGGAGCTCGAACTCCCTCTCAAGCCAGCGGCCGCAGACGTCGATCTCCTCGGGTGCGGGCACGCGGTCGCCTCCCCGGGGATGCTTTCCCGGAAAGCAGCGGCACACGGCTGCAAAATAAATCCGGTCGCGGACCTCGTCCTCGCTCCATCCCAGAGCCGTCGAGAACCACTTGAAGAGGGTCTTGCCAGCGGTCCAGGCGAACGGCCGCCCGAGGTGCGGCTCCTTGTCGCCGGGGGCCTGTCCGACGAGCATGATCAGGCTCGCCACAGGGCGGCCGACAACGACCGGCTTGTGCATCCGCGGGCAGAGGTGGCACCTGCGCAGCGCCGCCAGGTGTTTCTCAATGGCCGTCGCAGACATCGCAAAAAAAGGATGGAGGCCCTTGCGGGCGCTCCATCCTTCGCAAAATCTCGATGCGGGACAGTCTTAGTAACGGCGCTCGCCGCGGTCGCCACGACCGCCGCCGCCGCCGCCACCGCCGAAGCCACGGCCGCCACCGCCGCCGCCGCCGAAGCCGCGACCGCCGCCGCCGCCGAAGCCGCCACCCGGACGGTCTTCCTTCGGACGCGCCTCATTGACCGTCAGTTGACGGCCGCCGAGCTCGACGCCATTGATCTTCTCAGCCGCGACCTTGGCCTCTTCGGCCGTGCCCATGGTGACGAACGCGAAGCCGCGGGGGCGGCCGGTCATCTTGTCCATGGCGACGTAAACGTCGGTGACGGATCCGAACTGGCCGAAGTGCGTGCGCAGCTCGTCTTCAGTCGTTTTGAACGAGAGGTTTCCAACGTATAGTTTGGAATTGCTCATGATGTGATGCTCGTAGAGCCACCGTCCGCTGCCAGTCCGTTCCCACCGTCGGGTTTCGAAATCATCACTTGAGCAAACCGCTCAGCCAACGACTC
>Ga0182027_10015922_pt1 | contig 10300 bp, 7 predicted proteins | sample 712E1DmetaG_FD_121300 | JGI IMG/M metagenome (GOLD analysis project Ga0182027, IMG submission 121300) | Permafrost microbial communities from Stordalen Mire, Sweden - 712E1D metaG (Illumina Assembly) | ecosystem: Environmental > Terrestrial > Soil > Wetlands > Permafrost | place: Sweden... | reverse complement strand
GGCCGCACGCCGCCGATGGCTTCCACCCGCGGCCCCGGCCGGGGCCCCCGGCGCCGGATCGATGGCCTCGATCGATCCTTCCCGGCGCCGGCGGGGTCATACTGGCAGGCGGCGTCCCGGCGGATACGCGCGCCGGCGGGCCAGATGAGAGGTTGAGGGTGACACTGGGTCAAGGCGCAGAGGTACCCACCTGCGGGTTCTGCGGCGCGAAGCTGATCTTTCGCGGCCAGACGAGCTGCCAGTCCTGCGGCAGGGTATTGACCGGACGAACCGACGCGCCTGTCGTGGCGCCCGCCGCCGCGCCCGCCACGTCGCCTGCGGCGCCGCCGACGGCGGACTCCGCGGGGGCGAACGTCGAGCCTGCCACGATCCCCACGCCCGAACCGCCGGCCGCCGAGCCACCAACCTCTTCCTCCACCTCCACCCGGTTCTTCCGCTCATTCGCCCTGCCGCCCTCGACTCTGATGCCGCCGACGACATCGCTGGCCGATTCGTCCGCGCCGGCGGCGTCCCAGATGCTGTCGCTTCGGACGGTGACTCCCGCCGACGCCGCCGCCACGGCCACGGGCGCGCTCGCCGGCGAGGCTCCGCGCTCGACGGTCGCCCAGCCGACTCCCGGCCAGCCCACGCCGATCCAGCCGGCCCCGGTGCACCCGTCGGCCGGCCAGCCAGGTGACGCCCGGCGCTCGGGCGGCTCCCACAGACCGCCACCGCAGACGTGGGGATCGCCGCGGCCGCAGCCCGGCAGCGGAGGTCCCGGCTCGGTCTGGCCCGGGCAGGCACCCGGGGCATACCCGCCCCACCCGCCCGAGGGGAGCGCGCGAGGGAGGAACGCCAGTCGCAGGAGCGGCACCGGCTGCGGCGTTTGGCTCGTAATCGGCATCGCCGTGGTGATCGTGCTGTCGGCCATCGGCGGCTTGGGCAGCCCGCAGACCGGCTACTCGGAGGGAACGGCGATTGACTTCGGCAACCAATACCCGGTCGCGCAGGCCACGACCGAGTCAACGTTTGTGCCCGTGGCGTTCCCGTCAATCGACCCTCTGGTCGCGGTTGGCGGGCCGGCAGAAGCCCGGATCGACCACACCGCGACCCTGCTGCCCGACGGCCGGGTGGTGGTCGTCGGGGGCGTTTCCACCAGCAGGGGCTCAGCCATCGCCCCGACATCGATCGAGACGTACGACCCGGTGACGCGCTCGTTCTCCAAGACCGGCTATCTGGTGACGGGACGCTCGGATCACACCGCCACGCTCCTGGCCGATGGCACGATTCTCATTGCGGGCGGCAAAGCCGTCGGCGGGTTTCCGCTCGACTCGGCCGAGATCTACGATCCGAAGACGGGCACGTCGCGCGCGACGGGTTCGATGACCTCGCCAACCTACTCGGCTTCGGCGGTCGCGCTCGACGACGGCAGAGTCCTCCTTGTCGGCGGCTATGGAAATGGCGACGTGCCCGCGGGCGCCGAGTTGTACGACCCAGCGAAGGGCACGTTCGGCCCCGCCGGGGGGACCTACCCGGGCTCCGGCCAGGTATCCGCGGCCAAGCTCGACGACGGCCGCGTGCTGGTTGCCGGAGGCTACGTGTCGGGTGAGGCGCTCGATTCGGCCGCTATCTACGACCCCGCCTCCGACGAATTCCAGCTCACGGGCTCGATGCTCGAGGCTCGCAGGCAAGCCACCTCATGCCTGCTGGCCTCGGGCCAGGTCCTGATCGTGGGCGGCACCGATCTCTGGCAAATGCCCAGCTCCACGGCCGAGATGTTTGACCCGGCTTCGGGTGCCTTCATGAAACTGGCCCAGTTGGACGACGTTCGAATGTTCAGCACCGCGACAGTGCTGCTGGATGGCTCGGTGCTCATCGCCGGGGGCACCGACTCCTCCGGCGCCCCGATTGCGACCGTCGAACGGTTGGACCCCACAACTGGCATCTCGACGCCGGTCGGAACGATGGCCCTGCCCAGGGCGGGTCACACGGCCACCCGTCTGCTCGATGGGACGGTCCTGCTGGTGGGCGGCTCCGAGTCGACCGCCGATGCCGCCGTCTACGACCCGAGCGGGCGGCTGGTGAGCTCTCCGAGCGCCAGTCTCGCTCCGGAAAGCCCGTCGCCCGGCGCCAGCGTCGCGACCGATGCCTCGTCGAGCCCGTCGCCCGACGCCAGCGCCGCTACCAGCCCGTCGTAGATCCCCTCGGCTCCCGCGTCGAGCCTGAAGTAGTCGGCGGCTTTGCCGCGCGGGTTGACCGGGGCGGTGCATCCCGTCGACTCGGGCGGCCGAGTCGCTGGTTCCAGAGCCCACTGGACCCCACTCCAACACCCCCATCCAAACGATCACCGGCCTGGTGTTGTGACCATCGTCCCATTGCGGCGTGTCACCTGTGTCGGAGACTTTTTGGCGCGTGCAACCAGTAGAGGTGCGGTGATATGGCGAGTCGGCGGACTCCCAGTCGGCGAAACCCCGGCCGCCCGGGCGAGCCTGAAATCAGAACTCCTGAGGAGGGCGTCGGCGTCCCCGAATCGAGCAGTCAGGCGTCCAGCAGCGAGCCCGTGACGGGTCAGACAAGCGCCGTTGCCGCCGCCCCAGCCGCGGCCGCTGCCTCAGCCGCTGCCGCGGCTGCCGTTGCCGCCGTCAGCGCCGCGATCAAGGCGACGACCGCCTCCGCGGCTCGTGCCGTGCCCGTGCCCGTACCCGCCACGCCCGCGGTCGCCGTACCCGCCCGCCTCGCGGCCGCGCATGAGGGCTCCGTCGCGGACCGCGCCCGCGCCGCCCTCGAGCCGATCATCCACGCCCAGACCGCCGCCGTCGCCGCGGCGACGACCCCGCCCGCCGCCGCGGCAGTGCCACCGACCCCGCCCGACGCCGCGGCGTTGCCACCGATCGCGGCTGCCGCCGAGGCAGCGCCACCGATCGCGGCTGCCGCCGCTGTGGCGCTCCCGGAGCCCGAGCCCGTTGCTCCCTCGCTCTACGCCCGCCCGACGGCAACGCCGGCGACGCCACCTGCGCCGGCCAGATCCGGGCCCCCGGCCAAGCCACCAGTCATCGTCGAAGGCTACGTCCGTCCGCCAGGCCGCGATGTGCCCGGCATCATCCGCGCCCACCACGATGAGGACGACGAGGTGGCGGCGGCCGCCGCTTCGGCCGTCACTCCCGCGCCCGCGCCGCTCTTCTCCAACGAAGGCTTCGTCAGGAACGCCGGTCGGCCGAGCTTGAAGGCCCGCATCCTCGGACCGATAGCCGGTATCGGGGCCGCCGCCCTCGCCGCCGGATCGGCCCTTGGCCACAGCGTCGGGTCGCGCGGGTCGAAGGGCACGGTCCCTGCTGGCGCGCCTCCTGATGCCACCGCTCTCGATCCCACTTCGCTCGACGGAGCAGTCCCGCAGCCGGCCAGTGGCGGCCGCGCGCCCGGCGCCTCCGGTCGCTTCGGTGAGACCCGTCTCTTGATGGCCATCGCCTCGGTCGCGCTGGCGATACGGGTCGTGGCCATATGGGTTGGCTCGGCCGTTGCGGTCGTCGTCCTGCCGGTCGTCCTCGGTCTCGGCCGGCTGATCTCGATCCCGCTGCGGCCGCTGACCAATTGGATCACTGCCCGCGACTCGTCCTGGCCGGACTTCGATGAATACGGCAATCCGCGCCAGCGCGCCAGTTCGCGTCGCCGGGCGCTCGGGGTCGGGCTCTTCGTCGGCTTCTTCGGCATCCTGTTCCTCGGCATCGCGCTGATGGCTATCCTGCCGCCCGGGTCGAACAACATCGCCTCGAGTCCAACGCCGCGCGGCTCCGACGTCGCCCTGGCCAGCCCAGCGAACGGCAACCACGTTGACAACGGCAACCCAGGCGAGCCGTCCGCGGATCCAACGCCCAATCCTTCCGACGTGCTCGTTGGAGATGAGTCTCTTGCACCTGGCGCCACCCGCCGCCCCACGGCCAAGCCGGCCGTGATAACCGCGCCCCCTGCTGCGCCGACCTCCGTTCCGACCACGACGCCACCGCCTGGATCGACCACGACGCCACCGCCTGGATCGACCACGACGCCACCGCCTGGATCGGGCACGACCACGACGCCTGGATCGACCACGACGCCGATCCCGATTCCGAGCGTGACGCCTACCCCGATCCCCACTCTCTCGCCCACTCCGGTACCGACGGCGACTCCGTCGGCTCCTTTCCTCGACACCACCGTCGCCCCTCCAGCCTCGGTCGGGACCTCGGTCAAGTTCCGGATCATCTTCTTCCCGAGTTCGGTTTGCTTCCTCACAAGAACACCCCAACCTGGGACGCCCGGTTCCGCGCGCAACTCAAGCTCCTTCACTCTGGCAGCCAGTGATGGCGGAGCCTGGATCGACTGGGGTAGCACTGCTCCCGTGGGCAGCTACTACATCACGACGACCTGTACCGTCCCGGGCACGAGCACCAAGAAGACCTCCGGCGACAAGGACGTGCCTTTTGTGTGGACTGCCCTGCCGACTCCGCCGCCGGCGACCCCCACCCCCACCCGCACCCCCACGCCCACCCGCACCCCCACTCCTCCGCCACCCTCCACTTCTCCGTAAGAGTCGCTGCACCGACACATGAGAGCCCCTCGTTCGCGAGGGGCTCCTTGTTTCAGCGGTGAGTCAGAAAGGGCCGCTAGCGTCGTCCCCATCAGGGCAATTAGGCTTCCGAAGCCGGAATAGTGATCTGGCTCGGTCCTCCTGTGCGCATCTATGTCAAACAGGTGTTGCAGCCGGAAGGCGCCTGGTCGAGGTAACGACGACATGGCCCGCATGGCACGCGCGATCCAGAAACAATTCGCCGTCGGCCCCCAGCCTGTCGAGGGCGAATGCCTCGCCCGGACCGGCCCTGCTCCGATCGCGCTGGTCGTGGACGACGAGCCACTCGTGCGTCGCTTCGTCTCGACGGTTCTACGGCGACATGGCTGGTCGGTTCGCGAGGCCGCCGATGCGGCCACGGCGCTTGCCCTGGCCGCGGCCGGGCCGCTCGACCTGCTCGTCACCGACTACGAGATGCCCGGCATCTCGGGCGCAGCCCTGGCGGCTGAGTTGCGCCTGCGCGACGAGAACCTGCCCGTCCTGATGGTCTCGGGCCACCCCGAGGCCGCCGGCGAGATGCGACGCCTCCACGGCCGCACGGCATTCACCCGCAAGCCGTTCGAGGCCACGGAGCTGGTCGCCAGTATCAGCTCGATCCTCAGCTGATCGGCTCGCAAGCACCGGCCCCGGCCGCCGCTCCTCCGCGGCCGGGGCCCTTCCATATAGCGACTCGCCCTGAGCGGGCGGAGTCGCGGACCCGTTACACTCCCGGGGCCATGACGAGCCAGATCAGCCGGCGTCCCTCCGGGCCGACGAAGCCCATCTCCGTCCGTGCCTTCCTGGCGCTGGCCGCCGGCAAGGGCGCCGCGTGGGCCACGCGCCTGGCAGGCCGTGGCGGCGGCACTGCCATCACGGGCATGGTTGCCCGCAAGGTGGATCCGCACATTCTCGATGAGCTGGTCCGCATCCCCGGAGTGCCGGTAGTAGCGATCACGGGCAGCAACGGCAAGACCACGACTGCTCGATTCGCTGCTGCGCTTTTGCGAGGTGAGGGGGTGGCAGTTAGCCACAACTCCGCCGGCGCGAACCTCATCCAGGGCGTCACGAGCCTCGCCGTCAGCCACGCGAACCTGCGCGGCCACCTCCCAGACGGCGTGCTCGTCGCCGAGGTGGACGAGGGCGCGCTGCCCAGAGTGGCCCCCGAGACGCTGCCGCGGGCGCTCCTCGTCACGGACCTCTTCCGCGACCAGCTGGACCGCTTCGGCGAGATCTACGCCGTAGCCGACGCGATCGAGTCCGTTGCGGCGGCGCTGCCGGCCGACTCGGCGCTGATCGTGAACGCGGACGATCCGATGGTTGCGACCCTGGCCGAGAAGCGCGTCGGGCGGCGCGTGACCTTCGGCCTCGCCATCAAGCGATCCACGGACCAGATCACGCGCGCCGCGGACACGATTCGTTGCCCGCGCTGCAAGTCGGATCTCAAGTACCGCCACGTGTATCTCTCGCACATGGGCGACTACAGCTGCCCGGCCTGCGGTTTCAGCCGGCCCAAGCTCGACGTCGCCGTGACGTCGCTCGAGGTGCCCGGCCTCGATCGAACGCTGCTGACCGTCCAGACGCCGGGCAGCAAGATCAACCTCGAGATACCGCAGTCGGGCGTCCACATCGCCTACGACGCCGCCGGTGCGATCGCGATAATGGTTGGGCTTGGGATCTCGCTCGAACATGCGGCCGCGTCGCTGGCTACGGTGGGGCCGGCGTTCGGCCGGCTCGAGAGGATCTACGCCAACGAGCGGACGATCATCCTCGCCTTCGCCAAGAACCCCACCTCGTACAACACCACGCTCCGGGCGCTGGCCACCGAGGGCGAGCCCAAGCAGCTGCTGATCGCCGCCTCGAACACGCTGGTCGACGGCGGGACTTCGGCTGGCTGTGGGACGTCGACTTCGAATCGATGGCGCCCAAGGTCGAGCGGGTGGTCGTCTCGGGAACCCGGGCCGACGAGCTGGCCAACCGGCTCCACTACGCGGGTGTCCCGAAGGGCAAGCTGAAGGTGATCGAGGATCGACCGTCCGCCTTGCGTGAGGCGCTCTCGCCCCTGAAGCCGGGGGCCAGGCTGATCGTCCTGTCGGGCTACACGCCGCTGATCGAGCTGCGCAACGAGATGACGCGACTCGGCTGGACGGGGAGGTACTGGGCCGTATGACCGAGCCGAGGAAGGTCAGGCCGCAAGTTCCGCACAAGCCCCCGCCACGGACGGTGGCCGTCCGGCCGCTTCCGACCGACTACCAGACCGATCCGGCCGATCGATTCCCGCTGATCGCGCCCGCGCCGAAGCCGGCGCGGCGCGGCCGGGCGCCCAAGGCCGCCTCGGCCGCTCAGTCGGCCGCTTTGGCCGCGTCGACCGCGTCGACCGCCGCCTCAGCTTCCGACTCGAGCTCCGCGGCTCCGCCGCCGCCTCCGGCTCCGGTCGTCCATTCGACCCGAGCGAGCCATTCGAGCGACCACAGGCTGCTTCGCATCGCCCACCTCTACCCATCACTCCTCAACGTGGCCGGGGACGGCGGCAATCTCATCGCCATCCAGCGCCGGGCGCAGTGGCGGGGCATCCCCGTGGATGTCGTGGCCGTCGAGAAGGGCGAGACGCCCGACTTCCGCAAGTTCGACATCGTCCTGTTCCACGGCGGCCAGGATGTCGAGATGGCGATCGCGGCCGACGATTTCGCGCTCAAGGCGCCATCGCTGCGCGAGGCGGTGGCCGAGGGCGTTGTCGTCTTCGCCGTCTGCGCCGGGCTGCAACTGCTGGGTCATCGCTATATCTCGAATGCGGGCGAGGAGATGCTGGGCGCGGGCATCCTCGACCTCGAGACGCGCGGCGGCCCGCAGCGCTTCATGCAGCACGCCGCCTGCGAGGTCACGATTGACGGGGTCACCGAAACGGTCGTCGGCTTCGAGAACCACTCTGGCCTTACCGAACTCGGGCCCGGCTGCGAGGCGTTTGGGCGAGTCGTCGCCGGAGCCGGCAACAACGGCCGCGATGGTCTGGAAGGGGCGCGGTCCGGCAACGTATTCGCCACGTATCTGCACGGCCCGTGTCTGCCCAAGAACCCGTGGCTGACCGACCAGCTCATCCGCATCGCCGTCGGCCGCGCTCAGGGCGTGGCTCCGAGCAAGGTCGTCCTGACGCCGCTCAACGACGAGATAGAGGTCCACGCCCACTACGTCGCGCTCGGCAAGGCCATTGCCAACCGGGGCAAGCGCACCGCGCTGGAGCCGGCCAGGCTCGTGCGAGGCCAGCCGAAGCGATAGCGCCGCGGCCGCAGCCGAGCGCGCGGGCGGACCCGCGGGCCGGGACCCGGGGCGCCATCCTCTCCCAATGATGTTGTGATGGGAATTCGGCAAGAGGCGAGGGCGGCGTGCCGAATGCGGCTATCGCGACGCGCCCGGCGCGCGACGACGCGCCGTCTCCGCGCCTACCGAGCGAAGATCGAACGGTTCGGGCATGCTCGGTCGTATGTGGAGTAGAACCGTCGTGAGGGAGAGCGAATGATCGAGCTGGCCGGCGTGCAGCCGCGCGACGACGAGCGCGTCGCCGAGTTGCTGCTGGCCGCCGTCCCGGACGCTCACCGGCTCGCTTCATCGGTGCTGCGCGACCCGGTCGGAGCCGAAGACGCGGTCCAGGACGCGCTGCTGCGGGCCTGGAATCGCCGCCGGAGCATCCACTTCGAACTCGGGCAGCCGCAGCGCTGGTTCATGCGGATCGTGCTCAACGTCTGCCGGGACGAACTCCGCCGCCGGCGTCGTCAGCCGGTCGCGACGGCGGAGCCGGCGGCCGAGCACGCGATCGAGGCGGCCTCGGCGGACCACGAGCATGACGACCTGGACCGTGCGATCGGGCGCCTGACGGAGGACGAGCAGGTCGTCCTGGGCCTTCGATTCGGGCGAGACATGACGATCCCGCAGATCGCCATACAGGCGGGTCTGCCCGAAGGCACGGTCAAATCGAGACTCCATTCCGCGCTGGAGCACATGCGAGCCGAGCTCGATGCCGAGCACCGAGCCGAGGAGCAGAGACGATGAGCGATCCCAATCTGGAGCCGAAGCTGCGGTCCTACTACCGGCGGTTCGAGCCGGACGATTCCACGCGGCTGGCGCTGGCGGCACGAGAGAAGCTCGACGAGGCGAGGCAGCCACGGCCGGGACGCTCGCTGTGGGCCACGCTGCGGCTCGGTGCGACCCTCGTGGGGGCGGTCGTCATCGTGGCCGTGCTGCTTCAGGGCCGCTTCGGCGCCGATCAGGGCACCGTCCCCGGCGGCGGCACGGGCTCGCCCGGCCCCACGTTCAACCTCCCCGCCGCCCTCAACGCGCAGGTCGACCAGGCCGGGCTGATGCGAACCGGCGGCATCTGGGCGGTCCAGGGCTCATACCTGCTCACCTCGACCGACAACGGGGCAACGTGGCGCGCTGGGTCGTTCCCGGCCGTGAACTTCACGGGCGGCAGTCTGGCCGGGCCGGCGGCAGTGTTCGTCCTCGATCCGGACCACGCCTGGTCGATCGCCCGCCGGGACGTCGGTGGGTCCCCGGAGCCCAGTCCCACGCCCGCCGGCCAGCTGTTCGTCATCGATCGAACTGCCGATGGCGGCAAGTCCTGGCAGTCGGCGCCGGTGTCGGGCGCCTTCGGGTGCCAGACGGCGACGATCTCGTTCGTGGACGCCAGCAAGGGCTTCATCATGTGCGCGGTTCCGGCGAGCACTCCCGCGGGGCCCATCACTCCCGAAACCACGACCAAAGGCGTGGGCACGATTCTGCGGACCGACGACGGCGGCGCGAGCTGGTCGATGGCGGGCAACGCCACGGGCCTCGGCTCGCAGTTCACGGCCAGTGACGCGACCACGCTCTGGTCGGCGCCCGACTCGGACTCATCCGCACTGACGGGCCCGGCTCTGTACGTGAGTCGAGACGCGGGCCTGACATGGTCTCTGGCCGACTTGCCCCAACTGGCTTCCGTCCCATCTGGCTCCGGCGTCCGCGTCGAGGCCGGGCCGGTCTTCTCGGACAGTTCAAACGGAGCAATTGCGATCGGTGTCTACGTCTGGGGCAGCAGCGACCAGCCGGCTGTCTGGTTCTACCGAACGTCGGATGGCGGCAAGACATGGACCCTGGCCAAGACCCCGAGCATAGGTCCGCCGATGGGTAACTTCCCACCCGGTGCCCTGGTCGGCAAGGTGTGGGCGGCGATCGGAATCACCGGTAACGCATTCTTCGGTCTGCGGGAAAGCAGTGACTTCGGTGCCAGCTGGACCGAAGTTCCGGGCTTCGGAATGCCTCAGAACACCAGCTTCATCTGGGTCGACTTCACCGACGCGACCCACGCCGCCGCAACCACGTTCGCGGCCCCGGGGGCTTATGCGCTGATGCTCTCCGGGGATGGCGGCAGGACGTGGCATGCGGCCGACTTCGGCAACGCCCGGGCGAAGGTACCGTCCGACCCGTCGCGGGATCCTGCCGCGGCGACGATGACCGTCAACGACTTCGAGCAGGCGGCCTACAAGGCGAGCCCGGCGATGGCGTGGAACATGCTCTCGTCCTACTCGCAGCGGGCGTTTGGGAGCGAGCCCGCGTTCGAGAGCGCGATGGCCGCGCTGCGCAAACGCACCAATTACGCGTACAAGGTCGGCGAGGCGACGCACGACGCCACCATCCGCGACCGGCTGAACCTCACACCGGGCGTCTGGGACGACCTGACCGCGTTCGCGGACCTGACCCGCGCCTACATCGTGG
>Ga0182027_10015921_pt1 | contig 10301 bp, 8 predicted proteins | sample 712E1DmetaG_FD_121300 | JGI IMG/M metagenome (GOLD analysis project Ga0182027, IMG submission 121300) | Permafrost microbial communities from Stordalen Mire, Sweden - 712E1D metaG (Illumina Assembly) | ecosystem: Environmental > Terrestrial > Soil > Wetlands > Permafrost | place: Sweden... | reverse complement strand
TTCTGCTTCCACAATGGAAGTTATTGATTTTTTATTCGTTATTGCTTCAATCGACTGTCTGAATTCTTCTGCTTTATCGAACCTGGTATCAAAAACGGCTGCTGAATGGGAAAGTATCGTTTGTACTTCACAACCTTTCCCTGTCAGGTCCGTTAAAATCGGCGAAATCTTATTAAAAGTACAGAATGATCCTGTTATTGCCAATCCAACCTTCAAACCGATCAATTTTCCCATTGGATACTTGCTCTCATCGAAACTCACGTTCATACCCCCAGTTCATCGATGATGTTGCTGATAGTCTCATGTATATACCTTGCAGCAGTCACCGGGGCGACCTTCCCTGGAAGTGATAAAGCCCAGATTGTTTTAAGGCCTATTTCACCAGCCTTTGCAAAATCTACTCCTCCTGGTTTGGAAGCAAGGTCAATAATCAGGCAATCACTTTTAATAATTGACAGCATATTTGCATTAAGAACGATACTCGGAATAGTATTGAAAATGACATCCATTTTAGGCAGACAGCCAGCCAAGTCATCCAGATATACCGGCTTATAGCCATAACTTTTTATCCATGCAAGGTCTGCATACTTGCGTGCTTCGACATATACTTGCGAGCCGATACCCTGCAGCATTCCGGCAAGAATTTTTCCTATTCTGCCAAAACCCATTATCAGGGCGTTGCATGAATGAAGCGTTATTGGCATTTCTTCCATTGCTATTTGAATTGCACCTTCAGCAGTAGGAATGGCATTGAGTACAGCCATTTCCTCTCTTTCAAGAATATCGATGCAATATACATTATAGACCTGGGCAAGGTTTGCTACTTTTTCACTGATGTGTCCTGCAATAAATAGCTGTTTTTTCGACATTGCTTTGAACAATTCATTTATTAGTATTTTCCCGTCATGAAACGGTGTGTTGATGGTCTCATTATCATTTGAACAAGGCAGCGGTCCTATTACGACTTCGGATCGCATTACAGCTTCCTGAATACATTCAGTTTCCTTATGGTTTACATCGAAGCTGGCCTTTTTAAATCCATATATATAAACAGAATTGCCTTCAGAAAAAAGTGAATCTGCGAGTTTTATGTTGCGCAAATCTCCGCCTATTATAGCAAAACTCATTTTTCTTAACATTTATGTACTCCAACAGACATACATACCTTTACTGCTATATATTATGTTATGTTAGAGAGCATAGTGTTTGTACAATCAAACAGAATGTCAGAAGACTTATTGAACAAGCAGATACTTTTTATAATCAAGATCCTTTTTAGATTTGCCTATTGCAGCAAAACCAACTTTACTCAGATCGAAGATCCTGGAAATAACTCTTTTAACATCTTCAATAGTGATATTATTAACTTTCTCAAGTACTTCATCCGGTGTAAGGATATGTCCCAGCAGAAGTTCGGATTTTCCAATAGCATTCATCCTGCTGCTTGTCCCCTCCAACCCTATAATAAAGCCGCCTTTTAGCTGTTCTTTAGACTTTACAAGTTCTTCTTCTTCCAGCCCTTTATCTTTTAAAGTCTGTATTTCATTACTGATAAGTTTTAACACTGTTTCTACATTATCAGGCTTCATACCGGCATAAATGGTAAAAATCCCTGCATTCTTATAGGAAGATGGATAGGAGTAAATTGCATAGACCAAACCCTTTTGTTCACGGATCTTTTGAAATAAACGTGAACTCATCCCGCCTCCAAGCACATTGTTGATGGCAAGAAGAGGGTAAATATCGTCACTCCCGTGTTCTATACCTTCTAAGCCTATGCATATATGCATCTGCTCAGTATCCTTTTCCTTTATTGAAAAAACCGGTTTGAAATCGGGCACATCATAAACAGACGGTTCAGTAAATAAACTTGACCAACTGCCGAAATATTTGCCAACAAGATCGAAAAGCGCATTTTCATTAAAACTTCCTGCAACAGCAATAACGATATTGCTTGGGTTATAGTGAACCTTCATGTACTCTTTAATATCTTTTCGGGTGAATGCTTCAAGATTTTCTTCTGTTCCAAGTATGCCAAATCCTAGAGGATTGCCTTTCCAGATAGCTGATGAAAGAACATCATGAACAAGATCCTCTGGGTTGTCTTCATACATGTTTATCTCTTCATTGATGACCAATCGCTCTATTTCCATGTCTTTTTTGGACATTCTGGAATTGAAGAACATATCTGCAATTACTTCAACTGCCAGTTCCAGATGTTCATCAAGCGTGCGTGTATAATAACATGTGCATTCTTTGCCGGTGAAACCATTTAACTGCCCACCTATCCCGTCTATCGCCGCCGCTATCTCCTGTGCAGTTTTATCCTTTGTGCCCTTAAAAAGCATGTGCTCAATAAAATGAGAAATACCGTTGTTTTCACTTCGCTCATTTCTTGAACCTGAAGCAATCCATAACCCAAAGGCAACAGACTTAACATACGGTATATTCTCATAAACCATTCTTATGCCATTTTCAAATCTTTTTATCTTAAACATGTTCAACTATATTTTCCCTGTTCCTGATTGCTCTCAGGAATCGATGCCTGATTCATAAGTGCATCTTTGCGTGAAAGGTTGATTCGTCCCTGTTTGTCTATCTCCATGACTTTAACAGGTATTTCATCACCTATATTCACTACATCTTCAACTTTGGCGACGCGCTTGTTGTCCAGTTTGGAAATATGGACAAGCCCTTCCTTGCCAGGCAGATACTCAACAAAAGCACCAAAGGCCATTATCCGGGTGACCTTGCCCATGAAGACCTGTCCAGGCTGAACATCGCGGCCGATCCCTTCAATCATTTTGATAGCTTTTAAGCCTGAATCCTCATCTGGAGCTGCAACATATACTTTGCCATCGTCTTCAATATCGATTTTTGTTCCTGTTTCAGCAATGATGCGGTTTATCATCTTTCCACCCGGTCCAATTACGTCGCGTATTTTATCCGGTTCTATTGCCGTAGTGAATATCTTTGGCGCATAAGTCGAAAGTTCTTTTCTTGGAGCAGCTATGGTTTTGAGAAGTATGTCGTCAATGATCTGAAAGCGTCCTTTTCTGGTGATTTCAAATGCTTCCCTGATGATACCGATATCAAGTCCATCTACTTTAATATCTACCTGAATTGCTGTAATACCGTTCTTTGTACCCGCTACTTTGAAATCCATATCTCCATAAAAATCTTCTATGCCCTGAATATCAATAAAAGTAATGTGTTTTGACGGATTGGCCTCATCAATCACCAGGCCTGCAGAAATGCCTGCTACCGGGTTTTTTATAGGTACGCCTGCATCCATAAGCGCCAATGTGCTTCCGCAAACGCTGCCTTGTGATGTGGAACCGTTGGACATCAGTACTTCTGAAACCAACCTGATGGCATAAGGAAACTCTTCCTCATTCGGCAAAACCGGTTCAAGTGCTCTTTCAGCCAACGCACCATGACCTATTTCACGTCGGCCTGGCCCCCTGGTTGGTTTAGCTTCACCTACGCTGTAACCTGGGAAATTATAGTGATGCATATACCGCTTTTCATTTTCAAGATCTACACCATCAAGCATCTGCACTTCTCCGAGAGCGCCTAGTGTCACGATCGTAAGAACCTGCGTCTGTCCTCTCTGAAATAGACCTGAACCATGTGTGCGCGGCAATACACCGACATCAGCGAACATAGGCCGGATCTCATAAAATCCACGTCCATCCACCCTTTTACTTTGTTCAAGGATATATTGTCTTACCAATTTACGTTCGATTTTATATATTGCTTCAGATATAACACTCTTTTTATCAGGATATATCTCGGCAAAATGATTCTGTATTTCCGCTGCAACTGCAATCCTGCTGTCTTCACGCTTTTCCTTGTCAGAATTCAACAAAGCTTCCATAATTCTCGCAGATGCAAAACCAGATACAGCTTCAAACATATCTGAAGGTATCTCGTATGAAGTATAATTAAACTTAGGTTTACCTATCTGATCAACAATGGACTGAATAAAAGCTACAAGTTTTACGATTTCAGCATATCCAACCTGAATTGATTCAAGCATCTGTTCTTCTGTGATTTCCTTAGCCCCTGCTTCAATCATGGTTATTTTATCTTTGGTGCCTGCCAATACGACAGCCATTCGGCTTTTTTCCCTTTGGGCGGTATTAGGGTTTATTATTGTTTCCCCATCAAGATAACCGAGCATTACTCCTCCGATCGGACCCTTGAAAGGTATGTCGGAAATGGATAGAGCAGTAGATGCACCTATCATTGCTGCTATTTCAGGTGTATTGTCCTGATCAACAGACAAAACAGTGTTCACAACGGATACATCATTTCGCATGTCCTTTGGAAATAAAGGCCTCAGTGGTCTGTCTATAACTCTTGAAGTGAGTATGGCCTTCTCAGAAGGTCTTCCTTCTCTTTTTATAAAACCTCCGGGGATCTTACCTACAGCATATAATCTTTCTTCATAATCCACACTGAGAGGAAAGTAATCAATTCCTTCTCTTGGGACAGGTGATGCTGTTGCTGTGGATAAAACAACAGTATCGCCATACCTGACTAAAGCTGAACCATTTGCCAACTGCGCCAGTCTTCCTGTTTCTATAGTAAGTTGTCTTCCTGCAAATTCCATGCTAAAAATCTTATGCACAATATTCCTCCTTGTGCCGCGTCCTATTTACGCAAATTAAGCTTTTCAATTATAATGCGATACCTGTCGATATCATTTTCTTGAAGATAATTGAGCAACCCTCTTCTTTGACCTACCATTTTAAGCAATCCTCTTCGTGAATGGTGGTCCTTTTTGTGTATTTTTAGATGTTCATTCAAGTGATTGATTCTCTCCGTAAGTATCGCGACTTGAATTTCCGGTGAACCTGTATCAGTAACATGAAGACGGTAGGTACCAATAATTTCCTGTTTTTTCTCTTTAAGCATAAAAAAATCCTCCTTCACTTTTTACACCAAAAGCCCGGTAAACGGCCGGAGATTCCGAAAACCGCGCTAATGGCCACCGAACGGTAATTATTCCGACTCGGACCCAAATATATTATTAGCAGAAACATTCTAACATATAGCATGAAAATTGTAAAGAAAGCCGGATTTTTAAAATATACACCTCAAAATGCAGGATTTATTTAACTTTTGTCGAATTGTAACATTTAATTAATACAATTATCTTCATGTCCTATATGTGTCCTTTAGGAGGTAAATATGGACAGGCAAACTTTTATAGAAAATGTTTCGCAGCGTTTGAATGCCCTTGGAGTTGCTTATACTATCGGAGCAGGTGCAGACATCGTTATTAATGCTTCATTTCTGACTGCCGGATGGAGCACAGGGAATAAACAGATCTCGTATGAGGCATCCACTTATCTGAATGAAACTGAAAAAACTGTCTTTATGTGGGAACTGACAAAAGAATCGGGCTCGGGATTTTCATTTGGAGGCAGCTCGGAAACTTCTTTTCAAACCGGCAAGACACTGTTCAGAAAAGTCAAAAGTGTTCAATACGGACCTGACGGCAAGGCATATGAAATAGACCTGGATCTGGGTGCTATCCCAAATGCTGTAAAAGAAGCAGCTAAAGCATGCGGCTGGAAGTATAAGACAGTGCTTAACAGGAACAAGGCAATTTATCCTGCAGGTATGCCAGTCATGACCGGTCAGCAGCCTGCGACACCTCAATATGCCCCACCATCCGTACAGCAGCCTTTTGCGCCGCAACCTCCATTTCAGCAGCCATTTGTACAACAGCCTCCGTTGCAACAGCCAGTAAATATGCCGTACAATCAGGCTCCGGCATACCCTTATGCAAATCAGCCTGCACCAAAGAAGAAAATGAGTGGGATGTCAATATTCATTTTTATCCTGCTAGTGGCAATAACCGCAGTATTATTTATTTTTGGCGGAGCCTCGCTATTAGGCCTGGGCATTGCAGCTGTTATTTTATTAATTGTGTTTATTATCCTAAAGGCTTTAGCCGGGAAAGGTTTCATACGAAACTTAATTCTTTTTATTATAGCTCTTGTAGTCTTATTTATAGCTTTTGCATTTGCGACAGGAAATGGTCATTTTAATTTTTCAGTAACCCTGGATAATGGGAAACCGTCAATCGATAAAGTCGGTTTTGCCAAAAGTATAGACCCTAATACAATGGCTCCTGTGGATAAGGTCAACGGTGTTTTTTCACAGAATGACACTACTATATATTATGTTATTAAAATCTATAATACACTTGCAGGTACAAACCTGCATGTCGTATGGAGTTATGAAAATGGTAAATCAACTATAGAGAATGATATGCCAATTAATCAGGACTTAAAAGGCAATTATTATTCAATTAGCATTCAGGCCGGACCGGGAGCCGCTTTTCCAATTGGAAAATATTCAGTGACCATTACGGGTACAAAGGATAACAAAGAATTATATACATTGACAGATAATTTCAGCATTACAAAGTGAATATAGCCGGAAATCATGCAGCCGGTGCTTTAGCCTTTAGGCGTCGCATTTGTGCGGACAATATTGATCAGATCATTTATGAACCTGCTCACAAAGGGCAGGTTCAATCTTATTGCTAGCTGCAGGAAGTATATTGCCAAAGCGCCAAGGAGGGAAAACCCCACAGCTATGCCAAACCCTCTGGCAAGTCCTCCTACGAAATTAGCAACCAGCATCCTTTTCGGGTGCTCCAGATAGTTTATATATTCAGTCATCTTGAGTTTTTCCATCTGGATTGATATTCGATCAAGTTTTTTGCTTATTAATCTAAGAAGACTTATTTTTTCTGCCATATGAAACATTTTCCTTCTTGGAATCGAAAATGCAAACCAGGGAACTTATATTTAATATTATGTGCAATTGATAGTTTTGGATAAATCGGTATAATATATTTATGGCAGATGAAGGCAGGGAGGACGGTAAAAATGGAAGCAATTGCTGATGTTGGTGTTTTTGGGGGCTCGGGTTTCTACTCTTTCATCGAGGATGTGACTGAATTAGATATCAGCACACCATATGGACCACCAAGCGACAAAGTTGCCATTGCTGATATTTATGGAAAAAGAGTTGCTTTTCTGCCACGTCATGGGAAAAAACATTCAATTCCACCTCATATGATCCCTTACAGAGCAAATCTGCATGCAATGAAACAGCTTGGCGTCCGTAATATTATTGCACCTACGGCTTCCGGCAGTTTAAAGGCTGATATTGCACCTGGCGATTTTGTAGTTTGCGATCAGTTTATCGATAGAACATGGGGACGAAAAGATACATTTTACGATGGACCCGAGACAGTACATACAAGTTCTGCAAAACCATATTCACCTGAACTGTGTAAACTTGCTTACGAGTGTGGTCTTGAATTGGGAATGAAGATGCATCCCAAGGGAACTATTGTCATAATACAAGGTCCAAGATTTTCTACAGTTGCAGAAAGTCGCTGGTTCAGCAGAATGGGTTGGGACGTCATTAATATGACTCAGTATCCTGAGTGCTATCTCGCACTCGAACTTGGGATGCCTTATGTCAATATATCTATGATCACCGACTACGATGCCGGATTGGAAGGCCGCGATGATATAAAACCAGTTACCCATGAAGAAGTGATAAGGGTCTTTGAAGCCGGCAACGATAAATTAAAAAAGCTTTTACTCCGTATGATCGAACAATTATAAAATTATTTCAAGGCTGCTGTTTATAAGAACCTTATCTTCTACAACACGCGCAGTAGCGCTTCCTATGCCATGCGGGATAATAAAACGGAGTTTTCCGTCAACATTTTTTTTATCATGAAGTATGTTGCCAAAAATTGTATCGATTTTTAACTTTTCAGGGTAATCAACTTTTAAAGGCAATCCTATTTTAACAAAGAGGCTTTTGATTTTTCTTAAGTCGGCCTCGACTGGTATTCCAAGTCTTCGTGCCAGTTCAAATATAACTATCATACCGAGAGCTACACATTCACCATGAAGCATGCGAAATTCAGAAGCACTCTCGATTGCATGTCCAAATGAGTGGCCAAGATTCAGCAATGCTCTTTCCCCTGTTTCTTCTTTCTCATCAAGTGCAACAATGGCTGCTTTTGTAGCACAGCTTTCATATATGATGTTCTCAAGTATTTCTTGATCTTGTTTCATGATGGCTTCGATATTTGCATCAAGGTATTCAAAAGCAGCCCGGCTGTTGATGACCGAATACTTTACAACCTCAGCCATACCTGATCTGAATTCTCTTTTAGATAGCGTTTTTAATGAGTTGACATTAATAAATACAAAAACAGGCTGATAGAAAGTACCAATAACATTTTTAATTCCAAGCAGGTCGACTCCTGTCTTCCCGCCAATACTGCTGTCCACCTGCGACAGCAAGGTCGTAGGAACCTGAATATATCTGACACCGCGTAAAAATGTTGAGGCGACAAAACCGGAGATATCTCCCACTACTCCGCCGCCAAGTGCAATGATTATCGATTTTCTATCGACTTTGACGTCAACAAGCCTTGAATAGATGTGCTTTATAGTTTCCAGACTTTTTGTTTCTTCACCAGGCTTCAAGAGAATCACATCTTCATCACAAATATTTCTGGAAGAATTATTAAAAGAACTCCTGAAATCCGTTAACTGATGTGCCGATACGTTTTCGTCCGTTATCACGACCAGCCTGCCATCTGGACATTTTTGACTTAAATATGTGTGAAAGTCTGAAAAATCCTCTTTAATATATATCGGATATCCGTTTTTCGATAACACTACAGCAAGCTCTCTGATTTCCGCACCTCCTCATATGATTATACTATAATTGCAGCATCATTTTATTTTCATTACCGCTAAAACGACCTCTTCCCCGTTGATGTCCCAAACCTTTGAATATGCTTCATCTGCCGGAGTCCTATCGGTGATAATATCAGATAGCGTATCACCGGATATCAGCGCCCTATTCGCATCAAAAACAGCTGTGATCTTTTCGCTGCTTTTATAGAACAGTGTTATGTGGTCCATTACTTCAAATCCAGCCTCTTTTCGCATTGTCTGGACCTTGCTTACAATTTCGCGAACAAAGCCTTCTTCTATGAGTGTACAATCAAGATTTGTATCCAATACGACATTTACGCCTTTATCCATTTCCGATACAAACCCTTCTTTCTGCCTTTCTTCAATCAGCAGGTCCTGCTCCATCAATTCTATAGTTTTGCCTTCAATTTCAAAAACAAGGTTATGTCCAGCCTTAAGTTCCTTATATTTCTCTGCACCGTCAATACCAGCGAGATATGATGAAATTGAAGAAACGAGTCTTCCGTATTTAGGTCCTACGGTCTTCAACTGTGGCTTAAATCTATAATCGATGTATATTGACGCATCGTTTATCAGCTTCAAATCCTTTACGTTCAGCTCTTCCTTTGCGATATCTGAGTATTCCCCTGGTATTTCAAACCCAGCGGATATTAAGATAGACTTAAGCGGTTGACGATTTTTGACGTTGGCTTTATTTCTGCATGCCCTGCCTAGGGTTACTATCAGAAGTATCCTGTCCATATGTTCTTCAAGCTGTTTATCGATCATAGATGGATCATATTCAGGGAAACCTTCAAGATGAACGCTTTCAAAGCCTTTTTCTTTCATGCAGGATGAAAGGTTCATGTAGATATCCTCAGACATAAAAGGCGCAAAAGGTGCGACGAGTTTTGAAAGTTCTATCAACACATTGTACAGAGTCATAAAAGCATTGATTTTATCCTGCGGCATCCCGCTCTGCCAAAACCTTTCACGGCTTCTGCGTACATACCAATTGCTCAAATTATCTGTAAAATCAATCAGTGCCCTCGCAGATTCGGTTATGCGGTAATTATCCAGATTTGCATCGATATTAGCGATCAGGCTGTGAAGCTTTGAAATTATCCATCTGTCAAGCACATCAAGTTTATTGTATTCCAATTGATACTTTTTGGGATCAAAGTTATCAATGTTTGCATAAAGTACGAAAAAGGCATAAGTGTTCCAAAGCGTTCCCATGAATTTACGCTGTCCTTCAGCAATCGCCTCCTCTGAAAAACGGCTGGGAAGCCATGGCGCACTTGCCGAATAAAAGTACCAGCGAATCGCATCAGCTCCATACTTATCGAGAACCGTCCACGGATCTACGACATTTCCTTTATGTTTACTCATCTTCTGGCCTTCTTTGTCCTGGACAAGGCCAAGTACTATGCAATTCTTGTAAGCAGGCTTATCAAACAGCAAAGTTGAGATGGCATGAAGCGTGTAAAACCAGCCCCTGGTTTGATCAAGCGCTTCGCTTATAAAATCTGCCGGAAAATT
>Ga0182027_10015920_pt1 | contig 10301 bp, 4 predicted proteins | sample 712E1DmetaG_FD_121300 | JGI IMG/M metagenome (GOLD analysis project Ga0182027, IMG submission 121300) | Permafrost microbial communities from Stordalen Mire, Sweden - 712E1D metaG (Illumina Assembly) | ecosystem: Environmental > Terrestrial > Soil > Wetlands > Permafrost | place: Sweden... | reverse complement strand
TTCAAATTATGCAGTGGTGAATATTTATAAATATATTTGAATTCTTCTTCCTTATCGCTGGAACCATAATCACCAACCCATGCCCAGCCAATGGTGAATTTATGAAAGCGTAGCATGTCCATCACACCGACCTGTGGAATAGCCACTTTAAAAAGATCGGGACGCTGTTCCATACAGGCACCAATGAGAAGCCCACCGTTGGAACCACCCATGATGCCAAGCTTTGCAGGAGATGTGTATTTTTCTTTTATAAGATATTCTGCAGCAGCAATGAAATCATCAAACACATTTTGTTTTTTTAGAATGGTTCCTGCTTTATGCCAGTCTTCTCCATACTCTCCACCACCACGAATATTTGCCATAGCATACACGCCACCGTTTTCAAGGAAAATTAATCTGCTGATGGAAAAGTTCGGAGTGAGGCTGATGTTAAAACCACCGTAGCCATAAAGCATGGTGGGGTTATTACCATCAAGTTTAATTCCTTTTTTGTAAATGATAAACATGGGAATCTTAGTGCCATCTTTGCTTGGATAGAACACCTGTTTGGTTTCGTAATCGTAGGAATTAAAATCAATATCGCATTTATGATAAACAGTAGAGGAATTATTAAGCAGATTATATTTGAAAATAGTAGGAGGGAAGGTGAATGAAGTAAAAGAATAGAAGGCGATATTATCATCTTTCTTTCCGCTGAACCCGCTCGTGGTGCCAAGTGCAGGTAATTGCACTTCTTTTTCAAATTTACCATCCATGGAATAAACATATACTTTATTGCTGGCATCTTTCATGTACTGAGCAATAATTTTTCCACCGATAAGTGCTACACTCTGCAATACTTCTTCCTTCTCTGGAATAATGATCTTAGCCGGTTCACCTGATAAAGGGTCAAATAGCAAGACCTGATTCTTAGGGGCTTTTTCGGAAGTCATCACCAGAATTTTATCATCAATATTATCGATCACATTGTATTCGTAATCGAAACCATTTGCAATGGGCTTAAAGTTTGATTTCAAATCATCAGAAGTTTTATAATACAAAGCATTTCCGCTGGTAGTCTCCGTTTCGGAAAGGAATAGGAATGTCTCATCGTCGGTGATCTGAACAGTGTAATTGCGTAAAGGATATTGTTTGTTCTCATAAATAAGTTTATCCTCGCTTTGTTTATTCCCTACTTTATGAAAATAAACTTTATGATATTCGTTCTTTGCTGAAAGTTCAGTTCCTTTAGCAGGCTCATCATAGCGGCTATAATAAAATCCATCTTTCTGCCAGGCAATACCTGAGAACTTTATCCACTGAAGATCATCATCCAGTTTTTTCCCTGAGGGTAATTCAATCACATGAATTTCATTCCAGTCCGAACCCCCTTTAGCAGTGCAATAGGCAAGATATTTTGCATCATGTGAAACAGCTATTTGTTCCAATGCTATCGTTCCATCTGTGGACAATGTATTTGGATCAAGCAGCATTTTGGGCGCTCCTTCAAGGCCTTCCTGAATATAAAGCACACTCTGGTTTTGCATGCCGTCATTTTTATAAAAGAAATAATATTTTCCTTCTTTGAAAGGAACACCATACTTGGGATAGTTCCATATTTTCGTAAAACGTTCGCGGATCTTATCACGGAAAGGAATCTTTGTAAGATAATCACTGGTTACTTTATTTTCTTCTTTCACCCATGCCGCTGTTTCATCCGACTTGTCATTTTCGAGCCAGCGATAAGGATCGGGCACTTTCACCCCGAAGTACGTGTCAATGGTATCAACTTTTTTTGTCTTGGGATATTGCATAATTTGCGCATTTGTTGAGGTAATGATCATGGTAAAAATCATCATCATAAAAATAATTCTTTTCATAAATATTTTTCTATTAATTTTAGCGACAAATTTAAACAAAAAACAATGGGAAAAGTTCATAAATCGGTAACAGTTTTTAGACATAGCTTTCTTGCGGGAAGTATGATGGTTGAACTGAAAGAGGAAGTGGAGGAAGTAGATGGAACAATGTCTTCCTATACTCAATTCAATGAAAAGGGGCATATTATCAAGGAAATTTCATACTCATCAGATGAGAAACCCGAGCAAATGACTACGTATAAATATAATGATGCAGATCAACTTATTGAGGAAATTCTTTTTGATGAAGAAAATGAGGTTGCTGAACGAAAGACTTATGAATATGATGAAAAGGGCCGGATGCTGAAAAAGTTCATTCATTATGCCGATGATACTTTTGATACAATGCATTATAAGTATAATGAAGATGGGCTATTGACGAATAAACATGTAGTAGATGCAGATGGCATAGAGGAAAACAAACATGTGTACGAATATGAAAAGACAAATTTGATTCGTTTTGCAGAGTATGATAACGAAGGCACCTTGCTGAAAGAAGAAACCTGGAAATATGACGAAAAGGGTAATGAAATTGAAATGACAAAGTGGGATAAAGAAGATGACAGGTTGATAAATACTCTGGTTGATTATTACGAGAACGGCGACAGGCAAAAGGTGCGCGTGTTCAATCAGGAGAATGAACTGGTAGAGAAGACTTTGTTTGAGGAAGATGAAAAAGGAATATTGTTGAAAATTATCGAAGAAGATCCATATAATTTAAATACTACGGAGTTTGTGTATGATGAGCGCGAAAACCTGATTGAACAAACGGAACTGAGCCGGGATGGAGAAGTGAAAAGCAGGGTTACCCGTGCATACAACGAAGATAATGAAATGGTGGAAACAGTTATTTTTATTGACCGTCATGGTGCCGGTGTAAACCAGCATTACAAAATGAAATATGTGTTTGAATAATTAAATTAAGTCTAACTATAAAGCATGAACTATGAAAAATTTATTATTTTCTTTGATGATTATTCTTTTTGTGAATGTCAATATTAAGGCTCAGACTCTGACGCCAGAGACATACAGTGGAATTCCGGAAGCAAGCAAAACAAAAGTTTTCAGTGATGATTTCTCTGATAACAATACCAAATGGCCTGAAAAATCTGATACAACGGCTATATATAAAGTGGCTGATGGTTTTTATTATATTGATATAGTGGGTTCTACTGGAAAGACGATAGCAGAGACATTATCTGCGTTTGACGATACTAAAAACTATGAGGTCGAAACAAAAATGCAGTTCTTGCAGGGAGTTAAAGACAAAGAATATGACCTGATGTTCGGAGGTGATGAAAAACAAAATAATTATAGAGTTGGTCTTACAGGGGACGGTGGGTACTATTTTTATAAAAAGGACAATGGTGAGAAAAAAGTAATAGAAGCCTATACTATAACATCTACAGTGAAAAAAACAGAAATGAATAAAATCACTATCAGAAAATACGACGGGAAATTCTATCTGTTTATTAATGAAACACTGCTTTATCAATCTGAAGCAGGAGCGCTGTTCGGTAAACGATTTGGTTTTCTTGTGATGCCAAAAATTTCAATCAAGGTAGATGAAATCCGGATTTCTTATATCAATAGTCCGATCGTAAATAAACCTTTTGTAAAACCTGTTGGAAGACCAATTAATCTGCTTGCTATATGTGAAAATGGTAAGTGGGGATATATGGACAGTACCGGAAAAACGGTAGTGCCTTGTAAATTCGACGGCGTTTATACTTATGGAACCATAGACTTTACCAGTGGAATGGTACCTGTGAAGGTGGATAAAAAATGGGGTTACGCTGATGCAATGGGCAATTTATTAATTGCTGCTCAATATAGTGATGCCGACGAATATAAGAATGGACTTGCCCATGTGGAAGAATCAGATGATGAGTATTCGTTTACCGGTGGCAAAGTATCCTACCTTGATGAAACAGGAAAGAATATTGTAGCGGATGCCGATTATGAATTAATCACCGGACTTTTTGGCGCTGCATATTTTAGTGATGGTTTATTGAGGGTCAAGAAAGATGGTAAATATGGTTTTATTGATAAAACCGGAAAAATAATTATCCGCTGTACTTTTAATTATGCCGAAGATTTTCATGAGGGATATGCCGTTGGTAAAATGGGCGAAAAGGATAAATACGGGTATATTAATAAAAAAGGATTGTGGGCTATTCAACCACAATATACACAAGCAAATAAGTTTTATGATGGAATAGCTATAGTGACCATTGAAGGAGGTAAAAAATATTCTTTTATTGACAAAACAGGCAAGATAACAGGCTCCACGGATCTGGACCTCAGCACAAGTTCATTATTTTCCTCATACAGCCTGAGTTTTAGCGGTGGGTATGTTGAATTTAAACAAAATGATAAACGCGGATTAATAGATAAAACGGGAAAGATTATTGCACCTGCCATTTACGATGATATTAATCCATTTTATGACGGACTTGCAGCAGTATGCAAAGGCGGTACAAAGACATCAACATGGGGCATTGATATCTGGACGGACGGTTGGGGATTTGTTGATGTAACCGGTAAAATGGTTATTCCGAATAATTATGAAACAGTTTCTTCTTTTTCAAACTCTGTTGCACCGGTAAAAGAAAACGGTTTGTGGGGCTTGATGAATAAAACAGGTAACTGGATTGTGAAACCTACTTATAAGGAACGTCCCGAAACTTATGGCAAGACACTCATACGCATGAATGGCGAGAACTATTATCATGGTGATTTCACTTATATTGATAAAACCGGTAAAACAATCTGGGCACCGAAGACGCAATAAATTTTCTAGTATAATAAAAAAGCCCGTCGTTTCCGGCGGGCTTTTTAGTAAAATGCAAAAAGCTATTAGCAATGTCCCTGAGCTAACATAGCATCAGCAACTTTTACAAATCCACCGATATTTGCACCCTTAACATAATTTACGAAATCACCTTCTTTACCGTATTTTACGCAAGTCTTGTGAATGCTTACCATAATACCGTGTAGTTTAGCATCAACTTCTTCTCTCGACCATGGTAATCTCATTGAGTTCTGAGTCATTTCAAGTCCTGATGTAGCAACACCACCGGCATTAGCTGCTTTTCCAGGTGCAAAGAGGATTTTCTTAGCAAGGAAAACTTCAACAGCTTCCGGAGTTGATGGCATATTAGCGCCTTCAGCCACACAGATACAACCATTAGCAACCAGTTTTTTTGCATCTTCACCACTGATTTCATTCTGGGTAGCACTTGGAAGAGCTACTTCACCTTTTTCGCCCCATGGTTTTGCACCATTGCCTGTGAATTTGCAACCGAATTTTTCAGCATATTCTCTGATTCTTCCACGTTTCACGTTCTTCAGTTCCATGATATAAGCTAATTTAGCTGCATCAATACCAGCTGGATCAAAAATGTATCCTTCGGAATCTGATACAGTAACACATTTTCCACCTAATTGATTAACTTTCTCAATAGTGTACTGTGCCACGTTTCCAGAACCAGATACTAAAACAGTTTTTCCTTTGAAACTTTCGTTAATAGTTCCCAGCATTTCCTGTGCAAAATATACACAACCATAACCTGTAGCTTCTGGTCTGATCAAACTGCCGCCCCATTCAAGGCCTTTTCCTGTTAATACACCGGTGAATTCATTACGGATTCTTTTATACTGGCCAAACATGAAACCGATTTCTCTTCCGCCTACGCCGATATCTCCGGCAGGAACGTCAGTATCGGGTCCAATGTGTCTTTGTAATTCAGTCATAAAGCTCTGGCAGAAACGCATTACTTCATTATCTGATTTACCTTTAGGATCGAAATCTGATCCGCCTTTACCACCGCCCATAGGCAAAGTAGTTAAGCTGTTTTTAAATACTTGTTCGAATGCTAAAAATTTCAGCACGCCTAAGTTCACAGTAGGGTGAAGTCTTAAACCGCCTTTGTAAGGTCCGATGGCGCTGTTCATTTCAATACGGAAACCTCTGTTTACCTGGAACTGACCTTTGTCATCCAACCAGGGAACTCTGAACATGAGAACTCTTTCCGGCTCAACGATTCTTTCAAGAATGTTTGCAGCTTTGTACTTCGGGTTTTCTTCCATAAACGGAATCAATGATTCAACAACTTCCATCACAGCCTGATGAAATTCAACTTCACTTGGATTTTTGGCAACAACCTTATCCATGAATTGCTTTACTTTTGGATCCATTAGTTTTATTTTTTTAAGTTTAACAATAAATTATTTTAATTTGAAGCAATTTTAGAAGTTTTTTAAACGGTGGTGTTGATATTTTAATAAAAAATATATTTTTCATTCTTCTTGCACAATCAAAATTATTTTATATAAATCATATTTAAAAAATATTGATGTAATTGAATGACAGAGTTGAAAACAATTTCCGAAAGAAAATTTCAGAAAAAAATAATCTCAAAACCCCGTCTAAAACAGTAAAAATATTTTTTTTAAAAACAGTAAAAAAATTTTGTTTTGTAAATATTTTTTATTGAGTCAATAAAATCTATCGGGATACAAAAGTTACCACAGAAAAATATGGTGAAAAAAATGTACTTTTGTTCTGTAAACTGATGTTGATGATTAGTTTTTAACAAAAGCGATTGATGAAGAAATCAGATCAGCAAGGTGATGAGTATTCTAGTAAGGATAATTCAGGTTTTTCAGAGGAGATGAATTATTCGAACGAAAGTATCCGAAAGATACTTTATGAGAAGAAGGAACGACTGAAAGAGTTAGGTGCAATTAACCAGACTACTGCTATACTTAGGGAAAACCGCCCTGTAGAGGATATGCTTCAGCGAATTTGTAATATCCTTCCTTTGGCATGGCAATATCCAGAGTTCACCTGTGCCAGGATAAAATTCAGTGGGAAAGAATATATTACAGTCAACTTCAAAGAAACAAAATGGCTTCAACGGAAAGCATTTGAAACCATTGATGATAAGGAAGGTGCCATAGAGATTTTTTACATGAAAGATTTTCCTTTGATTGATGAAGGTCCTTTCATGAAAGAAGAAAGGCATTTAATTAATAATTTATCGATTATAATTTCAGGGTATTTAAACACTATACTTGGAAAAGTTTTATTAAAAAAAGCATCAGAGGAAGAGATTCACGTGCAGAAGAATTTTCAGCAAAACGAAACGAATATTGTAAGCAGGCAGCTATTACAGAAATTTTTAAACAAACATAATTCGGACAGAGATATTTATCACGACCTGATGCCTTTTAAAGTCAGAGAAATTCTGCTGGTGGCCAATCTTTATGATGCTTACATTATTGAAAAGGAGGGTCGCTTTTTTGAACAAGTCACTGGAGAATATTACCAACTTAATTTATCATCAGCTCCCAGAATCACAGGTGTATCCTATCCCGAAGAAGCATTAGAGAAGCTGCAATTTCAGCACTTTGATCTGGTGATTGTAATGATGGGTATTGATAAAACCACACCGCTTCATTTATGCCAGGTCATTAAACAGATTTATCCGGGTATTCCTATTTTACTTCTGTTAAACAATAACAGTGATATCGGCCTCTTTGAAAACGCCAGACAAAAGCAGCATTGCATAAGCAAGATTTTTGTATGGAATGGCGATTCCAAAGTTTTTCTGGCCATGGTGAAGTTTATCGAAGACAAGATCAATGTTGAAAACGATACTCAGGTTGGATTAGTAAGAGTAATTTTACTGGTAGAAGATTCGGCCAAATATTATTCACGGTATCTGCCAATAATTTATTCTGTTGTGATAGAGCAGACACAAAGACTTATTGAAGAAGTAAATTCTGATGAATTATATAAATTGCTCCGGATGCGTGCACGACCAAAGATTTTGCTGGCTTCAAATTACGAAGAAGCTCAGGAAATCTTTAACAGATATCAGGAATATATGCTTTGTGTTATTACGGATGTGAAGTTTGAAAAAAACGGTGAAATGGATGAAGCAGCCGGGCTGAAACTGGTAAAATACGTGAAAGAGTGCCTACCGGATCTGCCTACATTGCTTCAATCATCTGATACATCCAATGCCGGTAAAGCTTATGAACTGAAATCGATCTTTATCAATAAAAACTCTGAAACTCTTATTCAGGACCTCAAGAGTTTTATCAGCTATTACCTAGGCTTCGGGAACTTTGTGTATAAAGATATTCAAGGCAATGAGATAGGGGTGGCGCATTCCATGAAAGAATTTGAAATACAGATGGGAACTATTCCCGATGAAACACTTTTGTATCACGCAAAGAAAAATCATTTCTCTCATTGGCTGATGGCAAGAGGTGAAATTCAGATTGCAAAAAATATTCGCCCCCTTAAAGTGGAAGATTTCAAATCACCCAAAGAACTCAGGGAATACCTGGTGGATGTCATCCAGAAATGCTTGTATGAACAGAACAAGGGAAAGGTTGTTAACTTTGATGAGTCGGCCATTCTGGATGAAACAACCATCGTGAGTTTATCATCAGGATCATTGGGTGGTAAGGGCAGAGGTTTAGCATTTGTGAGCACCTTGATTCACAATTTCGATTTTTCTCAGATCATTCCTGAAATCAATATACGCACGCCACGTACTTCTATCATTGGCACCGAAGAGTTTGAATATTTTTTAGAGAACAATGAATTAAGGGATTTTCTGAATGTCGAAGCTGATTATACAGAAATAAAAAGGCGTTTCATCAATGCTAAACTTACCGATTCTCTGGTGAAAAAGCTCAAGCGTTATCTTAAGGTCATCACAAAACCTATTGCTATACGCTCCTCCAGTCTGTTTGAAGATTCATTAATGCAACCATTTGCAGGTATCTTCGATACATTTCTGTTACCGAATAATGATCCGGATATTAATGTAAGGCTTGAGAAAGTTACTGATGCAATCAAATTAGTATATGCTTCTATTTATTCACCTACTGCACGTGCTTATTTTCAGGCTGTCAATTACAAAATTGAAGAAGAAAAAATGGCTGTAATCCTTCAGGAAGTTGTAGGGAATCAATATGAGGAAACATTTTATCCACATATCAGCGGAGTAGCTCAATCATATAATTTTTATCCTTTTGCCTATATGACACCAGAAGAGGGATTTTCAGTCCTTGCTATTGGCCTAGGTAAATATGTAGTAGAAGGTGAAAAGACTTATCGTTTCTGTCCTGCCCATCCAAATCTTGATATAAATTTTGTGAAGGATGTATATAAAAATTCTCAGTTGCACTTCTATGCCATTGATATGCGTAACCGGAAAATAAATCTTCTGGAAGGTGAAGATGCTGCATTAGTAAAACTGGATATTGAAAAGGCTGAAAAACATGGCACTTTGAAGCACTGTGCATCAGTGTATGATCAGACTAATGAAAGACTTGTTGCAGGCTTGGATCAGCCTGGTCCACGCGTAGTGAATTTTGCAAACATTTTGAAATATAATTATATTCCTTTAGCGCAAACAGTGGAAATAATTCTTGATATTGTGAAAGACGCTATGGGATCGCCTGTAGAGATTGAATTTGCGGTGGATCTGAATAAAACAAATAATGAATTAAGTTCATTTTATTTGTTGCAAATAAAACCATTGATTAAAAATGTGTTTGATCTGGATATTAATATTGAAGAAATTGATTACGACAAATTATTGTTGTATTCGGAAAATGTAATGGGTAATGGGATTATTGATGATATTGAGGATGTGATTTATATCGACTTCAATAAATTTAATAAATTGAAGACTGAAAAAATGCGCGATGAGATGGATCAATTGAATGCACAAATGATCAAGGAAAAAAAGAAATATATTCTGATAGGTCCTGGCAGATGGGGCACACGTGACAGGTTTATTGGAATTCCTGTCACATGGTCGCAGATATCAAATGCGAAAATAATAATCGAAGTAAGCATGGAAGATTTTCCTTTGGACGCCTCACTGGGTTCTCACTTCTTCCATAATGTGATTTCTATGAATGTAGGATATTTTTCAATTAAGCATGATTCACTAATAGATCGCATTAATTGGGATGTGATGAATGAGCAGACATTAATAAATGAAACCAAATATTTCCGTCATGTGAGATTTAAGAAACCTCTGGAAGTGATTATGGATGGCAAAAAAAGATCAGCACTAATTAATTATTAGCGTAAAATAAATCAGAAAATTTTGTTTTTTATTTTTTTATCAGGAGGTTTTCAGAGCCTATAGCTATCATTCCTGACTGAGCACTTTTCCCTTTAGCGGAATTTTCATCGAAAACATATTCCATTAAAGTGTATGGTGCATTTGAACCCCAGGCAACAGCAAAATAATCACCGCTCAGAATTCCAATACCTTCATGACTTTTATCATTTACAGTGATTGTCACTTTATAAATGTCTCCGGATTTTGCAATAGTAACGGTACCTTCATAGGCTGTGCCTTT
>Ga0182027_10015919_pt1 | contig 10302 bp, 13 predicted proteins | sample 712E1DmetaG_FD_121300 | JGI IMG/M metagenome (GOLD analysis project Ga0182027, IMG submission 121300) | Permafrost microbial communities from Stordalen Mire, Sweden - 712E1D metaG (Illumina Assembly) | ecosystem: Environmental > Terrestrial > Soil > Wetlands > Permafrost | place: Sweden... | reverse complement strand
CCCCGACATCAACTCCCGCCCCGGAGAGAGGCGATCGGGGCAATGACTGGCCGAACGATCCGGTTGACGGCCGGAGACTGCAGGCTTTCTGCCTTGAGGTTTTACCATCCAGCCGGATGGTTTTATCAGGGCAGGCCCAACCAGTAATATCGGTGATATTTTGGGCAGAGATGGGACGTTATTTCCCTTTGCTTCACCCCCGCTTGGACTGGCAAGCGGGTTTATTTTTTGTCTTTTTGGTAAATGTTTTATATAATGGGTAAGTGTAGCGTGCCCATTTATGGGCGATCCTCGGACGCCGATGAATCGGCACGCTACATTGCTTATATATAACTGACCAATAAAACCAAAATGTCTTTAAAAAAAATTGTTCTAGATTTAGAAACCCATCCAGCCTTCGCTGAAGCTACGGCGGATTGCTATTACGTATTTGAAAAATTAGATAGAATGTCGGAGGTAATTTATGCTTAAGAAGATCGTGCTGGATTTAGAGACGCATCCGACCTTCGCCAAGGCTACGGCGGACTTATCTGATAATCAAAAACTGATGAAGATTGGAGACTTGGTATGTTAAAGAAAATCGTATTAGATTTGGAAACTCAGAAATCTTTCCAGGAAGTTGGGGGGCGGGGGAAGAATCATCTGCTTAAGGTGAGCGTTTGCGTGATTTACGATTACAGCACGGATAAATATACGGCTTACGAAGAGCATGAGCTTAATAAGCTGGCGCCGATTTTGCAGACCGCGGACCAGATTATCGGTTATAATATAAAAGATTTTGATTTTGAGGTCTTAAGGCCTTATTTAAATTTTAATATTGACGAAGTTCCCTATTTGGACTTGCTCGCGGAAATAGAAAAGGTTTTACATCATCGGATTAAACTTGAGCTGGTCGCGCAGGGTACGTTGGGCAGCGGGAAATCGGGCAGCGGGCTGGAAGCATTGCTGTATTACAAAAACGGAAGAATGGATTTGCTCAAAAAATACTGTACCGATGACGTAAAAATCACCAAGCAAGTTTACGATTACGCGCTAAAAAATCAAAAACTTTTGTATAAAGATTTTTTTAAAACCAAAGAAATACCGTTAAAAATAATCGAGGCCGTCCCAAGGGTCGGGGTAAAGCATCAAGCGGCCCTGTTTTAAGCCGCTGATTTGTCGCTGATAGGTACGCTGATATATCGCTGAATCTAAAGTGTGCCATCCCGGAATTTTTTGCGTTGATGATTATTGTAAGCCGCAAAAAATATCCGGGACCCAGAAACTTGGTTTTACCAAGCCCTAGATTCCGGATATTTTTGGTTGCTAATAATTTGCCAATTTCAACCAAAAACTTGTCCCGTACCCGTTACGGGATTCCGGAATGACATGAAAAAACAATGAAAAAATACATAACGATAAGCATTGCTGTTTTTGTAATACTTGCTATTTTTTTGAGCTATGTTTTTTCCGGGCGAATTATTCTTCCCCAGCTTTTCCATCTCGGCCCGTTAGCCATCCGCTACTACGGCCTGATTTTGGCTTTAGCCGCGGCGAGCGGTTTTTATTTGGCTATAAAACGTTCCGTTTTATATGGTTTAGACAAAAAGATCGCGGAAGATATTTTGTTTTGGGTAATTGTTGGGGGATTTATTGGCGCAAGATTGTATCATGTTTTATCATCAGCCCCATACTATTGGCAACACCCGATTGACATTATAAAAGTCTGGAACGGCGGCCTGTCTATTTACGGCGCAGTGTTGGGCGGAATAATTATAGTTTGGTGGTTGGCTAAACGCTATAAGCTAAACGCTATAAGCTTGCTTGACTGGCTAACCCCGTGTGTTTTGCTAGGCCAAATTATCGGCCGTTTTGGCAACCTGTTTAATTACGAAGCGTTTGGCTATCCAACAAGTCTGCCCTGGAAAATGTTTGTGCCGTTAAATTTTCGACCTTTTGCATATGAGAAATTTAATTTTTTTCATCCGTGGTTTTTATATGAAGCCCTTGGTAACTTAGTTATTTTGATTTTTCTTTTAAAAATCTTGGAACCCAAACTAAAAAAAAGTTCTCCGGGATTTCTAGCTTTTTTTTACCTTTTATTGTATAATTGTTTAAGATTCGGTTTGGAATTTTTAAGAATTGACAGCACAATTTTAGGTATTTTTAGACTAAATGCCATTGTGAGTTTAATTTTTGTTTTAGTTTCGGTTTCGGTTTTAACCGTAATTGACAAAAATGAACAAAAATTAAAAAAATGACAAAAATACCGGGTTCTTGATTTTTGTCATTTTTGCTCATTTATGTCAATTTTGTCATTTAAATTATGTCAGAAAACGTGCTAAAACATCATAAACTTATTTCAATCGGCATCGGCCTGATGTTTTTGCTGGTTGTCCAAAGTTTTTCCGCTCCCGAGCCTATTTTTAGATTTTTAGTGCCGGCCTTCTTATTTTATTTGTTCCTAGCCGCTGCTTATAACCGCTGGTATTTAAAGCAAATCCAAAAATATAATTTTTGGGTCTTGCTCTTGCCCGAGCTTTTAATGGCCGCGGGGTTTGGCATATTTTTAACCACCCCTTCCCAAAATTTGCGGGGGCTGTTTTTGACCGCGACTGTGGTTTTTGTGTCGCTCACCGAAATTATTTTGGGAAATATGTCGGAGAATTTAATGCTAAACCAGACTTTGATTATTGCTTTCGGCCTATTTTTTGGTTTTTTTGGCGCTTACTATTATACCCCGGGCTTTGAGCCGCTGTATTTGATCGGCGTGTTTTTGGGCGCCGCCCTTTTGGCCAGAGTCTTTTATGAGTCGGTTCCGCGGCCGGAAAAAACCAAACTTGTGGGCGCCGTAATTATCGGGCTGTTTTGCGCGGAATTGTTTTGGGTTTTGAATTTTCTGCATTTTCATTTTAGCGTTTTAAGCTTAATTTTGTTTAATGCTTTTTATTTTTGTCTGATTTTGAATTATTATCATTTATTCAACAACCTGAATTTTAAAAAAGTGCAGTTCCATTTGCTCCTGATAGTTTTTTGCAGCCTTGTGGCCGTGCTGGCGACCCCTTGGAACATTCTCAAATAAATCCGCAAGTTTCGCTGAATTATAGGACTTACGCAGTTGATGGGCATCTTCGTTGTTGGTAACATAATAACTTTCATTTTAGTGGTTGACTAGCAAATATCGATTAACTTTATTTGTAGTAAGAAGATGCCCATCAAGGCTCATATTATGTCAAAAAAACAGGCAATTATAATAATTATTATCGCGGTCTTGGCCGGCTGGCTGTTTAACATTTTCGCGGGCAGGCTCTTGGCGGCCAAGGTTTCCACCTGGCCGCTTTTAAACAAATGGAAAATTTTAAATCCGCAGGCGCCGATTGTCATAAACAACCGCGAGACGGTGCGCGTCAGCGACAGCGGCGATATAGCGGCGGCTTCCGACGGCGTTAAATCAAAAATCAGCAGTGTGGCTTTTGTAAGCGGCAGTTCCGTAAATTTTTCCGGCACAGCCGTAAATTTAACGTCCGACGGCAGTTTTGTGACGGCGGCCGCAAGTTTTAAAAATAAGGCTTCCGGAACTTATTACATTGTTTTAAACGACGGCAGTTTTGGCAAAATCGGCCGGCAAACGCCTGACCCCGCGACATCGCTGGTATTTTTTAAAGCGGATTTAAGCGGGGTGCCGGCCGCTAATTTGGCGGTTTCCGGAGACATAAAAGTCGGCGATAAAGTTTTATTCGCGCAAAATTCTCTGGAAAAATTCAATATTAAAGCCGTTACCGCTTCCGTAAGCCAGGCGCAAAGCGACGTTGAAGGGCAGACTTTTTTAAGCGATTTTCCCGGCCGGTCTTTTGCGGTTTCGCCGGACAGCGCTTTTGCGCCCGGAGAAGCCGTTGTGGATACGAGCGGAAACATAGAGGGTGTTTGGAACGACAGCGTTATAATTTCTTCCGATGTTTTAAAACAGGCAATGGCTTTGTATTTTAACAACGCGCAAAGCATTGTCCGCCCGAGCTTTGGCTTTAGCTATTCCGTAATTACGCAAAGCGACAGCCAATTGATTAGTTTGCCCCAAGGCGCTTTGGTAAAAGAAACGGATATTGGCTCGCCGGCGCGCTTGGCCGGATTGGAAGCCGGCGATGTAATAACCGCGGTTAACAACCGGACGGTAAGCGAAGACTCCTTGCTTGAGCCGATGTTGGAACAATTTAAGCCCGGCGACCAAATGGCTTTAACAATAACGCGCAAAGGCCAGACGGTTAATTTAAGCTTGACGGTGGGAGAATTAAAATAATTATTACTGTTGATTACACGCTAATAGCGATTGACAGTTGATGGGCATCTTCATTATTGATTTCATAATAATTTTTATTTTAATGCCCAACTAACAAACATCGGCTAACTTCATTTGTAGTAAGAAGATGCCCATCAAGACTTATGCGAGTAAGCTAGAATTATAAATTTAAATAAAATGGAAATCAATAAACTTACAATAGAGCCTGCAAAAAAAGTTAAGACCAACAATAATCAAGGCGAAGAAAACGGTTGGTTGATGGAATTATTCAAAGACATAGAAACCGGCCAAAAAACCGAGGCCTATTTAACCGCGGCTTTGCCCGGCGCGTTTAAAGGCTATCATTTGCATCGGATTCGCGCGGCCAGATATGTAGCAATCAAGGGAAAAATGAAGATCACTTGCTACGAAAATAGGGATGGCAAATGGCAGCCAACGGAATTTATTTTGTCCGCCGATAACCCTCAAAGATTATTTATTCCCAAAAATGTGGCCACCGGCCTGGAAAACATCGGCGCCGAAGAAGCGTGGCTCATAAACTATCCCGACCCGGCGTACGACCCGTCGTTAAAAGATGAGCAGGTGGAATATACGAAGGAAGAGTTGGAAAAGGGGATTGTGAAGTAACAATTGACAATTAACCATTAACAATTGACTCTGCAATTGCAGGAAGTCAAATGTTAAATGTCAAAGGTTAAACGTAGTGATGAAATTACTTATTACCGGCGGGGCCGGATTTATCCAGCACCACCTGACAGAAGTTTTTTGTTATGCGTAAGGATCTTTTTTATGACAACTGATGGAAAAAACAAAATTTTGATCACAGGTGGTGCTGGATTCATTGGTTCCAACTTTGTATATTATTGGGTTAAAAACCATCCGGACGACGGGATTGTTGTTTTGGACAAACTTACCTATGCCGGGAATTTGGAAAATTTGGCCGATGTTAAAGATAGAATTATTTTTATAAAAGGGGATATTTGCGACTCTGCGGTTGTTGATGGGGCGATGCAGGGCGTGGATATGGTGGTACATTTTGCCGCGGAATCGCACGTTGACAGATCAATTCAAAATCCCGATGTGTTTGTACGCACAAATGTTTTAGGTACGCAGGTTTTGCTGGAGGCGGCAAAAAAATATCAGGTAAAACGTTTTCACCACGTTTCCACGGACGAAGTTTTTGGCAGCCTGCCTTTGGACAGCAAGGAAAAGTGGAACGAACAAACGCCTTACAACCCACGCAGTCCGTATTCGGCCAGCAAAGCCGCGTCCGATCATCTTGCGCGCGCTTACTATTACACCTACGGCCTGCCAATAACAATCAGCAATTGCGCCAACAACATCGGCCCTTATATGTTTCCGGAAAAATTACTGCCGCTTGCCATCACCAATCTTTTGGAAGGCAAAAAGGTGCCGATTTACAAACCCGGTAACCAGGTGCGCGAATGGCTTTATGTGGAAGACCACATAAGCGGCATAGAGGCCATACTGGAAAAAGGCAAAGTAGGCGAAACTTATTTCATTGGCCCCGACAATCCGGAGATGACAAATACAGAAATAATTATGAAATTATTGAAATTGATGAAATTGCCGGAAGACAGGATAGAATATATAAGCGATCGCCCCGGGCACGACCAAAAATACGCGCTTGACCACGGCAAGATATCGCGCGAACTCGGCTGGAAGCCAAAGTATGGACTGGATGAATCTTTAAAGATGCTTGTTGAATGGTATACAAAAAATCAGGATTGGTGGAAAAAGGTCAAAAGTGGGGAGTATCAAAAATATTACGAAAAGCAATACGGTGGGAAAACTAATAACTGATAATTGATAACTAATTACACCGAAAAATTTAGTAAGCAGTTATAAATTAATTGTTATAAGTTATGAAAGTTTTAATTTTAGGAAGTAAAGGAATGCTTGGCGGGCAGTTGATGAAGGTTTTTGACAATGAGGCGGTGGGTTGGGATAGGGGAGACGCGGATGTTACCGAATTTAAAGATTTAAAATTGAAAATTGAAAAATTAAAACCAGCCGTCATTATTAATTGTGTCGCGTATAATGACGTTGACGGCGCCGAGGATAATCGGCAAGCGGCATTTAAACTGAACGCCGATGTACCCGGGGAATTGGCAAAAATTTGCAAAAACTCGGATATTGTTTTAGTGCATTTTTCAACTAATTATGTTTTTGACGGGGAAAAAGGCGAATATAAGGAAACGGATTTGCCCAATCCGTTAGGGGTTTACGCCAAAAGCAAATATCGGGGAGAACTGGAAATCCAGAAAATCGGCGGCAAATTTTATATTATCCGTACCGCGGTGCTATTTGGCCCCAAAGGGGAGAGTGAATTGTCCAAAAAGAGCTTTGTGGAATTAATGTTTGATAAAAGCGGAAAAACTGATACTATAAAGCTTGTGGATGACGAAATTAGCAGTGTTACTTATGCCGTTGATCTGGCCGTGCAAGTTAAGATATTGTTGGAGATGGGCAAGCCTTTAGGTATTTATCACATTACCAATTCAGACTCCGCGAGCTGGTATGATTTTGCCAGGGAAATTTTTAACATCACGGGCAAAAAAGTAAATTTAGAGTCGGTATCGTCAAAGACATTTCCGCGCAAAGCCCCGCGCCCAAAAAAAACGGTTTTGCTGAACACTAAGCTCCCGAAACTAAGGCCGTGGCAGGAAGCATTAAAAGAATTTCTAATTTCTAATTTCTAATTTCCAACATCCAAATGAAAGGCATTATTCTATCCGGCGGGACAGGTACAAGGCTTTTTCCGCTGACCAAAGTCACATCCAAGCAACTGTTGCCGGTTTATGACAAACCGATGATTATGTATCCGCTGGGAACTTTGCTTAAAGCCGGAATTAAAGATATATTGATAATAATTGCTCCCGATCACCCGGGAGATTACATGAAGCTTTTGGGCAGCGGCAAAGAATTTGGCGCGCGTTTTTCTTACGAAATTCAGGATAAGCCCGAAGGCCTGGCCCACGCTTTTTTAATTGGCAAAGATTTTATCGGCAAAGATAACGTCTGCATGATTTTGGGCGACAATATTTTTGAAGATGATTTTTCAAAGACCATTAAGGCGTTTAAAAAAGGCGGCCATGTTTTTGCGAAAAAAGTTCCGGACCCCGAAAGGTTTGGCGTTGTCAAATTTGACAAAAAAATGAACGCGGTCAGGATAGAGGAAAAACCCAAAGAGTACTTGTCCAATTACGCCATAACCGGTTTGTATTTGTACGATTGCCGGGTTGTACAAGCCGCCAGCCATGCCAAACCCTCGGAAAGGGGAGAACTGGAAATAACGGAACTGCATAATTGGTATTTACGGCGGAATGAGCTGAAAGTTGACATTGTTAAAGGCGAGTGGATAGACGCCGGCACGTTTGAATCGCTTTACCGCGCTTCGGAGCTTATGAGGCGGAAATCGGAAATCGGAAATCGGAATGTCGGATTAATCGGATAGCGCGTTAATGACAAGTCCGATTTATCTGATTTTCCGACCTTCCGACCTTCCGACTTATCCGATTTATCTGATGAACAAACTATGAAGCAAAAAACTCAAAAATACATTGCCGTTTCACTAATCGCCATTGTGGTTTTTGGCGGTTTTGAGGCATTGATTTACATTTTAAATCTTAACCAGCCGGTAATCTATTTCCAGACGGCGTGGTGGATTTTTTTGTATTTGCTTTTTAATATAGTTTTTTTCTTTGACCTGCATTTTAAAACCCCGGGCAGTTGGCAGAGGGCCAAGCTTAAGCATCAAAGTTTGGCTAAGGGGTTGAGCCGTTTTGTAAAAACCGTTTTTTCCGCGCTGTGGGACCGTTTTGGGCATTTGCGGCAATGGGAGTATTTAAGGCGTTGGATTTATTTTTTGCTTTTGCCCGGATTTATTTTTTGGGCATCGGTTTCTTTGTTTTACTCAAACTTCGGTTTTTATAACAGCCAGCAAATTATAGCGCTGTTTTCCGGCATTGCCCTGGTGGCCTATTATTCGTATTTAAAGGAAGTCTTTAACCGCAAAAAGGAAGTTGTTGACAGTGATATTTTTATTGCCCTGTCGGTGATAAAAATTTACACGGCCGGCGTGTTGTTCGCCGCCAGCATGGCTATGCTTAGAGGAAATTGTTTGGAGCCGTGGTATTTTAGCGCCGAGGTTTTTTGCTACACTTTTTTACTTATTTACCAGGCGCTTTATCAGCACCGCAAAGTTAATCCTAAAACAATGTTTCAAACGTTAATTATTTCTTTGGCCATGGCCGCCATAGCCCGGCTGGTTTACGTTTACTGGGGGTATAATTATTTTACCGCGGCCGTGTTTTTAACCGCTTGCTACAATTTTTTCTGGGGCATTTTTCACTATCATTTGGACAAATCTCTGACCTGGCGCGCCTTTTGGGAAATCCTCATCATTAGCCTCATAATGGCCTATATGGTCCTCTCCGCCACCAACTTCAGCGCCCGCCTCTTGGACAGCTGCCAGTATAGGGTGTTCTGAAAAAAACGAATTAACACAGATACTGCAACTAATAAACACGGATCAACGGATTCGTGTTTATTTTGATTTTGATATAGCGTATCTAAGCAAAAAATAAAAGGCACTTGTATAGATTGCTATTTTATGATATTTTATAATATCTTTCCAATGGAGAGAAAACCTCGGTCCCGAAGGCTTCGGGATGTTACAAAGTATTTAGGAGGATGAAGCCGATGCGTAAGTATAAGAGAAGCATTGAACCAGTCCAGCCCCGTATTTCCGAGGGTCAAATCGGGAACTTGTTTGATCAGCTCCGGCCGGTCATACAGGATTCAGGAGTCCACCCAAGTCGATTTCAAATAATAGCGGAGCAGGCGCCTGAAATGCGCGTCCCTTTGCTTTTTCGGAGGTTTCTGATTGAGCTTGCCAAGGAGGCAGTGCCGGCGGTAGACGTGTGCGTCAATTACGATTTGCCTGACGCCATCGCGAAAGCTGTGACAGAAGGCAACGTCAAATACGATGATAGATTTCGCGACAACGGTGGTCGGCAATGCACAGCGTTGGCGCTTTCGGAAGTTCCGGTAGTCGGCAGGGGTCAAACCGTTAACAGGGTTTTTCAACTACCGATCACGGCGGTTACTGGGTCGGACATTGTTTACCGCGAGATGGAAATCCGCGGTTGCGATTTTGCGGATCCGTTGACTTTCGTCCGGTACGCTCCTCATATGCCGCTGAGACCCGAACCTGATAGGGGCACCGGGCATGGGTATAGCGGGTATGGGTATGCTGTGGGTACACTCTTTATGCACAAGGAAGTGCTCTGGCTATTCAAATTCCGCGAGCGTTACTATTGCGGCGATATGGTGGAGCGTTGCCTAGAGATGGCTCCCTTTGGCGCAACCGAACAGGAATTTGTCACAGTCGGCAGAGACAGGTTGCGCCAGCCTCGCTACTATCTCGGCGTCCGCAAGTAGCAAGATCGGTAGGCTGCGCACGGAAACGAGAATTACAGCAGGGGTGATTGTGAGTAAACAAAGGAAATTAGAGGACTCCTTTGGCTCGCAATCACCCCATTATCCAAGCTCGTTATTTAATATAGCGATTTTGGATAATAATGTAAGGAAACAAAAGGAAATAAAAGGTGTCAGGAACCTTTATTCACCTTTTGACAAAAGCGGCGGAAAAGTTATAATAAACCGTTACAATGGCACAGCTTACAGTTTTGGCATGGGGCCAAAATATAGGGCACAGCCTTGTAACGGAGGATATATGACGACAGAGTTTACCCGTGTATGTGATATTTGGAAAACGTTCTGGCAGGCACTGGAAGAAGAACTCCTTGCCTTAGGTGGTAGCATCGAAATGCTGGAACGGCTGGCGAAGCGGGATTTCCGTCCCGCGATCCGCGAGTTGGCAAAAACCCTCGTTACCGTTCGGAAATTAGTGGATATTTTCGCTTTTTTCGGAAAAATAAATTTTGTTAATTCCTAAAGTTTTTAAGATGTCAGGCCAGATGGCCTGTTTTTTAATGGTAAAT
>Ga0182027_10015918_pt1 | contig 10302 bp, 8 predicted proteins | sample 712E1DmetaG_FD_121300 | JGI IMG/M metagenome (GOLD analysis project Ga0182027, IMG submission 121300) | Permafrost microbial communities from Stordalen Mire, Sweden - 712E1D metaG (Illumina Assembly) | ecosystem: Environmental > Terrestrial > Soil > Wetlands > Permafrost | place: Sweden... | reverse complement strand
TTTAAAATCCTCAAGTCTGTCTTTTTCTTTAGAAAGGACCGGAAAAGCAGCTTGTGCAATCGCCTGGCCAAAAAGAGCAACCGGCGCAAATGCAAGAGTTTGAGCATAATCAAAGATTACATAATTTCTCCCCGGATTTGCTAAAAAAGAAACCAAAGTTACAGTTATCAATGTCCCCAATTGAAATACTAGAATCGAAATCGTTCTTGGCCAAATCAGTCTAAAAATATCCATAACCCCCGATGTTTTAATAAATTGCATTGACAAATAAGGCTTAAATGAAAATCCCATTTTTCTTACAAGAGGAACTTGCATTACGGTAAAAAACAAAGCTCCCAAAATAACTCCGTAGGCTGCGGAATAAATTCCGGCAATTGAGGAAAAAATTAAAATTCCTAAAATTATTCCAAAATTGTATAGAGCTAACGCAATTCCTGGTATAAAAAAATGATTATATGATTGCAAAATTGCAGACAAAAAACTTCCAATAATAAAAAGTATTTCGCCAAAAATTATAACCCTTGTTAAGTTAGCCATTAAATTCAACTCTTGATTTGAAAATCCCGGAGCCATAAGAGATGAAAACTGCTTTGCAAAGATAAAAAGAAAAAGGGCAAAAATTGCAAAAATTGCCAAGCATAAAATTAAAAGCGTTGACGCAACCTTATGCGCTTCGCTTTCTTTTCCCTTTGCCAAATAATCCGAAAATACGGGTATAAAAGCGGACGAAAGCGCCCCTGCAATTATTAACTGAAATAGAAAATCCGGAAGCCTTGTTGAGGCAAGATATACTCCTAAAGTATCGGAGGCACCAAAAATTGATACCAAAAGTCTTTGCCTAAAAAGACCTAGGATTTGGGAAAAAATTATAGTAACCATTATTATGAAGGCTGCTGATAAAATATTATTTTGCTGTTTTAGCAAAAGGTTAAGGCCCCGTTTTAAAAAATCTGTAGGCATAGGTTGTTTTTTACAGTATAGCATGCTAAAATAGCACCGTGCCAGTCATAAAATCAGCAAAGAAAAAGTTAAGGCAAGACAGAAAAAAGGAAAAACTTAATAACGTTTTAAGAAATTCCTTAAAAAAAGCTTTAAAAGAAGCTGAAAAAAGTAAAAATTCAGAAAAAATTAAAGCTGCAGTGAAACTTATTGATAAATCTGTTAAAAAAGGTCTTACGCACAAAAATAAGGCAGCAAGAATTAAATCAAGATTAAGTAAGCTCGCAAAACCCGTATCTTCTAAATTAAAAAGTGTTAAAAAATCAGCCTCAAAACCAATGGTTAAAAAAACTAAAAAATAAAGGCAATTCTTCTTTGACAAAAGGCTAAAAAACCCCTAGACTAAAAATAGTATGGTGAAAAATCCTTCCTCTATAAACTTGTTAAAAAGCGATAAAAATGAAACGCTTGAACAGATAATAAATTGGGTCTTAACAATTGGAAGGGTTCTTGTTATAAGCGTTGAACTTATTGCTCTTTTAGCGTTTTTATACCGTTTCTCCTTGGATTCACAACTTCAAGATTTAAACACGCAAATAAAACAAAGGCAAACTATTGTTGCTTTTCAAAAACAAAACGAGGATACTTATAGAAATCTTCAGCAAAGATTAAAACTTATATCTGATACCTCCATTTCCGAAACACAGACCGTAAAAATCTATTATGATATCCTAAGCTTTGCTCCCACAGGCATGACTTTTAACAACGTGGCTCTTTCGGATAATAATATCCTAATAGAAGTAAATGTTGACTCCATAGCTCCTCTTGGTGTTTTTACAAACATTTTAAAAAAATACCCATCCGTTGAAAGCATAAGCGTTGATAAAATCCAAAATAACACTACGGGTTCTACTATTACGGCAACTATTTCAATTACCTTAAAAACGAAAGGAGTAGCACATGCAACTTCCACAAATTAAAAATCTAATTGGGGGCATAAAAAAAGACGAGTTTACAAAATACTTGGTACTTATTCCAAGCTATAAAGCAGAAAAAACTCAAAAGTTTACAACAATTTTTTTAACTTTGGCCGCTTCGATAATTCTTGGGGTTTTTGCTATAAATCCAACCCTATCAACAATTGGCAATTTACAAAAACAAATAGATGATGATAAATTTGTCGAAAGTAAACTTGAAGAAAAAATAAATAACCTGTCTATACTACAGCAAAAATATATACCCATCCAAGAAGATCTACCAATTATTTATAACGCCATACCAAAAACTACAGAGATGTCTCTTTTAATAGGACAATTACAATCCCTTGCTAAAAATTCAAATATAAAAATTGATACCATTCAAACTTTTGAAATCGATAACCTAAATTCGCCGGATTTGTATGGAGATTACTCATCGTTTGATTTTGAAATATCAGCGCAAGGAAGCTATCAAGATATAAAAACTTTTATATCTAATTTAATCGATTTTCAAAGAGTTATAACTCTGGGAAATATTTCTCTATCAAAAGCTAAGGATATTAATAGTGCGGGGTTAATATTAAACATTATGGGAACTGCGTATCTCAAGGGGTAAATTATGAAAAAAAATGATATATTAATTATACTTATTCCATCATTTATATTCGTACTTGTATGGATAGGCTTTAGCATTTATCATAGTATTGTAGCATCGACTATATCTGAAACCGTTAATATGCAAATATCGCCGATTAGCCCTAATTTTGATACAAAAACAATCGATAGTCTCAAGGGAAGACAAAATGTATTACCTGTTTATGATGCTGGGGTAACGGTTGAAACCCCAACGCCCTCCCCAACCCCTGAGGTTTCGCAAGCACCTATAGCAACACCAGGCGCGGAGCAGGCAACATCCGAAGGGAGCTTAACACAATGAGAAAAAGTCTTTGGGATAAAAGAATACCTACTCTTCTTGGCTTACTAATAATTTCCATAGGGGTTGGAATTACAACTTTTCTTGTAAATCAAACTTCGCTTTTTGGAATAAACGCAAACCCAAGCAAAGAACCACAAAATGTTAGAATTACTAATATTACTGACACTTCTTTTTCCGTTTCGTATATTACAAATGATAATGTTACCGGGTCTATTGCCTATGGTTTAAGCACAAACGTAAATCAGACAGCGTTAGATGACAAGGATCAACAATCGGGAAATGTAGCAAATCATAAGATTCATAGCATTACCTTAACAAAGTTATCTCCCAAAACAACATATTACTTTAATATAACAAGCGGGAATCAAGTCTACGAAAACAATAATACTCCTTTCCAAGTTACTACCGGACCACCCCTATCTGAAAATCCTTCAAGTCAAAAACCAATAACTGGAAAAGTTATTCTTTCTAACGGCAGCGTTCCGGAAGAGGGAATATTATATGTCACTACGGACAATTCGCAGGTTATTTCCGCTACAATCAAATCCGATGGAACCTACATATTGCCTTTAAACTCCTTGCGAAATAGTGATCTTTCTTCTTATTACAATTTTACTCGAGATACTGTATTAAAGATGCTTGTTTTAGGAGATTCTTTCAAATCAAATATAACTTTATCGATAAATCAGATAAATCCTGTTCCAACAATTACTCTTTCGAGCGACTACAACTTTAGTTCAAATGAACAACCAATTGCATCTGCATCTGCTAATATTCAGTCTTTCCCCCTTTTTACAAGTACTTCATCTGGCTCTAAAAATGGGGCGCCTCAAATATTAACACCTGAACAAGATCAAAGCTTTACCGACCAGCAGCCTCAATTTAAGGGAACTGCTCTTCCAGGTGAAAGTGTACAAATTATCATTCATTCAGATGAGCAAATACAAACAAGTGTAAACGCCAACTCCGATGGGAGTTGGGCATATAGACCTTCTGCTCCCTTATCTCCCGGTGAACATACGATCACAATTTTAACAAAAGGGGCGGACGGAATATTAAAAAGTATAACCGAATCCTTTGTTGTTTATGCCCAGGGTCAACAAGTAAACCCAGGGGTTCCATCGGGAACACCAGTCCCGACTAAAAAACCAACTGCAACTCCAAAACCGACATTATCGCCCGTCCCAACGGCTAAAGCGACCTTGACTCAAATCCCAACTTCAACTCCAACTCCAACTGCAACTGTAATTGCGGCATTAACAGAAACTTCAACTCCTACCATAATCCCAACTCTAATTGCTTCTCCTACCGCCAAAACATTCTTGCCGCCAACGGGAAATCCTTCAATATTTACTGCCGGCATAATCGGTATACTTATAACTTTAGTTGGAGGTCTTCTTTTTCTTCTGACTCGTGGTAGTATTTCAATATGAAAATTGCAGTAATAGGCGCCGGATTTACCGGACTTTCCTCTGCCTATGAATTAATTAATAAAAATCATGAAGTAGTGGTTTTTGAAAAAGATGCTAGTCCCGGAGGTCTTGCCATAGGATATAAAGAAAAAAACTGGGATTGGTCTTTAGAAAAACATTACCACCATTGGTTTACTAACGATAAAAGCGTTTTGGATCTGGCAAAGAAAATAAACTACGAAGTAATAGTAAGAAAGCCTAAGACTTCGGTTTTTGTAAAAAATAAAATTTACCAGTTCGATTCCCCCCAAAGTGTTTTAAAATTTCCTCTATTGTCATTTTTTGAACGCCTAAGAATGGGTGCTGTAATCGGTTTTTTGAAGTATGACCCATTTTGGAAGGCATTAGAAAAATATAGAGCACCGGTAATTCTGCCAAACGTCATGGGGAAAAAAGCTTATGAAATGATTTGGGAACCGTTATTTATAAATAAATTTGGAAATTTTTCCGATAACGTTTCACTTGCCTGGTTTTGGGGAAGAATCAAAAAAAGAACGTCATCTCTTGTATATCCTAAAGAAGGATTTATAAATTTTGCTTATGCAATTGTTGATGAGATTAGAAAAAAAGGCGCTTTGGTTAATTTTCAAACAGAAATAGTAGAACTTAAAGAAGAGAATAAAAAATTAAAAATAAAGTTCAAAAGCCTAAACGGTAAAATAGTTAATGAAGTTTTTGATAAAGCAATTATAACTGTACCGTCTTTTCTTTTTTTAAAAATCGCCCCTAGTCTCCCACAAGACTACAAAAACAGTTTAGGAAAACTTAAGGGACTTGGTGCAACAAATTTAATCTTACGACTTAATAAACCCTTTTTTAGCGATAACACCTACTGGCTTAATATTTGCGATAAAAATACCCCAATAATGGCAATTGTTGAACATACTAATTTTATTGATAAAAAAAATTATGATAATGAACATATTGTATACTTAGGTAATTATAAAAGTGCTAATGATGCGTATTTCTTAATGACAAAGGATGAAATGCTTAAAAAATTTGATCCTTATCTTAAAAATATAAATCCAACATATGAAAAAAATATTATTGGATTTGAACTTTTTAAAGCACCGTTTGCCCAACCCATAATTCCCATAAACTATTCAAAAATTCTCCCTCCTTTCAAAACTCCTTTTAAAAATGTTTTTTTGGCAAACATAGAACAGGTTTATCCTTGGGACAGAGGAACAAATTATGCAGTGGAGCTAGGACAAAAAGTTTGCGAATATATATTAAACTAGATGGAAAAATTAAAAAATTTTCTTAACAAACATAAGCTAGAAATTTTTATTTTTTTTATTTCCCTAATATTTTCTTCATGGCTTATGTTTTCAACTTTCTCATATGAAAACGGGCGGATGATGATCGCTTCAAAAGCCTGGAGCGACTTCGCAAATCATATTCCATTAATACGATCTTTTTCTTTAGGAAATAATTTTCCTCCGCAGTATCCTTTATTTGCAGGCCCTCCGATAAGATATCATTTTTTATTTTATGCGTTCGTGGGAATTATTGAAAAAGCAGGGATTAGAATAGATTATGCTTTAAATATTCCTTCAATATTAGGCTTTGTGATGCTTATATTGATGATATATTTATTTGCAAAAGAAATTTTTAAATCAAGGGCTGTTGGAGTTTTAAGTATTTTATTTTTTATTTTCAATGGGTCTTTAGATTTTATTAATTTTTTTAATAAATACCCTTTATCGAAAAATACTGTCTTTGAAATTATAAATAACAAAAATTTTCTTTCTTTCGGACCTTATGATGGAAAAATAATCTCAGCCTTTTGGAATTTAAATATTTATACCAATCAAAGGCATCTTGCCTTATCTTATGCTGTCTCGCTATTTATAATCTATATATTTTTAAAAATTGATCCTGATAAAAAAACAAGGAATTTAAATATATCTGTTGCTTTAGGAATAATTCTGGGAATATCTTTTGTTCTAAATATTGCAGTTTTTCTAATGAGCGCTTGTGTTCTTTCCTGCATGTTCATTTTCATGAATAAAAAAAGGCTCTTTATTTTTATTACGCTTATCGTAGCGACAATTCTGGCACTTCCTCAATATGTTTATATGCAGCAGGGCGTATCAACTTCTGGAATTTCTTTATATCCCGGATATCTAATAACTAATTTAACATTTTTCAACTTCTTTAATTATTGGTTCCAAAACTTAGGTCTTCATTTAATTTTAATTCCTTTAGGATTCTTGCTTGCTTCCAAAAATGCGAGAAAAATTTTAATTTCTTTTTTAATTTTATTTTTTATAGGAAATTTAATAAAATTTTCTCCGGAAATTGCTGCAAATCATAAATTTTTCAATTACTTTATGATTGTTGGATCTATGTTTTCTTCTTATTTTTTATATTTTTTATGGAAGAAAAAAAATCTTTTCAGGCCTTTTGTTTTTATTCTTATCTTTATTTTGATATTTTCAGGAATTATAGATCTCTTCCCAATATATAACGACAATTATATTTCTCTTAATGATTATCCCAAGAATAGAGATGCTAATTGGATTTTAAAAAATACTTCTCCAGACTCTGTTTTTTTAAATACTCAATTTTTGTATGATAACGCTTCAATTGTTGGAAGAAAAATCTATTTGGGTTGGCCATACTTCGCTTGGTCCCAAGGATATAATACTGATAAAAGATATGAATCTTTTTCACAAATTTTAGGAACAGGAAATGAACAGACGCTTTGCTTAGATTTGATTAAAAATAATATTGATTATATAGAAATAAGTGGAAATAATTTAAGAGATCCAAACTTACCAAAAGTATCAAACATTTTTAGCGACTTTAAACCAATTTTTAAAGATTTAAAAACAAATTATTCAATATATAAAACTTCACAAAATTGTGAAAATATTTAAACATAATAGTATAATATAATTTCAAAAAATAATTATGAATATGAATCTATCTGATGTTTATTTAATTTTAAGATGGTTTTTTGTTTTTTTCTTAATGGGAACTGCTTTTCTTCCTTTAACCTTTTCTCTATTTTCTAACTTTAAAGACAAGGGATATATTTTCTCAAAAATAATCGGAGCAATATTTTTATCTTATTTTGTTTTTATATCGGGACTTCTAAGATTAGTAAAGTTTTCTGAAGTTTCCGTTTATCTTTCGCTACTTATATTATTTTTAATAAACTATTCAGTTTTTCTATATAGAAAAACTGATATCCTTTCTGTAGTTAAAAAGCATTTAAGAATTTTTATTGTTGAAGAAATTATATTTCTATTAACTCTTTTATTTTGGAGTTATGTAAGAAGTAATTTACCCGATATTCACGGACTTGAAAAATTTATGGATTTTGGGTTTTTAAATTCCATACTAAGAGCCGATTACTTCCCGCCAAAAGATATGTGGTACACACCGCTTCCTATAAATTATTATTACTTTGGACATCTTATAACCGCAGTTGTTACAAAACTCACTTTTATCCCGTCATCTATAACCTATAACCTTATGATTTCTACCTTATTTGCCCTTACTTTTACAGCCAGTTTATCAATAATATTAAATCTATTTGATAATATTAAATTTTCAATAAAATCCTCCCTTGCTGGATTTATTTCCGCAATAGTCATTGCGTTTGGTGGAAATTTAACAACAATTTATACATTATTTAAAGCCTATCCCAATGATCATCCAATTCCGTTTTGGAAACTTCCTTTTTTACCTTTTAGTTTACCAAATGGATATTGGTATCCAAATGCAACAAGATTTATTCCATATACAATACATGAATTTCCAATTTATTCGTTCGTAGTTTCAGACCTTCATGGTCATGTACTTGATATACCGATTGTACTTCTTTCAATTGCTACTGTTTTTTCTTTATTCTTGAGAAAAACAATAAATATATTTCATTTAATATTTGTTTCTTTCCTTTGCGCTTTAATGTATATGACAAATGCATGGGATGGACTTATATATCTTCTCTTTAGCTTTTTATTTCTATTTGTTTATAATTTCTATATTGAGAATAGAAAATTTAGCATCACTAAAACAAACGTTTATAAGTTTTTCAAAGAGTTTCTAATTTTAATATCCGGTTTTTTGGTTTTCTTTTTGCCATTTAGCATAAATTTTAAGCCTTTTATTTCGGGAATTGGCGTATTGTGCGCTCCAACAATTCTTACAAATTTACAACGTTTAGGACCATTTTTATTTGAAGCAAATCATTGTCAAAGATCACCCATGTGGCAATTATCTCTTCTTTATGGAGGATTTTATTTTTTTGCAATTTGTTTTTTAATTTTCTTAAAATTTAAGAAAAATTATAAAATTACCAGAAGCGATATTTTTGTTGCTCTTTTAATTTTACTATCAACTCTTTTAATAATTATTCCAGAATTTGTTTATGTTAAAGATATTTATCCTCAATATTATAGAGCTAATACAATGTTTAAGTTAGTTTATGAATCATTTATTATGCTTTCAATTTGCTTGGGATATGTTCTAATAAAACTTATTACAAGCATTAAGCAAAAAATAATATTATTTTCTTTCGTTCTTCCCTCTTTAATAATTTTGACTTTAATTTTAATTTATCCAATTCTCGCAATTAACTCCTATTACAGGGATTTGAAAACCTATGAGAGTCTTGATGGCACAAACTATCTAAAAAGTCTTTATCCCGGAGATTACAATCTAATTAATTGGATAAATCAAAATATTAAAGGTCAACCTGTAATTTTAGAAGCAAGTGGTGATTCATATACTGATTATGCAAGAATATCAGCAAATACCGGGCTTCCAACAGTTATAGGATGGTCTGTTCATGAATGGCTTTGGAGAGGAAGTTATGATATTGTTGCACCTCGAATTGAAGACGTACAAAATTTATATACAAGTTCTGATATCTCTTTAACAAAATCATTAATAAAAAAATATGACATCAAATATGTTGTTATTTCTTCTTTGGAGAGACAAAAATATCCTAATTTAAACGAAGGTAAATTTTCTGCGTTGGGTAAAATTATTTACAAAAGTCAGGGTACGCAACTTTATAAAATTAATTTTTAGGAAGTTTTGATACTGGACAATTACCCTTTTCTATTTCACAAGTTATATATTTTTGAATCTCTGAAAAATTTCCATTTCCAATCCTTGGAATAAGTACCGAAAGATAATCATAATCACTTGAAATTGGAGCCTCTAACAATAGTCCGTTTCTCTGGGTAGTTTCATCACCAATGTCAATTACCGCACTTTGTATTTTTGCAGTTCTCATCTTCTCGGCAAGCCTAATAAAATCATCAAATTCGTCTTGTTTTATATTTGTATCTATACTTGATTTAACAACATTATATAAATCAATAATCTTTGATGGATTTATTAAGGTTTGAGGAGATAGAACTTTATCCTTAAATGCATTTATGACTTTTTCTTGCCTTTTACTTCTTGCAAAATCGCTTCCTTCAACTCCCATTGCATGTCTTGATCTAACATACTCCAAAGCCTGATCTCCATTCATATGATTTAAGCCTTTATCAAAATGTACATGCATATATCTACAAGTAAATTTTTGCTGAATATCAACTTCTGCCGAATCGGTTGCGCTAAAAGCTTGTATATCTTCTTTCGATAAACCGCAGGTATCATCTTCTTTACCGCTTATTGGATATTCATAATCATCAAACGTATTATCAACATTTACATCAAGTCCTCCAACAATATCGACGGCTTTAACAAAACCTGAAAAATCAATTCTTACACCATAATTTATCTGTTGTCCGGTTATTTTTGAAATTGCCGCGGTTACCAAGGTAAGCCCTCCGCCCTTTACTTTTGCTTCACCATCGGCGTATGCGCCGTTTATTTTTTTATTAGCGCCTTCCAAATCCGGCATCCATAAATCTCTTGGAATCGAAACAAGTGTTACTTTATTATTTTTAGGATCAAGGTTTGCCAAAATTATGGTATCTGTCAAATTTGGCCCATCATGACTTCC
>Ga0182027_10015917_pt1 | contig 10302 bp, 9 predicted proteins | sample 712E1DmetaG_FD_121300 | JGI IMG/M metagenome (GOLD analysis project Ga0182027, IMG submission 121300) | Permafrost microbial communities from Stordalen Mire, Sweden - 712E1D metaG (Illumina Assembly) | ecosystem: Environmental > Terrestrial > Soil > Wetlands > Permafrost | place: Sweden... | reverse complement strand
GGCCAGGGTGACCGGGGTCTTGATCTGGTAAGTGAAGAGTTCGCCGGTTTGGGCGGTGTTGGCCACGGAAGCGACGCCGGTTTGCAAATCGAACTCCCTATTGATGGCCGAATCCGAGGCATATTGCATGGGGGCTTCAGCGGCGCGGGCATAGACTTGTGGCGCGGGAAGGGGGCCGCCTGCCCGGCCTCCGCCAAATCCACCACTGCCGGCGCCACCGCCAGCGCCACCGCCCCCGCCACGTCCGCCGCTGGGTGCCGGAGCCCGGGCTGCCTCAAGCCGGGCGTCTACGGATTCAATAGAATCCTCATAGACTTGTGGCCGCAGGGAACGGAACAGCTCCGGTTGCACGACGGGCCGCGTGGCAAAGAGCGGCTCGTAGAGGTCCATCACAAAGGAAATGGGCCGGCCGGAGACCAGGGCGAGTTTGACGTTCGTCCAATCTTCGTCGGACGTGTTTTCCACGATGGCCCAGCCTTGGAGGAATGGGGTGGCCTTGTCGTCCACCACCAGCCGGTAGCTGGTCTTCCAAACCGGCGTCTGGACGACGTAGGAAACGGTGACCTCGCGTTTGCCTTCGCCGTCGAATGCGATGGAGACGGTCTTTTTGTCCTTATCGTGGCTGGCGGCCAGAAGGGTGAGGGCTTGGTGCAGTTCCGCGTCCAAGCGGCCATTGAGCAGCCTGACCTTTTGAACCTGGGGCAGGGGAATGGACTGGAAGCCGTCATCGGTGACCAAATTGAGGTATTCGACATCCATATCCTTGTTTTCGCCCACAGGCTGTTTCTTCTTCTCGACGCCCAGGATGGTGCCGGTCAGCGGGGTGGGCCATTGCAGGGTGACTTGCTCGCCGCGGGCCTGATTGAGAAGTTGGCCGAGGGTGGGGTTTTCGGTGAGATCAAGGCCGAAGCTGCGCAGGGTTCGCGTGAGCGGATCGCGGGAGCCGTAAGTCACGGAGGCCACGCGGCCGCTCTGCGAATCGCGCACCACCATGCTCTTGAGAAGGTCGTTAATGTCGTCGGCCTTGAACCGCAGGTCCACCTGGGCGCGGCCCTCCACCTGGCCGTCGCGCTCGAAGAAGCCGACTCCGCTGGAATAGAGGCTGATTTCGGTGACGGGGAGCAAGGCGCTGGCGGCGAAGTTGGTTCCCGCGACTGCGTTGGTCTCGGCGGCGGCATGGCCGGGAACGGCCAGGAAGACGGCGACTGAAAACGAGAGGAGGAGGGCATAATTTGGGCTTTTCATGGTGAAATGCTGGGTTTGAGTTCGGCTCATATTTATGGATTAGACGGCGGGGCGCAAGAAATACTCCCGGAAAAACGAACGTTCACGAGAAGACGGCTTGGCCGCTCCCTCTCGCAGTGGCGCGGTGACGTTGCGCAAAGGCGCCTTGGAATGTCGTCCAACCAGATCTTGGATGCGCGGAAGCGGCGTCTGGCAGCCGTGGACGGGCTGCGGGGAGCCGCTTCGAGTCCTGTAACTATTCAGGTAGGGACAGCGCGCCGCGCTGTCCGCGCCGCATCGTGTGGCGCAAAGGATCGCCCCCCGGACGCCTCGGCGAGGCGTCCCTACCTGAATAGTTACCAATTCTACCGGCGGAATTGATTTGAATTCCGGGTGAATTCGCGGCATGTTCTCGCTCGCAAATGCAGCGCGATTTTATTCAATTGAAGGAGGCCTAGGCTTTGGGTGGAAAACGCATCATCGTGGTCGGCGGCGGCATCGTGGGCCTGGCCACCGCGCTGAAACTGATTCGCCAGATCCCCGGCGTCGAGGTGGTGGTTCTGGAAAAGGAATCCGACGTGGGCTGCCATCAGTCCGGCAACAACAGCGGTGTCTTGCATGCCGGCCTCTATTACAAGCCCGGCTCACTGAAGGCGCGCCTTGCCGTGGCGGGCATCCAGGAAATGACCGCCTTTTGCCGCGAGAACGGCATTGACCACGAAATATGCGGCAAGCTCGTCGTCGCCGTGGAGGCCGCCGAAGTCCCGCGCCTGCATATCCTTTACGAACGCGGGCAGCAAAACGGCCTCAAGGGCCTGCGTCTGCTCAACCGCCGGGAAATGCTGGAAATTGAACCGCAGGTTGCCGGGATCGAAGCGGTTCATGTGCCGGAGGAGGGGATCGTGGACTACACCCAGGTTTGCCGGGCCATGCGGGGAAAAATCGAAGGTGCCGGCGGAAAAGTCGTCTGCCGCGCCAAAGTCACCCGCCTCCGCGAGCGGGGTTCCGGCTGGCTGGCGGAGACGGCGGCGGGCGATTGGGAAGGGGGTTATCTGGTCAACTGCGCCGGTCTCCATTGCGATCGGGTCGCCGGGATGGCGGGAGAGAAGCGGGAGGTTCGAATCGTTCCGTTTCGCGGCGAGTATTTCAAGCTCAACCCGGACCGTCAACACTTGGTTCGTCATCTCATTTATCCGGTGCCCGATCCGCAATTTCCCTTCCTCGGCGTCCACTTCACGCGGTTGATTAAAGGCGGCGTCGAGGCCGGGCCCAATGCCGTGCTGGCCCTGGCGCGGGAAGGCTATAAGAAAACGGATGTGAATCCGGCCGATCTGTATGATGCGCTCAGTTTCCCCGGTCTGTGGCGCTTTCTGGCCCGGCACAAGCGAATGAGTTGGGAGGAAATCAAACGCTCGTTCAGCCGGCGGTTATTCTGCCGGGCCTTGCAACGGCTGGTGCCGGCCATTCGGGTCGGGGATTTGCAGCCCGGCGGCGCGGGCGTCCGCGCGCAGGCAATGTCGCCGGAGGGTGAATTGCTCCAGGACTTTTGTATTGTGGAACGCCCCAATGCCTTGCATGTCCTGAACGCGCCCAGCCCCGCAGCCACAGCGTCGCTGGCGATTGGGGGCGAGATCGCGGCCCGGGCGGCAGCCTCGTTGAGCGCGGTCTGAACCATGCTCTCTTAATCCTAATCTTAATCTCTGGTAACTATTCAGGTAGGGACGCCTCGCCGAGGCGTCCGGGGGGCGATCCGTTGCGCCGCTGGACGCGGCGCGGACAGCGCGGCGCGCTGTCCCTACCTGAATAGTTACAATCTCTGCTTCTCATCACGATGGAGATTAAGATTAAGATTAAGATTAAGAACCCGAAACGCCCCCCGCAAAAAGAACTGGCAAACCGCGCTCTCTTGATTCATCTTTGCTGCTGTGATGAAAACTGTTCTGGTTACAGGAGGAGCCGGCTATAAAGGCTGCATCCTCGTGCCAAAGCTGCTCAACGCCGGCTATCATGTGCTGGTTTATGACTGGATGCTCTTTGGCGCGCAGGGGTTGCCTTCGCATCCGCATTTGAAGGTGGTCAAAGGCGATATTCGGGACATTGAAAAATTCTCCCGCGAGGTTGCGGGCGCGGATTGCGTGATCCACATGGCGTGCATCTCCAATGATCCGAGTTTCGATCTCGATCCGTCGCTGAGCCGCACGATCAATTATGAGTGCTTCGAGCCGTTGGTGCTCGCGAGCAAAGCCGCCGGCGTGAAGAGGTTCCTCTACGTTTCCACCAGCTCGGTCTATGGCGTCAGCGACGCGCCGGAAGTGACGGAGGAGCATCCGTTTGTGCCGCTCACCGACTACAACAAATACAAGGGCCTCTGCGAGCCGGTCCTCTTTCGCCATCAATCCGCCGGATTTGTGACCACGGTCATCCGGCCTGCAACGGTATGCGGCTGCTCCCCGCGGATGCGCTTCGATTTGACGGTTAATATATTGACCAACCATGCCGTTCGCAAAGGCGTCATCACCGTTTTTGGCGGCGCGCAGAAAAGGCCGAACATCCATATCGAGGACATCACCGATCTTTACGTGGAGTTGCTGGACAAGCCGAAGGGACTCATCGCGGGCGAGGCGTTCAATGCCGGTTACGAAAACCACACCGTCGCGCAACTGGCCGAATTGGTGCGCCAGGTGGTGGAAGGCGAATATCCTGAAAAAGCGCCGATCCGGGTCGAGACGGCCAAGTCGAACGACAACCGCTCCTATCACATTTCGTCGCAGAAACTTGCGGCGAAACTGGGATGGAAACCAAAGCGCTCGATTGAAGATGCCGTGCGTGATTTGTGCCGCGCGTTCAAGGAGGGAAAATATCCCGACAGCCTGACGAACGACAATTATGTGAACGTCCGCGCCGTCAAAAAACTTCGCATCCAATGAGCATGGCGGTCGTTACAGATGGCGGCGGATTCACCGGCAACCAGAGGGTTGCGCGGTGAAGCACTTGCAAGGCAGAAAACCCTCCTTTTTATGATTCCGGCTGGAAAAATAATGAGCCTCGAAGAAGCCGTTGGCGCTCTGGCGCCGCTGCGGAAGGCGGGGCGCAAAATCGTCCACTGTCACGGCGTGTTTGATCTTTTGCACATCGGCCACTTGCGGCATCTCAAGGCCGCGCGAAAGTTTGGCGACCTCCTCGTCGTCACCATCACGCCGGATCGTTTCGTGAACAAAGGACCGGGGCGGCCGGCCTTTCCCGAAGCGTTGCGCGCGGAGGCGCTGGCCATGCTGGAATGCGTGGACCTCGTCGCGATCAACCGCTGGCCGAGCGCCGTCGAAACCATCAAATTGTTAAAGCCGGATTTCTATGTCAAAGGTTCCGAGTATCGCGAAACGGCGAAGGATGTTACCGGCCTAATTGTGCCCGAACAGGAAACCGTCGAGTCCGCGGGCGGACGGCTCGTATTTACCGACGACATCACCTTCAGCTCCTCCAGCCTCCTGAACCGGCACTTTCCGAGTCATCCGAAAGAAACCAGCGACTACTTGGCTGCCTTTGCAACGCGGCATCCGGCCGGGGAAGTTATTGGCTATCTCAAGGCCGCAAAGGACTTGAAAGTCCTGCTCGTTGGGGAAGCGATCATTGATGAATACGTGTACTGCGAGACGATGGGAAAATCCGGCAAGGAGCCGATCCTCGCCGCGCGGCATTTGCGCACCGAGCGGTTCGCGGGCGGAACCCTCGCGGCCGCAAACCATCTGGCCTCCTTTTGCGATCATGTCCATCTGCTGACTTTCCTCGGCACGGTCAATTCGCATGAGGATTTCATCCGGTCGAGTTTGAACCCGAAGATCGAGGCGACGTTTCTGAGCCTGCAGGGTGAGCCTACGATCGTGAAGCGCCGGTTCGTGGAGAATTATCCGTTTCAAAAAATATTCGAGGTCTATGAGATTAGCGACAAGGAAAACCACGAGACGGTCTCGCGGCGGCTTTCCGCGACGCTCGAAGAATTGCTGCCGCGCTACGATCTGGCGCTCGCGCTGGATTACGGACATGGCATGCTCGACGCGCGAGCCATCAAGGTGCTCACGGACCAGGCGCGCTTCCTCGCCGTCAACACGCAAGTCAACGCGCACAACCGCGGCTTCAACACCATCTCGAAATACCCGCGCGCCGATTACATTTGCATTTCGGAAGATGAAATCCGGCACGATTGCCGCAGCCGGCGGCAGGACCTCCGGCGCATCACCCAACAGGTCGCCGAACGGCTCGCCTGCAAGCGCGCCATCATCACCCGCGGCAGGGAAGGCTGCCTTTGCTATGACCGCGATCAGGGCTTTTTCGAGTCGCCCGCCTTTACGAGCCACATTGTGGACCGCGTCGGCGCAGGGGATGCGGTGTTTGCGGTGACGTCGCTTTGCGTGGCGCAAGATGCGCCGATGGAAGTCGCCGGCTTCACGGCCAATATCGTGGGCGCCTGCGCGGTTGGCATGGTTGCCAACCAGCGGTCCATCGAGCGCGTCCCGTTGATGAAACACATTGAAACCATTTTGAAATGAGCGGCACACTCACCAGCTATTTCGGCGATCTGACCCGGTTGTTTGACACCCTGGAAGTTCGGAACGCAGCGGGCGGAATCTTCTCCATCGAGGACGGCGCAAGGGCCGCGCTCGACCTCATCCAGTCCACGAAAACGAACCGCCGCAAAGCGATGGTCATCGGCAACGGCGGCAGCGCGGCCATCGCGAGCCATCTCCAGAATGACCTGTGCAAATCCGTCGGGATGCACGCGCTGGTTTTCACCGAGCAGCCGCTCCTGACGGCGCTCGCCAACGACGACGGTTACCAAACCGCCTACCAAGCGCTTGTCAAGCTCTGGGCCGCGCCGGGCGATCTTCTCATTGCGATCAGCAGTTCCGGCCGCTCGGAAAACATTCTGCGCTCCGCGCGGTCCGCGCGCGAGGCCGGCTGCCGCATCATCACACTGTCGGGTTTCGCCGCCGACAATCCGCTGCGGCAGATGGGCGATGTGAATTTTTACGTCTCGTCCCCCGACTACGGTCCGGTCGAAGTCATTCACGCCGCGCTGGCGCAGTATCTGGCGGACGCGCTCCGGTTAATCCCGTGTCCGAAGTGAAAAGTCCGCGTCATCAGTTGGTTATCGGCATTGACCTCGACAACACGCTGGTTTGTTATGATGAGCTGTTTCATCTCGCCGCATGCGAGGAAGGGCTGATCCATCCTTCCCTGCCCAGGAACAAGGAAAAAATCAGGCACGCGATTCGCCTATTGCCGGAGGGGGAAAGCCGGTGGACGCGTTTGCAGGCCATTGTCTATGGCCCGCGAATTGACGGCGCGACGTTGTTCAGGGGCGGCGGCGTTTTTCTCCGGCACTGCGCCAAGTCGCGCATCCGAACCAGGATTGTCTCCCACAAAACGCGCTTCACCACGCTGGACGGCAAGCAGGTGGATTTGCGGCAGTCGTCTCTGCAATGGCTGGAAGCGAAGGGCTTTTTCTCGGATTTCGGCCTTTCCAGGGGCGATGTTTTTTTTGAGTCCACGCGCGCGGAAAAGATCCGGCGCATCCGGGCGTTGGGCTGCACGCATTTTATAGATGATCTCGCGCAGGTTTTCACCGAGGACGCCTTCCCGCGGAAAACCCAGAAGCTGCTTTTCTCGCCGCATGGCGCGGCTTTCCCCGGCGACGCCGCGCCTGCGCTGACCTTTGCAAGCTGGCGCGAAATTGACCGGTTTTTTTTCAATGACCCACGACTCTGAATTGCGGCGGAACATCCGCGAGGTGCTGTTCCGCGATTTGAAAAAGAAGGCGCGCGCCTTTCAAAGACTGCACGGCGGCCGCAACAGCCAGGTGTTTCGAGTTGACTGCGATGACGGTTCGGCGGTCGCGGTGAAGGCCTATTTCCAATCCGCGCAGGACCCGCGCGACCGCATGGGTTGTGAAGTGCGCGCGCTCCGGTTTTTGCGAAGTGAAGGACTGCGCCAGATACCCATGCCGCTGGCCGGGGACGCCGCGCGGCGCATAGCGGCTTATGAATTTGTGGCCGGACAGCCCTTGCGCGCCGGGGAAGCCGGCGAAGGCGAGATTGATCAAGCCGTCGAATTCCTGCGGGAGTTGAAAGGCATTGCCGATTCGGGAAGGGCAGGGGATCTCCCCGCCGCGTCGGAGGCGTGCTTTTCCATCGCGGCGATTCTTCGGAACCTGGACGAGCGGTTCCGCAGGCTGGACGAAGCCTCCGCCGGCGAGCCGGAACTGGCGGATTTTTTGCGCAATGAAATCCTACCGTTTCGGAAACTCGCCGGGCTGCAGTGCCGCGATCTTTGCCGCAAACACGGCATCGCCCCCGAGGCTGAAATCCCGCTGTCCGAGCGCAGCCTGAGTCCATCGGATTTCGGATTTCACAACGCGCTGCGCTGCGCGGGCGGGCGGCTTGTTTTTGTTGATTTCGAGTACTTTGGCTGGGACGACCCGGCAAAAACGGTCGCCGATTTTTGCCTGCATCCGGGTATGCAATTGCCGTCCGCGCTCAAACAGCGGTTCGTTTCCGGCATGATGGCGGCAATGCCCGGCGTGCCAAAGCTTCCATACCGCGTCCGCGCCGTCTATTCCCTGTTCGGACTCAAGTGGTGCGCCATCCTTCTCAATGAGTTCACGCTTGACCCTCTGGCGCGGCGGTGCTTTGCTGGCGACGGCGCGAAGACGTCCCGGCTCAAAAACGCCCAGCTTGAAAAGGCGCGGTGCATGCTCGCCCAAGTTACGAATGACTACCACGATTTCCCCGGCCGCCCCTGAAGCCACCGCACTGGATTCGCGCTCGAAAGAATTGCGCCGGTTGATCGTGCGCACGCTCGCCGCGGGCGGGCGCGGGCACCTCGGCGCGGCGTTTTCAATTGTTGAAATTCTGCGCGTTCTCTACGATGACGTGATGAAGTACGACGCAAGGAATCCGCGCTGGCCGGATCGCGACCGTTTCATATTGAGCAAAGGCCACGGCTGTCTGGCGCTTTATGCGGTGCTGGCGGACAAGGGATTTTTTCCCGAGGCGGAGTTGTGGAAGTTTTGCGCCAGCGACGGCATCCTGGGCGGCCATCCCGAATATGGCAAAGTGCCCGGAGTCGAAGCTTCGACCGGCAGTCTCGGTCATGGTTTTTCGATGGGGGTCGGCTTCGCCCTGGCGGCGAAACTGGACGGGCGCAGGCATCGCGTCTTCATCGTGCTGGGCGACGGCGAATGTAGCGAAGGAACCATCTGGGAAGCGGCGCTCTGCGCGTCCAAACACAAGTTGGACCGGCTCACTCTGCTCATTGATTACAACAAACAGCAAACTTATGGCACGATTGCCGAGGTGCAGGATTTGGAACCGCTGGCCGCCAAGTGGGAGGCGTTTGGGTTTTCCGTGTGTGAAGTGAACGGACACGACGTGGAGGCCTTGAAAGGCGCGCTTGCCGCGGCGCCGCTCGCGCCGCGCAAACCGACGGCGATCATCTGCAATACGATCAAAGGCAAGGGCGTGAGTTTCACCGAGGGCAATTTGAGCTGGCATCACCGGACCAGGGTCAGCGGGACGGAAGCCGCGTCGCTTTTGGCCGCCATCGAGACTGAATAATGCGCCAGACTTCGCTCAACATGGTTTACGAACTGGCGAAACGCGACCCGCGGGTCGTCTTCATCGGCTCGGATCTTGGACCGGATACGCTGAAACAACTCAAGGCCGAAATGCCCAACCAGTTTCTGATGGAGGGCGTGAGCGAGGCGAACATCGTCACGATGGCCGCCGGCCTGGCTCTGGAAGGGAAGATCCCCTACATCAACACCATCGCGTCCTTTCTCACGCGACGCTGTTTTGAACAAATCGTGCTGGATCTGGGGTTGCACAAGACCAGAGTCAGGCTCCTGGGAAGCGGCGGCGGTCTGGTTTATGCCCCGCTGGGGCCGACGCACCTGGCGACCGACGATATCGCCATTCTCCGCGCCGTGCCCAACATGACGATCCTCGCGCCCGCGGATGCCGATGAAATGCGGCGGTTGATGTTGCAGACCCTCGATGTGGACGGCCCGGTCTATATCCGGCTCGGCAAAGGCGGCGATCCGATCGTCAGCCGCGCCGATTTGCCTTGCGAAATCGGCAGGGCGATCCCGATTCGCGAAGGCCGCGAGGCGCTGATTGTCACCACGGGAATCTGTCTGCAAGTGGCGCTCGAAGCCGCCGCGGAGTTGGAAAAACAAGGCGTCGGCGCGGGGGTCCTTCATGTTCACACGCTCAAACCGCTGGATGCCGCGGCGATTTTTGAAAAGGCCGCGCAAGCGCCGGCCATCGTCACGATCGAGGAGCACACACTCATGGGCGGACTGGGCAGCGCGGTTGCGGAGATCATTGCGGAAGCCAATTTCAATCCTGCAAAACGGTTCAAACGCATCGGCATTCCCGATGTCTTTCCAGATCAATACGGCTCGCAAGCCGGCTTGATGAAGCGTTACGGCATCACCGCCTCATCCGCCGCCGTGGCTGTGCTCAACGCTTTGAAAACGGCCCGGCAGGAGACACCAACCACAACATATTGTGGTTCATAGTGCCAATGAACCACAAAAACCGAGGTTCATTGGAAGCGCATTTACAGGATTGCCTTTTGCCGTGAAAACTGATAGGCTGTTTCCATGAAATTGACGGCCATAATATATCCCGATTCAGAAACAGACTGGCTCGTTGCCGAGTGTCCCGAAATCGGCACGGCCAGTCAAGGCCACACCGAAGAAGAGGCTCTTGCAAATTTGCAAGAGGCCACAGACCTTTATCTCGAATCTTTCCCGCAAACCCTCAAGAAGCCGGCGGCCATCCGCACGTTTGAATTGGCACATGCCTAAATTGCCCATCGTGTCCGGCACGGAGGCGGTCAAGGCGCTACAACGACTCGGATTTTTTGTGGATCGCCAGCGCGGCCGCCATGCCGTCCTCCAGATAGTCACGCCGCAAGGCGGCTTCACTTTGTTCCATTCCAGCGCCGCCCGGTGAACCGCTCCACCGGCCCGCGCTTCCATTCCACGCCGTTTCACCGTCTCAAATCGCCGAAGACAGG
>Ga0182027_10015916_pt1 | contig 10303 bp, 1 predicted proteins | sample 712E1DmetaG_FD_121300 | JGI IMG/M metagenome (GOLD analysis project Ga0182027, IMG submission 121300) | Permafrost microbial communities from Stordalen Mire, Sweden - 712E1D metaG (Illumina Assembly) | ecosystem: Environmental > Terrestrial > Soil > Wetlands > Permafrost | place: Sweden... | reverse complement strand
AGGTCACCGTAACGGTATTATTGTTTACTCCGCCACCTCCTGTAATCTGACCTCCGGCAGAAACGGTCCATAGATAATTGGTCATACCGGGTTGGGTGATATATGCATTTCCTGTGCTGCCCATACATATGGAGGCAGGTCCGGTAATGGTTGGCGCAGCAGGAGGATTCATCGTAACAGGAAGCTGTGAAGGAGCTCCGTTACCGCAGGCTGCTGTTCCATACACGAAAACATAACCTGAAACGGCATTGGCAGCATAGCAAACGCTGATCGTATTCGTACCGGCTCCTGAGGTGATAGTACCTCCAACCGGCGGTGTCCAGACATAACCGGTAGCACCCGGAATTGTAACTGAATAGACATAGCCGCATTGGCCCTGGCAAGCCTGTGTCATACCGGTGATCGGTCCTGCAGGTCCTGCAACCGGGCATACTGTGGTGAAAGTCATATCATTCCCGTTAGTGGTTCCAACAGAATTCGCACCATTGACACGGTAATGGTAAGTGGTATTCCCCAGGAGACTTGAAATGGATGCACTGACATTTGTTGCGGTATTTCCACCGACAGGGCTGGGGACGCCGGGAATGGTAGTTCCATATAAAGTATTCAAACCATATTCAAAGGTTACAGCAGTGCTGGCTCCATTGGCAGTTACCGTACCAGTTAATGTTGCATTTGTAGTAGTTACCCCGGTAGCTGCTGTGGTTACAACCGTAGGAGCGAGGGCCGGAGTAGTAAAGGTCAGATCTCCACCATTCACAGTACCTCCGATATTCGCACCGTTGACCCTGAAATGGTAGGTATTTCCTGGGAGTAATCCTATAAGGGCAGCCGAAACGGGAGTCACAACAGACCCGTTAACCGGTGACGGAATACCGGGAACAGTTGTGCCATAGGAAATAGTCAATCCATATTCAAAGGTCACGGATGTTGAAAAACCATTCGCATTCACAGTTCCATTTAAGGTAGCCGTAGTTGCAGTGACTCCACTTGCAGGAGTGGTGACCACAGCCGGAGGAATAGCAGCAGTTGTGAAAGTGAGATCAAGTCCATTAACGATTGCTGCACCGCTGGTACCTTTGGCCCTGAAATGGTAGAGTGTTCCCATGGATAAGCCACTGATGGGAACTGAAATCCCGGTTGGGGTATTTCCCGATACTGATGCAGGCACACCGGCCACTATTGTTCCATAAGTCGTGGTCAGACCATATTCAAAGCCACTCAATACCGTAAGATTGTTAGCGGTGATGCTTCCGTTGAGTGTTGCAGAGGTAGTCAGGATCGCAGTAGCTGCATTCGTTGTCACAGATGGCAGGCTTGTTGAAACCTGGTATGCTCCCATATCAGTCGGGTTGGTTCTCAATGTGCCTGAGTAATCAATTGTGACGGCAGCAAGAAAGGGACATACTTTCTGAACTGCCAGAGAGGCAGGATGCAGGTCGGTGGCAGATACAAATGCAGGATCGGTATTCAGAGAGTTTGCATCCTGTGCAGTTGCTGTTTGCCAGGCAGCAAGCGTAGTTTGATCTGCTCCGAGATAACCGAGTACACCCGGTGTACCGGATACATAATAATCATTATAATTAATGTTTGTATATGATGTATTCGGCGCCTGACTATTGATTGCATAAGATTTATCGGTTGTGCTATTGGTATTATCGAAAGTATTGACAAAAATATTGTCTCTTACGTCAAGAGCCGTAGCAGTAGAAGTAATAACTGCGAAAGCAGCATGAACAGTGGCACTGGTATAGCCAGCGTAACTACCGCTAAGGTAAACGGAGTTATTATAGACATTAATACCACCTGTTGAACCTTCAATACACATGCCGATACCCCAGTATGTACTTGATGCATCTGAGGTAGCTTTTACATCATAAACCAGGTTGTTTTTAAGCGTAATATTGCTGGATGCAAGACCTGTGTTTACATGGATCCCGCGTGCACCGTATCCCCCGGTATTGGTGTTACTGATTCCACTCACTTTGTTTCTTTCAACGGTAACACCACCCATTGTGGAAAAAACAGTGATGCCGTAAGGTATTGTTGAACCAGTAGTAGACATGCCGGATATTATATTTTTAATAATACTTATATTGGAACTTGCAACACCTGTTGAAACCGCAATACCCCTTGCAGCATAAGAACTGGTACCGGTATAGGATATGTTCGAAATCGTATTTCCGGATATTGTTCCATTCTTGGTGTCGGTTGCAAACCAGATACCGGTTGGCAGGAAGGCATATGCAGATTGTGTAATATTGCCGATATTATTGTCAGATACCGTAACACCATCAAAACCTTGAACATATATCCCCATACCCAGAAGTGCAGATGCCCCCAGGCTATTCATGTCATTACCTGTGATAAGCAATCCGCTGCCGTTTCCACTTGCAGTTGCAGCCCAGCAATACATTCCGACATACGCAGTCTGTACCCTGTTATTCTGCAAAGTAATATTATTGAAATAACCGCCAGTTGCTCCTCCGATATCTGTAACAACAACCGCAGAGGATGTATTGGCACCATTAATGATGATAGTATTCATCAGCGTAATGTTAGTAACTGGTGTTGTTCCGGTGGAAGCTATGAAAACTACCTGGGGTGCAGTTGCAGAACTATTTGAGATGGTCAGATCCCTTGTTGTTCCACCTGTTGTGTTTGAACCATCAATGATCGTGTAGTTATTCAATATTTTAATCACGGGTCCGTTGGCTGATGCACCGGAGATTGCCGGTGTGACCGCTGTGCCAGGTTTTATTGTCAGGGTATTAATTGAACTTGCACCGCCATTCGCGTTGATCACAATCGGGAAAGTCTCTGAGGGATAGGCTGCATCGGTCAGAACAAACTTGACTGCACAGGTCATATCCTTTGAATTAAGATCTGTGACGGCTGCTGTCAGAGTCGGATAGTCCTTGCCGACACCCACATTGAAGGTACCGCAGATTGTCCCGACAATGGTATATGAATTTGGTGTGGTGGGTGGGATGCCAGCGGCCGGAGGGTTTATCGTAAATACTGAAGCGCCTGCAGAGGGATTGGATCCAACGTTTGGAGATGAATAGGAATCCTGTGCCACGATATAATAGGAAATGACATCCCCAAGCGCCACACCGGCACCGAATGTGAAGGTGTATTGGTTGGATCCGATCGAGACACCCTGGACATTAGTATAAGAGCCGGCATTCTTTTTCCAGTATAACTGTGGTAATCCTATTCCAGCTATGGGAACACCACTCGCATCTGTAATGGTCGTAGTGAGTATTCTTGCAGAAAGAGAACTCGTATTTAAGAAAGGAATATATGCGATCGTGGGTGGCGTTATATCAAGAAGAATTCCGTTGAATTCATCTGCCCCGATGTCAGGTGCTGAACCTGATCCGGTATATCCGGGGTTACCCTGCCGGATATCCCCGTCATAATCCGTAGTATAGGTAGCGATATTTGCGCCACCGCTTTCAAGCTGTGTTGCAGTTGAAGTATTAATATGAAGGTTATAGGGTGTAGTTGCAACATTGACAAATGGAGGATTCTCACTGACCGATGATGCATCTCTCGGACTAACCAGGGTCTTAAAGGCTGCAAGGGTTTGTTGAGTTGTTGCTCCGTCAAAATAGATGACATTGGTTGCACCGGGCGTTCCTGCATAAAAATCATTATTGTTGGATGTACTCGCATAGGTAGTCAAAGTTGCATTTGTCCTACGGTAAGCCGTTGTATATCCTGTACCGGCTGCAGTGGAGAGATTCACTACAACATTGTTCCGGATATCAACCGGAGGTGTTGTTGAAGCGTAAATTCCCATGGTACCGAAAGTGGCTCCTGTGCTGGCAGCATTCATGTAAATGGTATTGTAATAAACGCCTACGGAGGCTCCACCTGCGATATAGATCCCTGCAATTGCTGCAAGATTAGTCGAAGCAGGTGTTTTCAGATCGGAAACAAAATTATTGTAGATGTTAGCAACTCCAACAGAACTAGATAGATAGATCCCATAAATGAGTCCTGTTGTTGTTCCTGACGTCATGTCATAGACCCTGTTTTTGTATATGTTCGGCGAGCTGCTGGCTCCATAAATTCCATAAATCGGGCCGCCACCTGCTGCATTAAACGAATAAACAGTATTTGAATATACATTTCTTGTCCCGGCTACGGTATTGGTATAGATACCGAAAACTCCACCCGTTCCCAGATTTGTGAAATTGTTGAAGGTGTTGTTATAGTAGTTTTCATTGGTAGGGCTCGAGAGATCATAGAACCCGTATACTGCATTTCCCCCGGTCGACATCGTCAGATTGTGGACGTTGTTGTCGTGAACACTTATAATGGCAGTACCTCCCCACAAGGCGTACAATGTGCCGGAAGCACTTTTCGTGATATTTCCTACTTCATTGGAGTACATGTTAAGATTTACTGGTGAACCTCCATAGATGCAGAACAAATTGCTTGTATTAGGGAAAGAACAATTTGTAACAACATTGCCATAGATGTTGACCATATTAGCTGTTGATGTATTATAGATCAAGGTGATTACTGAGGAAGTAGCAGTTGTATAAGTGCAGTTCTGAATCGTATTATTGTAGATGTTCACGGTATTTGCCGCGGCCGTGATTCCGGTAGTATTCTGAATGCCATAAAGCTGGGCAGTAGTACCGCTGGCGGCAACAGTTATTGTGTTGTTGTATATATCAACATTGGCAGATGTCGCGGATCCGGAATTGATCCCGTAAACGGATAATGTAGTACCGGTTCCGCCGTTAATGGAGTTGTTGGCGATCTTTGAACCGTTCTGGTAGCTCGTATTGATGCCATAACAAGCGACAGCAGCTCCCCCGAAATTGGTGATCGTATTGGTTCCGCCTACTCCGATTTCATTATTCTGATCATAATAATTATAAGGTGAAACGCCATCTGCATATCCATATACATAGATACCGCCATAAGAATTCGAGATCGTATTGCTGAAAAATTTATTAGAGGAGTTTGTTCCCGTAACAGCGGTTACTGTCAACTGGGTTGCCGATGCTGTAGTATGGTTGTTTGAATAGATCCCGTATGTGGAAGTATTGGTTTTATTCAGTGTGATTGTACAATTCTTGATAGTGGTATTTTGGGAACCATCTGTAGGAGATGCTTTCAATACCGCGTATCCCCATTCCATCTGGGTTGTGGTCGTGGTATTTGCAGGATTTTCCTGGAGGTTGATCCCGTTGAATGTAACATAATCGCAACCGGCGATCGCAATGATTGCATCCATGGTTCCGATACCTGTGGGAGCCGTGATCAGGGGATTCGCCCCGGATCCGGATTTCTGAAAAACAATGGGATTGGCTGCGGAACCTGTTACCGTAGTAATATACCCTGCTGTGTTGCTTGTAAAGGTTTCTGTATACCCTGCTGCCACATTAAAAGTTACTCCGCCGGCACCGACTCCGGAAGCATTCAACGCCGTGATGGCTGCGGTGATCGTTGCATAATCGCCAGGGATTGTTTTTGTCCCTGTTAATTGCCCAAACGATAATTGCGTCAGAAAGATCGCAATTAGAAGAAGATAGATTTTTTTCATCTCAAGGAATTTTTGGTTAAATGATTTATTGATTATTTGATAGTTCTTAGTTTTTCTATTGAATCTGATTTTTTGTCTGATTAATATTCTTTATCTTTTTTAGGTTAAAATTCCCCGCCGGTTGCACCGGATAAACAGTAATTACCAAATATATCCTGCAGCTCTAATGCGGGAAGATTGATTTCTATACCCGATTGAAAAGGTTAGCAGATTCAAGGATAAAAAACACCGGCAATGATAACTTTAACCGAAACGGGACAAAGTAAAAAAATGTTTAGAAGATGTTTTTACAAATATATCAAAAAATTATTTTAAAAAAAAATTGTCATACAAGTTGCATATAAAAAAGCCGCATCGTTTCCGATGCAGCTTTTTTAATGAAGAATTAAAAATGAAAAATTATTTCATTTTTCCCTAATGGCTATCTGTTCACAATGATCTTTTTCACCACCTGATTCTGGCTGTTTTCAAAGATCACAGTGTAAACGCCGTTTGGCACAGGTCTCAGGTCGATCATCTTCTGGAGGAAACCATTTACATCTACCTTCGTTTCTTCATAAATTTTCACCCCAAGGCTGTTATAAACGCTGATGGAGAAAGATTCGCTGGAAACGGTGGTGATAGAAACGTTAAACCGTCCATCGTTGGGAACCGGATAAATATTGATTGCAGGTGATGAATGCGGATCAATGCCGAGAAGATAGACGTACTGATGGTTGGATTCAGCCGAAGAACAACCGTTAATTGTAACAATCGACCAGTACCAGCCGGTGCCGGTCAGGGTAGCGTCGTAAGTCTGGGCAGTAGCCCCACCGATGGGTGTTCCTGTTCCGCTCTGGAAGGCTGAATAATACCACTGATTCCCTGTTGGAGCGCTGCTGCTTACGAAGTATCCTGTACTGATAACCACGGGAGCAGGAGGCGTAGGATTTACGGTCACTGCGAAGTTTGGTGACATCGTACCGTTCCCGCAGGCATTGGTTCCGCGGACAGTGATAATTCCGGACAATGCAGTCGAAGCGTAACTCACTGTTATCGAATTGGTACTGGCTCCGCTGGTGATGAAGGCAGCATCGGGCAAGCTCCAGGTATAACCAGTGGCATCCGCAATGGCTGGAACAGTATAGACCTGGCCGGTGGCTCCCTGGCATACTGTCGTCGGACCGGTGATGCTACCGGCAGTTGCGGGTAATGGAGTGACAGAAATAGCAAACGGGGGTGAAACAGTACCGTTACCGCAGATGTTGTTAGCATAAACGGTGATATTACCGCTCGATGCATTGGCTGCAAAGTTAACGGTGATGGAGTTGGTATTGATGCCGGAAGCAATGGTAGCGCCTGCGGGCAATGTCCAAACATAGGCAACTGCATTTGTAATCGGTGCAATGGAATAGGGAATGCCGGTAGCTCCTGCACATACAGCTGAAGTGCCTGAGATACTCCCTGCAGCACCCGGGTAGCCGTTCACTGAAACGTTCAATTGTGTAGGATTGACAGCCTGGCAACCGGAAGCATTGCTGTAATTCACCCTCACCCATTGTGCACCGGCACCGGACCATACAACCTGGAGTATATTGGTTCCTGAGCCATTGATGATAGCACCACCCGCAGAGATGGACCAGGTGTATCCGGTCATGCCAGGTTCTGTGGTATAGTAATAATAGCCGGAATTAACACAAACTACAGTAGCACCTGTCAGGGTAGGCACAGGGCTGGCATTGACAGTTACCGGATAAACAACCGGTGTAACAGCAGTGCAACCATTGGCATTGTTGTAATTTACAGATACCGACTGGAATCCCGTTGCAGTCCAGGTTACGGTGATGGCGTTGGTCCCTGGCCCTGCAGTAATGTTACCGCCGGCAGAGATGCTCCAGATATAGTTTGTCATACCAGCCTGGGTTGAATAAATAATTCCGGGGATATTGGTGCAGGAAGGATTCGGTCCTGTTATGGTCGGAACCGGCAGGGCATTGACTGTAACGTTGTAAACGGCTGGAGTAAGTCCCGGGCATCCGGCAGCATTGTTGTAGTTCACGGTAACCGTCTTGGCTCCGGTGGAGATCCAGGTGACCGTGACTGTATTATTAGTTGATGTTCCTCCGGCGGTTATAGAGCCACCTGCAGAAACGGTCCAGACATAATTACTCATACCGGGCTGTGTCGTATAAACATTTCCGGCAACGTTAATGCAAGCATTAGCAGGTCCGGACAAAGCAGGTGTTGCAGGTGCATTCATGGCGACGCCAAGCTGCGCAGGAGCACCATTTCCGCAGGCTGCAGTTGCATAAACATAAACATATCCCGAGACAGCAGTCGGTGAGTAACTTACCGTGATTGAGTTGGTATTAAAGCCGGCCGTAATCGAACCACCAACAGGTAGCGTCCAGATATATCCCGAAGCATTGGCAATGGGAACGACGGTGTAGACATATCCTGAACCTCCCTGACATGCCTGGCCCGGACCTGTGATTGGCCCTGCAGGTCCGGCTATAAAGCAACCTGTGACGAAGGTCACATCATTTCCATTTGTAGATCCGATGGCATTAGTCCCTCTTACCCTGTAATGATAGGTAGCACCGTTTACAAGACCTGTCAGACTTGTCGACACAGGAGTGCCTATGTTACCTGTCACGGTTGGCGGAGTTGCGGCAACCGTTGTTCCATAGGAAAGATCCGGCCCATAGTCAAACCAGACAGTGGTAGAGGAACCATTGGCAGTCACAAGGCCATTCAATGTTGCAATGGTTGTATTAATGCCGGTTGCCGGGTAGGTTATTAATGTTGGAGAAAGAGCAGGTGTGCTGAATGATATATCGTTCCCATAAGAAGTGCCATTGGAATTGACACCGTCAATTCTGAAATGATAGGTGTTGCCGGGCAAAAGACCGGTAAGCGCGGCATACTCTGCTGTTACACTATTGCCCGAAGCAGTTGGAGGAACACCGGTAACAATTGTGCCATACGCAGTAGTAAGGCCATATTCGAAAGTTACGGTCGATAAAGAACCATTGGCATTGACCGTCCCGTTCAGGGTGGCCGTTGTACCGGTCACAGCGGTTGCAGCTGTTGTGATTACGGCAGGAGGTGGACCTGTTGTTGTGAAGGTCATATCATTCCCATTTGATGTCCCGTTTACACTCGTACCTTTGACCCGGTAATGGTAGGTGGTATTGGCTGTTAACCCGGCAATAGCAGCAGAAACACCTGTTACTGAGTTTCCTGTGACAGTAGGTGGTACCCCTGCGACTGTTGTGCCATAGCTAGTGTTCAAACCATATTCGAATGTCACCGTTGTGGAAGCATTGTTTGCGTTAACAGTTCCGTTTAATGTAGCGGTGTTTGCTGCAACTGCAGTGGCTGCTGTAGTAACAACTGCCGGAGGAGGACCCATCGTAGTGAAGGTCATATCACCTCCGTTGGTAGTTCCATAGGTATTTACACCGTTAACCCTGTAATGGTAAGTTGTATTGAAATTCAACCCCGAAATTGGTACAGTTACTGGTGTAACAGTGTTTCCTGTGACTGTTGGAGGAACGCCTGCGACCATTGTTCCATAAGTGGTGGTCAGACCATAGTCAAATGTAACCGTGGTCGATGCACCGTTTGCATTTACAGTTCCATTCAGCGAGGCTGAATTTCCGGTAACAGCCGTGGCTGCAGTGGTCACAACAACCGGAGGTCCTCCGAGTGGTAATGGCTGGTTCCAGGTATTTCCTACTTCTGCATCCGAAAGTGCACGGTTATACATCCGGAATTCATCCATCAGACCCCCGATTGGCATGCCTGCGGACGTCGAATAAGCTCCGATAAGAAACGGGCCGGTACCTGAAATAGTAACCGTGGGCTGTGCTACTGTACCTGCAAGAACTCCATTTTTAAAATATTTGATGGAGGTGCCGGTATAAACAAAAGTCACCACCATAGCTCCCGGTGCAACTCCTGTTACAGTAACATCGTTTAAGCCTCCACCCCTGAATAAAAGATTGTTTGGTAAAGCAGCACCGTCACTGAAACATCTGAACGAATTCGCATTAATATCTCCAAATAAATAATTAGGATTTGAGTTCCCACTTGAGATATTATTCAGCCAAACGGAAATCGTCCATCCGGTCGATGGTAAATTTGTCGCCCAGCCTGTATTAAGGTAGTTATTTGCTGTATAATTACCAACCAAAGCGGTTCCAAACTGACCGGTCCCACCTATTGTAAGACCAGTTAGAGTAGCAGGGTTAGTTCCTACTGGCGCACTCGCATAATTTTGCTGGTTACCTGCAGCGTCAAATTTGAAGTACATATATTCCGGAACGCCCTGTGCCAGAATGCCTGAACTGATAAGGGCAAAGAAGAAGATCATCGCCTTTCTTCCCAATGATAAAAAGGTAGATTGTGTTCTCATCGTGCTGGTTTTAGTTAATATTTAAAGAATAATATATCATTTCTTACAGAAATGAACCTCCCAAATTTAATAATAAAATCAAATTTTCAAAATATTAATGGATAATTTTTCATATAAAACGAGTGATAAACAATTAAAATGGATGACAAATGTGCAAAAAAAAGCCGCATCGTTTCCGATGCAGCTTTTTTAATGAAGAATGAAGAATGAAAAATTATTTCATTTTTCATTAATGGCTATCTGTTCACAATGATCTTTTTTACCACCTGATTCTGATTGTTTTCAAAGATCACAGTGTAAACGCCACTTGGCACAGGTCTCAGGTCGATCATCTT
>Ga0182027_10015915_pt1 | contig 10304 bp, 6 predicted proteins | sample 712E1DmetaG_FD_121300 | JGI IMG/M metagenome (GOLD analysis project Ga0182027, IMG submission 121300) | Permafrost microbial communities from Stordalen Mire, Sweden - 712E1D metaG (Illumina Assembly) | ecosystem: Environmental > Terrestrial > Soil > Wetlands > Permafrost | place: Sweden... | reverse complement strand
GTGCCCGGCTACCCGGCGTATCCGCCCGAATTGTCCTACCCGGCGCCGTCCCAAACCAGCGAGCCGGCGATGGTGGTGCGCGAACAGGGCAACAGCCGCCGGGTATATTTTCCTGGAGACATCGAGCGCACCTTGTGGCGCTCCGGTCACACCGATCTGGCGCGGCTCCTGCAGAACGCCATCCGTTGGGCGGCCGGCCCGAATCCCCCGGTGACCATTCAGGGCGAAGGCGTGGTGGAAACCTTTGCCTGGGAAACCGGGGCCGGGTTTGCCGTTCACGTCCTCAACTATACCAATCCGGCGATGCATAAGGGCTGGATTCGCCACTTTTATCCCATCGGCCCGCAGAGGGTGACGATGCGCCTGCCGGCGGGCCGCCAGGTCACGCGCGTCGAATTGCTGCGGGCCGGCAGCGACCTCCCGTTCCAGGCCACTGCCGACGCCATCGAATTCACCATTCCGCAGGTGTTGGATTACGAAGTCGCGGCCCTGCATTCCGCCTAAGCTCAGTTGACGCTAATCTCATGATACAACCACGTTCGGGCGTGAATCCAATAGTGCTTGGCGACGCCCTCGGAGATGCGCAACACTTCGGCGGCTTCGACGTTGGTCATGCCGACGAAGTAACGGAGTTTGACCAACTCCGCCTCGACTTTGTTCTGGGCGGCGAGTTTGTCGAGCGCGTCGTTCAGGGCCAGTAATTGGTCATCGTCCTTTTGGGGGACAAATTCCAGTTCCTGGAACTCCACCCGCTGCTGGCCGCCGCCGTGGCGCTGGGCGCGTTTGCGCCGGGCGCGCTCAATGAGGGTGCGGCGCATCGCCTCGGCGGCGGCGGCGAAGAAATGAGCGCGATTTTGAAATTGGGCCTGGCCGTCGCCGCCGGCCACCCGCAGCCAGGCTTCGTGGACCAGCGCGGTGGGTTGCAGCGTTTGACCCGGCGCTTCCTGCGCCATCTTGTGCGCGGCGAGCCGCCGCAACTCCTGATAAACCAGCGGCAGCAATTCCTCCGCGGCCTTGGGATCACCCTGTTCGATGGCTTCGAGGATGCGCGTCACGTCGCTCATTGTAACCGCTTCATTTCCGCCTACTTGCCTTCCCGGTAAGGCTGATTGGTTTGATACAGTTTGAGCCGGTTAAGGTACGCCTGCCTCGCGATGGCAGTCCTGACAAATTGGACAGCCTGATTCCCAACACTGACAGCCTTGTCGAATTGTCCGGTTTCCGCATAAGCGGCGGCCAATGCGTCCAAGTAGGGGGCGTTCGTCGGTTCCACCGCGATTGTCTTTTCCGCAAGAGTGACGGCCTCCGCGCCGTTGCGCAGGCTGGCATTGGTGCTTGTGGCCAGAAGCCAGGCGAGTAGACTCATGGCCCGGATGCTCCCGGCATCAACCGCTTTATGAGCCCATTCGATGGCCTTCTTCTCATCTTTGGCCACGCCGCCGTTAATGTTAAAATTCGCCGAGCCGGAGGCATACAGCAGCGCCCAAGAGAGCCGGGCTGCGGCATAACCCCCGTCTCCCACCGGGATGCCTCCTGCAACAAGAGCGTTTGCTTCATTCAGAATCATCTGGCCGGCAACCCCTCTGAGCAGATGCGTGGGATTGGAAGTTAATTTGCCTCTGCGAAACGATGCCTCCAAATTGACCAGGGATTCGTTGGCATGGCGTGCTTGAGTCAAGGCAGCCCGGGCTTCGTCCGCCCGATGCAATTGGTGATAGGCCATGGCGAGGATCGCTTCCCCAGCCGCGATCCGCCCTTCCGCCGGATTTTGAGGCGGTGTTTTCACCCAAAGCTGGCTGTGTTCGACCGCTCTCGAGTAATCGCCCCGCCGATAATCAACGAGGGCCAGAGCCATCAGGCCCCCACTTTTCGAATCTGCGGTCACTGTGGGATCATTCTGCTGACGCACCAGGACTTCGTATAAGGGCGCCAATCCCGCCATCGTTTTTTGGTCCGCAGGCCTGAGCAGACTGACGTAACAGACTCGATTGGCCATGCCTGCATTGGTCGTGTCGCGAAAGCGGGAGATGGTGGCCTGGCGGAACTTTTCGTATCCTTCGGCATCGCCGCTCAGGATCAGCGCGGGAGCGTAAAGTTCACTATCCCATGTGCGTTGATTCCCATCCGCACTTTGGTCCACTTGCAGGCGACGGGCGAAATCGGTCGCCGCGTCTTTCCATTGCTCGTGACCGGCATACCAGTAGCCCATCGCTCCCAGCATCTCTGCCTGTGCAGAATCACTCAGCTCCGGACCGGGAGGGATTTGGCTGAGGATACTTTGCGCCTCGTCAAATTTGCCTGTCTCGAAGAGATCCTGAGCCTGGGTGATCTTTTCGTGGGTTTCCGCTTTCTGCCGCAGAAGGGACTCGCGAGCCAGGGCGGCGGTCGTCTCGCGCTGGGCGTGTCTCTCGCGGACGAACAGCCAGGTCGAGACACCCAACCCGGCAATCAGCGCCGCGAAAACCGCGGTGGCGGCGGCAAAGGCGGCCTTGTTGCGCCAGACCATTTTTTGGAAACGGTAGAAGTTGGTGGGCGGGCGGGCGATGACTGGCTCGTTGTTCAGGTGGCGTTTCAGGTCATTCGCCAGCCCGTTCGCCGTCTCGTAGCGCCGGGTGCGGTCCTTCTCCAGGCATTTCATCACAATCCAGTCCAGATCGCCGCGAATAAGACTGATGAGTTTGGGGGGCTGGGTTCCGTGCCCTTTGGCCACGGCGGTCAGGTCCGCGTTGAGCATGGTGCTCAGGCGGGTGGAAGGGCGTTGCGGCTCTTGCTCGCGGAGGGTGCGGCGCATTTCGTCCAGGCCCGCCTTGATCAGTTCCTTGGGATCGAACGGCGTCTGGCCCGTCAACAATTCATACAGCAGCACGCCGAGCGCATAGATGTCGCTGCGGGTGTCAATGTTCAGCCCGGTCATTTCGGCTTGTTCAGGACTCATGTAGGCCGGCGTCCCGATGAACTGGCGGAGTTCCGTATAGACCGTCAGGTCGCTCAAACGTCCTTCCGTCGCCTTGGCGATGCCAAAATCAATGACCTTGGGCACCGGCACGCCGTCGTGCAGGGTGACGAGGATGTTCGAGGGCTTGATGTCGCGATGAATAATGCCCTTCTGGTGGGCGTGCTGGATGGCCTGGCACACCTGGGTAAAGAGGTTCAACCGCTCGGGGATCGAAAGGTTGTTCTGGTCGCAATACTCGGTGATGCGGATGCCCCGCACCAGTTCCATCACGAAGTAAGGGCGGCCCGTTTCGGTCGCCCCGGCGTCCAGGACTTTGGCGATGTTGGGATGATCCATCATCGCCAGGGCCTGGCGCTCGGCCTCGAATCGGGCGATGACGGAGTGGGTGTCCATGCCCAGTTTGATCACCTTGAGGGCGACGCGACGGCGGACCGGCTCCTCCTGGTCGGCGACGTAAACGACGCCGCAACCGCCCTCGCCGATTTTCTCGCGCAGTTTGTAACGGCCAATGCTTGCTCCGACCTTTTCGTCGGGAGCGGGATTGATGGGGATGGTCCCGAGCGGACCGTAAGGCGCGCCGGGCTTGGGAGACGGCGCGACGGCCGCCGCCGGATTTTCCAGGAAGTCGCCGACATCATCGTGAACCCGGAGGAGCGCCTTGATCTTCTGGCGCAGGGCAGGGTCGTCGGCACAAGCCTGGTCTAAATAGGCGGCGCGCTCGGCAGCGGCCAAGGAAATGGCGGCGGTAAAAACGGCCACCTCCCGATCGGGTGGATTAGTCATGGGCGATTTCATATTCTACCAACTTAATGCGAAAAATAAACTCAAAAGGATCGGAAAATATTTGGGGCGCGTGAATAGGACCGGTGGGACGGATGGGATTGATGGGACTGATGGAAAATCGTATCCGCCTGATCTTTTTCCAACCGTCTGGCTGGGCCTTGACTTCCTCCGGCTCAATCACGATCTCAAGATTTTACCAAAAAGGGCTTGACAAAAATTAGAACCTATGATTGAATTGCCAGCGTGAGACACGAAGGCACAGGCCGGGGTGGCATTTGGGGGGGCGGCGCCCCTCGCGGGCGCGGCGGGCGCGCCGCGCGCGGAGCCATCCGGATCGGACGGTTGGAAATTCCACTTAATTCCACTTGGTTCCACTTAATTCCACTTAATTCCACTTAATTCCACTTAATTCCACTTCCCGGCCCCCTCCCGGGGGCGGCAATCCGCAGAAAATGGTGAATTGTGAATAGAGAATAGTGAAATAAAAACCTCTCCTTTTCCCAATTTTCACCACGTAAAACGTGGCAAGCAATTCAACATTCAAAATTCCATGCAATCCGCAATCCGCAGAAAATGGTGAATTGTGAATAGAGAATAGTGAAATAAAAACCTCCCCTTTTCCCAATTCAAAATTCAACATTCAAAATTCCATGCAATCCGCAATCCGCAATCCGCAACTTCCCCGCAAGCCTCATCAAGCTGCTTTTGGCTATCCACACGCTGCAACCATGGTTCTCGCGCTGTGCCTGAGCGTTGCGGCTGCGCGCGGACAGAACAATACCGGGCTGCCGGCGGGCGTGGAGTTGCGAACTTACACCGGCTGGGCAAACTGCGTGTTTCTCAACGCCAGCGAAATCCCCGTCCAGGCCGTGGTCGTCCCGGCGGTGGGGGGGCGGATCGTTCACTTCAGTTTGAACGGCACAAACATCCTGCTCGAAAACTCGGCCAGCCAGGGCGCCATTCTCGGCGCAAAAAACGAGGACCTTTTTCTCGGCGGGTTCCAATGCGATGCCGGCGCGGGCGGACGGGTCCTGCCGGACCACTGGCAGCTCACCGAAGGGCCGCAGCGCTGGCAGTCGGACGCCGATTTTTCCGCCAAGGTCTTCGGCGCGCCGGATTCGCGCCTGGGCGTGGCGCTGGAAAAGGAGATGGTGCTGGCCGGCGACACCGGCGAACTGGGCCTGTTGCAACGCCTGCGCAACGGGTCGGACCAGACAGTCAAGTATTACTTGGCGGACCGGACGATTTGCAAGGGCGGCGGGTTTGTCTTCTTTCCGCTCAACAAGAAAAGCCGGTTCCAGGCCGGCTGGGCGCTGGCGCGGGATGTTGGCGGGAAAAGAATCTACGACGGCGTCCGCCCCGCCTCGCCCTTCGTCAGCGTCCTGGACGGCGTGCTGGTGGCGGAAACGGGCGGGGACGCCACCCGGCTGGGCGCGGACAGCGACGGGCAATGGATCGCCTACGCGCGGGGCCGGCTCCTCTTTGTCAAGTACTATTTCTACGCCCCGTGGGGCGATTACACCGACGGCGGCATCTCGGTGGAAGTCTATTTCGACCGCCGGGCGACGGAGTTGAATCCCCTCAGCCCCGAAATCAGCCTGCCCCCCGGGGATAGTCTTATCTTTCCCGAGAAATGGGTTCTGATCCCGCTGGACCGGGAAGTCACCACCGCCGGGGAAGCCCGAAGCCTGGTCCCCAAAATTCCGCCGCCGCCCTTCAGGCGGTGAACGATCGCGCAATTTTGGATTCCGGACAGGAGGCGCCATTTAAACATTTTCAAAAAGAAGGCCGCGTCAGAAAAATGAAGTCAGAAAAATGGAAGTTCCCCGCGACTCTCCAAACAGGGGGGCGGGGTGTATTATGTTTCTGACCCGGATATTTCTGACATCCTCTTCGAGAAGAGTCGGAAATGGTGCTTGCGCGAGGGTGAGTGAGTTCAAGGTTTTGGACGTTGAATCGAACCAAGACGGGATTATACTGAGGCTGACAAACGGCCGCAGTCAATCTGAATTCTGAACACTGAACCCATGCAGTTATGGAACGAGAAATAATCAGCACCCACCAAAAGGCGCTCCAGGTCAACCTCGACCCCGCCAAGTACGGCACGTTCGCGGAAATCGGCGCCGGGCAGGAGGTGGCGCGATGGTTCTTCCGCGTCGGCGGCGCCGCCGGAACCATCGCGAAAACCATCTCGGCTTACGACATGACCATCAGCGACGCCATCTACGGCCCGGTGGAACGGTACGTCAGCCGGCAACGGCTGGAGACAATGCTCCAGCGCGAATACGGTCTGCTGATCGAACGCCTCGCGCAAAAACGCGGGGCCACGACGCGGTTTTTCGCCTTCGCCGACACGGTGGTGGCGCGGAGTTACTCGCGGCATGACGACGCGCACGGCTGGCTGGGCATTCGCTTTCAAAAGCAGCCGGGAGAGGAGCCTTCGCAGATCATCGTCCATGTCCGGTTGTGGGACAAAGAGAATCTGGCCGAGCAGGAGGCGCTGGGGATTTTCGGCGTCAACCTCGTTCATGGCGCGCTGTACCTTCACGCCGATCCCAAGACGATGATCGTTTCCCTGGTGGACAATGTGGGGGCGGCGCGGGTCGAGGTGGACATGATCCAGCTATCCGGGCCGGCTTTCGCGCAATTGGACAACCGGCTCATGGCCTTGCAACTGGTGCAAAGCGGACTGACCAACGCCGCCCTGTTCACGGCCGACGGGCAGGTGATCCAGCCGGCGGATGCCTTTTACAAGAAGTGCATCCTGGTCGAGCGCGGCAGCTTCCGGCCCGTGACCAACGTGACGCTGGACATGCTGCGCTGCGCCCAGGCGCTCTTCGTGCAGGAACCCAAGGTGCAGGGCGAGGAAGTGCTTACGCTGATGGAAATGACGCTGAAAAACCTAATGGACGGGGACAAAATTGATCCGCGCGATTTTTTGGATCGCGTGGATATTCTGGGGGCGCTGGGGAAAACGGTGCTGATTTCCGATTTTGGCGAGTATCACCGCCTGGCCGCCTATTTCTTCCGCTACACCAAAAAGATGATCGGCGTCGTGATGGGGGTGCCGACCTTGAAGGAAGTGTTTGACGAAAAGTACTACACGGACCTGCAGGGCGGCCTGTTGGAATCCTTCGGAAGGCTCTTCCGCAATGATCTGAAGCTGTATGTGTATCCGTTGCTCGAGGCCAAGACGGGGGCGCTGATCACGGCGGGGAATTTGCGCGTGGCGCCCCACTTGCGCCATCTCCACGCCTACTTTATGGAGAACCGGTTCATCGAAGGGTTGCGCGATTACGACGAAAAAGCGCTGCCCATTCTTTCGCGCGATGTCCTGGCGAAAATTCGCGCCGGCGACGCGTCTTGGGAAGCCGCCGTGCCGCCGCCGGTGGCCGCGATCATCCGGCAGCGGAAGCTCTTTGGGTGCAAAACATGAAATGGATTCTTCTGCCGGGTTTTGATGGGACGGGCAAACTGTTTGCGCCGCTCCTTCGGGCGCTGCCTCCGGGGATTGAGCCAGTCGTGGTGTCTTACCCGGCTGACCGCGCCTGTGCCGCGGATGAATTAGTGGAGATTGTGCTCGCGCGACTTCCGCAAGATGAGCCTTATGTTTTGATCGCCGAGTCTTTTTCAGGCCCGATTGCCCTGAAGGCGGCGGCGCAACCGCAGAGACCGCCAACGGCTGTGGTCTTGTGCGCCTCGTTCGTGCAATGTCCAATACCGCGTAGTTTGATCGAGATATTGCGATATTGCGGAATCGCTTTTGGCGCGAAGCGGCCGCCCCGGTGGCTGGTTCGACGGTATTTATTGGGTGGGGCGGAGAAGGCAATTTTTGCTTTATTCTATCGTGCGATTGGCGAAGTGTCCCCCCGCGTGCTGGCAGACCGATTCTCTGTCTTGCTGGAATTCGATGAGCACTTTGCGCCCTCGACCTTGCAGTGCCCCTTGCTCTATCTCCAGGCGGCCAAAGACCGGTTGGTCACGGCGCACAATTTTGAGATTGTTCAGCAGCGGTATCCAGAAGCATGCCTTGAAAAAATTGAATCGCCGCACTTGATTTTGCAGGTTCAACCCCAGGCTTCGATCCGGGCCGTTTTGCAATTCATGGCCGCGACGCGGCCCGGCGCGCCGGCCCATCAAAAATCTCTTTTCCACGGCGGGGGGTTCGTGGTTAAGTGGCGCGACGTGATGCACAAAACCGCACTGTTGTTCGCAGGCCAGGGCGCCCAATACGCCGGCATGGGCAGGGATTTGGCCGATGGTTTCCCTTCCACCCAGCCCTGGCTGGAGCAGTGCCGCGCCCTGCTCGGCTTCGATCTGCCCGCGCTTTGCTTCCACGGGCCGGAAGAGGAGTTGACGAAAACTTCCAACGCGCAGCCCGCCATCTTTCTGGTGAGCTGGCTGGCGCTGCAATTATTGCGCGAGCGCGTGCCGGGATTTTCCTTTCAGGCGGCGGCGGGGTTGTCGCTGGGGGAATTGACCGCGCTGACCGCAGCGGGCGTTTTTGAGTTTGGGGACGGCTTGAAGCTCACGCGGCAAAGGGGGCGTTTCATGCAGGAGGCGTGCGAATTGACGCGCGGCAGCATGGCGGCGGTGCTGGGACTGGACCTGGAGGCCATGCGCGCGGTCTGCGCGGAGGCGGACGTGGAGGTGGCCAATTTGAATTGTCCGGGGCAGATCGTGATTTCGGGCGAAACGGAAAAAATCACGCGCGCCTGTCAACTGGCCAAGAGCAAGGGCGCCAAACGCGCCGTGCCCCTCCCGGTGGCGGGGGCGTATCACTCCCGCCTCATGGCCGGCGCGCGACCCAAGGTGGCCGCCATGCTGGCCGCGGTGTCCATCCGCGCTCCGGCGGCGGCGGTGATTTCCAATGTGACGGCGCGACCGCACACCACGCCCGGCGAGATCGCTGCGCGCCTGGTCGAGCAAGTCACCTCGGAAGTGCGCTGGGAAGATTCCATGCGCTATTTGCTGGAGCAGGGGTTCACCCGGTTCATCGAACTGGGACCGGGAACGACCCTGAGCGGGTTCTTGAAACGAATTGACGCGCGGGCGCAAAGTTTCAACATCGCCGACGCGGCCAGTTTGGAGGCAACGGTGCGGGGGCTGGAAATTTCCTCCACGCGTTAATCCGGGGCGGTGTTGCGAACCCAGACAATTCTTGAGAGTCGAACGAAGCTGTATTGAATAACTTTGTCTTCCTTTGGCCCGCAAACTTCCGAGTGCGCTTGGTTGGGGCCGTCAAGCTCGCCTGCTTGAATCGGGGTGTGCTCCACAGTTTGCCGCAAAGATCTACAGTCTTGGGCAAGGAGAGCCACCACCGCCGCTGAAGATGGTTTGGCGGTCGCTTCGGCGGTGGAATACTTTTCCCAATTGACCGACATGCGGGTTCGCCGGAAGCAGGCGGACGAAGGCCGTTTTGCCCCCGCTTCCCCGGCAGTGACAAACTGATCTTTATGGACACGAAGAAAGAGCGCAGCTTCTCCGGGAATTGCCTCTACTGCGAAGGCCATGTTAATCCGTGGGTTGCGAACCAAACATAGAAAGGCTCCAAAGCCTCTGCCATTTTGAAAGGCGTGGCGGCCTTGTAGTACTTTGGAGAGGGTGAATTCACCGAATCAACTCCCAACACAGACCATCCTCTCGGCGTGGACTCAAATTCCAGGGAGCGGGTTGCGTTGTGCCATTCGACTTGCAAGAAACCGTCGAAAGTTGGCACGAGCTGCGGGTTCTGGAAATCTCGTGATGAGCTTAACCGGGCAATAACATGGGCGGTTTCTTCGATGGCTTTTGGATCAATGGGTAAAGCATCCTCCTCGTCCCAACCAGGTTTGAGCGCCGCCAATTCACGCAGCTTTGCGGTAATAACAGGAGAAAGATCCGGCTTTGGTGCTGGATGATCCAAGGAAGAAGGCCGCGTCCTTGTGCCCTGAACCATATACCCCGCAGACTCGTTGAGGACGAGCGCCCCGCCACGGTCTTCAAGCTCCCGCAGCCGCCGTAAAACAACGGAGCGTTCGTCCCCGCTCAACTTGGACAGTTCCTGAAGAATCTCGGCCAAACTCATCTTGAACAATCTACCGCTGGAGCGGTGGGCTGGCAAGCGGAAGTTCGGAAGTTGGAAGTTTGGAAGTTGCCCCCGGTGGCGCAAAAAACACTGGCAACTGCGGGCAAATGCCGTAAAGTTTCGCCCGCTTTATGCCCAAGCGCTCCGACATTCATTCGGTCCTGATCATCGGCGCCGGGCCGATTGTCATCGGCCAGGCGTGCGAGTTCGATTACTCGGGTACGCAGGCCTGCAAGGCCCTGCACGAGGAAGGTTTTCGCATTGTCCTGGTCAATTCCAATCCGGCCACCATCATGACCGACCCGGAATTCGCCGACCGCACCTACCTGGAGCCGATCACCCCGGAGGCGGTGGAAAAGATCATCGCGCGCGAAGCGGAGGAGATGCGGCGCACGGGCGCGCAGGGCAAGCTGGCGCTGCTGCCGACGCTGGGCGGCCAAACGGCGCTCAACACCGCCATGGCCCTGGCCCGGCGCGGCACTCTGGACAAATACGGCG
>Ga0182027_10015914_pt1 | contig 10304 bp, 8 predicted proteins | sample 712E1DmetaG_FD_121300 | JGI IMG/M metagenome (GOLD analysis project Ga0182027, IMG submission 121300) | Permafrost microbial communities from Stordalen Mire, Sweden - 712E1D metaG (Illumina Assembly) | ecosystem: Environmental > Terrestrial > Soil > Wetlands > Permafrost | place: Sweden... | reverse complement strand
TAGACCAGCAACACGCTGTCCACCGCTCCATTCAAGAATTCCTCGGTCAGGATACTGGCCAGCTCCTTGGCGCGTGCCAGGGCCGTGTCGGCCGCGGCGCCCGGCAGATCGCGGGTCATGTTCAGTTTGCGGCGGCGAAAATAGTCGCGCCCTTTGCGGCCGACCACTTCGTATCGGCTTTCGACGACGTCGCCGGCGCGAGTTTTCTCCTCGGCGAAGCGCTGGGCGGTTCGGCACAGGTTCGAGTTGAATCCGCCGCACAGCCCGCGGTCAGAGGTCATGACGACGAGGGCGATGCGCTTGCCGTCGCGGCGCTCCAGCAGCGGGTGGGCCGCAGCTTCGGCATGCGCCGCCACCTCGGCCGTGATGTCGCCCATGGCCTTGGCGTACGGGCGGGCAGCGATGACGGCGTCCTGGCTGCGGCGCAATTTCGCCGCCGCCACCATTTTCATGGCGCTGGTGATCTTCTGCGTCGACTTGACCGACGCAATCCGGAGCCGGACTGCCTTGAGCGAGGGCATGGGTGTTTCCCTGGACTACTTGCCTTGCGGGTTGAAAACCTTGCCGAACTCGGTGAGGACCGCGCGCATCTTTTCCGCCAGGCTGTCGAAGGCCTTGCCGTCGGCGCCCTTCTGCGCAAGCTCGGTGAGAAGGTCGCGCTTTTGGCCGTCGAGGTAGGCGTAGAGCTCGCGCTCGTACCGACCCAGCGATTCGATGGGAAGTGTGTCCACGAAACCGTTGGTTGCGGCGAAGAGAATCACGAGCTGTTTTTCGATGGGTAGCGGGACGTACTGACCCTGCTTGAGCAGTTCCGTGATGCGTGCGCCGCGCGCGAGCTGTTGCTGCGTGGCCTTGTCGAGATCGGAGCCGAACTGAGCGAAGGCTGCCAGCGATCGGTATTGCGCCAGCTCCAGGCGCAGCTTGCCGGCGACCTTTTTCATCGCTGCGATCTGGGCCGCGCCGCCCACGCGGCTGACCGACAGGCCGACGTTCACGGCGGGCCGCTGGCCCGAGTAGAAAAGGTCGCCTTCGAGGAAGATCTGTCCGTCGGTGATGGAGATGACGTTGGTGGGAATGTAGGCCGACAAGTCGCCCGCCTGAGTCTCGATGATGGGCAAGGCGGTGAGCGAGCCGGCGCCCTTGGCGTCCGACAGCTTGGCCGCGCGCTCGAGCAGACGCGAGTGCAAGTAGAACACGTCGCCGGGGAACGCCTCTCGTCCCGGTGGGCGGCGAAGCAGCAGCGAAAGCTGGCGGTAGGCAACGGCCTGCTTCGAAAGATCGTCGTAGATGATGAGGGCGTGGCGGCCGCTGTCGCGGAAGTATTCGCCCATGGTAACGCCGGTGTAGGGCGCCAGGAACTGCAGCGGCGCTGAATCGGACGCGGTGGCCGAAATGACCGTGGTGAATTCCATCGCGCCACATTCGCGCAGCTTGTCCACCACCGACGCCACCGTCGACTGCTTCTGGCCGATGGCCACGTAGAAGCAGTACATGTTCTGGCCCTTCTGATTGATGATGGTATCGACCGCGATGGCGGTCTTGCCGGTCTGGCGGTCGCCGATGATGAGCTCGCGCTGGCCGCGGCCGATGGGGATGGTCGAGTCGATGGCCTTGATGCCGGTCTGCACCGGCTCGTGCACCGATTTGCGCGCGATAATGCCGGGCGCCTTGATTTCGATCTTGCGCGAATCCTTGGATTCGATCGGGCCCTTGCCGTCGATGGCCTGGCCAAGTGCGTTGACTACGCGGCCGATCAGCGCCTCGCCGACGGGAACCTGGGCGATCTTGCCGGTGCGCTTGACGATGTCGCCTTCACGCACGGTCTCGAAGTCGCCGAGCAGAACGACGCCGACGTTGTCCTCTTCGAGGTTGAGCACCAGCCCGACGACGTTCTTGCCAAAGTCGAGCAGCTCGCCCGCCATGGCGTTTTCAAGACCGTAGACGCGAGCGATACCATCGCCGGCTTCGAGCACGGTTCCGGTCTCCGCCACGGCGACTTTCTGGTCGAAGCCTTCGATCTCCTTGCGGATGATCTGACTGATTTCTTCAGCGCGAATCTGCATTGTTTTTCCTTCAGACTGTTCCGGAGATTTCGAGACTTGTGCGGGCCCGCGGCAATGGATCTAGTTGAGAAGTCGATTCTTCAGGCTGGATAACCGAGTTGCCAGGCTGCCGTCGATCACCATGCCCGCCACATAAGCGACCACGCCGCCGACCAGAGCGGGATCCACCTTGGTAGTCATCAGCACTTTCTTGCCGGTGCGGCGCTCGATCGCCTTGCGGATCTCGGTCTCGCTGCCGAGGTCGAGCGGCTTGGCCGACTTGACGAGGGCGCGCACACGCCCGAGCTTCTCGTCGCACATTTCTTCATAGGCGCGTGCGAGAGCAGGCAAAATGGCGATGCGACCGCGCTCGAGCAGCAAGAGGGCGAGGCTTTGCACCTGCCGCGCCGGTGCCACGCGGGGCAGAAGGCTCTGCAAGACCGCGCGCTTTTGCGACAGCCTGAAAATGGGGTTCTCCAGCGTCTGGCGCAGATCCGCCGAACTCGTCCACAGCTCGGCCAATTCGCCGATCTCGCGGCCGAAGATCTCGAAATTGCCTCGATCCACGCCGATGGCGAAGATAGCCTTGGCGTAGCGGCGAGCGACGGATCCTCCCATGGCGGCCATCAGCTTGCCTCTCCCCCGGGCGCGCCAGGCCCGGCAAACCCGGCGACAAACTCCTGCGCCAAGCGGCGCTGATCGTCTGGAGTCACCGACCTTCGCAACAGCTCATCGGCCACCTTGATCGCGGCCGTAGCAACCTCGGCGCGCAGGATGGTCTCGGCGTCCTTCACTTGCTGGTCAAGCTGGAAACGCAGCTCCTCTTGGATGCGTTTGGCCTTCTCTTGCGCGCCCTCGACCATGCGCGCTTGTTCGCGCTCGGCATCTTGGCGCATGGACGCACGCAGGGCCGCGATCTCCTTTTCCAGATCGGCGATGCGCTTTTCTTGCGCTTGGTATTTTCCCTTGGCCTCGTCGCGCAGTCGTGCGGATTCGCCAATGTCATTCTTGAGTTGTTCGTGGCGGGAGCGCAGGGCTTTGTTCATGGCCCGGCCGCCGAAGTAGATCAGGATAAAAAGCAGAACGCCGAAGTTCAGAAGCTGCAGCGCGAAGGTCTTGGCGCTGAAGCCGCCGTGTTCGCCATGGCCATTTTCGTCATGGCCGGTGCCGTGCTCGGCGCTTTCGCCCTGGACCCCGTGATCCGCATGTCCGGACGCCACGGGCAGCTCTGCGGGGACTTCGCCTGGGGCGGCAGGCTGAGCTTGTGGCGCGGAAGGAGCGTGCTCGCCAACCGTCGGTGCCGTCAGCTGTACGTGGGCAGGCGGCGTCGGCTCTTGCGCTGTCGCGCTCGCGGCCATCAACAGGACACCGCCGATGACCAGTGCGTGCAATGGCCACCTCACGACGTCAGCCTCCGGCCAAGCGTCTTCTCTGCGATCTCGCGCGCAAGCACGTTCGTTTGCGTGCGCAAGCTCGTCCTTTCGGCCGCAAGAGTCGTTTCTAATTTGGCGCGCGCCTCAGCCAGCATCGCGCGGGCTGCCGTCTGCGCCTCGCTGACGATGTGCTGCTCGCGGACCTGCGCCTCGCTGCGCAGCTTCGCCATTTCGGTGTTTCCGTTGCGCCGGGCTTCGGCCAGCGAGGTGTCGATACGGGCGAGGCGGGTTGCTGCTTCAGCCTCGAGCTTGGCGGCCTCGTCGCGCGCACCCTCGACGCGGGTTACGCGCTCGTCGCGCACGCGCAGGTAGGGTTTCCAAAGGAACTGCCATAAAATCAGCAGCAGAACCAGAAAGAGGCCCAGCATCAGGAAGACTGTGCCGTCGAGGTCGAGCAGTTGCGGCTCGGCTGAGCGAGGGGCGGCCCCCGCACCAGCCGCCTCGGTTGCGACCGCTTGAAGTAGAGTTACAAACGCGTTCACGATAGCAACTTGGGACGACTAGGTGCTGGAACCACTTGAATTGTTCGTCGTGTTCGATGGGGGTGCCGCCGCCGCCGACTTCTTTCCGCCCGAATGCCTTGACGGAGGCGGTGAATCGGACGCGGTCCCGCTGGCGTCCATCTGGCAGTGGCCGTCGAAAAACACGCCCTTTTCCACGAACAGCGAAGGCGTGTTGATGTTCCCCTTGACCCGTCCCGGACTGTGAATCTCGACCGAGCGTTTCGCGGTGACGTTGCCGCGCACGGTGCCCTGAATGATGATCGATCCCACGGAGACCTCGGCATTGACCTCCGCGCCTTCGCCGACGATGAGCACGTCCTCGGTGAAGATCTCTCCCGTCAACTTCCCGTCGACACGGACGGTGCCTTCGAACGACAGCTTTCCTTCGAACTCGCTGCCCTTGCCGAGCAAGGTTGTGACCGGCTGAGTGCTGCTTGGTTCGCCGGACGCGGGGGACTGCGTGGTCAACGTCATAGCTTTTGGGGGCAAACCCTACACTTCAATCGAGCCGGCCGTCAACGAAGGAAGAGGCTCCGCTCGACTTCATTTTGACGTGGTGGTCGTTCAATATCCCGCGGGAGCTCCACCCGAGCGCGCATCGGCCGCGGCATCGAGGCCGTCTGGAGAACGCAGGATCAGGTTGGCCTTGCCGATGTCCGGGCGCAGCTTCGTGATGTGTCCGATCTTTTCAAGCGCGTGCAGGACCTCGGCCGGCACGCCGGGCTCGTACAAAAGGAGGTCCGGATCCCATTGGTGGTGGATGCGCGGGGCCGCCACCGCCTGCCCGGCATCCAGTCCCAAAGCGAGCACATCGAGCAGAATCTGGAGCGTCGCCGAAACGATGCGCGGACCGCCAGCCGCGCCAGCGACGACTTCGACACCCTTGTCTCCAAGCACGAGGGTGGGCGACATGGAAGAAACCGGACGCTTGCCTGGCGCTGCCCGGTTGGCATCGCTCCCCGCCAGGGAGAAGACGTCGGGCTGGTCGCCCGCGGGCGTGAAGTCGTCCATCTCGTCGTTGAGCACGATTCCGGTGCTGCCGGCGACCAGGCGCGCACCAAACTCCAGGTTGATGGTGGTGGTCAGCGCCACCGCGTTGCCTTCTCGATCGACGACGGAAATATGTGCCGTTCCCCCGTCGCGCGCTGGTTCGGTGGGGTGGGGCGACGGGGTACCGTAGGCATCGTGGGCGAGGACGTGGTCGAGTTGAAGGCGCCGGGCGAGCTCGTGGTGGTAGGTGGGATCGAGAAGCCGTTCGAGCGGCACGTGCACGAAGTCGGGATCCCCGAGATAGCGGGCGCGGTCGGCGAATCCATGTTTGAGCGCTTCGGCCACGAGGTGGAAGTACACGGGCGACATCTGAGCGCCGTCCGGTTGCAAGCCCGCGGAACGAACGTCGGCGATCCGCTGGGAAAAAATGGCGAGCGCCTCGATCAGGATGACCCCGCCGGCGGAAGGCGGTGGCATGGTCACCACGCGGCGGCCGAGGAATCTGGTTTCGAGCGGCGTCCGCTCCACCGGCGTGTAGTGCGCGAGATCGTCGAGGGACAACACACCGCCGGCTGCGGCCGTTTCGGCCACCATGGCGCGAGCGATGTCACCGCGATAGAAGGCTCGGATACCCTCTCGACGCAGCCTCGTCAGCGTCTTCGCCAGCTCCGGCCGCGCCACGCGGTCGCCAGCGCGGAGCTCGCCCGCGGCTTTGGCCGTGACTGAAAATACCTTACCGATGAGACTGGACCCGGTCGTGGGATGGCGTTCGATTTCGTCCTTGATTTGCTGGGCCAGCCAGGGCGAGACCGAAAAACCACGCGCCAAGCGCCGCGCCGGTGCCACGCAGTGGGCGAACGAAAGCGCGCCAAAGCGGCGAACCAGCTCGTCGAGACCGCTGGGTTCGCCGGGTGCGCCCACCGAAAGGCCGGTCTGCGGGGTCCATGGGCGTACCTCACCCGGCCGCGCCGCAAGCGCCATCGGCGCGGTTTCGCGGAAATCCAGCGCGACGACCTTGCCGGTCTTGGCCAGGTAGACCAGCGCGAATCCGCCGCCGCCAAGCCCCGATGCAAAGGGATCGACCACGCCAAGGGCCATCGCCGCCGCGCAGGCCGCGTCGACGGCATTGCCTCCGGCCTTCAGCAATTCGAGCCCGGCCGCCGACGCCGCCGCTGAATCAGATGCGACAGCGCCGTGGCTTACGTGTAAGAATATGTCGCCCGCCGTGGCGTTTGCCGAGACCGAGGCGGGCGCGAGAGCCAGACCCAGCACAACCAGCGCTACGCGCAAGACCTTTCCGTGGTCGTTTGGATTTGCGCGCTCGCAGCGAATCAACAATTGAAGGAAAATCACTCCCGGCGTAACCTCTTGTGGCCCGACCAAGGGAAAACCGACATGGACGAACCGTCAAGCACGGAAAGCAACGCGATCACACTTCGCATCAAGTTCAAGAGCGCGTCGCTGGACGAATTCATCGGCAGATACGGGGCTGATGTAAGTCCCGGCGGGATCTTCATCCGCACCAAGCAGCCCCTCGACGTTGGCACCAACCTTCAGTTCGAGTTCACCCTGGCGGACGGCGGCGCTTTGCTCGCTGGGCTCGGCACGGTGGCCTGGGTGCGCGAGAACGATCCCGCGCGCGCCAACAATGTGCCAGGCATGGGCCTGAGGTTCGACAAGCTGTCAGCGGAAAGTCAGCACAACCATCAGACGATTTTGGCGGAGAAGGCGCGCAAGGAGGGCAAAGCCCTCGGCACGCCATATCCACCGACGTCCTTCGTTGCGCCTGCGTCGCGGCCATCGCCAGCGCCCGAGGCGCCACGTCCTGTCTCGCCTTTGCCCGAACGACGTGAACCAGCGCCGGCGAATTTCGCCGTCACTCGGCCCGCGCCTGCAGCGGTGGTGAAGGCCGCGCCACCCGCGCCACCCGTGGCTGTGGCGGCACCGGTTTCCTTGCAAGACAGCTCCGACAACACGGACGAGTTTTCTTCCGCCGGCAAGACCGTGATCAGCGACATGCCGACGGACTTGGATTCGGGGCCCACCAACTCGGGACCTTCTCCGCTCAGCAAGTCCGCCGAAGAGGCTGCGCCGGCGGCACTGCTGGATGATTGGAAGACGGATGCCGAGCTCCTGCCGGTGACGAAGGCCGCACCGCCACCCAAGCCGTTGGTGGATCAAACTGCGCCCGCGGCCGGCGGCGATTCCAGCGGCCAAGCGCAATTTCCTCTCACCCCTGCTAGCCGCAAGAGCGCAAGTGGGGAAGGGTTGGCCTCGCTGCTGAGCTTGGGCGCTGGCGCAGATCACGATTCCGACAAATTCGCCGCACCGACCGAGGTTCTGGAGGAAATATCGGCCGGCGTCCCGATCGAAGAAGCCGTTCCCGAAAAGCCCCAGGAGGTTTCGCAATCGACGGCACCGGCGCAGGTGCCCGGTCCCTTCGACATGACCGAGGTTCCACTCGACATGGATCCGTCGCTCGGCAAGGACGCGGCGAAAGCCAAGATCTCGGGCAAGGTGATTTTCGTCGTGGCCCTGGTGGCCGCCGCCGCGGCTTTTGGCGCCGTGTACCTGGCCAAGACCAAGCCCTGGCAGCAACAAACTGCGACTGAAGCAGCTCCGCCGAGCGCCGCCGCGAACCCCGCGCCAGTTACGCCGCCCCCCGCGCCGCCCGTCGCCGTGCAGCCTCCCGCTCCGGCGCCCGAACCGGTCAAACCCGTGGCGGCCGAGGAACCGGCGGCCAAGCCAGCAGCGGAACAAGTGAAGCCCGAGCCGATCGTCCCTGCGCCTGAGAAGCCCGCAACGGAGAAGGCCGGCGCCAAGGCGGAGGCAGCGACGGAGGCGACCAAGCCCGTGGCCAAACCGACGTCCAGCGGCAAGCCAGCGAGTAAGTGGGGCGAGGGAAAGTTCGCCGCACAAGAAGAGGACAAAGAGGAGGTCTATCGCCTTATCTTCAAGTCGATTCCCTCGGGCTCCGAGGTTCTCATCGACGGCGAATATTTTGGACGCACCCCATGCGAGCGGCGAATTCTGGACAGCAGCAAGTCGTACGCCATCTTGGTACGGCGCGAAGGGTACGAACCGCACGAGCGCATGTTGGGCGCCTCGGACAACTGGGTGAAGAAGGGCAATGAGCGCATCCTCACCGTGACGGCCAAGCTGAAGAAGATCAGCAAGGGCGGGGCGGGTGCCGAGGGCACCGCGGTGAGCAGCTCTGAAGCTAAGCCGGAAAAGGCTCCTGAAGTCGTCGCGCCCGCCGCCAAGCCGGAGGCCAAGGCCGAAGCGAAGCCGGCGGAGCCTAAGCCGGAGGCCAAGCCTGCCGCCGCCAAACCCGAGGCTAAGCCAGAGCCTGCCAAGCCTGCTGCCGCCAAACCCGAGCCGGCCAAGCCGGCCACGGCCCCGGCGGAGAAGCCGACCGTGCTCAAGCCGGCCCCTGCCTTCGACGAAACGAAATAGGGTCTGCGAGTAGCCTTCATGACTGCGGATCGTCGCCAGTGGCCGAAGCTCGGCACCACGGGAGCGGCGCTTGCCATGCTCGGCCTTGTGGCCGTGGGGCTCGGAGGGGCACTCGGCGGCGGGTGGTTCTCGGGCAAGATTTCTTCCGGCCAGTCGGGCGACAAACCGGCGAGGGGCAAACGACTGCCGCGCATTGATGTCCATACGCACATCAGCCCCAACGGGCTCGAGCGGGCGCTGGCCATCATGGACCAATGGGGCATCGACGGAATGGTGAACCTCTCCGGCTACACTCCCGGCCCGCCACGACATGGTTTGGAAACTCAGTTGGCCATGGCACGCGCCTCGGGCGGTCGCATCGCCGTGTTCACCAACGTCAATTTCATCAAGGCCCTGCGCACGCGGCCCGACTACGGCACCGCCATGGCCGAGGAGCTCAGCGTAGCGAAGGAGATGGGCGCCATCGGGCTCAAGATACCCAAGGGCTTGGGACTCGGGTACCCGACGCCCGATGGGCAGAAGGTGCTGCCGGTCGACGATGCCGGCCTAGATCCTTTGTTCGAGGAGGCTGGCAAACTGGGCATGCCCGTCGCGATTCACACCGGCGATCCCAAGGCATTCTGGCAGCCCGCCGACGAGAAGAACGAACGTCTCGACGAACTGCGCGCGCATCCAGAATGGTCGTTTTTTGGCGAACCGGTGCCGTCCTGGGAAGAGCTCTACGCCCAGTTTGAACGCCGCGTGGGCCGACACCCCAAGACCGTGTTCATCGGCGTGCATTTCGGCAACGACCCCGAGGATCCGGACCGCGTCGCCCGCATGCTGGATAAGTATCCCAACCTTTTCGTCGACACGGCCGCGCGCGTGCCCGAGATCGGCCGGCAGGACGCGACCAAGATGCGCCGCTTTTTCGAGAAGTACCAAGACCGCATCCTGTTCGGCACCGATCTCGGTGTGGGAGAGACGCAAGACGAAATGATGTACGGGTCGAATGGCGCCCTTCCGCCCACCCTAGCAGACGAGCGCCGCTACTTCGAATCGACATGGCGCTACTTCGAAACGAACGACAAACAGTTCGAGTCGCCGACCCCCATCCAGGGCCGCTGGAAGATCGACGGACTTGGCCTTGCCGAGCCGATTTTGCGCAAGGTCTACTTCGAAAATGCCGCCCGGCTGCTCAAATGGAAGCCGCCGGCTGGCCTGCCGCGCGTGGATCCCCCCGCCGCCCCGAGCCCACCGCCTGGCCAAGCGCGAACAAAATGACGAAATGTGCGGTTGAGCTTGACGGCAGGGCTCGTCTGCACATAATCATCGCCTTCACATTCCGGAGTAGCTCAGTCGGCAGAGCAGACGGCTGTTAACCGTCGGGTCGGGAGTTCGAATCTCTCCTCCGGAGCCAGTCTAGTTTTCGCGTTTAAGTTCAAGCGGTTACGCTGGTTTCTTGGTTCTCGTCGGCGGGATTGGTGGTCATTCTGGACCCCAATGCGGAAATTGGTACCAAGTCACCCTTCGGCGCCGACAGGTCGACCGCCATCGTGGTGAAGATGGCTTCCCGGTAGAGGTCGGGCTTCAGGTGGGCGTAGCGCTCGGTCGTGGTGACGCTGCTGTGTCCCATCAACTGACGCAGGAGTTCAAGGGTTCCGCCGTTCAGGATGAACTGGCTTGCGAACGTGTGCCGTGTGCACTGGTACCAGGACAGGGAAGGCAGGCCGCAGTCCTTCAACGCCTTGGCAAGGTGCTTGCGCAAAGTCTCGGGCCGCACGAACTGCGGCGGGCTCCCGATGTCTGGACGTCCGCCGGCCGTAGGGTCAGCGGGTTGGAAGAGCAAGCCTTCGCCCCCCGTGGCCAGCTTGTAGGCCGTCAGGATAGGGACCACCGAG
>Ga0182027_10015913_pt1 | contig 10304 bp, 7 predicted proteins | sample 712E1DmetaG_FD_121300 | JGI IMG/M metagenome (GOLD analysis project Ga0182027, IMG submission 121300) | Permafrost microbial communities from Stordalen Mire, Sweden - 712E1D metaG (Illumina Assembly) | ecosystem: Environmental > Terrestrial > Soil > Wetlands > Permafrost | place: Sweden... | reverse complement strand
TGATCGCGAGTGTAATGACCGTTCTTCAACCAGGCCGGCAGAACATCAGGGTTCCCCCACAACAGGTGCGAGGCGCGGATGCGCCAGCCATGGCTGGAGGCATAATCCACGGCCTGGTCTAGGGCACTGAAATCGTATTGACCGGCGCCCAGCCATATGGCGGGCGAGGAAAACTCACTCAGGATCGCCAGATTGAACTCGCGCTGCATACTCCTGCAGTAGCGCGGGTCGGAGAGGATCCAAGCCGCAAACTCCGTCCCGATGGTGACTTGATGCGGGGTGGCCAGCGCCGCCAACCCCGGACGGGTGTAGTAGCCGTTCTGCGACTCGTCCCATTTTCCTGAGGCCGGAACCCCGATCCGCAATCCTGTCAGATTGAAAGTGCTATGCGCCGGGAGCGAGGTACCGATGTAGACGACACCCTTCGGAAACAAACCGTTTGGCAGATTCACACCTTGTGTAGTGGTCAAATCCACGGATTGAACCACCTGCCCTTTCCCGTCCAGAATGCGGAAACTCTTCCCTTCGGGCTGGTCAAAAATGAGCTGAACAGTTTGATCGGTTTTGAGCGGCAGGTTCAGGTAAAAGCCATCGTCGGCCTTGGTGCCATCCCGGATGCCGATATAATAATTGCCCTTTGCGTACCCAAGATCCAGGCGGGTGATGCCTTTCCACCAATCTCCGGTCGACTGCTCGGGGATGCCAAGGATCTTGATCGCAGGTGCGCCATCATCTGGGGTGGCAGCAGCGCTGCCGATGGCAATACTGAGCGGTTCTGCCAAAGGAATGGCACTGCTTTCGTTATCCAAATAAGCACTGCTGTCATTAGAGAAAACAACCGCGTCGGTGGCTGCGGTATAGTTCCCCGGCGAACAATCCGGCAGGTAAAGTGGCTGCCAGGGAACATATGCACTGGCCATTGTCGGCAGACTGGCGGGCAATGCCGCCAGGATATTTTTCCAGACATATCCATGCAGTTCCTGACCATCCACGGTGGTCGCGACCTGGACAAAATCCCCAAAAGTCGCTATAGGCAGTACATCCGTACCGGCTTTTAAAGAGGCGATCTGTTTAAAATCCGCGTTGCCAGGACCAGCATAGAGACTCCCATCCTGCTGCAAGGGTACAGGTGGCTGAGGAGTGACAGAAGGAATGGCTGAAGGGGTAGGCATGATGGGCGTGTTTTCAGTCGGTGGTACTGCCGTTGACGCGGGTATGCTGGCCGGGGAACAGGCAGAAAAAAAGAGAGTAAAAAGGTAGAAGATTGATACAAGCTTTTTCGATAAGTGATTTTTATACCAGGGAAAAGCGAATGACATATCTCACTGCCTTTTATCGAATGAAAGCAATTTACGAAACCCGGATTACGCTTTACAATGCTTGCACAATGGACACCGAAACCGCCTACAACCAAGCACTTGATTATCTCTACTCTTACGTAGATTATAGCCTGAAAAAATCCTCCGAACTTGCCAAAGCCCACTTCGAATTGGGGCGCATGCGCGCGCTGATGGCGGCCCTGGGCAACCCGCAGGATGCGTATCCAATCATCCATGTGGCCGGGACAAAGGGCAAAGGCTCCACATCCGCCCTGATGGCCTCGGCGTTGTGCATGGGCGGGTATAAGACCGGGCTGTACACCTCTCCGCACCTGCAAGATTATGTAGAACGCATTCAAATTGATGGTCAGCCCATTTCGCATCTCGGGCTGGTGGAACTGGTTGAAGAGATCAAGCCAGCGGTCGCGAAAATTCCTGCACTGACCACTTTTGAAATTACCACGGCAATCGCCTTCCTGTATTTTGCCCGACAGGAGGTCACTGCCGCTGTCATCGAGGTAGGGTTGGGCGGCCGGCTGGACGCCACCAATGTGGTCACGCCACGCGTATCGGTGATCACGTCGCTCTCCTATGACCACATGGCGGTGCTCGGCAACACCTTAACTTTGATCGCAGGCGAGAAAGCCGGCATTATCAAACCCGGCATCCCGGTGGTCTCTTCCCCTCAGGTGGATGAAGCGCTGGCGGTGCTGGTAAAAGTTTCGGCCCAACGCAATGCCCCCCTGACGCTGGTCGGCAGGGATGTGACTTATCAACCGATCGAGCGCTCGTTGGATGGTCAAACTCTTGCCATTTTCAATCCCCAATCCTCAATCACCAATTCAAAATCGGTTATACTCCATATCCCTTTGCTGGGCGCACACCAGCTGGCCAATGCTGCCACGGCTTACACGGCACTCCTGGCCAGCGGATTGGGTCTGTCAGAAGCAGACCTTCGCAAAGGTTTTGCCGAAGTATACTGGCCATGCCGCTTCGAAGTTGTCTGCCGTGAACCGCCGCTGGTGTTAGACTCGGCCCATAACCTGGACTCGTTCGAGAAACTGGCTCAGACACTGGAGGATTATTTCCCCGGCAAACCGGTCATTCTGGTATTCGGGGCCTCGGAAGATAAAGATGTGAGCGGGATGTTCAACGCCCTCAAATCCCGCTTGAAATGTGTCATCGCCACGAAAGCCGTCCACCCCCGCGCGCTCGAGCCGGAACAAATTGCTGAAACGGCCGGCCGGTTGGGCATCCCGGCGGAGACGGCCGCTCCCGTACAGGCCGCCCTGGCCCGGGCGCTGGAACTGGCCGCCAGCGGCGGAGAGATTGTATTATCTGCGGGCAGCATGTTCGTCACTGCCGAAGTAAAAACGGCCTGGGAAAACAAATTACGAATTACCAATAATGGATCATAAAACCATGACTCAAAACGACTGGTCTTACCAAGAAGATGATGCCTTCAACATGGCGCTCAGCCAACGCACCGAAGAACTGTACCGCGTCCCAAACCAGACGCCGGACGAAGACGGCTGCATCGAAGCGCTGGTTTTACCGCTGCGGGATATCGTTATTTTCCCGCACATGGTCACCCCCGTCTTTGTGACCCGCCAGAGCTCGCTGCTGGCCATCCAGGAAGCCCACGAACGCGATCTGACAGTCATCGGCCTGACCCAGCGCGACCAGGAAGTGGAAGAGCCGGGACCGCAGGATTTCTTGCCTATCGGCGTGGAACTGGCGGTTGGGCGGCTGCTCTCGATGCCGGACGGTTCCTCTTCAGCATTGGTACAGGGACGGCTGCGGGTGGAGGTGGTGGAGTTCACCCGGCTCACCCCGGTACTCAAAGTACGCGCGCGTGTAATCTTCGAGCCCACCACCGCCGACAAAACCACCCAGGCGCTCATGCGCAACGCACTGGACCTGTTCGAGCGCTGCGTCTCGCTTGACCGGGCCATCCCCGAAGAAGCCCACCTCTTTGCCATGAACATATCCGAACCGGGCTGGCTTTCGGACATGATCGCCACGGCAGTTTCGATCAACCTGACCGAGCGCCAACAATTACTTTTAATGAAGGATCTGCGCCAGCGCCTGCAGCGCATCAACAAACTGCTGGCCCAGGAACTGGACGTGCTCGAACTGGAAGACGAGATCCACAGCCGTGTCCAGGATGAAGTGGATAAAAGCCAGCGCGAATTCTACCTGCGCGAACAGATGCGCCAGATCCAGACCGAACTCGGTGAAGGCGATATCTTTTCGCGTGAGCTGGTCGACCTGAAAAAGAAGATCGAGTCGTCCGGACTGCCGGAGCAGGCTCACACCACTGCCCTGAAGGAACTGGAACGGCTTAATCAGATGCCACCCATGGCTCCCGAAGTGGGCATTATCCGCACCTATATCGATTGGATCCTTGACCTGCCCTGGTCGAACAGCACCGAGGATAACCTGGACGTTAAGCACGCCGGGCGTGTGCTGGAGCGCGACCATTACGGGCTAAAGAAGGCCAAGGAACGCATCCTCGAATACATCGCGGTGCGCTCGCTCAAACCAAAGAAGGCACGCCAGCCCATCCTGTGCTTCGTCGGGCCTCCCGGTACGGGCAAAACCTCGCTGGGCCAATCCATCGCCGAAGCGCTTGGGCGCAAGTTCGTGCGCGTCTCGTTGGGCGGTGTGCGGGATGAGGCCGAGATCCGCGGCCACCGCCGTACCTATATCGGTGCGCTGCCCGGACGCGTCATCCAGACCATGAAACGCGCCGGCACTGCCAACCCACTCTTCATGCTGGACGAGATCGACAAGCTCGGCCAGGATTTCCGCGGCGATCCATCCTCGGCGCTGCTGGAAGTGCTCGATCCTGAACAGAACCATGCCTTTTCTGACCATTACCTGGAACTGGATTTCGATCTTTCCAAGGTAATGTTCATCACCACCGCCAACACCCTCATGACCATCCCGCCGGCCTTGCTCGACCGGCTGGAGGTGATCGAGTTCCCGGGTTACATTGAAGAAGAAAAGATGATCATTGCCGACCGCTTCCTGATCCCGCGCCAGTTGGAAGAAAGCGGCATCGATACCCTCGGTCTAAGCTTCCAGCCCGAGGCAATGCAGCGCATCATCCGCGAATATACCTATGAGGCCGGGGTACGCAACCTGGAGCGCGAGATCGGGCGGATCTGTCGCAAAGTGGCCCGCTGGAAAGCCGAAGAGAAGCGCTATCCCACGATCATCTCGGCAGAATTAATCGAGAAATTCCTTGGCCCGCAGCAATTCTTCCAGACCGAGGCCGAACGTCAGGATGAAGTGGGCGTGGCTACCAGCCTGGCCTGGACCGAGAACGGCGGCGAGATCATGTCGATTGAAGTGGCTGTGCTGGATGGCAAAGGTAATTTGCAGATGACCGGCCAGATCGGCGATGTCATGCAGGAATCGGGCCAGGCCGCACTGACCTATGTCAAATCGCGCGCCCTGCAACTGGGCATCGACCTGGAAGTGTTCGAACGCATGGACATCCATGTGCATATGCCGGAAGGCGCTATCCCGAAGGACGGCCCGTCCGCCGGCATCACGCTGGCAACCGCACTCATCTCGGCGCTGACCGGGCGGCCGGTCTATAAAGAAGTGGGCATGACCGGTGAGATTACCCTGCGCGGGCGTGTGCTGCCCATCGGCGGGCTGCGCGAAAAGGTCCTGGCCGCCCACCGCGCCGGGTTGAAGGTGGTGCTGGTCCCGGAAAAAAATATAAAAGACCTGGTGGATGTGCCCAAAAAAGTACGCGAGGATCTCAAGATCATCCCTATCACGCACATGGACCAGGTGCTCGAGCTGGCCCTTGCCCCGGAAGCCGTGCTCGAACCGCCCCGACCCAGGCGCCGGCCGGAAGAGCAACCACAGGAAGAAGACTAGGAAGAAATGAGTAACGAGTAATGAGTTACAAGTTTGGACACTCATTACTCGTTTCTTATTTCTGATTACTCGTCTCCAGAAATGAATCGCATGCCCACCACGCTTTCCAACAAAATTGTCCTGATCACAGGAGCTTCCTCCGGGTTCGGCGCAGATGCTGCCCGCCAGTTTGCCCGGGAAGGTTGCATTGTCGTGCTGGCCGCCCGCCGCATGGAACGGCTGACCGCGCTGGCCGAACAGATCCGCCAGGAGGGCGGGCAGGCCTTCGCAGTCGGCCTGGATGTTACGGAACAATCCCAGATCGACGAGGCTATCCAGACCATTCTCGAAGCCTTCGGGCGGATCGACATCCTCTTCAACAACGCCGGGGTCGGCAGTCTGGACTGGCTCGAAAAGCTGGAACCGGCCGCGGATATTGATCAACTACTAAACGTCAATTTGCGCGGCCTCATCCAGGTGACGCGCGCTGTTCTGCCCTCCATGCTGGCCCGCCGGGAGGGGATGATCATCAACATGTCCTCGGTGGCCGGGCTGATTGCCGCGCCGATGTACAGCATTTATGCCGCCAGCAAGTATGGCGTGCGCGGTTTTACGGATACCCTGCGCCGTGAAGTAAGCCCCTTCGGCATCAGGGTCTCGGGCATCTACCCAGGACCGGCCGTCACCGAATTTGGCCAGCACCCGGGCAAGGAAAACGGAGTCTCCCAGATTCTCAATGTGCCCGGCTGGATCTATATGGCCTCCGCTTACGTTGCCCGCCGCACGGTCGGCCTGGCCAAACATCCCCGGCGGGCACTGGTCATCCCCTGGTGGTTCCGGCCGCTAATCAGCATCGACCGCATCTTCCCCGGCCTGGTGGATTGGTTCCTGAAGGTTGCGTTTGTGAAACGGTTCCATAAGATCTAAACACAAAGGACACCAAGTCTCACGAAGGGAATCTATTAATCTTCTTTTTATATCCAAGATTATTAAAGGTGTCATCTATGATCCTGTCCCGTCTTACCAACCTCTCCCAATCCCTTCAGGCCTCCGGGCTGGATGCCCTGGCGCTTAACCCCGGTCCCAGCCTGATCTACCTGACCGGGCTGCACTTCCACCTGATGGAACGCCCGGTGGTGGCTTTCTTCACACCTGATTCGGCTCCGGTACTGGTGCTGCCCGAGCTGGAAATGCTCAAAGTGCAGGGCCTGTCATTCGAGGTCAGAACGTTTCCCTATGGCGAGGATCCTTCCACCTGGAACCAGGTCTTCGAGCAGGCCGGGGACTCACTGGGATTGGAAGGCAAACGCATTGGGGTCGAACCGCTGCACATGCGCGTGCTGGAATTCAACCAAGTGAAAACCATTGCCGGCCAGGCGGAATGCCCGGATGCAAGCTGGCTGGTCGGCCAGTTACGCATTCGAAAAGATCGAGAGGAAGTGGCTGCCATGCGGAAAGCGGTCAGGGTGGCACAGGCCGCCCTCGAATCGACTCTTCCCTCCATCAAAATCAGCCGCACCGAAGATGAAATTGCCGCCGAATTAGTGGTGCAGCTGCTGCGTCATGGCTCGCAATCCGACCTACCCTTCCCCCCGATCGTCTCCAGCGGCCCCAATGGTGCCAACCCGCACGCCGTGCCCTCCGCCCGCAAGCTGCAACCCAACGACCTGCTGGTAGTGGACTGGGGCGCCACGGTGGCTGGCTACATTTCCGACCTGACCCGTACCTTCGCCGTTGGAAAGATAGATGAAGAGTTCCGAAAAATCCACCAGATCGTCCTGGAAGCCAACGCCGCCGGGCGGGACGCCGCGCGGCCGGGCGTCCCCTGCGCCAACGTAGACCGCGCCGCCCGGGCTGTCATCGAAAAAGCCGGTTACGGAGAGTACTTCACCCATCGCACCGGTCACGGCATCGGCATGGAGGCGCATGAGGATCCCTATATGCGCGGCGATAACATGCAGTTATTGGAGCCGGGCATGACCTTCACGGTCGAGCCAGGCATCTACCTGCCCGGGCGCAACGGAGTGCGGATAGAAGACAATATCGTCATCACGGAAAGCGGCGCAGAGTGCCTGAGTGACATGCCACGCGAACTGCGAGGATTGGGGAAATAAATTCTCCAGTGAGGTTGAAATGTTCAAAATCGTCACATTAACGAAAATCTCCATGAAATTTCCACCTGACTGCATCATCTGTGGCGCACCTGCAAAAGAGAATGTTTCCATTGAAAGACTTTTTCTTTATAGTACAGGCGGTCGGGGAATTTTAACCTCTCGGCTGATGTCGAAATCACCATTCCAGTGTGCCAGATGCATTACCAGGATTCAATTGAGGAAAGCCCGGTTGAGCATTTCTTAATGATTAAAACTAAATTGTTGGCTATTTTGTCCGGATTACTGGGCGCTTTTTTCGCTTTGTGGCGTGTCCAAAGCATATCGATCGAAGCCATATTCTTTGGAATTTTTTGGCTATATTGGTTGGAATAGGTTTATATAATTTAATTGTTGTACTATCCCCAATATTGGCATCCTTTTTTGCTTCTCCGTAATCCAAAGAAATCCGAAAATCCATCCGTTTGGTAAGTTATTCCGTGAAATCCGATCTCCTTCAAATAGCATTCGAAAATGAGAATATTGCGGATATGGTTGTCAAAAAAAACATGCAAACGGCTCTTTAGAAACTGGTTTATTTGAATAGGTAGCCGAAAATGAAAATCCTTGCCTCGAAAATGAACTCCCCGGTCTCACCACAGCCGATTTCGTGCCCCACCTCAAGGACGAAGCCCGGCGCATCTGGGAATTGCAGCAATCCGGAGCCTTGCGCGAAGTTTACTTCACCGCCGAGCGGCATACCGCCGTGCTGGTGCTTGAATGCAGCGACGCGGAGGCAGCCCGCCATCTGCTGGATACGCTGCCGCTGGTGCGGGCCGGCCTGATTTCCTTTGACGTAATTCCGCTTGTCCCTTATGATGGGGTTGCCCGGCTGTTTGCCTGAAGGCACTGATTTTTTTCGAAGTGAGGCTTCCAATGATCGATATTGTCGCTTTTGCCCTGCCTATTTTGACCATCGGATTTTTTGTCTGGTTCTTCCTGCGCATGCGCAAGCCGCATAAGAAGGCCGTCAAGGACGATCCCGCTACGCGTCGGGATCGTGCCGTGTGGGCCTGGGCAAAGGTGCTCTCCTCGAAACAGGGAGCGGTCAACTCCTACCAAATGGCGCGCGTCGAGATGCAATTGGAAGTCCATATGCCTGGCAGCCCGGCCTACCAGGCCAAAACCACCTGGCTGGTTGAACAGGATGCCCTGCCTGCGGTGGAAGTTGGCAAAGAGATCACTCTGAAAGTGGATCCACAGGGGCCGCAGTACGTTTACCCGAATGGCACCTGGGCCAAATCCCTGGAATGATGCCATGAGCAGCTACTGTCAATACCTGCAAGAACATCCGGAAGATACCCTTAATAAACTCTATCACGATACCGAGTATGGCTTCCCGCTGGCAGATGACGCTGCCTTGCTCGAACGGCTGGCCCACGAAATCAACCAGGCCGGTCTCTCCTGGACTCTCATCCTTAAGCGTAAGGATAACTTCCACGTGGCTTTCGAAGGCTTCGAAGTGGACAAAGTGGCCGCCTACCAGGAGCAGGACGTGGCGCGCCTGCTGGTGGATGCCGGGATCATCCGCAACCGGCTAAAGATTAACGCGGTCATAGAAAATGCCCGGCGCATACAATCGTTGCGCCCGGAATTCGGGTCCTTCCAGGGCTGGCTGGACGCGCACCACCCGCTCAGCCTGGAGGAATGGGTGAAGCTCTTCAAACAAACCTTTCTTTTCACTGGCGGAGAGATTGTGCGCGAGTTCCTAGTCAGCACCGGCTACTTACCGGGCGCGCACGACCACGACTGCCCGGTTTACTGGCAGATCGCCCGCATCCAACCCGCCTGGACCAGGGGGCTTCGCAAAGTAGAGCTGACCCGGGAAGAAGACGAAAAGGCGCGTGGCCGCCACGTTTAAACATGTCACTATCCTGTAGCCCGCGCAGATGCCGTGGCTTGAACTTTGCTTCAGACTGTCACATCGTCGATCATCTGACGCAGGGTGGCTAGATCCAGATCCTTTTTGTTGAGGAAAGCCACCGCGCCGGATTTCAAGAGTCTTGTTTACCGTAAAAGGCAACTTGATATTCCACTCCTGATGCATATACTTTATGGGAGAGATGGATGTTTTTGTAAATAGTGTTGTAATTGGCGGAATTGTGTAGAAAGGTCGTCAACTGAATTAAACACCGGAGTGATTCTATTTTGCTGATCAATTTGCCACTGGTGAATACATTCCTCATCACCTTTACAACAATAAGGATCGTTTCCAGATGCGTCTGAATACCTTATTGGATTATTAGATCATACTCCCAAGCATCGAATGATTGCGGTCTGTTGTAATCACCTTGCCAAGAGTCTTTAGTGAGAAAACGCCCGGTAGTTTTATTCTCGTTACCTTATCTAGCATTGGCGAGATCACACACCTGTCATCGTGCCTGGTTCAATGGTGAACAAGGCTTGTTTGTGTTTAAAAAGCTACGCTCAAGCCACCTGGAACCAGGGTTCCAGCCGCCATAAGAGCCAGTTTCATCGCAAAAGTCGAGTATTAACAGCGAGCATCCCGTGGTAAACGATAAGAATTATTACCGACATTATGATTAAATCATTCTTCAATGGTAACCGGATAGAAAATTAATCCTTTCAGGTTATTCTCATCACACTTATTTTTGAAGGCATCTGAAACAAATAACATGCTCAAACCTATTTCATTAATTCGAAAAATATTTACATTTTTGAGAATCTCCCAATAGAGCGCATATATATCAACATCAATGATACTTCCGTCCCTTGCCAGCCTAACTTTAGATTGCCCTCTATCAAGGCAATCTAATAATTTGACATGTAGAGCGAAATAAGGGCCCACTTCCGTTTTTATCGGTAATAATTCAACATCTTTTTCCAGCAAATTTCTAAGAATATCCATAGCTTTGAAGCTTACTGCCGGGCCAATGCCGAACCCACCCATAAAATCTGCTATTGGCTTTTTCTCTTCGCCCAATTCTTGATATGT
>Ga0182027_10015912_pt1 | contig 10304 bp, 4 predicted proteins | sample 712E1DmetaG_FD_121300 | JGI IMG/M metagenome (GOLD analysis project Ga0182027, IMG submission 121300) | Permafrost microbial communities from Stordalen Mire, Sweden - 712E1D metaG (Illumina Assembly) | ecosystem: Environmental > Terrestrial > Soil > Wetlands > Permafrost | place: Sweden... | reverse complement strand
TCTCATCTGCTTTGTGGACGAACCCATTTTGTCGGCATTCGGTTCGTCGACGTATGTGTCGGTCCAGCGCGACGATGTTATCGCAGCGGTTTCGGAGGTGGTTGAGGCGATTCACGGCGCCGGAGGATTGTGCGGCGTACATTGCTGCGGCAATACCGAATGGCCGATACTCATCGAAGCTGGAGTGGACATCATCAACTTCGATGCCTACGGCTATGGGCAGTCCATTGCCCTGTATGCGAGCGAAGTGGACGCTTTCCTGAAATTCGGCAGTCATATCGCATGGGGCATCGTGCCGACGTCGGAAAGAATCATGGAGGAAACCGCGGAATCTCTTGTAGCAAGATACGACAAGGTGGTGGACGGTCTAGGGGCAAAGGGAGTCGACAGAGAGCTGATTTACAAACAGTCCATGCTCACGCCATCGTGCGGAACCGGTTCGCTCTCCGAGGCGCAGGCGGAGCGGGTGTTCGATATGCTGGCGCAGACATCGGCGGTGCTGAAGAAAAGGATGAAGGCGGAAGGATGAAGGCGGAAGGAAGCGGGTGGAGACAAATGTTTGCTGGATGGGTATCTATTCCTCCTTCATCCTTCCTCCTTCATCCTTTCTCATTATGACTACCATTGCAATCACCGGCAAAGGCGGAACAGGCAAGACAACCGTCTCCGCGCTTATGGTGCACTGGCTCGTTGCCAATAAGAAGACGCCGGTGCTGGCCGTCGACGCCGATTCGAATGCGAATTTCAACGAAGTGCTCGGAGTTTCCTATTCGGCGTCCGTTGGCGGCATACGCGAGGACGCGCGGGCAAAGGCCGGCTCCATGGGCGGCGGGCTTTCCAAACAGCAGTTTCTGGAAACGCAGGTAAACCAGGCGCTTGTCGAAAGCGAAGGCTTCGACCTTGTGGTGATGGGCAGGCCCGAAGGCCCGGGTTGCTACTGCTTTGCCAACAACGTGCTGCGCGACGTGCTGGCGCGGATTTCGCGGAACTACGCGTTTATCGTGGTGGATTGCGAGGCCGGGCTCGAACACCTGTCCCGCCGCACGCTGCTCGACGTCGACTGGCTTGTTACAGTATCCGATCCGTCAATTCGGGGGCTGCGCACGGCGAAACGGGTGGGCGAATTGGTTGACGAGATGAAGACGCGGGTGCGGAGAAGGGCGCTGGTGGTAAACAGGCTTGCGGGTAAGCCGGGAACATTGACAGATGCGCAAACGCTCGCGATTAAGGAAAGCCGATTCGACAGGGTGTTTTACCTGCCGCTTGACGAGGAGATTACCCGGATGGATGAGAATGGCGGTACGGTGAAGGATATCAGTGAAGAGAGTGGAGTTTATCGCGGCATTTCCGAAATAATGCCAAAGTTATTTGAATGATGTTTTCCGGGAGCGCGAAGTGTCGCGCCCACAATAAAGAAGGCGTTGCGGGAACGCGACACACGCATTGCGCAAGCAATGCGTCTCGTGCGCGGTCCCGCTGGAAGGGGTGTGCCCCCAGATCGCCGGCGCAAAGCGCCGGAAGCTGGGGGCCAGGGGAAACCGGCTACGGTTTCCCAACCAAGAAAACTGAAGATTCTTGTTGTGCTATTGGAGGATACATGTCCAAATCATCTGATGAATGCAATTGCAGCGTCGACATCGATCCCGCAACTTTGCAGATGAAGGCAGTTGCAAAGCAGCGGGGCATCGAAACCGTGTGGGATCGTTCGGACGCCAATACCATGTGCAAATTCGGCGCCGAGGGACTGTGCTGCAAGAATTGCAACCTGGGTCCGTGCAGGATATCGGTGCGGGCGCCCAGAGGCATGTGCGGCGCCGACGCAGACACCATTGCCGCGCGCAACCTGAGCCGGTCTGTGGCGGCCGGAACATCGGCGCATTCGGATCACGGCCGTCACCTGGTTCACACGCTGCGCATGGTTGCGGAAGGGAAAACAGACTCGTATAAAATTACCGACGAACGAAAGCTCCTTGAAACGGCAAGAGTTTACAAAATTGAAACCGACGGCCGATCGGCCCTCGACATTGCACGAGAGCTGGCCGATGTCCTGGAGGCGGAGTTTGCCTACAGCGCCATCCCGATGAAAACGCTTTCACAGGCGCCTGTCAAGCGCCAGGCCGTATGGCAAAAAAACGGCGTGCAGCCGCACGGGGTCGACCACGCGGTGGTTGAACTCATGCACCGCACCCACATGGGCGTGGATCACGCGTTCGACCACGTGGAACAGGCCTCGATCACCGCGTCGCTTGCCGACGGCTGGGGAGGGTCGATGATCGCCACGGCGGTCTCCGACATTCTGTTCGGGACGCCGCGTCCGCTCCTTTCTTCGGTTAATCTCGGGGTTATCTCGCCAGACCGGGTGAACATTATTGTGCACGGCCACGAACCAACGCTGTCGGAATGCGTCGCCGCAGTATGCGAAGACCCGCAGACCATTGCCTACGCAAAAAGCAAGGGCGCCGCCGGCATACGCCTGTCGGGCATATGCTGCACCGCCAACGAAATTCTCATGCGCCGCGGCGTTCCCGTTGCAGGCAGCTTTTTGCAGCAGGAACTGGCCATCATGACCGGCGCCGTGGAAATGATGCTGGTCGACGTGCAGTGCATCATGCCGTCGCTCGCCTCGGTTGCCGCGTGCTTCCATACCAAAGTGGTGGCAACGTCGAAACTTGCACACACGAGCGGCTTCGAGACAATCGATTTCGACGAGGAGCACGCGATGGAGCAGGCGCGCAGCCTGGTGACTTCGGCAATCGACAACTTTGCGAACAGGAAGAAAGACGCGGTAACGATTCCCGACGCCCGCGTTGAGTTCGTCGCCGGATTTTCGGTACGCGCCATCCACGAAATGCTGGGCGGCCGCTTCCGAAGCGGGCTTCGGCCGCTCAACGATGCCGTCATCGACGGCCGCATACGCGGGATCGCGGGCGTGGTGGGATGCAACAATCCCAAGAAAGGCCTCGACGGAACAATCGTACCTCTTGTTAAGGAACTCATCGCCAACGACGTGCTGGTGTTGCTTACCGGGTGCGCGGCGATCACGTGCGCAAAGGCCGGACTGCTTTCACCCGAGGCTGCGGTAATGGCAGGACCTGGATTGCGCGAGGTGTGCGAGGCGGTGGGCATGCCGCCGGTTCTCCACCTCGGGTCATGCGTTGACAACAGCAGAATTCTTTCCGCTGCCTGCGACGTGCTGGCCGAAGGCGGCCTCGGTGAGGACATTTCTGATCTTCCGGCAGCCGGCGCCGCTCCCGAATGGATGAGCGAAAAGGCAGTTGCCATCGGCCACTATTTTGTGGCCTCGGGCATGCTTGTTCTCCTGGGCAGCCCGCTGCATGTTACGGGCGGCGAGAAACTGAACAATCTGCTTACAAAAGATCTGGAGACAGCGTTCGGCGGAAAGTTCGCATGGGGATCGGATACACAGACGCAGGTGAAAATCATACTCGACCATATCGACAAAAAACGCGAGGCGCTCGGCATTAACACAAAGCGGCAGCGCCAGCTTCTGGATATGAAAGAAAGAAGGGCGCTCGATGTCTAAGATTATCGCAACCGCCGCCATCCGCGGGGCGCATGCCATTGTGGGGCGGGCTCGGACGCGGCTGAGCGATGCGCTGGCGGCCAAAGGGGCCGATTGCGGCGTATCGTTTCCCAACACGGGGTATTATCTGCCGATTGCCTATTCGATGCTCGGGCTGGAGATAGCGAACCTGGGACAGATGAAAGCTGTTATTGACGAATGCAACAGCCTGCTGCCGCCGGTCCCGCGCGACGAGCTCTGGCTGCCCTACCTGGGCCATACGCTCAATGCAGGCATGGCCACGCTGCTTGCGTTCGAAATAATCGAGGCGTGCAAAACCGTGCTCGGTTCCAACCCGGTTGATGGTATCTGGCTGGGCGCGGCCGACGACGTGATTATGCGCGAACGCGGGGTTGAGTTCGTTGACGGAAGCGCTCCAGGGTTCGCGGCCATCGTCGGCGCCGCGCCGGATGCCGACGCGGCCGTCAAACTCGCCCGCGAACTTCAGAGCAAAAACCTGTATGTGTTCATGGCCGGCAATGTCGGCGGCGTGTCGTTTGCCGAGCAGCTCGCATCCAAAGGCGTTGAGCTCGGCTGGGCAACGCGACTCGTTCCCTTCGGTAAAGACATCAGCGCCGCGATTCACGCGCTGGGGTTTGCCAGCCGCGCGGCCCTGTCGTTCGGCGGGGTCAAGAAGGGTGATTTTAAGAAGAACCTGGCCTACAACAAGAACCGCGTTTTCGCGTTTGTGCTTGCGCTGGGAGAGGTCGACGACGAGAAATACGCGGCAGCGGCGGGATGCATCAACTACGGGTTCCCCACCATTGCAAACACGGACATTCCGCAGATCCTTCCTACCGGCATCTGCACCTACGAGCATGTGGTGAGCGGCGTGCCGCTTGACGCCATGGTGGCGCGGGCGCTGGAGGTTCGCGGATGTAAAGTAAAGGTCACCAGCATCCCGATTCCGGTCAACTACGGCAGCGCGTTCGAAGGCGAGCGCATCCGCAAGGAGCAGGTGCACGTCGAATTCGGCGGCACGCGCACAACGGCGTTCGAATACTGCACCATGAAGGAGCCTTCGGAAGTGGAGGACGGGAGAATTACCGTTGTCGGCAAGGAAGCCGACGAGGTTGAACCCGGAACGCAATTGCCGCTTGCGATCTGGATTGAAGTGGCCGGCCGCAAGATGCAGCCGGATTTCGAACCCATCCTGGAACGCCAGGTGCACCACCTGACCAACGGCGCCGAAGGCGTGTGGCACATGGGCCAGCGCGACATCATCTGGGTACGCATCAGTAAGGATGCGTTTGCAAAGGGGTTTCGTATCAGGCATCTGGGCGAAATCGTCCGCGCGAAATTTCTAAGCGACTATCCCGCTATCGTGGACAAGGTGCAGGTAACGCTGTACACCGACGCCACAAAGGTGGATGGTCTTATCAAGGAGGCGCGGCGCGTGTACCGCGAGCGGAATCTGCGACTGGAATCCATGACCGACGAAAGCGTCGACCTGTACTACTCCTGCCTTTTGTGCCAGTCGTTTGCACCCAACCATGTGTGCGTGATAACGCCGGAGCGGCTCGGCCTGTGCGGCGCGTACAACTGGCTCGACGGCAAGGCGGCCTATGAGATCGACCCCACCGGGCCCAATCAGCCGCTTACCAAGGGAGAACTGATAGACCCGGTGCGCGGCGTGTGGAAAAATATCAACGAGTATGTGTTCCAGCATTCCAACAAGTCGATCGAAGAAATCACTCTGTATTCGATCATGAAGAACCCCATGACCTCCTGCGGCTGCTTCGAGGCCATCTGCGCCGTGGTGCCGGAACTCAACGGCATCATCGTTGTCAACCGCGAATACGCCGGCGACACGCCGCTGGGCATGAGATTCTCAACGCTCGCCGGCAACGTGGGCGGGGGACAGCAGACGCCCGGGTTTATCGGGTGCGGCAAGAGTTTCCTTTTGTCAAAGAAGTTCCTTTCGGCCGAAGGCGGATTCGGCCGCCTTGTGTGGATGCCGTCTTCCCTTAAACAGCAAATGAAGGAAGACCTGGAAATAGCGGCGGGCCGCACGCCATGGCCGGATTTGCTCGACCGCATCGCCGACGAGACCGTGGGCGTTGACCCCGCCGTCATTGCCGCGTATCTCAAGGAGAAAGAACATCCTGCTCTTGCTATGTGGGACATCACGCAGCCAAGCCCCGAGGCAGGCAAGGTCGATAGCGCGCGCGAGGCTTCGCCTGGAAATGGAACTGCTGCGGCAAAGCCGCAGGCAGCGCCGGTTCCGGCAGCCAAAGCCGCGGTGTCGAAACCTGCGGTCGTTCTTGAGGAACCATTGGTAGTTCCGCCCGTTCCCGGGCCCGATTCGTCCATGACCGAATCGCTTGCGTACATCCGCGCGGTGTTTGCCGACCTCGCGCGCAAAGCGGCATCGGGTGAGGCGGACCACAAGCTTACGAGTGCGGTTACGATGCTGCTCGCGTCCACGGCAACGCTTCACGGCATGAGCAGCGGCGCAAAATCGACAGGGGCCGCGCCCGCAAGAGATCAGACGCCGGACATACTTATACCCGCAAAGTTCAAGCATGTGAAAGAACCCGGCGCTTCGGCTGTAGTGCCCGTTACCATCGGCGGCAACGGCACGCGCACTAGCAGCCTGGTTATCGGCGGTGAAACAATCCTGCCGTTCCGGTATATGGAAGGCCCTGCCGGCAATCCCACGGCAATCGCCATGGAAGTGTTCGACACGCCGCCGGAAAAATACCCGGCTGCACTTCGGGAATACTATGGGGATATGCTGTCCGATCCGGGAAAAATGGCGCGCCACTGCGTCGACAAACTCGGCGCGCAGGCGATAAGCGTTCGGCTTGATGGATGCCATCCCGACAAGGGAAACCGTTCTCCCCAGGACGCGGCCGGCGTGGTGGGCGCGGTGCTTGCGGCCGTCGGCGTTCCGATCGTCGTGAGCGGGCCGGCGCACTTTGACAAACGCAATGAGGTCATGAAGAAGATCGCGGCCGATTTCGCGGGCGAGAACCTGCTTCTGAACTGGGTGGAAACCGACAATTACAAAACCATTGCCGGCGCCGCCATGGGGTACAATCATTGCGTTGTGGCGCAGTCGCCCATCGATGTCAACATGGCCAAGCAGCTCAACATTCTTCTTACCACAATGGGAATAAAGCCGGACAAAATCGTTATCGATCCCATGACCGGCGCGCTCGGTTACGGGCTCGAATATACCTATTCGGTGATGGAACGCATACGCATGGGCGGCCTTGGCGGCGACGCAATGCTGTCGCAGCCGTTTGTGTGCACCATCGGGTACGAAACCGCAAAGTGCAAGGAAGCCAATGCCGTGGGACCGGAGTTTGAAAATTGGGGGGATGCGGCGGAACGAGGCGCGAATCTGGAAATAGGCGCGACAATGGCGCTTGTCAATGCCGGGGCGAATCTTGTGGTGATGTATTACCCGGAGGCAGTGAAGACGATAAGAAGTGTAACTGACAAGATGAAAAGTGAATAAGTTGGTGGGGGAAGTCTCCCCCTGGCCCCAAGCCTCCTCGCCGCGCTGCGCGCGTTTGCGGGGTCTTGGGGCACACCCCCTCCGAAGGTGGCCCCCATGAAAGTGCGGTGGCGAGAGCAGACATCCGTTAGGGGGCACCTAGATACATTGTTGTAATCGTGAAAGTATCCACTGATAATTCTTTGAGATAATCGGTGTGGCGCAAGAGAAGATAATTGACAGAAGAAGTTTCCGATTCCGCAGCGTTAGGGGCGACTGGAAGTGTGCCGGAGCACAGTGTCGGCCGCCCCGGCCGTCAGGCATAGGGCGGTCCGGCACCGAGGCCGAGCCGGAGCACAGGATGTGCGGAGACCACGCACGAAGTGCGCCCAAGGGCGCGAAGCTGGATGCGGAGCGTGAACAACGGCCGAGCTGGAAGAAGAACCGACCCGAGCGCAGCGAGGGGAACGCCCTGCATTAAAGATGAATTGAAAGGAAATTGTTGAAATGGCCAAAAAACTCACCGGCATGGACATTTTCAAACTCCTGCCCAAGACCAATTGCGGCGAATGCGGCGTGGCGACATGCATGGCGTTCGCCATGAAGCTGGCGCAGAAGAACGTGGAACTCTCGCAATGCCCGTACGCGTCCGGCGAGGCCACAAAGGTGATCGGCGCGGCAAGCGAACCGCCGATCCGGCTTGTAAAGATCGGCACGGGCGAGCGAGCCGTTGCCGTGGGCAACGAGACCGTGATGTTCAGGCACGACAAGACGTTCGTGCACCAGACCGCCATTGCGCTTTGCCTCGACGATACGCTAGGAGAGGCTGCGATTTCGAAAACCGCAGCAGACATGGAAGCGTACGCAATTGTTCGCGTGGGCGAGACGCTGCGCGTCGATATGCTGTGTATTAACAACGCAAGCGGCGATGCCAGTGCATTTGCCGCAGCGGCACGAAGCGCTGCCGCGAATTTCAAAGGCGCGCTCATGCTCAAGAGCGCATCGGTAAAGAACCTTATCGATTGCGCCACGGTGGTTGGCGATCGCGTTCCCCTGCTGCATGCCGCCACGACCGCAACGGTCGCCGAGCTCGGCGCATTCGCCGTCTCTACCAAACTCCCGCTCTGCGTTTCGGCGCAAACTATCGACGAGGCGTTCGGCCTCACCGACACGCTTGCAGGCAAGGGCCATCGTGACATCGTCATAGACATTTCCGCAAACAATTGCGCGGCAATGATCCAGAGCAACACGGTTATGCGCAAGGCCGCGATTGCTTCCTCGGTAAAGCAGATGGGTTACCCAATTATCAATTTTACCACCGGCAGGCAGTCGGTTGCAGAAATGGTTGCCGATGCGTCGAGCGTGATCTGCAAGTACGCATCTATTGTGGTGATAGATCATGCCGACAAAGAGGCGCTGCTGCCGCTCCTGATGCTGCGACAGAACATTTATACCGACCCTCAGAAGCCCATTCAGGTTGACGCCGGAATTTACAAGATCGGCGATGCGGGACCGGATTCTCCGCTCGTGGTCACCACCAATTTTTCTCTCACGTACTTTATCGTGAGCGGCGAGCTTGAGAACGCGGGCGTGCCGGTTCACCTCGCCGTTGTCGATTCCGAAGGAATGAGCGTGCTCACAGCCTGGGCCGCACGCAAGTTCAACGGCGAGAAAATCGGAGCATTCCTGAAGAGCAAGGATGTGGATAAACAGTTCTCATCCCGTAAAATTATCATCCCCGGGTACGTGGCGTCCATTTCGGGCGAACTCGAAGAAAACATGCCCGGGTGGGAAGTGCTGGTGGGGCCGCAGGAGGCGTCCGATATCACGCCGTTTATGAAGAAGTTTGCAAAGGTTTGAGAACCGGCGAATTCGTATTTTCTTATCATGCCGCACTCAATCACTTTTCTCCCTTCCAACAAGACCGGCCTTGTCGCCTCCGGCATTCGCATTTCCGATGCCGCGACAACAATCGGCGAATTTGACCTGCACCTCGAATGCGGCGGCAAGGGCACCTGCCAGGAATGTCTTGTGGAGCTTGTGGCGGGTTGCGTTGAAATTAAAGACCGCATATTCACGGTTGCGAAAGGCGCAAAGCCGCTTCGGATATTGTCCTGCCAGGGACGCGTATGCGGCGACGGTGTGTTTTCCATTGTCGCGGGCAGGGCGCACGAGGCCGCGACAATGTCTCTGGGCAAGGACATTGCAGCCATACCGCCCGGATTGTTGCCCGCGGCGCAGGACATTTCCCCGATCGTCACAACGCTGCGGCTTTGCGTGGATCAACCGGGCGCAGAGCGCAATTTTCCAGACGGCCAGCGGCTCGAAACGCAGGTTTGGTCGGTTGTCAAGAATGACGCGCCGGTGGCCATTGAGCTTTCCGCATTGCGCTCGCTTCCCGATGCTCTGCGCGACGACAACGGCCGGGTAACGGTTCGCCTGCGCAATGATAGGGAGGCCATGACGGTTCTATCGGTTGACGCAGGCGACAAAAAAGGCCCGGACGTGGGCATTGCCTGCGACATCGGCACCACGACCGTGTCCGTCCATTGCGTTGATCTTTCGAGCGGAAAGGTTCTTGCCAGCGCCTCCGATTACAACGGCCAGATCCGGCGCGGCGCCGATGTAATATCCCGGATCGATTACGCGAAGAACGGCCAGCGCATCGGGGAAATGCGATCGCTTGTACTTGCAACCATGAACGGCCTCATTGCGACGGTGCTTGACCACGTGCATATTCCGGCCGGTGAGGTCTTTAACGTCGCGCTCGCGGGCAATACCACCATGATCCATCTGCTGCTCGGCCTCCCGTCGCAGGCCATCCGCGAAAGCCCATATGTGCCTGTTGTCAACGCCCCGCAGGTGATGCGCGCGTGCGATGTCGGCCTGGACGTGCATCCCTTGGCTGCCGTGTCGTTTGCGCCCGGTGTCGGCAGCTACGTGGGCGGCGACATCACGTCCGGCCTGCTTACCACGCCCATGATACACGACAAACAGGCGGTAAGCCTGTTTATGGACATCGGCACAAACGGCGAGATCGCCATCGGCAACGCGGAATTTCTCATGGCTGCGGCATGCTCCGCCGGGCCGGCCTTTGAGGGATCGGGCATCAAATGCGGCATGCGCGCCGCGCTCGGCGCCATCGAATCGTTTGAGACCGATGCGCAGATGAACGATGTTCGCTACAGCGTGATCGGCGGCGGCAAGCCCAAAGGCGTATGCGGCTCGGGCCTTATTTCTCTGCTCGGTGAGCTTTACACAAAGGGACTCATCGAC
>Ga0182027_10015911_pt1 | contig 10305 bp, 9 predicted proteins | sample 712E1DmetaG_FD_121300 | JGI IMG/M metagenome (GOLD analysis project Ga0182027, IMG submission 121300) | Permafrost microbial communities from Stordalen Mire, Sweden - 712E1D metaG (Illumina Assembly) | ecosystem: Environmental > Terrestrial > Soil > Wetlands > Permafrost | place: Sweden... | reverse complement strand
GACCCCGAGGTCGCCACCGAGGGCAAGCTCGAGGCCGTCGTTCTGGCCTGGCATGCCCAGCTCTGACGACACGCTGGGTCTGTTCCCGCTGCCGCTCGTCCTGCTGCCCGGCGAGATCCTGCCGCTGCACATCTTCGAGGAACGCTACAAGATGCTGATCGGCGACTGTCGCGCCAGTGGCGATGTCTTCGGCGTGCTGCTCAGCGAAGACGACGAGATGGCGCGCAAGGGCTGCACGGCGGCAGTCCACGAGATCGTCGACGAGCTCGACGACGGGCGCCTGAACATCCTGGTCGAAGGGCGCGAGCGTTTCGCCCTCGGCGAGCTGATCGAGCCCGACGACCCCGAGGCCGGTTATTTGCGGGGCCACGTCGAGCTCTTCGACGACATCGACGAGGCGGTCTCGGTGCAAGCCAAGACCCAGGACCTCGCCGCCGGCCTGTTCCAGAGCATGGTCGGGCTCATGGGTGTCGAAGATCCGCGCGTGCCGGACAGTCCCGCTCGGTTGTCCTATCGGCTCGCCGCGGCGGTCGACTTTGGCCAGCCGCTCAAGCAGCGGCTGCTCGAGTCGCGCTCCGAGACGGAGCGGCTCGACCTGCTGATCGCCGTCATGAAGGCGCTGATCCCCGGCCTCGAGTTGCGCAAGCAGCGCGAGAAGGCCATCCGCGGCAACGGCAAGGGGTACTGAAGACCGGGCGGCGCCGGCTCAGGGCACCAGCACGATCTTGCCGAAGTGGCGACCCGCCAGCAGCTCGTGGGCCTCGCGCGCCTGCGAGAGGGGGTAGACCCGGCCGACCACCGGTCGCAGGGTGCCTTGCTCGACCAGGCGTGCCACCTCCGTGAGTACCTCGGCGGTGCCGGCGCGGCCGGCGTTGCTCGAGCTGGCGAACAGCAGCGACGCGTCGACGGCGATCGCCTGACCGGTGGGGATGGTGACCGTCGGCTGCGGACCGCCGCCGATCCCCACGATGCGGCCGCCCCTGGCGATCATGCCGAGGTCGGCGGCGAGGTTGGCCGACACAACGAGCTCGAGGATGACGTCGACCCCCTTGCCCTCGGTGAGACGTTTGACCTCGGTCGCGACGTCGACGACCGTGCGATCGATGGTCTCGTCGGCGCCGAGCTGCTCGACACGGGCGGCGTCGGCGGCGCTGCCGACGGTGGCCAGCACGCGCGCGGAGCGCGCGTGGGCAAGTTGCACCGCGGCGCTGCCGACGCCGCCCGCGGCTCCCTGCACGAGCACGGTCTCGCCGGCCACCAGGGCCGCCCGCCGTACCAGTCCGTACCAGGCGGTCGCAAACGCGAGGCCGAGGGCGGCCGCCTCCTCGAACGAGATGCCGGCCGGCTTGGGCACGGCCTGTACGGCGGCGATCAGGGCGTACTCGGCGTAGCTGCCCTCGCTGCCCACGCCGAGGCCGGTGAAGAAGACCTCGTCGCCTGAGGCCACGCCCGTGACGTCGGCGCCGACGGCCTCCACGACTCCTGCGCCGTCGGAGCCGATCGTCTTGGGTGGCTGCCTGGGCGTGGGGAAGCTGTTGCTGCGCACGGCGACGTCGATCGGGTTGACCGCGGCGGCCCTGACGCTCACCAGCACCTGGCCCGGTCCGGGTGACGGCGTCTCGACGTCCTCGTACACCAGGACCTCTGGACCGCCGTACTCGTGAATACGCACCGCCTTCATGCCGGCTCCCCTCGCCCGTCGTTTTCGTGCCGTGCCTGTCTCGGCGGGGTCATTCCCAGCCACCGTCGTTCTCACGCGCCCGCGGCCGGCGCGGCGCGTTCGGGACAGGTCCGCGGCCGGCGCGGCGCGTTCGGGACGGGCTCGCGGCCGGCCCGACCGCACCGCACGCCGCGCGGCCTGCCGGGCGCGCTACTGCTCGAGGCGCGCGCGCTGGCGCAGGCGGCCGGCGGCCCGGGTGCCGTACCAGGCGACGGCCAGCAGGGCGGCCAGCAGCACGGCGAACGGAATGATCGCGCCGAGGCCGACGACGATCGCCTCGAAACCGCCCACGAGGTGGCGCCACGACGTCGACAGGGCGCCCAGGAAGCCGCCCCTGTGGGCCGTCGCGTGGTGGGCGGCGCGCTGCGTGATGGACACCGTCAACGTGCCGTAGGTGACCTGTTCGCGCAGCGCCTTGAGCTGGCCGGTGAGCTCCTCGACCTTGATCTCGGTGGCGTCGATGCGAGCCTGCACGGCGAGCGCTTCGGTCACGCTGCGGGCCTGGCTCAGAAAGCCCAGCAGACGCCGGTCGACGCTGCGCGCCTGGGCCAGGCGGGCGCTCAGGTCGACGTACTGGCCGGTCACGTCGTCGGCGCTGGTCTGCACGCCCTGCACGCGACCGAGCGCGCCGAAGCGCTGGATCGCCACGTCGTAGGCGTCGGCCGGCACGCGGACCGTGATGTCGGCAAACGGCGGCGCCGAGCTGTCGGAGCTGGACACCTGGCTCGTCAGGACGTAGCCGCCGTAGCCGGTCGTGAGACCGACGACGCGGGCGGCCGCCTCGGGCACGCCGCCCTTGGCCACCGTCAGGCTCATGTCGCCGGTGCGCACCAGGAAGCGGCGCGCGTCGAGCGGCGACACGTCGCTGGCGATCCCGGTCGTGGGCGCGGGCGTGGCGAGCGCCGCGCCATTGGCCACCTCGCCGCCCAGCGACACCGACTTCCCCTGTGCCGGGCCGCCGGGCACCGGCGCGGCGAGCGAGGCGCCGCTCGAGGCGCCGCTCGATGAGGATCCGGTGGTACGCGTCGAGGACAGACGGGCGACCGCGGCGACGCTGAGCAGCAGCGCCGCCGCGGTCGCCCCGGCGATCAGCAGTCGGCGGTGGTGCAGCAGGCGGGACATCTCGACTCCCTTCGGTCGGTGCGGGCGAGTGGTCGCAGGGGAGACGCCGCTGCCGTGTCGCGGGTTCGCCGAGGCTCGCCGCCGGGCGGTCCGTCTCCTAAAGCATGGTCGTCGCCCGGGCGATACAGAGAGGATGCTGCCAGTCGTCAGTCACGAGGCCAGGACCTATCGCTGGCCGTACGCCACCGTCACGCTGATCGGCATCAACGTGCTGGCGTTCGTGTTCGAGCTCTCCGTCGGCGTGCGCTTCGTGCCGTTCCTGCAGGAGTGGGGTCTGGTGCCGGCGCGCGTCAACGCCGAGGTCACGGCTCACAACGTGCTGACCCTGGCGACGGCCATGTTCCTGCACGTCGGCTGGATCCACCTGATCGGCAACATGTGGTTTCTGTTCGTCTTCGGCGACGCCGTCGAAGACGCCTTCGGCTGGCGCTGGTTCCTGGCGATCTACCTGCTCTCGGGCTTCTTTGCCAACATCGCCTTCATGGTCGGCACGTCGGGGTCGTCGGTCCCGGCGATCGGCGCCAGCGGCGCGATCGCCGGCGTCATGGGCGCCAGCCTCGTGCTGTGGCCCGCGGCGCGGCTCAAGATCCCCACGATCTTCCTGATCGCCTTCGTGCTGTACCTGTGCTACGACCTGCTCGTCGCGGTCGGCATGCCGTCGATCGTGCTCGGCGGGCCCATCATCTTCATCGTCTCCATGCTCGGCACGGTCGTCTGGTACGCGGTCGGACGCCAGCGCAAGACCGGGCAGGGGTTCGTGTTCGCCCTGTTCACCATGATCGCGCTGCCCGCCTGGGTCGTGCTCGGACTGTTCTTCGCGACGAACCTGTGGAGCGGGGCGCTGTCGGTCGTGAGCCCGGCCTATGGCGGAGCGGTCGGCTGGTGGGCTCACATCGGCGGCTTCGTCGCTGGGGCGTGCCTCGCCATGATCTTCCCCAAGCATCCGATCGTGCTCAAGAAGCGCGCGGTCCTCGGGTAGGTCGTGGCGACCCGGCTCGACAAGGCGGCGTGCTGATGGCCCGGCTCCTGGCGTGCCCGTACTGCCGCGCCGACTTCACGTTCGACGACTGGGCCAGGGGCACGGCGTGCCCTGCCTGCGGGCGGCGCCTGAGCTTCTTCGAGGCCAGCGGTCAGGCGGCGCCCGCGCCGGCGCCGGCCGCCGCTACCGCACCGCCCGTCGCAGCCGCACGACCGGTCGCCGCCGCACCGGTCGCCGCCGCACCGGTCGCCGCTGCGCCCGTCGCCGCGGCATTGCCTGTCGCCGCCGCGGCATTGCCTGTCGCCGCCGCGCCGGCTCAGGTCGACCCGCCTGTCGCACGGCCGCCCGCGGCCGCCATGTCCTGGGAGGCGGCCCCGATCGTGGTCGCCGCCCCGCCGGCCGCCGCGTCGTCGCCGCGCGCGCCTCACGCGTACACGGTGGGCGGCAAGACTCTGCGGTGGAGCACGGGTTGGACGGTCGTGCTGGTGATCTGGGCGGTCGTCGCCGTCGGTCTGGTGGCGACCCGCGTCGAGATGGGTCCGATCACAGTGATGACACCGGCGGAGACGGCGGCCATCGCCGCCGCGCGGGCCGTCAAGCTGCCTACCGGAGCATCGACCGAAGCCGTCCTGCGCTACTCGGCGACCCACGACATGACCCTCGAGGGTCATGTCGCGACCATCCCCGCCGGCGGGACGGAGATGTGGTATGCCTTCGATCGTCCCTGGGAGCACCGCATCTACGTGTACACCGAGCTGCCCGGCGCCAGCATGGTCGGCAAGAACGCGGACCTGTCGTGGACCGTCGCGGACGGCGTCGCGACGCCCGACGGCGCGACCAGGGCGGCGCTCACCAAGGCGGCGCAGACCATGGCTCATCCGCCCTCACCCAACTCGGTGCGGCCGATACCGGGGATCATCCCGTCGCTGCCGCCCGATCTGCAGTAAGGACCGCCCCGTCGCTCAGAGGCTCACGTCGGGTGGCGCGAAGCCGCGGCGCAGGGTGTTCTCGGTGACGACTCGCGGCTCGAGGAACTGCAGGAGGTAGTCGGGGCCGCCGGCCTTCGAGCCGATGCCGCTCATCTTGAAGCCGCCGAACGGCTGGCGCTCGACCATCGCGCCGGTGATGCCGCGGTTGATGTAGAGGTTGCCGACGCGAAACTCGCGCCGGACGCGGGCGATGGTGGCGGGGCTGCGCGAGATCAGCCCGCCGGTGAGGGCGTACGAAGTGCCGTTGGCGATCTCGAGCGCCTGGTCGAGGTCGCGGGCCTTCATGACGGCCAGCACGGGACCGAAGATCTCCTCCTGGGCGATCGTCGCGCCCGGGTCGACGTCGGTGAAGATGTGGGGGCCCACGTAGAAGCCGCCTCCGGGCCAGCCGCCGGGCGGCTCGGGAGTCGCCAGGGCGAGCGTCGCTTCGCGCCGGCCCTGCTCGATGTAGCCCTCGATGGTCGCCTTGGCTGCGGCAGAGATGACCGGGCCGACCCGGGTGGCCGGGTCGTCGGGCGGGCCGACGACGAGGCTGCGCGTCGCCTCGACCAGGCGCTCCAGGAACTCGTCGTAGGCCTGCTGCAGGACTATCACCCGGGAGCAGGCCGAGCACTTTTGCCCCTGATAGCCGAAGGCCGAGACGACCGTCTCGAGCACCGCGACGTCGAGGTCGGCGTCGGCGTCGACGATGATCGCGTTCTTGCCGCCGAGCTCGGCGATCACGCGCTTGATCCAGGCCCGGCCGGGCTGCTCGATGGCGCGCGCCATGATGCGCAGGCCCACCGGGCGCGAGCCGGTGAAGGCGATGAGGTGGACCTCGGGATGGGCGACGAGCGCTTCGCCGATCTCCTTGCCGGGGCCGGGCAGCAGGTTGACCGTGCCGGGGGGCGCGCCGGCGGCCCGCAGGATGCGGGCCAGCTGCGCGCCGATCAGCGGCGTCGGTCCGGCCGGCTTGACCACGACGGTGTTGCCGGCGACCAGAGCGGCGCTGGTCATGCCGGTGAGGATCGCCAGGGGGAAGTTCCAGGGGGCGATCACGACCGCCACGCCACGCGCCTGGTAGCTCAGGTGGTTGAGCTCGCCGGGCAGGCGACCCATACGCCGCGGGGTGTCGAGGCGCAGCATCTCGCGGCCGTAGTACTCGAGAAAGTCGATGGCTTCGGTGACGTCGCCGTCGGCCTCGCGGATAGTCTTGCCGGCCTCGAACGTCTCGAGCGCGGCGAGCTCGGCGAGCTCGCCGCGCATGATCCCGGCGGCCTTGAACAGGACGCCGGCGCGCTCGCGCGCCGGCGCGTCGCGCCAGACCGGGAACGCCCGCCGGGCGGCCTGTACGGCGGCTTCGACCTGCTGGGGACCGGCCACCTCGACCGTGCCCAGGGCGCGCGCCGGGCGGGCCGGGTCGACCGACACCGAGGTGGCCACTCCGCGTCGCTCGCTCCCGTCGATGAGCAGCGACTCGTGGCGCGTCGGCCGGCCGCCGATCAGGCGCAGCGCCCGGAGCGCCGCTCGCCGGCTTTCGAGGCGCGAGAAGTCGGCGTGCGGCATGTTGACGAACGGGCCGGGCGCGGCCGGGTCGGTCGCCGCGACGATCGCCAGGTGGGCCGGCGGCTCGTCGATGGCCGCCGAGGGCTCAGGCGGCGCCACGAGCTCCTCGACGTCGGCGCCCTCGGCGAAGGCGTCGCGCAGGAACGACTCGTTGGCGGTGTTCTCGAGCAGCCGGCGCACGAAGTAGGCCATGCCGGGGATGAGCTCGCCGACCGGGGCGTACTCGCGCAGCCGCAGGCCCTGGGCGCGCACCGCCGCCTTGATGGGGTCGCCCATGCCGTGCAGCATCTGGATCTCGAAGCCGTCGTCGGCCACGCCGAGACGGCGGGCGGTGGCGATGGCGGCCGCCAGCGAGCGCACGTTGTGGCCGGCGAAGGCCGGGCGCACGACGTCGACGCTCTCGAGCATGAGGCGCGCGAGGCGCTCGTAGGAAACGTCGGAGTCGGGCTTGTGGGTGAACACCGGCGCGGGCCAGCCCTCCTGGCGGGCCAGGACCGTCTCGTAGTCCCAGTAGGCGCCCTTGACGAGGCGCACGGTGAGCGGCCGGCTGCGGCTGCGACCCCAGGCGACGAGGGCCTCGAGGTCGTCGCGCGCGTCGCGCAGGTAGGCCTGCACGACCACGCCGGCCTGATCGAAGGCGCGGAACTCCTCTTCGTCGAGCAGCTCGGTGAACACGGTGAAGGTGAGGTCGCGGTAGCGGAACTGCTCGAGATCGAGATTGACGAAGGCGCTGCGCTCCCGGGCGCGGCGCACGACCGGCCGCAGGGCGTCCTTGACGGCCTCGACCGAGCCGCGAAAGTCGAGCGCGTCGATCTGCGAGTAGAGCGAGGTGATCTTGATGGAGACGTTGACTTTGGGCAGCGCTCCCCAACCCGCGCGGTCGATCGTGGGATCCTCGGGCCAGGCCTGAGTCTCGTGGGTGAGGTCGTCGAGGAGGTCGAGGTAGCGCTGCTGGTAGGCGGTGGCCTCGCGGGCGCTGACCGAGGCCTCGCCGAGCACGTCGATCGTGAAGCCCAGGCCGCGGTCGCGCAGCTCCTTGAGGCCGGGCAGCGCCGAGTGGGCGTCGCTGCCGACGATGAAGCGGCGCGCGAACGACAGCATCTCGGCGCGCACGACGCGGGTGGCGGCCGGGCGCAAGGGCGAGCGCCGGCCGGTGGCGCCGATCGCCAGGCGCAGCGCCCGCGGCGCGGCGACGCCCGCCTGCAGAAAGTACTCGCGCAGGTGGCGGGCGATCTCGGCGCCGCCGCCCAGCGTGGGGAAGACATCGACGAAGCGGAAGAGCTCGACCTTGAGCCGCTCGTCGGCCATGGCCCAGTCCATCATCTCGCTCTGCCAGCGGGCCTGGGAGAGCAGCGACGGACGCGACCGGTCGACGGCGGCAAAGAGCGTGCGCGCGGTCGCCTGAATGTCGGCTTCGAGGGCGACCGCGTCGGTGTCGGTCCACGGGGCCGCCGGTCGAAGCTCGGCTCTGTCAGTCGCCATGTCGTCCTCCTTGGGAGCGCTGCCCAGAAGGATTCTACCAGCGGCAACGACCGCCGTCGGTGGGGTACACTACTGCCGCTGCCCGAGCCCCCGTGCCCGAGAGGTGAAAGCGTGGACGACCCCGTCGGCTCGACCGCGACCGAACCGCGGTTGCGCGAGTTCGCCATGGCCGACTACCCGGCTGTCGAGGCGCTCTGGCGGCGCGCCGGCCTGTGGATGAGGCCGTCGGACGAGGCCGAGCAGGTCGCGCTCAAGCTGACACGCGACCCCGACCTGTTCGTCGTGGCCTGCGTGGGCGGGCGCGTCGTGGGAGTGGCGATGGGCGGCTGGGACGGACGTCGCGCCTACATCTATCATCTAGCGGTCGACCCGCGATGGCGCCGCCGCGGGCTGGCCGGCCGTCTCATGGACGAGCTCGAGGAGCGCTTTCGCGCCAAGGGCGCGCTCAAGGCGAAGTTGCAGATCATGAACGGCAACGACGCCTCGGCGGCGTTCTTCGCGGCGCGCGGCTACCGGCTCGACACGGTCTGCACGTCGTGGGGCGCCGAGCTCGTCGAGGGCGGCGCGCCCGACGACTGGGTGCCCAGCTAGGCACCGGCAAGGACGAACGAAAAGGGAAACGATGCACCCTGCCATCATCTGGGACCCGATCTACACCGAGCACGACACCGGCGCCCACGTCGAGTCCCCCGACCGGGCGGCGGCGATCGTGGCTCACCTGGAGCAGACCGATCTGTGGCCTCGGCTGCAGGTGATCACGCCGCGTCCGGCCACCGTCGACGACCTCCTGACGGTGCACACCGCCGCCCACGTCCAGTGCGTGCGCGAGGCGGCCGAGGGCGGCGGCGCCTGGCTCGACCCCGACACGTTCGTCAGCCCGCGCAGCTTCGAGGTGGCGCTGCTGGCCGCCGGCGGGGCGCTCGACATCGCCGCCGGCTGGCAGCGAGGGCTTGCCCCGTTCGCCCTCGTGCGGCCGCCGGGCCATCACGCCATGCCCGACCACGCCATGGGCTTCTGCCTGTTCGACAACATCGCCATCCTGGCGCGCCGGCTGCTCGCCGACGGTCTCGAGCGCGTGCTCATCCTCGACTGGGACGTGCACCACGGCAACGGCACTCAGGCGATCTTCTACGACGAGCCCCGCGTGCTGTTCGTCTCGCTGCACCAGTGGCCGTTCTTCCCGGGTACGGGCTGGTACTCCGAGACCGGGACGGGGCCGGGAGAGGGCTTCACCGTGAACGTGCCGTTCCCGGCGGGGTCCGGTGACGGCGACTACGTCCACGCCTTCAGCGAGCTGATCGACCCGATCGTCGCCCAGTTCGCCCCCCAGGCCGTGCTGGTCTCGTCGGGCCAGGACATCCACGTCGACGACTACCTCGGCTCGATGACGGTCACCGCGGCCGGCTTTGCCCAGATGGCGGCCCGGGCGGCGGCGATGGCCGCCCGGGCCGACGACCGCCTGGGCCTCGTGCTCGAGGGCGGTTACAACAACCTCGCCAGCGCGCGTGCCGTCGAAGCCACCTTGCGAGGGCTGGCCGACGAGAGGGCCGAGCCGGTCGGCGAGCCCAGCGCGCACGGCAGGGTCGTGGTCGCCAAGGCGATCGAGACGCAGCGCCGCTACTGGGAGCTCTGAGACGCGGCCCGCAGCCGTCGCGACGCCCTGTCGAGCTCCTCTTCGAGCCCGGATTCAACTTCGCCAGGGCCGCTGTCGACAAAAGGAGAAGATGGAGCGGACCCCTAGTCGAAACCGGGTTCCGTGTGCTACCATGTGACCCACCGGGGGGCCGGCTCTCACGAGCCGGCTTTCATCGTGTAGGAGGTAGGTAGGTTGTTGGTCGAAGAAGCGCTCGAATGTCACGAGTGCGCCGCCATCTGTGAGAAGGTCGTCTATCCGGCCACCTGTCTTGCGTCGAGCTGCCGGTACCTGTACGCCTTCAAAGAGAGGGGTCGCACCTTCTTTGGTTGCATCGAAAAGGTCTTTCGTCACGAGATCGAGCTCGAGCTGTTCCGCGAGCTCGAGCGCACCAAGGGCGGGTTCGGCGTCGTCAAGATGGCGCGCCAGCCGCTCGAGCAGTGCGCCGTCGCGGTGCAGAGCTGCTACCAGTGCGCCGAAGTCCCGCTGTGTCGCAACATGTACTTCCGGCGCCGCGAGCGCCGCACGGTAGAGGCCTTCGAGGAATAGCTCGTCGGGGCGCCGGGGGCGGCCTTGCCGTTCCGCGCGCGCGGCCACGCCGCGAACGGGTATACTGTGTGTGTTCGACCGGTCTCTCCGGCCAGCGCCCGTGGGGGCGAATCGGTTTCGACATGGAGTGACTCCGGTTGGAGCAGCAAGCCGAGGTCCGGTGGCCTCGTTAAACTGCCGGAACGAATCACCTGCCGAGAGTAATCTCGCACTGGCTGCCTAAACAGTAGCCACGTCGCCTCTGCCGAGCCTGCGGGCAGAGATGCGGCGCCGATAGCGGGCTAGG
>Ga0182027_10015910_pt1 | contig 10305 bp, 8 predicted proteins | sample 712E1DmetaG_FD_121300 | JGI IMG/M metagenome (GOLD analysis project Ga0182027, IMG submission 121300) | Permafrost microbial communities from Stordalen Mire, Sweden - 712E1D metaG (Illumina Assembly) | ecosystem: Environmental > Terrestrial > Soil > Wetlands > Permafrost | place: Sweden... | reverse complement strand
CGGGAACGGGAAAGGTTCCAGTCGACCAGGTTTTCGAGCCAGTTTCCGAAACGGCCGGTACCGGTTGCTTCCGGCTTCCAGTTGATCGTTTTGTTCAGGCTGATCATCAGGTCCTTGTATGCAGTGGTCCGGATAAACCATGAATCCATCGGATAATAGAGGATGGGCTTATCTGTTCTCCAGCAGTGCGGGTAGGAATGTTCGTATTTTTCGGTTTTAAAAGCTTTATTTTCTTTCTTCAGTTTTACTATGAGATCGATATCCACGGAGGTGTCTGTCGCAGGATCGAAACGTTCATCATATTCGGTCTTCACATACCTTCCGGCAAATTCAGCCATCGGTTCCGTGAACTTTCCCTGCTTATCAACCAGGGTGAGTGAACCCAGCCCATATTGTTTGCCAATCCGGAAGTCATCGGCACCAAAGCTGGGTGCGATATGAACGATACCTGTTCCATCTTCCGTGGTGACAAAATCACCCAGTACCACCCTGAAGGGATCGCCGTCTTCGGGCTGTGCATAAGGAAGCAACTGTTCAAAACGGATCCCTTCAAATGCCTCTCCCCTGTAATGCGGTCCGGTAACGAAAGGTATGTTCTTCTGACCTTCTTCGAAGTTTTCAAGATCCAGCTCAGCATTTCTTTCAGGAAAATACCGGTTCAGCAGTTCTTTTGCAAGGATGAGGGTTTGCTTCCTGGAAGTATAAGGGTTATAGGTCTTCACCAGTACATATTCGATGTCTTTTCCCATGGCAAGGCCGGTATTCGAAGGCAGTGTCCAGGGTGTTGTGGTCCAGGCCAGAATATAGAGTTCACCAAAAAGATTTTTGAAAAGGAATTCGGACTTTTCATCCCGGATGACCTTGAACTGGGCAACTACAGTGTTGTCTTTTACCATCCGGTAAGCACCAGGCTGGTTGAGCTCATGTGTGCTCAGTCCGGTACCTGCGGCCGGAGAATAGGGCTGGATGGTGAATCCCTTGTAGAGCAGGCCCTTTTCATAGAGTTTGCCAAGCAGGTACCAGACGCTTTCGATATATTTGTTGTCGAAGGTCATGTAAGGATCATCCAGGTTAAGCCAATATCCCATTTTCACAGTCAGGTCATCCCAGAGGTTCTTATATTTCATCACTTCCCTGCGGCATTCCTTGTTGTAATCTTCAACCGAAATGGACTTGCCAATATCTTCCTTGGTGATTCCGAGTTTTTTCTCAACGGCAATCTCTACTGGCAATCCGTGAGTATCCCATCCCGCTTTCCGGTGGACATAGAAGCCTTTCATTGTTTTGTACCGGCAGAAGATATCCTTGATCGCCCGGGCCATGACATGGTGTATCCCGGGGATGCCATTGGCGGATGGCGGTCCTTCATAGAATATAAAAGGAGGCTGGTGCTCAGTCATTTTGAGACTTTTCTCAAAGATGCCATGCTCCTCCCAATACGACCGGATTTCATCTCCGATCTTCGTCAGGTCAAGGTTTTTATATTCAGGATATTTCGGTTTCATTGATCCCTTCAGGTTGCCACAGGTAAAAAACGTGCAAAATTATGAAAAAAACCGTTCTGTTGTTAAAAATGAGAGTATTATCTTTTTCGTATGCCGGATACTGCCTGCCGGCATGGCAGGGATCCCGGATGCCGGAATGCAGGAAATTAAATATTCAATTCCTTTGCGTTACTTTGTGTGCACTTAGTGCGTCTTAGTGGTTATTTTTTTACCCCAAAGGATCACAAAGGAATTCACGAAGGCGCCGAAAGGAAAAAAAGAATCATGACCGAGAAACCAGACAAGATCCGCCATTTTACCATCCCCGTCTTCATCCCCATGGAAGCATGCCCTTTTCAATGCATCTTCTGCGATCAGGGCAGGATCAGCGGAAGAACGTTTGTACCTTCCGCACAGTATGTCATTAATATTATTCATCAGCATCTTTCAACCATCCCCGAAAACAATACAGAAATTGAAGCAGGTTTCTTCGGCGGAACCTTCACCGGGCTTTCCCCCGAACGCCAGGAGGGCTATTTTAATGCTGTTCTTCCCTTCATTGAAAGCGGAAGAATAAGCGGAATAAGGCTTTCCACCCGTCCGGATTTTATCTCCCGGGAAATCCTGGAACTTCTACGGAAATACCCGGTAAAAATGATTGAACTTGGGGCCCAGTCGATGGATGACGAGGTCCTGAAAAAATCCGGCCGGGGCCATACATCACGAACCACTGAAAATGCATCCCGGATGATCCTTGAAGCTGGTTTTTCACTTGGTTTGCAAATGATGGTAGGATTGCCTGAAGATACGGAAGAAAAATCTGTGAATACGGCAAAAAAGATCGTTGAACTTGGAGCATCTGAGACAAGAATTTACCCGGTTATCGTGATAAAAGGCACTCCGCTGGAAGATCTTGTCCTGGAAGGGAAATACATTCCGCTGGAATTGGAAGAAGCCATCAGTTTGACGAAAAAAGTGGTGAGTGTATTTGAGGATTCCGATGTAAAAATAATCCGTATCGGGCTTCACCCATCGGAAGGCCTGCTGAACATGAACGACTATGTTGCCGGTCCGTTTCACACTTCATTCCGGGAACTGGTGATGACCTCGGTATGGACCGAACGTTTCCAGGTCCTGTTCGGTGTAAAGGCTGGAAAAAATATTGAGATCCAAGTGAATCCTGCAGATCTTAACGCTGCCATCGGGTATTATGGAAAGAACCGTAAATTGCTTGAAAATCATTTCCGGTCTGTGAGGTTTCATGCAGATCGTGAAATAAAAGAAAAGACCTTCTATGCTGATTATTATTGACAAGAAGATCCCGCGGGAAGCCAATGAAAAGTTATCGGCTTACGGCACTCTCCTGGAGCTGGAAACAGAAGGGATCGTTTATCCCGCCATTTCCGGTCATCCCGATATCTTTTTTTGCCAAACCCCGCAAACACTTGTCGTTTCCCCAAGTCTTCCGGAAAATATCCTGCAAAAAATCGAAGAACAGAAGATACAATTTGTCAAAGGTAATCAAGCATCCCTGTCCGTCGGGCAGGCAGGCAGGCAATATCCCGCATCTGTTCGTTATAATGCTGCAGTCAGCAATAAGTACATCGTCCACCGGCTGGAATATACCGATCCGGTTATTCTTCAGAACTGCCATACCCTGAAAAAGATTCCCGTAAAACAAGCCTATACCCGTTGCAACCTGCTTCTGCTTAAAGATGATCATTTCATTTCTTCCGATCGTGGAATCCATAAAAATCTGCTGCGATACGGGCTGGAAGGGATATTCGTTTCCCCGGAAGGAATTCTTCTTCCCGGATTTCCGAACGGTTTTATCGGCGGGACAATGGGAATGATAAACGATACCATTTTTGTCATTGGTAGCCTTGCAAATTTTGCTGAAGGTGAAGTAGTGAAGAATTTCCTGGAAGAGTTGAATTACAGTATTACTGAACTTTATGACGGACCCTTGTTTGACGGAGGCGGAATTCTGTTCTTTTAACATACGACGGACGGTTTATATTTTTTTCCCTTGGTGTGACTTAGTGCTGGCCTTGGTGCGTCTTTGTGGTAAAAAATAACCACAAAGTATCCCAAAGGCATCCACTAATGAACACAAAGGATTTCTTCTAAAAAGTCATTACCTTTGCACTTTGTCCCCTAATGTCCCGAAAATGAAAAAATCTGCTTTGCTGCTGGCAGTTATTTTGTATTTTGTTTCTTTCTCCTATTCCCAGGCTCCTGCGGGTTATTATGATCCTGCCAATGGCTTGTACGGAACCGCATTGCAGGCGGCCCTTCACAACATCATCAAGGGTCATACCGTTGTGACTTACCAATCCCTCTGGTATTATTTCCAGTCTACGGATAAAAAAGCGGATAATTCGGTCTGGGATATGTATTCAGATGTGCCGAACGGGACTCCTCCTTATGTTTATTACTATAATTCGGATGAATGTGGCACATATCACACTGAAGGGGATTGTTTTAACCGGGAGCATTCGTGGCCTAAAAGCTGGTTTGGCGGGGAGGTCGAACCCATGTATACGGATATCTTTCACCTCTATCCTGTTGACGGATATGTAAACGGGATGCGTAACAACAATGCCTACGGGGAAGTCAATAGTCCTTCCTGGACATCCCTGAACGGGGGCAAGCTTGGTCCCTGTGCGACTCCCGGATATACCGGTACTGTTTTCGAACCCATTGATGAGTACAAAGGCGACCTGGCCCGGACGTATTTTTATATGTCAACAAGGTATTATACGGAAGATAATGGCTGGCCAGGCAGCGAGGCCACCATCGGTTCGCAGTTGAAACCCTGGGCACTGGCTATGATGCTGCAATGGGACAGCCAGGATCCTGTTTCACAAAAAGAGACCGAACGGAACAATGCAGTTTACCTGATTCAGCATAACCGCAATCCATTTATTGATCATCCCGAATTCGCACAGGAAATCTGGGGCGCGAATGCAGGCATCGTTGTGACAGGTTCCGGCTCAAGAATCATCATGATTTATCCCAACCCGGCTAAGGATCAATGTTATATGATTCTTCCGGCTGATTGTCCTGAAAAAGATTGTGAATTAAAAGTAACCAATATCACCGGAACACAGGAGAAGGTGAATTTCACTTTTGAAGGGAGAATGATTTCTGCCGATATCAGTAACCTTCCTGCCGGGATTTATTTTTCCACGCTGACGATTACCGGAAAAACCGGTATTTATGTTGGAAAGATTGTAAAGGAATAGCAGGGTACATTAAATAATCACTTCTTCGGGGATGATGATCCACGCCAGGATGTAGGCAAGGAATCCGACACCTGCGGCGAAAAAGAGGATAGCCCATACCACCCTGACCAATACCGGGTCAACATTCAGGTAATTTCCAAGGCCACCGCATACGCCGCCAAGGATACGGTCTTTCCGCGATCTGAAAAGTCTTTTAGGTTCCATAATTTGGGGGTTTACTGATTTGACGTGAGCTTGGCCGGAAAGTTACAAGAAGAAGGGAAAGAGGTTCAAAGGCAGAAGTATGAAATTTGTAAATTGTAAATCGTAATTTTTAATCTTAATAAGAAGAATAACGATACTAAGAATTATATGCCCATTTCACCCAGATCGCACCCCATGTAAAGCCTCCGCCGAAAGCGGCAAGGATGATATTATCGCCTTTTTTGAGACGGTTCTCCCATTCCCAGAGACACAGGGGAATTGTTGCGCCGGTGGTATTCCCGTAACGTTCAATGTTCACCATGACCTTATCTTTTCCCACGCCCATCCGCCGGGCTGTTGCATCAATGATCCTCAGGTTTGCCTGGTGGGGTACCAGCCAGGAAATGTCTTCTGATTTCAGGTTGTTTTTTTCCATGATCTCTGCCGACACGTCTGCCATCTTAGTGACAGCGAATTTAAAAACAGCCTGACCTTCCTGGTAGATAAAATGTTCGCGTGCATCAACGGTATCGTGTGAAGGCGGTTTCACCGATCCTCCTGCTTTCATATGCAGGTAGGGCATCCCGGATCCATCAGTCATAAGGATGGAATCCATGATTCCGAATTCTTCCGTTGTCGGTTCAAGCAGGATGGCTCCTGCTGCATCTCCAAACAATACACAGGTATCCCGGTTGGTGTAATCAGTTATGGACGACATTTTATCTCCGCCAACGATGATCACCTTTTTAAAGCTACCGGTTTCTATAAATTTGGATGCAGTCACGATGGCATAGAGCAACCCGGAACAGGCGGCATTCATATCAAAGCTGAAGGCATTCTTGATGCCCACTTTATCGCTGATTATATTTGCCGTGGCAGGGAACATCATATCCGGTGTGACCGTTGCGCAGATCAGCATGCCGATTTCTTCCGGTGCCGTCCCGGTTTTTGCAAGTAATCCTTTTACAGCTTCAGCCCCCATATCGGAGGTACCAAGCCCAACCCCTTTTAAAATGTGCCGTTCCCGGATGCCGGTACGGGAAATAATCCATTCATCGGTGGTATCCACCATTTTCTCCAGTTCCTGGTTGGTGAGAATATATGATGGAACATATCCCTGGATTCCTGTTATGGCGGCTCTGATTTTCGTCATGAATAGAAGATTAATGAATCGCTGAAATGATTGGCTGATTAAATATTATTCAGTGCATATTGTTCGAGTGCACGCCTGATCTTGTGTGCAAGCTTTGCTTCATGAATTTGCTTAGACATCAGGATCATATTCCGGATGGCATTGCCATTCGAAATCCCATGTCCGACAAGAACTGTAGAATTGACGCCAAGGATCGGGGTTCCACCGTAATTTTCATAATTGAAACGGTCAAGATAGGGGTCTTTCACCCCTCTTTTCAGAAATACCCTGTACATTGCTTCAATTTGTTTTAGTACGATATTACCCACGAATCCGTCGCATACGATCACATCCACGTTATCCCTGAACAATTCCCTTCCTTCAACGTTCCCGACAAAATTATAATCCTTCGACTCTTTCATTAACTGGAAGGCAGATTGGGTGGTAAGGCTTCCTTTTTTTTCTTCCGAACCGATATTGAGCAAGCCGACCCGCGGATTCTTTACATGGAAAACATTTTCAGCAAAGAGTGAGCCCAGCAGTCCGAATTGGTACATTACATCCGGCTTGCTGTCGGGGTTGGTACCTACATCGATCAGTACGCAGTTACCGCCGTTTTCTTTAGGAATATATGCTGGTGTACTGGGACGGATGATGCCCTGGATAGTGTTGACGCTGTAAATTGATCCGACCATCATGGCACCACTGCTTCCGGCACTTGCAAATGCCTGGATCTCCTTGTGCTTGAGCATCCTGAACCCGACTGCAATGCTTGAATTGGGTTTGTTGATCAGGGCTTTTGTTGGCTGTTCATCCATCTCAATAAGATCAGGTGCCTCTACAATATCGAACTTATCAGGATGAATTTTCTCTTCTTTAAGGAAGGAAATGATGATCTCCTTGTCACCGATAAGAACGATACGGTCAGATTCCGGTAGTTGCTTCAGAGCCATGATCGCCCCGTGAAGCGCAGCTTTTGGTGCAAAATCACCTCCTAATACATCTAATCCGATTCTCATTCTTCTGGAATTAAATTACTGATCTGAATGATGGTCCTTAAAAGATCGATCAATGTTACCCTTGCTTTTGCAATCCCGGTCACGGATCAGATCTTCAGGAAAAAATGTGTTTCGGCAGGGAATTATTCAGCAGTTGCCTTGACAATGGCCTGTTTTCCCCTGTAATATCCGCATTCAGGGCAAACCCTGTGGTACAAAACGGGAGATCCGCAATTTGAACACAACCCAACCGTTGGAGCTACCGCTTTATAATGGGTTCTTCTTTTATCTCTCCGGGTAGTGGAGATTTTGTGTTTCGGATGTGGCATAACTTATTTAATTATGAATGATGAATTACGAATTACAAATTTTACTTCTTTTAACTGATGTTGTTTATTTTTTACTCTTCTTCTCATTTATTAAACGGGATAAGATCTCCCATCTTGGATCCGGTTCGGATGATGCTGATAAGTCTTCCAGCCGGCGGACGATCATGGTATCACATGTATTTTCCCCTAGTTCGTTTTCGGGATGTATCCTTCGAACAGGCAGTTCCAGATGAATATATTCATAGATAAACGGGCTGATATCAAAATGGTTCTCCCCGATGGGGACCACTTGTACCTCTTCGCTTTCCTCATGAAAATCCCTGCCGAACTTAAGGATAAGCCGTTCCTTCCCACCGATTGGAAGGTCGAACAATTCATAGCACCGGTCGCAGGGAACCCTTACCTGGCCTTTGAAATTAAAATGAAAGACCAAAAGGTTTTCTTCTTTCTCAATGACCAGATGCAGATTGATCCGGCCGTTCCGTATCTCAGAATATTCAAAATGCTCAAAGAACGAATCATCAATTTCAAAGTCGAACTGATGAGATCCCGGTTTCAACCCCGTTACAGGGATAATGAATTCAGTCAAGTGATTCATTAAAAACCCCCTTCCATCAAAAAGTGCGCAAAATTATAAATTAATCTGATGAATTACAAATCTTTATTTCCCGGCCTCCTGCTAATACCTTTGGGAATTAGTCAGTTTAACCTATATTTACAGGGTTCAAATCCATTTATTAAACAATGCTCTTTTTCATCATGGATAGTTTTCATTAAAACCTGAAACCCTATGTTCAATAAACTGATTGCCGGGATGCTCCCGTATATGCCCAAAAAACTGGTGTGGATTTTCTCTAAAAAGTACATTGCCGGTGAAACCATTGAAGATGCCATCCGGGTATCAAAAGAATTGAATTCACAAGGCATCAAAGTCACTATAGACCTCCTCGGCGAATTTATTACCGATCTGAAACAAGCAGAGGAGAACCGGGAAACTTATCTCCAGATTATCGACCGGATTGAGGCTGAAAAGATCGAAGGGAATTATTCCCTGAAACCAACTTCCTTCGGGCTTCTTCTCGATACGGAGACCTGTTACCGGAATATCCGCCAGATCATGGAAAAAGCCACCGGGTACAATACTTTTATCCGGGTTGACATGGAAGATTCACCCTGTACCGACCGCGAGATCGAACTCTTCCGGAAACTGAAAAATGAATTCCCTGGTCATGTGGGATTGGTTTTCCAGGCTTATCTCCGCCGGACCCTGGACGATATTAAAAGCCTGGAAGATATTCATTCAACTGAGATTCCCCTGAATTTTCGCCTGTGCAAAGGTATCTATGTGGAACCTGAAGCGATTGCTTATAAAAAATACCAGGAGATCAACGACCATTACCTGGAAGACCTGGAATATATCATCCGGAAAGGAATGTTTCCAGGTATTGCCACTCACGACAAACCACTCGTGGAAGGAGCTTATCAGCTGATCAGCAAATACAACCTGCCAAAAAGCGCCTATGAATTCCAGATGTTATATGGCGTAACGCCTGATTTACGTAAAAGCATCGTGGAAAAAGGCCATAATATGCGCGTATATGTGCCTTTCGGGAAAGACTGGTTTGGATATTCAACCAGAAGGCTCAAAGAAAATCCGAAGATGGCAAGCCATATCATCAGGGCGTTATTCATAAGAAAGTAGAAGAAAAGGTGGTGAACTAGTGAACTGGTGATGTGGTGAGTTAAAAAGTATTTTTGAAATTAATTTTCACCACCTCACCAATTCACCACCTCACCAATTATTTAAACGCTCTCTCCAGCATTCCGTCGCCCGTCATTTTAAGGCGGTCGAAATAGGTCGGTGCTGGTTTTCCGAGTAATTTATCCACGTACATTTTAGCGATGTACTGGCTCAGCATGAAACCTTGTCCGCGTAAGCCAAGGAATAATCCCAGTTCAGGATCGATGATCATTCTCGGTTCCACATAGTATCCTGCCCAGACAGCCTGGAAACCTACCGATGAGAGTTCCGGGATCCAGTTGGTAAAAATCTCGGAGGCTATTTCGGCAAATTCTTCCGAGTTGATCCGGATATTTTTATCTGCTTCCTGCGGTTCAAATTCAGGGGAAGCGCAGCCAATGATCTGGCCGGTTTCGCCAAGCTGCTGTCCGTAAACCGCCATAAAGCCTTTGCATTTCCTCCGGTCGATGAGCATTCCCAGCGGGGCTCCACCGATTCCTAGCATCGGAAGCCTGCGCGTTATGAAAGCCTGGTGTTTCACAGGATATAACCCGGTTTCAAACCCCAGCATCCTGGCGAACTTTTCTCCTTCCGGCCCCAATGCATTGATGAAGACTTCCGTTTCGTATTCGATATAGGCTTTTTCGTGATTCAGGGTAAGAATGAAATACCTGTTTCCTTCTTTTCTTACATCCACCAAACGGCAGTCTCCCTCCACCCTGCCACCATGATCGATCCCGATCCTGCGGATCAGGTCGATGACCCGCCCCGGTGTAGCCTGCCAGCAATCTTTCGTGATCAACGCAGAGATATAAGTTTTGAGGCCCGGGTTTAACCGGGGAGAGATCTCTCTTTGAAAATCTTTCGGACCTACCATGTAAGCATTCGACCAGGCCATCGATTCGACCAGGGCATCATACATTATCTGGTCATGGGCAAAGGTGACATAGTTGATGGGACGGTAGTTGACATCATGTAATTCCTGGAGTTGCCTGAATATTTCATGATTCCGTTTGGCAATTTCGGATAATTCCGGCAATGAGAAATTCGGGCGTCCACCGGCGATGTTTCTCCACGAAGCCCCACGGCCATAGTTGATCAGCACCGGTTCCATTTTCTCTTCGCTGAGATACCGGAACAATGCACTGCCCCCGATACCTCCCCCAGCAATAAGAGATCTGACTTTAATT
>Ga0182027_10015909_pt1 | contig 10306 bp, 3 predicted proteins | sample 712E1DmetaG_FD_121300 | JGI IMG/M metagenome (GOLD analysis project Ga0182027, IMG submission 121300) | Permafrost microbial communities from Stordalen Mire, Sweden - 712E1D metaG (Illumina Assembly) | ecosystem: Environmental > Terrestrial > Soil > Wetlands > Permafrost | place: Sweden... | reverse complement strand
TCATCAACGCCAAAGGCCCGATGTGGGACGCGGATGGCAAAAATTACGTCCGCTCGCTCTCGCCGCAAACCGATTACCGCGTCATGGAAGGCGTGGGCCACTGGCTCATGCTCGAGCGGCCGGTGGAATTCAACGCCCTCCTCACGGACATGCTGCGGAAGTTTAATCTGATTGAAAAATGAGCCGGCGCGAAATGCCTGGGAATGGCCGCCCAAAGGCCCAAAGCAAGGTATTGGAATAGCCGGGTGTTTTTTGCGCGCCTGGCGCATTTCCACGACGAATCAATCGCGGCCTTCAGATCAAAAATGCCAGCCCGCCGATACGAACACGGCGGAACTGATGAAATCATACTTCCCGTTGGCGTTCTGGTTGTTGTTCTTTCCGGGGATTGATGACGGGGCGCTGCCAGTAACCGTGTGAGTGGGGCCATAGCCGAGTTGATAGGCAATGTCGAAATTGAAGTGTTTGCCCTTGTATCCGGTGCCGGTGCTGAAGAAGTAGCGGTCCATGTCCGCCGCGAGCGGGGTGTAATATGCATTCGGCACCGAGTTCTCGTTATAGACGAACCCGGCGCTCGCCTGCCAGCCGCCGTCAAAATACCGCGTCACGCCGAATTCATACATCCAACTTGGTTGCCAGTTTAGTGTCACAGAGGGGTTTTGCGGCCCGCCTAACGGAGCGGTCCCTTGTTGATAGATGGTTGTTTTTCCAAAGCTGCTCCAATCTGTATAGTCCGCGTCAAATTCCATATTCCATTCTGGCGTAGGCCGGTACGAAAGACCACACACAACGGTCAAGGGAAACTGGAAATCCATATGTGCGGGTAGGGACGATTTGGGTATGCCTGCTGAAAATTGCTCGAAATCCGTGTTGCCATTCAAAGTGACAGTCGCCGAACTGCGGAAGGTTGCGCCAATCGAAATTTGGTCAATCGGTTGCCAGCGCACACCCAGGTTGTAACCTACACTCCAACCATTGCCCGTAAAGCGGTAAAAGTTGGTAGGCCAAAAGGTGGTATTGGGTTGCGGGTAGGAGGGCCGCAGCCCCTGCTCCATATCCATGTTTGCGTAGTTCACCATCAACCCGGCACCGAGGGAAAGGGACGGCAACACCTTGTACGCCACCACCGGATTGATTGTGAGATAAGTCAGCGAGCCGTTCAGGGCCACCGTACGGAACCCGGTGTCCTGCGGCCAGCTCATGCTCCCGCCATAAGGCGAGTAAACACCCAATCCAAAACTCACCGGCAGGTTCGTGGGAGTGTAGGCGAAGAAGAACTGGGGAATTGCCGCGAGATTGTCCGAACTGTGGTAGGTGTTGCCGTGATTCGTATGGTAACTTGGGTCATAATAGATTCCATAAATGCCGCCCCGAAGGTCGCAGCCTTCGAGCTGGGTGAGGCCGGCCGGGTTGTAGTAAATGGCCGACGGATTGTCCGCGGTGGCCACAAACGCTTCGCCGCGCGCAGTCGCAAAAGCATCCTGATCCGCCAGCCGAAAGCCATTCGCCGAAGCTTTCATGGCCAAAGCTCCTGAAACCATCAGCGCCAGCAGTCTCAAGGTATTGCGTCGGTTCATCATCACCGATTCATGGGTTCCAACAACAGAATGAACGCCGTAGATACGCACGGATGCCGCTCCGGAGCAAGCAAATCCCGGTCGCCGGGCTAAAAACAAGGCAGGCAGGCCGTGTCTGGTCTGCCTGCTGGTTGGGGTTTGGGGCTATGGGGACAATTATTTGCCCAAACAATTCCGGGGTCTGCCGCATATACGAATTCGGAGGTTGCGCGCGCTTCAGGACGGCGTTCAGCGTATCGGCTATCAACTTACGCGAACGACCCAGTCTGCTGTCGGACTCCAAAAGTCAATCTTTTAGGACTGCCCCTTTCACTTTGTGTCAATAGTGAGGACTGACGCGTTTTCGCGTTTTTGAATTCACGATCAAGGTGCGCTGACCTGTTCAAAGGACTGGATGCCGCCAAACAAATTCCGCTTCGGGTCAAACGGCACATACGATTAAAGATAATGTTTAAGAAGCAATGCCAAAGTAATCAAGCCAAGTCCCCCAGGAATCACGCTCAAAAAAAATCCAAGCAAAGCAGGCCACGGTGGTCTCTCTTCCCTTATCAAACCGATCACGGCGAAAACAAAACTTGGAATACTGGCCAACAATATAACAACAATGCCCGCAAGTCCAGCACCCAATGAGGCCATTCCTTCTGTTCCTGAAATCATCGCCATTGCCGTAGCGATCCCCACAAAAATCCCGACGCAGAATGCAATCAATGATAGTATTCCAAATACCGCCTTTCGTTGTTTCATGGCTGGTAAGCTTTCACGGTGCACTAACTCCCTCAAACGACTGTAATCCGCCGAGTAGATTTTGTTTTGGGTCAAATTCAATGTTCCGGTTATTTGGTGTGGGGTTGAAATAATAACGGAACTGCATGAAATCGCCGTAAATTTTCCCGTAATGCGCGCTAACGACGTTGCCATTTTCATCCAGCTTGGTGCGAACGCGAAAGTAATAAATCCGATCCGGGTTCGACATTTGTGTTTTTTCATATTTTGGCTGATAGCCGTCAATTGGAGCTTCATGAAACGATACCAAACCGCTAACACCTAAACTCCAATCTCTGGTAAGTCCTTGAATGCCATCTCCGGGATTGGGAAAACTTACGGTGAAAGTGTAACCGGATTTGGCGTCCACGTGATTTTCGGCAAATAAAAAGTCTGTATTGGCTCCTTTTCCATAAGGTGCAACCCAGTCACCAATCGTTAAATCGTAACCGATGGGTTTATTGAAAATAGGGAACTTTATGTAAGTAATAGATTTTGCATACATTGGGATTGGCTTACCGATTTTTTTTAGCATCAATGTGAATGTGGGATGTCGGTTCTTTTCATCGAAATAAAATTGGTGACCAATGTGGGTGGTATAACAGCCTGATTTTTCGGCCACGACTCCCAAATCCCATGAACTATCTGTGTGGGATGCGCTGAACATCCCATTAGTATCTGTCACCCCTTTGACTTCGCCATACGTTTGCCCACCTGAATTAGGCACTGCGGGAATGGCATATTGAAATGCAACATTCGCCCCAACGATGGGATTGCCGTCCTCGCCGAGGACCTTGACGGTTGCCGTCCATTGATGCGGGCCAAATTGAGCAGGCAAAGCAGGAGCCTGTCCAAAGGCACGGCTATTGTTTAGAACAGTAAGACTTAAACAAAGTAGTATTAGTGTGTTTTTCATAATCATTTGAGGTTTCCTAAAGTTGCTATTTGGTTAAATAACGGATAGGTGAAAGTGTAAGCGACCGCTCGAACATCCGAGTGATGCCATTCACCAAATGCAGTAGTGCCTACCGGATATTTTGGAGGATTACGACCAAGCGGCCAGCCGTTTTCATACAATGTTTGCATATCAAAATTTCTTCCTGATGAATCAAAGTCAGGCACTGGATTCGCGCCCACCGGCAAAGTGAGGCAGGGAATAGTATCCGACAGAAGGCGGTTTTGATTGGCCTGAGCGTAGCTGCTGCCCGCCGTGCCATACAGTGCTAAATCTTGTGTCCAATCAAATGGAATTTGGCCGATGAAATCCGTCACGTCAAAAAAGGCGTTGGTCTGTATCTCGGCATTGGGGAGCAACGCCGCCGCCGCCGGGGACATATGCGTGAACGACGACGAATTGAAAATCGAATTATTAGTGCCATACGAGCCGTCGTTGAATTTCCAGCCGCCATGATCGCTGCTCAAAATACCATTCCCTGACATCAGGCCTTTGCACTTTTCCTGCCATGCCCAAGTATATTCGCCCGTTGTGCCTTCCATGAGGGATACAAATTGGCCCCAAGCAATGGTAAGCAAATATCCCGGCGGATCAGCGGGGTAATCCCGCAACACCTCTTCGCCGCTGGAATAAAAATTATACACGCTGGCGTTTTGCAAGTTGGATAAACGCCCACTCCAAGTCAGTGTGCCGCGGCCATCATTGGCCGGAAACAAATTGTGCCATTGGCTTGACCACAACCGGCTCTGGTAATTCGTCCAGATCGAGGGATACATATCGGGATTTTGCGGCGCATTGATGTCAATCGCTTCAATGGCCACCGCCGCATCAATCATAAAATAGGTGCTGACGTTTTGATTGCTGTAATCATTCAGCGTACTCAACATAAGCATATTACCCAGGCTGTGTGCCGCCACAACATTTGTGCCGGTCAAGCCGTTGAGAAAAGTATTCAACAATGGGGCAGTGGCAAAGGCATGAACGATGTTCGTCTGCAAGTTGATGGTGACGGCATTGGCAACTTGCGAATCGGCGGCCTCCCACGTCACGCCATAAAATTTGGCGTGCGATCCAGACCAATACAGCCGCTTGTAGATGTCGGCATCCCAGCCTCGCGCCTGATTTGTATTCACATTGTAGCCGTGCAGGAAAATAAAGTTTACATCCGTCGTATCCGGTTCATTCGGGACGCTCGCGTCCGTCAATCGGTCGCCGGGCGCAGTTGCGTTCGGATCCAGCATCAAATTCTTGTGCCGGAACATTTGTTCCACGCCGTTGATGCTCAAGTAAAGCGAAGTTTGGGCAATCTGGTTCGAGCCGTGGTAAATCGTCAGCACCAACGGCTGCGTCGTGATCTCCCACGCCTCCACCAAAATAATGCCTTGATTGTTCGTAGCAATACCCGCGATAAACGACGGCGACAATGCCACGCCGCCGTTGCTGATGGTAATCAGCGGCGCATCCGCCAAGTTGCTCGATTCGATTGTGTCGCGCAAAAAGTTCATGTAGTTGGTTGGCGTCAAGTCGGTGTAAGTGAACCGCAACGCGCCGTCGGCCTGGCTCAAAATGAATTGGTAGTTGGTGTCGGTTGCGCTGATGCCCGCGCTTAACGCACAGTTTTGGAACAAACTCCCGATGTTCAAATAAACCGGGAAGAAATCCACTAAATCCCGGCGGCCATGTATCTGCCAACCAATCTCAGTGCCTAAAACCAAATTGCTATTGGGTATTAGAGTTTTCAAGACCCCATCCGCTCGTGTCCCTTGTCCTGGAATACCATTGCCGCCGTAATCCCCGTCATCTTGATTATCATTGATCCAAAAACGGAACGGCTTGCTCGACGATACAAAGTCAGGGCCATTGTAGGTGAAATCCATCGTGCCGGAGCGCACAGCGTCAACATTCAGGGAAACAACCCGCACGACGCCCGTGCCCTGCGCGCCGGTATCAATGTCGGGCATCGTTACCATTGCTACCATGCCCGGCTGCGTCGGGAAGAAATTCCCGTAGGGCGACACAATGCCGGTCGTGTTGGTGGTGAGGTTTCCGTTCGCGTCGAACATAAAGGCGTTGGTGATATAATACTGGCCCAGATAGGCGAATTTGCTCGAATTCTGAAGCGCGAACTTCGCCCAACCGCCAATCACGGCTGGAGTGCCTACAGAAGTAATCATCATTCCCGTTTGGTTGGTGCTGGCAAAACCCGTCAACGCTGGCAATGGATAGGGTTGAATTTGAGCATTCTCGTTCGGCAAAGCTGTTCCCGGCGTGTTGACCGGCGCAAAATAATAATTGACCAGACTCAAACTTGGGTCAGCCGTCTGGCTGTAAAAAGTGCTTACATTGGCTTCGGACACCGAGCCGCCCGGCGAGAGCGTCGTCAGTGAACCATTTTCCCACTGTCCCAACATATTTATGTGCCAGCCGCCGGGGGTATCCACCAACGCCGCCGCGAAGGATAGGCCGTATAAATTATGATAGCTGCTTTGCAAATATAGATTGCCGCTGTTCGTGTAAGCTGCAACATCGGCCAAATTGCCCAAGCCCTGTGAAACCCAATACGGGTCGCCGACGCCGAGCACGGCAGGCGCGGGAATGGTTGCCAGCGTGCCTTGAAACTCCAGGTCGGTTGGGAAATCCGCGCCTACGTTGGGCTGCCAGTTGAATGAACTCCCGTTGAAATTGGGATCATAAAGTCCGCCATGCAATTCGTAGTTGACGGTGATCGGCCAGACATCATCCATTTTCAGATATTCAACATCGTAAGCATTGTAGCCCTTGAACATGAGCGACCAGTGGAAGATACTGCTCTCCACGTAATTAGTGTCCACGGGAATGCTTTCGCTCTGAAACCACGGGTCCCACCAGACGCCGTTTTCCGAAAGCGGCGCATTGGGCTGGCTGACGGTCGCCGAGCGCAATTGATACAGCAGGTTTTGTTTGAGATGTTGCTGCCCGTCCACGAACGTGGGCGAATCGTAGGGTTGGAAGCCAGCCTGGGAGAGCCTTCCGTATTGATTGTTGGTGCCGATGGGTTGAATCATCGCCACCTTGCCGAGTTCATTATTCGGAAACCAGTTGGTCATCAGGAAATCAGGCAGCACATAAATTCCGTTGGTGATACTGCTGACGGGGATGTCGTTTTCCGTCGTGAGCGGCTGGCCATTGCTGTCAAAATCAATCGTGTCAGGAGACGCGCCGAAATCGTAAAAATAATCCCAAAAATACCAGTAAAACGCGATGGTTTGCACGGTGGATGGAATGCTCGAAAACATCAACTGCCAGTGGCCGGTTTGGTTGCGCACCATCTGCGCCGTCACGTTGATGTTGTAGGTTGGCGGCGTTGACGGCTGGTAAAGCGAAGACGAAATCGGCTGTGACAAACTGCCTCCTGCATAATCCGCCTCGACTTCATAAATGTTGTTGTTGTCATTGCCGCCGCTGAAGGCTCCGACATCTTCAAAGGAAGTGGTGCCCGCACCAGTTGTCCCGATCTGCGAATAGCTGTAATTGCCAGTGCTTGGATTGTAAGTCCCGCGCAAAATGGTGTAGCCGGTCACTGACCCCACTGCCGGACTCCATGCCAGCAGGACATTCGTTCCGGTTGAATCCACGGTCGCTGTCAGGCCGGTCGGCGCGGGTGGTGTGTTGCTCACCCCTGCCGTGGCTCCGGCTGAATAGCCGCCATTGGGCAAAAAGGCCACGACTTGATACGAAACGGCGTCAATGCCGTGGCCGTAAAGATTGGCGTTATCCACTTCGTCAACATCCAAGTAGGAGGTTGTGCCAGCGTCGGTTTCGGCTATTTCGTAATACTCGTTGCCATAGTCGCTACGCTGAACGCTGTAACCCGTGGCTCCCGGCACTGGACTCCATAACACTTCAACATTTGTTCCCGTGGAATCCACATACGCATTCAGCGCGCCGGGCGCGGGCACACCATCATAAGGAGACCAAGAAGCGTTTTGAGACATGCTGCCATCCGAATAAACTGCCACCACGGCGAAAAGATGGTAAAGATAATTGCCGTTGCCGTCCGTTCCGCCCGCCAATTCAAATGAAGTGCCGCTGACCCGGCCAATCGGTTGATAACGGGCACAGCCGATGCTGTTGTCCCAATTCCCGGCGTAGATGATATAGGCAACCGCGCTTGGCGATGGACTCCAGATCAAAAAGAGATTCGTTCCAGCTTCCCACGGATAATAAACCCAATCAACGTATCCAAAAAAATTGGCCGGCGCGGCGGGACCGTTGTTGGAACCAAGACTGATCGGAGAAAATGAGTCGCCGGAATACGACGGAACCGCGTAAGACAATCCGCCGCCGGGATAAACCGCCGCCACGGCGTAGGCTTCAACCCAATTGTTTGCATTGGTGAGCGCGCCCACATCTTTATATGACGTTACATTGGTGCCAACCTGGGCAATGGGTGAATAAACGTAACTGTATGAGCCGGTGTTGGTGCCGCGCTCGACGAGGTAGTTGGTTGCCATTCCTCCTGCCGATGTCCATGAAACCTGAACATTCGTTCCTGTCGAATCCACATACGCATAAACATTGCCGGGCGTGGGCGGGCCGTAAGGCGGGCCATAGCTGCCCCAGTTGGCATACCAATAGACCTGCCAGGTGTTCGTGCCCGATAAACTGCCACCCGGATAAACCGCTTCCAGGTTGTAAATGTTGTTTTGGGCGTTGCCGTTGGTAATTGCGCCAACGTCTTCAAACCAAGTTGCGTTGGAACTCACCAAAAATTGGGTATAAACGTAATTGCCGGTGTTGGTGTTGAGAATGCCGCGCTGAATCGCATAATTGAGCACAAGTCCCGTTGCCGGACTCCACATAATAAAGGCATTGCTTCCGACTACATAGCCAAAGAAATTCGAGAGCGCATTGAGATTGTAATAGTTGGTTGGATTGAGGCCCATCTGGAATTTCTGCAAGTTACTGTAACCGTCGCCCATCGCGCTGGCGCTCGAATCAACATTCGTAATTTGACCAAAGTATTGCAGCCACCACCAATCCGGGATGCCTGTGCCCGTGCTGTCCGCCCAACTGCGGATTCTTAAAAACAAATTGCCTTGTTGGTTCACCGGCAAACTGGCCGGCGTCCAGTTCGTCAGTTCCGAGCCATACACAAAGCCGTAGGAAACCCAGTCGGGTTGCAACAGATTCGTTTTGCCCTGAATTTCATACAAAATGTCCTGCTCGCTATTCGCCACAGTCAGGCTGGCAACGCCTTTCGACACACCGCCGCTACTCAGCCAGAGGTTGGTGCCGTAACCAGCCGTCCCTCCGTTAGTCCCGCCTCCGCCCCCACCGCTATTTGTGCCGCCCGGATAATACTGCGCCCGCACATACCAACTCGTTTCGGTCCCCGGCACCTGCACCGCTGTCCAACTCTGATTCTGAGCCCCGGTCACCAGCCCGGCAGCGCTCCAATTCGATGCCGTCAGGGTGGCCTGGGACAAAAGGGTGTAGTTGGAACCGGGCTGAGTCCCGTTGAGTGTCAGGGTCAACCAGCCGTTGCTGACACCACTCAGAGACAGCCAAAGCGTGTTGGTGGAAGCATGGACAAGATTCAGTGACCCCGTCAGCACGCCGATGATTACCAAACTATCCAGAATGCTTCTGATTGATTTCATTTTCCCTCTCCAGCGAACTCTGTTACGGAACGAAAGGGCGCGGACCTGACGCACCCCAGTTGCAGGCACCGCGAAGCGCCCTCTCCAAGAGTAACGCCAAGCCGCGCCGACTGGCGCGTGCCTGGCTGGTCTTGGAGTCATAAATTCGCGGTTTTGCAACTAGACCGTAGCCAAAAGCTACGCAATATGGTTTGGATTCAGTTTTTCTACATTCGTTTTTGAAACTTCCTGTGTGACAACTTGGCTTTTACACCTGTGACGACACAATGCCAAGAGGTTTTTACGTCGTCCAGAGGCCAACGACTTGACTCAAATTAAATGTTACCGGGGCTGGGAAGTGGACGAGGCGTCTGCTGATACGTTGACTCATATTCATGGTTACCGAAGCCCTGACTATGAGTTTGTCATCGAAACGCGAGTATCTCGCCAAAATCCATGGCCGTTATCAACGCGCCGGTCGTCCGCACAAGAGCCGCATCCTGGACGAGTTTTGCCTCAACTGCGGTTATCATCGCAAAGCCGCCTTGCGGCTGCTGCACCGTCCGCTGGCAGTGAATATCCAAAAGCGATCCGGCCCCAAAGTCATTTATGATCCGGCGGTGCTGCTGCCCGTGCTCAAGGCGGTCTGGCTGGCCAGCGACCAACCGTGCAGCAAGCTGCTCAAGCCGGCGCTGGGCGAATGGCTCGAACATCACGAGCGGCGTCAGTCGCCGCTGCCCGCAGCAATTAAGGAAAAACTGCTGGCGATCAGCCCGGCGCAGATTGACCGGTTGTTGCAACCCGTGCGCGTGCGGCATCCGCGCATAGGGCTTTCGACCACCCAACCTGGCACGCGGTTGCGCCGGCAGGTGCCGACCCGGGGCGGCCCGCCCGACACGAGCAAACCCGGTTCCGTCGAGGCCGACACGGTGGCCCATTGCGGCGACACAACGGCGGGCGATTACGTCAATTCCCTCACCTTCACCGAACTGTTCAGCGGCTGGACCGAGAACCGCGCGGTTTGGAACAAGAGCAGCCAGGCCATCCTCGACCAGCTGAAGGAACTCGAAGAAAAGGCTCCTTTTAAGATGAAGACCTTCCACACCGACAATGGCTCGGAGTTCCTCAACTGGGCATTGTATGAGCACCTGACCGGACGGAAGATGAAAGTGCCCTGCACCCGCAGCCGGGCCTATCGCAAGAACGATAACGCACACTGCGAACAGAAGAACTGGATCCATGTGCGGCAGCTCTTCGGGCAGGAGCGGTTCGAGCATCCCGAACTGGTGGCGCTGATGAACGACCTCTACGTCCAGGAATGGAGCCAGTTCACCAATCACTTCAAACCAACCTTCAAACTTCTGAAACGGGACAAGCAGGGGAGCAAGACG
>Ga0182027_10015908_pt1 | contig 10306 bp, 9 predicted proteins | sample 712E1DmetaG_FD_121300 | JGI IMG/M metagenome (GOLD analysis project Ga0182027, IMG submission 121300) | Permafrost microbial communities from Stordalen Mire, Sweden - 712E1D metaG (Illumina Assembly) | ecosystem: Environmental > Terrestrial > Soil > Wetlands > Permafrost | place: Sweden... | reverse complement strand
TTTGCCGGCGAACTCTTTGACCTCCGAATCAGAGGCGTCCACGCTCGTGGCGGAGGTTCCGAGCCTGAACTTACCCATGGCCGCCTGGCGGTCTACAAACGAGATGCCCTTGGGTTGCCAGGTGTTGATGAACGCGTTCTCGACCGCATCGAGATTGGTCATCATACCCTTGCCCGGGGTCCACCAGGACGCTGCCACCGGTTGACCGATATTCTGCTCGGTGACCATGATCAGCACGCGCGGCATGTTCTTGCCTTTGAGCACTGCCAGCACGGCCTCCAGATCGTTGTCGAGATTGCCCGTAGCCACGATGCCCTTGATCGTGACTTCGTAGATGCCATCCGGGGTCTTGCCTTCTTTGACGATGTTGTACTTGCTTACGTAGCCTTTGGACTTGCTAAAGATCTTGTCGGAAATGAGCTGGAAGTTGGCCGTCACGGTCTGACTGCTGACCATCGTGCCCACCGCCTGTTCGACGGCTTTGCGCAGAGCATCGTCCAGAGCGTGGTCCCGCGCCGTGGGCGCGTCGGTGCCCACAATCGCTGCCTGCCCGGTTGCCGTGATTTCCGTAGAAGCAGCCACCGCGGCAGGCGCAGCCGCCGCGACACGAGACAGAACCGCGAGCGCGCCCATAACAACCAAACCGTTCAAAATTAGTCGACGCATCGTTTTACTCCTCTAGTCAACCACAATGATTACGCGGCCGGCCGCGAGAAGGGATGCCAGTTTCTGCACTTTGTTGGCTTCATCGGCGCCAAAGATGAGATCCGCGCTCTGCGTGGCGGCGGCCCGGGCTGCCCGGACCAGCAGAGGGTTGGCTCCGACGCGGCTGTCGCGCATGGCTTCGTCCAGACTCTTGGCATACGCGGCGATCCCGCGAGCTTGTGCCGCCTCGTGCGTAACGCGATCGGCGCCATAGATTTCTTTGCCATCATCGCCAAGCAGACGAGGTGCCAGGGCCGCCACGGCCCCGAGCCCTTTGGCGTCGACGACGAGCCCGGTCGGATCACCCGCCTTGGGATCTGTCACGGCAGGAGCCGCCTTGCCGACGTCCGGCACCAGCGTGTCGAGCAGAACGCCGTCTACCGGCACCTGCACGATGACGTCCACACCGCCATCGGAGTAGTACTTGGTGTCCATCACCTTGAAATTCCGGACGACACCCTCGACCTTGGCCTTGAGCTCGGCATTCTTGTCCAGCTCGGAGGCGCCGGTTTGGTTGCCGGTGACTCTCATGCCGCGCACGGCTTCCAGAATATTGCGCAAGGCGTCGAGCTTGGCCGCGCGCTCAGCACCGAGCCGCGCCGAGGCAGCGTTGGGCGCCTTGAGATCAGGCGCGCCGCTGCCTGTCGCGTTCAGCATGCGGGCGGACCAGTCTACCTGACCATGCGCGACCGGGGCCGTGGGTGCCGCTGCCGGCGCAGGTGCGCCGAAGGCTCGCAATGAGAATCCTGCCAGAACAAAAATCAATGACACAAAAAAACTTCTCACGGGAACCTCCCTTGCACCTTGGCCGAAGCGGCCGAGTGCTCGTACTTGACTATCTCCATGCGATCGCGGCCCATTTCCTTGGCCCGTAGTAACGCGTGGTCAGCTGCGTCAAACATCGCCGTCCAACTTTCATACGGCGTATTGACTGACTGCGTAGCGATCCCGGCGCTCACAGTCAAGTGCATCGTCTTGTCGCGGTGGGCAATGGCAGTTCCTCGCACACGCGCACACACCGCGCCCGCAAGAATGGTGGCGCCTTCGAGGGACGTGCGCCGCAAGACGAGCACGAATTCGTCGCCACCGTAGCGACCCAGAATATCTTCGGTGCGGATGCGGTCGCGGATGATCTCCGCGACCTGCCGCAGCACAGCGTCTCCCATGAGGTGGCCCGAGTTGTCGTTGACCAGCTTGAAGTGATCGACGTCGAACACCACCAGGCTGAGGTCTTCTCTGTGGCGCACGGCGAGTCTGAAATCGGCCTCGAGGTGCTCTTCGAGAAAACGGCGATTGAAAACCCCGGTGAGTTGATCGTGAGTGCCGGCCTGAAACAGATGCTCGTGGTAATCTTCCTCGACGCTGCCGTGATACTCGAACTTGAGGATCGACATCTTGCCGATTTGGACACGGTCGCCGACGTTTAATGCACTGCGCTGAACCGCTGCGCCATTGACGAACGTGCCGTTGGTGGAGCCCAAATCGACAATTTCGCTCTGTTTGTTCGCTTTGACCTCGATCATCGCGTGGTATCTGGACACCGAGCTGTCACGCAAGCACACTTCCGCATCATCCGCTCTACCGATGCGCTGCTGACCTTCGCGCAGCGAAATGACCTCACCGAGTTGGGTGCCCGAGAGAACGACCAGACAGGGAACCGGAGCGTTGCCTTCGGTGACCCGGCCGTCAGGGCCGAACCGCTCGGTCTGGGTCTCGTCCGCCCATCCGCCTTCGCCCAAGGGCTCCGGCTCCACCCGCAAGCTGCGACCGGGTTTTTCTTTGTGTCCCCTCTTGGCCACTAGTTTACTCCCACTCGATGGTGGTCGGCGGTTTCGAGGAAATATCATATACCACACGGTTAACCCCGCGCACCTCGTTAATGATACGGCTCGCGATCACGCTCAGGGCCTGCTCTGGCAAGCGCGACCAGTCCGCAGTCATGCCGTCGACCGAGTCCACCGCGCGGACCGCAATGACCTCATCGTACGTGCGCTGATCCCCCATGACTCCAACGGTGCGCACCGGCAGCAGGACTGCAAAGGCCTGCCACACGCGCTCTTCGAAGCCCACCACGGCAATTTCCTCCTGCACGATGGCGTCGGCCTGCCGCACGATGGCTACCCGCTCGCGCGTCACGGGCCCGAGCACTCGCACCGCCAAGCCCGGGCCGGGGAAAGGCTGGCGCTGACACAGTGAACGAGGCAGCCCCAGCTCGGCGCCTAAGAGGCGCACCTCGTCCTTGAAAAGCTCCCGCAACGGCTCAATGAGCGCCAGATTCATGCGCTCAGGCAAGCCGCCGACATTGTGGTGACTCTTGATCACGGCCGACGGCCCGCGCAGGCTCGTCGATTCGATGACGTCCGGATACAGCGTGCCCTGCGCCAGAAAACGGACTCCGGGGATCCTGTTGGCGTGCTCCTCGAAGACCCGGATGAACTGTTCCCCGATGATCTTGCGTTTTTTCTCCGGATCCGTAACGCCGGCAAGAGCCGCAAAAAAACGATCGGCCGCCTGCGCCACGGTCAATGGGACGCCGAGGGCACCCGCGAAAATCCGCTGGACCTGCTCGACCTCGCCCTGCCGGAGCAGCCCGTTGTCGACCAGAATGCAGTGCACCCGATTGCCGATGGCGCGGCCCAACAAGGCCGCAACGACCGAAGAGTCGACTCCGCCCGACAGCGCGCATAGCACCCGGTCGTTCTCGCCAACGCGCGCCGCAATGAGCTCCTGCTGCTCGGCCAGAAACGAGCTCATCGTCCAGCTGGGCGTGAGCCCAGCGATATCAAAAAGGAATGCCTGCAGAATTGCCGAACCTTGCGGCGTATGGGCGACCTCTGGGTGAAATTGGAGGCCATAGAGCGGTTTGTCACGATGACCCACCGCGGCAAACGGCGTATTGTCGGTCGAAGCCAGGGCGACAAAGCCCTCTGGTAGCTCGTCGAGCCGATCACCGTGACTCATCCAGACTTCGAAGTTGTCGCCATGGGCCAGGCCCGCGAGCAGCCGCGCCGCCTGGCCGCTCACCTCACATCGATGCGCAATCGCCCGCCCGTACTCACGCTTGGTTCCGGCAACGACCCGTCCATGGAGTCGGTGCGCCATGATCTGCAGGCCGTAGCAGATGCCGAGGATGGGGAGTGACTGATCCAGAATCGCGCCGTCGAGCGCAGGAGCCTCACGCTCGTAGACGGAAGCAGGCCCGCCACTCAAGATGACCGCACTCGGTTTGAGGGTCATCAGCTCGGCGCAGGTCAGTGTCGGCCGATGGATCTCGCAATAGACCCTGGCCTCGCGCACACGGCGAGCGATGAGCTGGGTGTACTGCGACCCGAAATCGAGGATGACTACTTTTTGACGCTCGCTCACGACTCCACCCGATAGTTGGGAGCCTCTTTGGTGACCGTGACGTCATGGACATGGCTCTCGCGGTTTCCCGCATCCGTCACCTGCACAAAGCGCGCGTGCTCGCGCAGGCTGGGCAGATCCTTGGCCCCGACGTAGCCCATGCCCGATCGCAACCCGCCGGTGAGTTGGGTCGTCATGGCGGCCACGGGTCCTTTGTGAGGCACCAGGCCCTCGACGCCTTCGGGCACGAGCTTGGAGGGCTCTTCCCCGGCGTCCTGAAAATAGCGCTCGGCGCTGCCGGCCTGCATTGCACGCAAAGAGCCCATGCCGCGGTAGGACTTGTAGGCGCGGCCCTGATAGAGGACCACCTCCCCAGGCGCTTCATCTGTGCCTGCAAACAGGCTGCCGATCATAACGCAGTCTGCCCCGGCGGCCAAGGCCTTGACGATGTCTCCCGAATGCCGGATGCCGCCGTCGGCCACGATGGTCACACCGGCAGTTTTGGCGGCGGTCGCGCATTCGCGAATCGCGGAGAACTGCGGCATTCCCACCCCAGCCACGACACGGGTGGTGCAGATCGAGCCCGGGCCGATGCCGACCTTGACCGCATTGGCCCCCGCCTCGGCCAGGGCCTTGGTGCCCTCGCCCGTGACCACATTGCCCGCGACGATGACGGCGTCAGGCCATTGCTCGCGCGTGGCCCTGACGGCATCGAGCACGCCGCGGCTGTGGCCGTGGGCGCTGTCAACGACCAGTACGTCGGTCGCCGCCTCACGCAATGCCGTGACGCGCTCTGCCCGATCGGATCCGACACCGATGGCCGCGCCGACGCACAGCCGGCCGAACCGATCTTTGGTCGCACCCGGGTAGCGCTCGCTTTTTTCGATGTCTTTGATCGTGATGAGACCCTTCAAACGGCCTTGCGCATCCACAACCGGTAGCTTCTCGATCCGGTGCTCCTGCAGCAGGGTCTTGCCGGTTTCGAGCGTCGTTCCCTCGACGGCGGTGACGACCTGGCTGGTCATGATCTCGCGCACTCTCTGCTGGGTGCGTGACACAAATCGCAAGTCGCGCCTCGTCACGATGCCGACCAGGCGCCCCGCCTCGACCACGGGGATGCCGCTGATTTCGTGGTGCCTCATCAGCGCCAAAACGTCTGCGACGGTAGCGTCCGGACAGGTGACGATGGGATCGAGAATCATTCCCGATTCGCTCTTCTTGACTCTTTGCACCTCACGTGCCTGGGCCTCGATGGTCAGGTTTTTGTGCACGATTCCCAGGCCGCCCTGCCGCGCGATAGCCATGGCCATGCCGGCCTCGGTGACGGTATCCATCGCCGCGGAGATGAAGGGGATCCGCAAGGCGATTTCGGGCGTCAGACTCGTGGCGATGTCAACCGCGGCCGGAACGACCTCGGAGTACTGCGGAACCAAGAGCACGTCATCAAAAGCCAGCGCGACGGGATGTTCGGAAGCGGCAAGAAGGCTCATGTCGGGCTCCCTTAGGGGTGAACAGATAGGCTGCCCACAAACAGCTCTGTCCGGGCTGCCTTACCGTCCGTTGCGGCGAATCGTCAACTGGAAACGCGTGAAGCGGTGGTCAGAATCTCGAGGGCGGTTTCCGCTTCTTTGAACAGCATCTCCACGTCGTGCAGATCGTCGTAGCGATCGTTGCTGCTGCCGTGATCGGCGTAGAACAGCAGCCGGCCGTGGGCGCTGGTGGTCACGACAGCAATCAGGCACATCGCCGCATGCGAGATTCCAAACGTACTCTCCAGCTCCGGGCTGCGTGGGTCGTCCCTGGTCGGGCCGTACGTCACCGAGCGCTGCAGCAGCGAAGCGGCGGTCTTGGGAAGAGCCGCCAGGGGCACGCTTTGACTGCGCAGAAAAAAACCCGAGACGGCCCGGGCGACCAGAAATGGACGCATCGCTTCGCACACGAGCAGGCGCGGGAAAAAGTTCTTCAGCGCCTGGCCGACCAGGTGAGCCACCTGGGCGGAGTCTTTGGCCTCATAGAGCTTTTCGACCGCGTCGAAAAAGCTAATCCGCTCGATTTCGGCTGCCGGTACGGCCGGAAGCACGCCGACCGATGCGGTCGTGGAATCGGGCGCGGGCGGTTTGGGGACGTCGGCATAGGTCACCGCGCGCACCGGCCGCGGCCTGTCCTCGACCGTCACGTGCATCTCGATTGTTTGGCTCGGAATCGGTTGCTCGGCGGGATAGAGCTCCGCCAGCGCCGCACCGATCTCGAGCTCCAATGCAACGTAGGCACCTACGGCCGAGCGCGACACGTAGGCGACTTCCTGCAGCTGGCTCAGGGTTCTGCCGTCGGCCACCGCCACACCGAGCATTTCTCCGTCCCACGAAAACGGCACAATGCGCAGGCGGTACGCGAGCTCTTTCGGCACCCTGTGCACCGCCTCCGGGTTCGCGGTTCCCAACACGCCGGGGGGCAGTGCCGGCACCGCCAGCTGACGCGCCAGGATCGCGAGCAATCGTTCCGCGCTGACGTAGCCCAGTCGGAGCAGGCAGGTGCCGAGCAACTCGCTACTCTGGCGCTGCAGTCGCAGGGCATCATAAAGTTGCGGTCGCGAAATCAGCCCCTCGCGCACCAACAGCAGTCCCAAGGTTTCGTGAGTGGACACCACCGGACTGTACCACGTACCCACTCGCTCGCCAAAATCCTATGATTTGCCTGACCGATGTGATACACGCCGCGCGTCAAAATCTCTTGTATACGGAGAACCACATGCGTCTGATTGCACCCGCGATTTTCGTGACATGTCTCACCGGCCTCAATATCGCCGCGCGCGCCGATGAAATGAAGGTTGGCTATGTCAACATGGCCCAGGCCCTCAATGAAGTTGAAGAAGGCAAAGCCGCCAAGGCCAAGCTCAAAGCGGACTTCGACGGCAAGCAGAAGAAGCTCGACGAAATGCAGAACGAGCTCAAGGCCGCCAAGGACGATTTCGAGAAGAAAGCGGGCATGATGAAGCCCGATGCCAAGCAGGCCAAGCAAGAGGAGCTGCAAAAGAAATTCGTCGAGTTGCAGCAAACCTATATGTCGCTGCAAAAAGAGCTGATGGACAAGGAAGGCTCCATCACGCAGGACATCACAGCCAAGCTGCGCAAGATCATCGCGCGCATCGGCGACCGCGAAGGCTACTCCATCGTACTGGATATCGGCGAGACCGTGCTCTACTACAAGCACCACCAGGAGCTGACCGACAAGGTCGTCCAGGAATATAACGAGACCTACGGCGGGAAAAAGTAGGTCTCGCGATGCCTCGGGCCGGCGCCCTGGCTGAATTGGTGGGCGGTACCGTCATCGGCGACGACACGGTTGAGATCTGTGACGTGGCCGATCTCGATCATGCCGGACCCAACTCTCTGAGCTTTGTCACGAACCCGAAGTACGTCAAGAAGGCCAAGACCACACGAGCAGGCGCCCTGCTGGTTGCTGAGAGACTGCCGGAAGTCGCGTGCGCCCAAATCGTCTGTGCCAATCCGTACCTCGCCCTGGCCAAGATCGGCACCGAGCTCAATCCGCCCGACTCCCTTGCTCCGGGCATCGAACCCAGTGCGCTGGTCCATGCGCAGGCTCGAGTCGACCCAAGCGCGACCGTGTGCGCCGGGGCGGTCATCGAGCGCGGCGCCCGCATCGGAGCCCATACCGTCGTGGGGCCCCTTTGTTTTATCGGGGCACAGGTGCGCATCGGCGCTGACACCAAGCTGTATCCGGGCGTCAAGATCCTTACGCGCTGTGTGGTCGGCGACCGTGTCATTCTGCATGCCGGGGTCGTCATCGGCAGCGATGGCTTTGGCTTTGCTCCCGACGCTAGTGGCCGACGCATCAAGATTCCTCAGCTCGGCATCGTCGAAATCGGTGACGACGTCGAAATCGGCGCCAACACCACTCTCGATCGCGCCACCTTCGGCGCGACCAGAATCGGCGCCGGCACCAAGATCGACAACCTCGTCCAGATCGGCCACAACGTCGTGACCGGAGTCGACTGCGTGATCGCGGGACAGAGCGGCATCGCCGGCAGCACCACGCTGGGGGATCGGGTGGTCATCGCGGGCCAGGGCGGCCTGGCCGGCCACCTGACGATTCACAGCGACGTCACGCTCGGCGGCCGGCCCGGCGTGGCCGGCGACATCACGGCGGCCGGCGTGTACTCGGGAGCACCGGCGATCCCTCATCACGAGTGGCTGCGCATGATCATGGCCCAGCATTCGGTGCCCGAGCTGCGGCGCCGCGTTCGCGAGCTGGAACGCCGTCTGGCCGAAATAGAAAAGAAGTCTGTTTGAAAGAGATTTTGGAGAGTCACTGATGTCCATTCATGCCAATGCCATCGTTTCTCCCGGCGCTCAGATCGATCCGACCGCCGAGATCGGGCCTTTTTGCGTCATCGGGCCCGACGTGAAGATCGGAGCCGGCTCGCGCCTCGTCGCCCACGTGGTCGTCGACAATCACACCACCATCGGCGCACGCAACGTGATCTCACCGTTCGCTGTCCTTGGGGGTAATCCCCAAGACTTGAAGTTCAAGGGCGAGCCCGCACGCCTGACCATCGGCGACGACAACGTCATTCGCGAGTCGGTGACCTGCAGCATCGGCACCGCCGCGGGCCACATGGAGACGCGCATCGGCAGCAAGTGTATGCTCATGGCATATTCCCACGTGGCTCACGACTGCCGCGTAGGCAACTCGGTCATCATGTCCAACAACGCGTCCCTGGCCGGCCACGCCGAAGTGGACGATTTCGTGATCATGAACGGAATCTCGGGAGTTCAGCAGTTCTGCCGGATTGGCCCGCGCGCGTTTGTCGGCGGCGGGGCCATGATCGCCCGGGATGTACCTCCCTTTTGCGTGGTCAAAGGCGACCGCGCATTTGTGAGCGGTATCAACATCATCGGCCTGCGCAGGGCCGGCTTTGCCCGTGAGACTATTCAGGCTGTTCGGCACGCGTTTATCAACGTGTTTCTGTCCGAGCTGTCCCGGGAGGCCGGACTCGACAAGACCGAGCGCGAATTGGCGAAACAATTTCCGGAGGTGGCGCAGTTCTGTCTGTTCATTCGCTCGTCCAAGCGCGGGGTGTGCAATTCCCGCCGGGGCGTGGCGCCCGCGGTGATCAGCGAAGACGACTGACGGCGCATGAAGCCCCGCATCATCATCGTCGGCGCCGGCCACCTGGGCACCTATCATCTGCAGAAGATCAGTGAGGACGGCGAGGCCCAGCTGGTGGGAGTGGTCGACAGTAGCCCCGAGCATCGCGTCGATGCCGCGCGTGCTTTCGGCGTGCCCACCGGCACCAGACTGGACGAGTTTGCCGGCAAGGCCGATGCGGCCATCATCGCGGCTCCTACGGTCGCCCATTACGAGTTGGCTCTCGCGGCGCTGCACGCGAAGATGCACGTGCTGATCGAAAAGCCCATCGCTAGGACGACTCAGCAGGCCCGCGAGATTATCGAGGCAGCGAGGCTCTCGGGCCTGCTCGTGCAGGTGGGCCATTCCGAGCGGTTCAACCCTGCGGTCGCGGCGGCCTTGGCGATCGCCGATCGACCCCGCTACATCGTAACCGAGAGGCTCGGGCGGTTCTCGGAACGTTCGACGGACGTCGACGTGATCCTGGACCTCATGATCCACGATCTGGACATCGTGGCCTCGCTCATCCCGAGTCCGCTCGCCGAAGTTCGGGCGAGCGGCATGCCGGTGCTGACCAACGAGATCGACATGGCGGCGGCGCGGCTCGAGTTCGAAGACGGTGCGGTGGCGCAGTTGGCTGCCGGCAGAGCGTCCCTGGAGCCGGCCCGCAAGATTCGCCTGTTTACCCTCGAACGCTATGTCTCCATCGACTGCGCAAAGCGCGAGGTCAAATCGGTGCGCCGCCTGCCTCCCGAGCCCGGAAGCATTTGGCCGCAGATCACCGGTGAACCGATCGAGGTACCCCCGGGCGATGCCCTCCAGGCCCAGGATCACGACTTTGTCGAGTGCGTCGCCACGGGTCGGCGCCCGCGCGTCGATGGCGAGGCTGGCCTGCGCGCGCTCGAGCTGGCCGAAGCGGTCAAAGGCGCGCTCAAGGTGCCGTTGCCGGCGTGACCAACCGGGCGTCAGCGACAGCGGGGAGTGCGTACTAGGGCCTGTCTTCAAATTCGCGCGTAGAAAGGCCGACAACGACTACGGCTACGACTACGTCGACGATCCCGTCTTCGTCTGCGTCCCAAGTTGACACGTAGCCGCTCATTTCAGTCCA
>Ga0182027_10015907_pt1 | contig 10307 bp, 10 predicted proteins | sample 712E1DmetaG_FD_121300 | JGI IMG/M metagenome (GOLD analysis project Ga0182027, IMG submission 121300) | Permafrost microbial communities from Stordalen Mire, Sweden - 712E1D metaG (Illumina Assembly) | ecosystem: Environmental > Terrestrial > Soil > Wetlands > Permafrost | place: Sweden... | reverse complement strand
TCGTTGGTGGTTGGGTGCACCCGACATCACAGTCGGGCCAACCCCACGACCGGTGGATGGTCTCTATTTTCGCGAACTCCCTAGTCAGAGGCCTATTTCCCTATTCGCGCGGCCTCTAAGGTCACGTCCACTGGACACGCTCGAATCACTACTCGCAGTCCGTGTCACCAGTGCTCTACTTTGATCAGGCAGTCGCGCCTTCCGACGTTCGGTTCCCCTTCGCCCATGGTGACGAGGCGCTTCAGGCTCCCGTTTACGTAGAAGCCCCAGGCGCTCGAGCACGCCTCGAAGCACTCGAACTCCGAAACGAGGCCGCGGTGGGTGAATCGCAGCTCGGTCCCGTCGCTCTTCGGTGTGATCTCAAAAGTGACCTCGGTTCCGACCCACTCGGCGGGGTCCTCGGTGAAGTTGAGGAGTGCCTCTTCGATGTGCCAGACGACGCGCTCGTTCGGGACGAACTCACTGATCGTCTGCTTTGTGTAATGCACGTCCTGATACCGGTAGGTGAACTCCGCGCCAAGGGCGTCGGTCTCGCCCTCGATGTTGCCGGACCACCATCCGCGAACGTTGTTGACGGCGGCGAAGACCTCCTCGGGGGTCTGGTCGACGATGAAGGTTGCAGTGAAACCAGTAGACATAACAGTCGCTCCTTTCATTTCGATCTGGTCTGTAGTTCTTGACGAGCCGCTATCGCTGCCCTGGTGTTCAGGCCGCCTGCACAGCGGCAGCGAACTGATGCTCGAATACCTTCGCGGCGCCGCGGTTCCAACTTTCGGCGAGCGCCTCGGACATTGGGTCGGGGAAGATTTCCTCGTCGCCTCGTTCGAGCCCATCGAAGATGGCCTGAGCAACTGACCCCGGCGTCGCCTTCGGGATCTCGTAGCCCCGCGTCATGTCGGTGTCCGTCGGGCCGGTGAGCACGGCGTGAACCGAGATGCCCCGAGCCTTCAGAAGTCCCCGAAGAGACTGGGTGAAGTTGAACTCTGCCGCCTTGGAGATCGCGTACGCCGGGGTGACCGGGAACGGAGCAAGCGCCATCATCGAGGCGTTGTTGACGATCGCCCCTCGCGAGCGAGTAAGCGCAGGCAGCAACGCCTGGGTGACCTCGAACGGGCCGAACAGGTTCACCGCGAGGTGCTGCTCGAGGACGGCGCGGTCGCTCAGGTCGTCGAAGAGCGCGATTCCAGCGTTGTTGACGAGGATGTCGAGCTCGCCGATCTGCTGCGCGGCCGCCGCGATCTGGTCACGGTCGGTGACGTCAAGCGCTACGGGAACGACGCGGGGATCGTCATGGACGAGCGGTCCGCGGGTCCCGGCGTAGACGCGCGCGGCGCCCCGGCGGAGTGCCTCGTTGACGAGTGCCTTGCCGATGCCTCGGCTGGCCCCAGTGATGAGAATGGTGCGGCCTTCGATGTTCATGATGGTGCCTCCCGACAGTCGTCGTTCGGGATGGCGGTTTGCCATCCTCGTTACGTACAACTTCGGTGCTGTCCAAAAGTCGTCGCGCCGACAGAAGATTTTTTGCGGAGAGTCACCTGCCCACCATCAGTCGATGGTTGCCGAGAGCCCGAACGCAGCGAAGATGGCCGGATCGAGGAAGGCGTGGATGCTTACGATCTTGTGGTCCGCGACCTCGATCACCATCAAGGCGTACGCCTTGAGCCTGTCCGTGGTCGGATCGGGTCGCCAAACGGCGACCGCGGGCTGGCCGTTTGCCGCAATTGGGATAACGCGATCGTGTCCTCCGTCATCCATCGAGGAAAGGAACGTTCGGGCATCGGCAACACCTCGGAGCCAGAGCTCGAACGGCGGCATCGCGATCAGCACGTCCTCGTGCAGCAGGTCGACGAGGGCATCGACGTCGTATCGCTGAAAGGCGTCGACGTAGCCAGCGAGGAGCTTCTGTTCGACTTCGGGGGGCGAGGCGGGAACTGCGTCGAGGTCGGCATCTGCGATAGCCGAACGCGCCCGGCGGAGAAGGCTGTTGACGGCGGTCTCGCTCGTCTCGAGGAACTGGGCCACCTCGCTCGCCTGCCAGCGGAGCACGTCGCGAAGAAGCAATACCGCACGTTGACGCGGCGCGAGGTGTTGCAAGGCGGCGATGAAGGCAAGCCGGATTGAATCGCGACCGACGGCAACCTCACCTGGGTCAGGATCGGGCGACGCGACGAGCTCGTCGGAGATCGGCGCGATCCACGTCGCCTCCGGTCGTGGCGCTCCCATTACGAACCGGCGGGTCGCGACGGGTGCAATCTCAGCTGGGAGAGCCCGACGGGATCGACCTTTCAGCATGTCAAAGCAGACGTTTGTCGCGATCCGGTAGAGCCAGGGCCGAAGGCCCATTCGGTCCTCGAAACGACTGAGGCCACGCCAGGCGCGAAGGAATGTCTCCTGGACTGCATCCTCCGCCTCGAAGGGCGACGCGAGCATTCGGTAGCAATAGCCGGTGAGTTCCCGCCGGAACGGTTCGACCTGGCCAAAATCTGTTGCATCAGCCGTCGAGAGACTCATGGTTCGAAACCTAGGCCCGAATGGGCGACCCAGAACGAATGGTTGGAACTTTCAATCTCCGATGAATCACCGGGCATGCCCCGAGTAGAACTGCGAGACCGCGCGGAACGACTCCTTCGGTTCCCACTCGAGGTCGGGGTAGGTTCGTCCTTGTCGACCCGGCGTGTACTTCACGAGGCTGAGCGCCGACATGTCGAGGTCGTACCTCGGATCGTCGTCTGCCGGCGCAAGGTAGTCCGTGAACGAACAGACGAACGCCCCTTCGACGCCAGCATCGTCGAGGATCAGGAGCGTCTCGTCGATCTCACGTGCCTGCAAGGTCTCGTCCCGAACCTGATGTCCTTTCAGGCGGACGCGAACCACTCGACCAATGAGTGGAAGCTTGTGAAGAATCATCGTGGGGATGTTCACCACTCCGAAGCCAAGCGTTCCCGAGCTCTCGGCGCCAACATAGGACCGCATTCCGAACTCGGTGACGACCACGGGTTTCCCGCTTTCGAACTTCGGCTGGAGCAACTCCACGTAGCGGTCCTTGATGCGCGCGTCTCGATAGTGATCCACGCCAACGATGTCGAACGGCGTCCAATCAACGTCTTCCCAGACCAGTGCGGCATACGTCAACGGACCGTGGAAGTGATGCCGAACGCGGGCAACAGCACTCTCGAGAAAGTCGTTCAACTTCGTCGCGTCACGGTAGCGGTCCGGGTGCTTTCGGAACTTCCGCACGCGCCCAAGAAGCGAGCTTCCGGGAATGATGCCACGCATAAAGAGCGTCAGCTCCGATCCAAGGCAGAAGACGACCCGACCTTCTCCTCGAGCATGCAGTCGCTCAGCTGACTGCGCGGCCAATTCGAGATACGCAAGGGTGCGACGAGGGGACTTGTTCCACAACTCCGGTGAATACCAAACCTCCAACCCGAGTTCGAGCGCGATCTCACCGGCCGCTTCGAGCCGAGCGATGTCACGCGCACAAAGACGGACGGCGGTGCAGTGCAGATCGTCCCGGATGATCTCAAGCTCGCGACGGACGACCACTGGATCGAAGATGGGTCGCCAATTCCGGCCGAGGAATCGACCCACGTCGTAGGAGACGCCGAGTGTTTTCATCGCCGCACTCGTGACTGCACATCTATACCCGTGTCGACGAGGTTCGAAGGATCGTCACCGGTCATTGATTCAGCTTCGCACCTCTACTTCCTGCATCGCGATGCTGCTTGCCATGAAGCGCGACGCGCCTCGAGCGAAGCCGAAGTTTTCCGTGGGTTCCGCTCTGTCCCTAGGACTTGACTTCAAGTTATCCTGAGATATCATTAATTTGTGTTATTTCAGGCGTTATAGGAGGGAGACAGGATGCCGACTGACGGCGAGCTCATGTTCGCTGACCACGTTGGGCGCTTCTACGCCCGGCGATACGGGATGGCACCAATGGTGGGCCGACTGATCGGCTACCTGCAGGTCTGTGATCCGCGCCAGCAGAGCATTAGTGAGCTGGCCGAAGCCCTGTTGGCTAGCCGAAGCGCGGTTGCCGGTGCAGTCGATCACTTGGAGACCCTCAAGCTCGTGCGGCGCTCCCGCGCTGCGGGCGAACGGATGGACCGGGTGCAGATCGACATATCGGGGCCCAATGCGATGGGCTTTGACGTCTCCGAATACCAGGAGCAGGCCGACCTCGCTCGTGAGGGCCTGCTGCTGTTGGCCGACGAGCCACCGGAGCGAAGGGGGCTCCTGTTGGAGTGGGCGGCGTTCGCCGACTTCTTAGTCGCACGACTCCCGCTCCTCGAACAGGAGTGGATCGCACGCCGAAACGAGCTGGTCGTCGCCGGAGAACTGCCTCCCGCTGGTGAAACACGAGAGGGCAAGAAGCCGTGATCGGCGAGTCGGCCGCTGTCGTTGTCGGAGAGAACGGCCGAACGAGTGATTGGAGTTACCGATGATTACTGATCTGGCCGAGATGCCGGCGATTCGCGTGCAAGGACTAGAGAAGTCGTTCAAGGAACTGGACGTCCTGCGCGGCCTGGACCTCGACGTCATGCGAGGCACCATCTTCGCCTTGCTCGGCTCGAATGGCGCGGGCAAGACCACGGTCGTACGAATCCTTTCCACGCTGCTCAAGTTCGACTCGGGAACGGCAAGCGTCAACGGATTCGACGTCGTGACTCAGGCCGCGAAGGTGCGCGAGTCCATCAGCCTCACCGGACAGTTCGCGGCCGTCGACGAAATCCTAAGTGGGCGAGAGAACCTCGTTTTGATCGCCAGGCTACGACGACTCCCCGACCCGGGCAGGATCGCAGATGATCTGCTTGCGCGCTTCTCGCTGACCGATGCCGCGGAACGCAAGGCATCGACGTACTCGGGTGGCATGCGCCGCCGTCTCGACATCGCGATGAGCCTCATCGGGAACCCTCCGATCATCTTCCTCGACGAGCCGACTACCGGCTTGGACCCAGAGGGGCGCGTCGAGGTGTGGCGCGCCGTGAAGGACCTCGCCGGTCAGGGCACGACGCTGTTGCTCACGACACAGAACCTGGACGAGGCAGAGCAGCTCGCCGATCGGATCGCGATCCTCCACGAGGGTCGGATCATCGTGAACGGAACCTTCAGCGAGCTGAAGCAGCTGCTCCCACCGGCAAAGGTCGAATACGTCGAGAAGCAGCCGACGCTCGAAGACATCTTCTTCGCCGTCGTCGGCACCAACAAGGTCGTGACTGACGAAGACCCGAGCGAAGGGTAGGGACAACGATGGACACGCGCTTCTTCGGCAACACTGCCGTGTTACTAGGACGGTCCCTCAAGCACATCACCCGCAGCCTGGACACCATCATCACGACCGCGCTCATGCCGATCGCCTTCATGCTGTTGTTCGTCTACGTGTTCGGCGGCGCTATCAATCACGGGTCTGGCTCATACGTGACTTACTTGCTGCCGGGCATCCTCCTGATCACGATCGCATCGGGTATCTCCTACACCGCGTATCGGCTGTTCCTCGACATGAAGGGCGGCATCGTCGACCGGTTCCAGTCCATGCCGATTGCACGCTCGTCCGTGCTGTGGGCCCACGTGCTGACCTCGATGGTCGCCAATCTGGTCTCGATCATCGTTGTCGTGGGAGTCGCCCTCCTCATGGGCTTCCGCTCGGGAGCTGGGGCGCTCGCATGGCTCGCAGTGGCCGGCATCCTCGGCCTGTTCACCCTGGCCTTGACGTGGCTCGCCGTTATTCCCGGCCTCTCCGCGAAATCTCCCGACGGTGCGGGTGCGTTCTCATATCCGCTTGTCCTCCTACCGTTCATCAGCTCGGCATTCGTGCCCACCGACACCATGCCCGGTCCGGTGCGCGCTTTCGCTGTTCACCAGCCGGTGACGTCCATCGTCAATTCGATCCGTCACCTGTTCGCTCAGCAGCCAATCGGCACCGGCATCTGGACCGCCCTCGCCTGGATGATCGGCATCATCGTTGTCGCTTACGTCTTCGCGATGGTCATCTACCGCCGCAAAATCTCGTAGTTACGACCGGTATGGGCATCTCTTCCCCGAAGCTGACCGCGGCGATGCGGTAAAGCTCGATTTGATTCGCACTGAAGGTTTTCGCGTAACTGTCAACGCGACAGCGGCAAGGCGTGGTTGATCGCCTGGCACGGGCCGCCGGAAAACTAGAGCAAGTCAGTCGTGAGGCATCGACCCCCCGCCCAACGTCCCTGAGTTGCGGGTCTCCGGGTATTTTGATATCAAATAGCTATAGCTCAATATCACTTTATCGATGCCGTTCTCCAGGGGGCACCATGACCCAGATCGCCCAGTCCCAAAACGAACCCGACACGACACCGGTCGGCCACACGGGAACCCGCGTCGAGATTCACGAGCGGGGAGCGTGGTCGATAAGCGGATGGCTCGGCGTCCTCGTCCTCGCGGCCTGCGTCGCGGGGTGCATCTTGCTCGCCCACAGCTCGATCAAGGGCCTCATCGCCCTGCCGATCGTGGTCGGCGTGATCGTCCTTAGCTCGCTTGTCATCGTGCAGCCCGGTGAGACGAGGGTCGTGCGGTTCTTCGGCAGTTACGTCGGGACCCTGCGTCGGACCGGCCTGTCGTGGATTCTCCCGCTCGCCGACCGGCGCAAAGTGAGCATTCGCGTCAGGAACTTTGAGACGAACCACCTGAAAGTCAACGACGCCGACGGCAACCCCGTGGAGATCGCCGCGATCGTCGTCTGGCAGGTCGCCGATACCTCCCGTGCGCTGTTCGCCGTTGACGACTACCTCAACTTCGTGGGTGTCCAGGCCGAGTCCGCGTTGCGACACATCGCAACCACACATCCGTATGACAACCCCGCCGACGACGGCCTGTCTCTCCGCAGTTCGACCGACGTCGTCGCGGGCGAGCTCGCCGTCGAGATGGCCGAGCGCGTTGCGATCGCAGGCGTGGAGATTGTCGAGGTGCGGATCAGTCACCTTGCTTACGCGTCGGAGATCGCGCAGGCGATGCTTCGTCGCCAGCAGGCCAACGCCGTCGTCGCAGCCCGCTCTCGCATCGTCGAGGGCGCGGTCGGGATGGTTGAGCTGGCACTCGAACGGCTCGATGAGCGCAACATCGTCAACCTCGATGAGGAGCGCAAAGCAGCGATGGTGAGCAACCTGTTGGTCGTGCTCTGCAGTGACCAACCGGCATCGCCGGTCGTGAACACCGGCACGCTCTACTCATAAGCCGTGAGTGACCGCAAGCAGGTCCTGCTGCGGATCGATCCGGCTGTCCACGACGCTCTGGCCCGATGGGCGGCAGATGAATTCCGCAGCCTTAACGCCCAGATCGAGATGCTGCTGCGCCGCGCACTCGACGACGCCGGGCGGATGCCGAAGCGAGTTGGGTCGATGCCCAGGAGGGGACGACCGCCCAACGTTGGAAAGGCGCTGTCCACACGCGGCGACAATGAGTGAGGTACTTGCCAACGACAGCCCTGTAGTCATCGCCGTCGAGCACCTCCACAAGGCCTACGGGGCGACCGTCGCGGTGGACGACGTGAGCTTCTCGGTCCAAGCGGGTGAAATCTTCGGCGTTCTCGGGCGTAACGGCGCGGGCAAGACGACGACGGTGGAGTGCCTCTCCGGTCTGCGAGTTCCCGACGGTGGGTGTCTCGACGTCCTCGGCCTCGATCCGCGAGAGGACGGCCGAGAGCTGCACGAGCGCGTCGGCGTCCAACTCCAGGAGAGCGCGTTGCCACCGAAGATTCGTGTCGCCGAGGCGGTCGAGCTTTACGCGTCCTTCTATCGGCGACCTGCAGACGGCGATCACCTCCTTGATGTGCTTGGGCTCGATGAGAAGCGGGGCTCGTACTACCGCGATCTATCTGGCGGGCAGCAGCAGAGGCTGTCCATCGTCCTCGCCCTCATCGGCCAACCCGAGATCGCGATCTTGGATGAGCTGACGACGGGTCTCGATCCGCAGGCGCGGCGCGAGACATGGGAGTTGATCGAGGACGTGCGCGACAGCGGGGTCACGATCGTCCTCGTTACTCACTTCATGGAAGAGGCCGAGCGGCTCTGCAACCGGGTGGCGCTAATCGACCATGGCAAGGTCATCGCGGTCGGTCCGCCCGCGAACCTCGGCGAGCAAGCGTCAACCTCAAAACGCGTGCGCCTCCGAGCATCGGATCAGCTCTCCGACAAGGTCCTCGAATCCCTCCCCGAGGTGAGCGCTGTCGAGCACCACGGACCCGACCTCGTCGTCATCGGGTCCGGGGACCTCGTCACCGCCGTCGTGCTCGCTTTCGACCGCGCCGGGCTCGTCGCGAAAGACGTTCGGACGGAGTCCTCCACCTTGGAGGACGCGTTCTTGGCACTGACGGACGCTGCCGACGCGGAAGCCACCGCAGGAGGCCTCACACCGTGAGCACCCCCGTCGCTGCATTCTCACCGTCGCGACATCGCGCCTACCGCATGCTCGTTCTCACCGAGTTGCGACTTGCCTGGCGCACCCCGAGCTACCTCGTCGTCGCCCTCGGGATACCCGTTCTCTTGACCGTCATCTTCGGCAGCATCCCGTCGCTTACCGAGCCGAGCAAGACGTTCGGCGGCGCCTCTTTCTTCACTATCTACACCCCAACGCTCATGGTGCTCGTGCTCATCGTTCTTGGCTTCGTGAGCCTGCCAGCTTCGATGGCCACGTACCGACAGCAAGGCGTGCTCCACCGTATGTCGACCACGCCGGTCCCCGCTTCCGCACTGCTGGGCGCGCAGGTGGCGGTCAACGTCGGCTTCGTCCTGGTCTCGGTCGCTCTAATCCTCGGCGTGGGGGCGGGTGCGTTCAACCTCGTCCTCCCACTTCAGTTCGGTTGGTTGGTCCTCTCGCTCGCACTGTCAGTCGGAGCGATGTTCGGGATCGGTCTGTGCATCGCTGCCTTTGCCGGCTCGGGGCGCATCGCGCTCGCCATCGGCGGCCTTCTCTTCTACCCGATGGCCTTCTGCGCTGGAATGTACGGCCCGCTCACCGTCTACCCCAACGTGGTCCGTCAGATCGCAAAGTGGGCACCGACCGGCGCTGCGTTCAACGCGCTCCATGACTCACTCGGAGGTCACTTCCCCGGCTGGATGTCGCTTGGGGTGCTCGTCGCGTACGCGGTCGTGTTCAGCGCAATCGCTGTCCGCTGGTTCCGCTGGGACGTCGAGCGAGCTCAAATCCGGAGCGGAAGGATCCTCGCTCTGCTCACGCTCACCCTCACGGTGGCCTTGCCTGGAGACCTCTCGGGCGAGCAGGTGACGCGGGCGCTGAGCGACGGGTTGTCACCTCGCTACGCAGTGGAACCGGCTACAAAATTCAGGGGTCGGTTATTCGGGTTGCGCACAGTGCCAGCGGGACCTGATGTCATTGTGGTCTCGACCGGAGTGAGCGGCCTCGGGCGAGCTGAGGTGAGGGTCGTGCGTACGCCGGGCGACACGCGGGTGCGAATCCGATCGGGTGGTCAAGTGCTCTACAGCGCGCTGAGCGTTGCCAGCAGGGTCCGACGTGTCCTCCAACGGGACCTTGGTGACGTGCGCTCGCGGCCCACGAACAGAAGCACGTAAGCGCCGCCGCCGGGACTCGCTTCTTCGTTCGATTGGTAGTGGGATCATCAAGCCATCGCGCTACCCCTCAACACGCGGAACCTTTGGGGAAGAAATTGAGGCGCAGGTGAGGCGCGAAGCGCGCACGTCGTCCGGGCGTGCTCCTCGGGCGTGCTTAGCGGCCCGTCATCATCGCCCGATACGGGTTATGACTGCCACGTTCCGAAGTTCAGTATCAGCTCGTTCGCGATGTGCCACCTGAATGCCCGGTCGGCGCGCTCGGCTGGCAAACCAGTCATGGCGGCGACCACATCACCTCCGTAGCTCGGGTAAATCGGCTGAACACCGCACAAATCAAGGGTGTTTCGCCCTCATGCGTAGACCGGCTCCGGATCGAGAGACACCGCAAACCAACCGCGAGCGATCCTCAGCTCAGTACGCGCGGTCGCCGAGGAAGCCATGTCCGGCGGCGCCGATCCGAACATAAGGTCAGATAAGGTCACGCTCATCACCCGTGCCTCATCGGACTCTCGGCCAAAATGCCTTCTGACCTGGGCATTTCTAGTGGAGGTGAGCGGACTCGAACCGCCGACTTCCACGTTGCGAACGTGTTTGAGGCGGATTTCGGCGGATTCCGGTGAACCATCAGGGCAGGTCAGCGAGTTATCCACACATCTGCGGACCGTGGTGAACAGCAGCGTCCGCGGGATGGTCGCGGGATGAGACTTGCGCCTATGCCCTCTGATCGGAGCGCCGATCTGGTCCAGC
>Ga0182027_10015906_pt1 | contig 10307 bp, 2 predicted proteins | sample 712E1DmetaG_FD_121300 | JGI IMG/M metagenome (GOLD analysis project Ga0182027, IMG submission 121300) | Permafrost microbial communities from Stordalen Mire, Sweden - 712E1D metaG (Illumina Assembly) | ecosystem: Environmental > Terrestrial > Soil > Wetlands > Permafrost | place: Sweden... | reverse complement strand
GTTCACGAATCGGCCCAGGCTCGGGCTGAAGAAACGCCTGCCGAAATAGACGAGCCCCGTTTCGCGGTCCGTGTATTTGGTATTCCAACCGAGGGGATTGCTCCCGGCATAGCTGCCCGACTGTCGAATCACCTCACCGAAAGCGTTATATTCGTAAGCAGCGACCAAGCCGCCATCGCTACTGCGGACAAGCCCGTGGAGATTTCCCACGTTATCGAAGATCGGGAAGTAGTTCTGTCCGCCGTCATTGATCATGAGCAGCCCGCACGTGCCACCAGCTCCCTGGTCCGTGCCCGAAAGATCCAGGCCCCAAGTATAGCTGCGTGTCACGGCTCCGCCTTGGATTTCCTCAATGACATTGTTTTGATCATACAAGAAGATCGTATCGGCTGTCGTCCGCCAGGCACCCGTTGCGCTCAGTGGCGGCGAAAGAACGTCTCCTTGAGGGATCACCTGCCAGCCTAGCCCCGGCACGTTCCACTCCAGATCTGCGTAGGCTCCTCCCTGGTCTTGGTAGTATTCAACTTGAATGAAGACGTGGTCGCCGGCAGTCAGTGCGACGGGGACTGTCACGTAGGCGGTGGCACCCTGATCATGCCAGGACTGCTGCGCCAATTGCCCGTTGATCCAAATTCGGAATCAGTCGTCCACCGTGAAGCGGAACTGGTAGTTGCCCGTCGTAGGGGGGACTACGTATCCGCTCCAGTAGGTCGAGAAATTTGTCTGAGCTTGGCCTGCGCCTGGGAAGCTGCTTCCCAACGAACACAGAATCTGCGGATCGGACTGCTGGTGGTGCGCCGTCTGGAAATTTGACCCGCTGAAATACTGCCCCAGAAATCCGTTCACCTCGTTTAGCTCTGTCTTCTTTTCGACGCGCCGGCTGAGGTAATCATAACTGAAAGTAAGACGCTGATTCATGGCTCCGGCCGAAAGCGCCGCCGAGCTCGTCGTCATCTGAATCAGCCGGTTTTCGCCATCGTACGTGTAGTTCCACCGATCATCGGACTTCAAATTACCATCGGAGTCGGGAACTAGCGTCTCATTTGCGCCGGCAAGGTAGTTGGGCTTGAGCGCCGCCTTGGTCTGGTCGAGATTGCTGCCGCTGGTCACGCGAACCGGGGTCAGGTTTGGCCCGGCCGAATTGTCGACCGTGAGGCTCTGCGCAAAGTATCCCCCCTGCTGGTTGGAACTGGCCACGGTTTGTCCGTTGACAGCCAATGCCGCTCCGGAATCGGCGAACCCGGTGACGGTGACGACGCCGGGGTTGGTCCGGCCGGTATATTGATTAAGGTTGTTTGGGGTATAGCTGGCCGAATTCCCGTTTAGGGTGAGGCCGGTTCGATTTCCCATGTTGTCATAGCTGACGGAGCTGAGCGACCGCCCACCCACGGGGCTGTTCGTATTGGTGGGGTCGGTGCCGAGATAGGTCTGCTCGGAGTTGAGCTCCGAGCGGGCGTCGTATCCAAACTTCGTGACAATTCCGGAGCCGCCGCCGTAGGCGCTGAAGAGGGTTCCGGTCTTCGCGGCGGAACTTGCCTGGAGCACTCCGTTATATTGGTACGCGAATTGCGCGAAAACGGTGCTGCCGGACTGGGTGGTGACGGTCTGGACCAAGTCTTGGCTCGGCTCGTAGGTTCGCTGCCAGACGTAGCCGGTATCGGTTTGGGAAACCTGCTTGATGTGATCGCTGTACGGAACGTACTGGTAGGAGAAGACCCGTTCCGGGCATCCGGCGGGCGCGCTGTCGAGGGAAGTGACCCGCGTGTCGGTGTACGTGACCGTGTTGCTGAAGTCAGCCGAAGGATTCGAGGAAGTCCCGACCTCCACCTTGTTGCAGCGGCCCACGCTTGCACCGGTCTCATAACCAAGCGTGATCCGGCGCGAGTTGTAGAAACTGTCGAGCTGCTCATGATCGAGCTTCGCGTCGCTGCTGCGATAGGCGAAGTTCCGGGTTCCGGCGTAATCTTGCGCAGACGCCAACGCGCTTGAACGCGCGTAGGTGTAGACAACGCTCGGAGTGCCGTCGTTGTAATCGATCTGGCGCAATTCCTGCGTACGAATACCGCCCGCCGCAGATGAACCGTCGAAGTACGAGTAGGTCGTTGTCACCCGCGTCGAAGTATTCGGGAGCGTGCGCGCCCACTTTCGCGTCGCCGGCAGACCAGCCATCGTATACGTGAAATCGACGTGACTCGAATCGGCGAAAGTCTTCGCATTAACGAGGCCGGTGGGCTGATCCAAAGTCCAGTTCGTGGAGTCTCCGCCCGTTGGCGAAGGCCACGTGGAACCAGTGAAGGCTCCGCTGCGCCAAGTGGCGATCGAAGTTCGCCTGCCCAAGGCGTCATAACCGATCTGAACGGGATTTGGGCCGCTTCCCCAGACCTGCCAGGTGAGCCCCATCGCGTTGTATTGCGTGTACGTGGTGTTTGAAAGCGCGTCCGTTGTGCTCACAGTTCGGCTGCCGTCTGTTCCCCAGGAGTAGCCGTACGTGGTGGCGCTGCCCTGGTCGGTAAGCGAATTCACGTACCCCGTGCTCCCAAAATATGTGTAGCTCTTGCCCACGTTGTAGTTGGTGCCGTCGAATCGCCACTGGTCCGTCTGAAGCCTTCCCAAGCTGTCGTAGGCATATTTCTCCTGTACGCCAGAATTGGAGACGGTGGTTGCCAGAAGGCCGTTGACCCAGGTGGACTTTGCCACGGTCGATACTCCCCCCACCTGACGGGTGCGCGTGCGGATTTGCGCACCTGGTTGGACGGACTCCACCTCTTCCGTTGCTCGTCCACTTGGGTCATAGGTTGTAACGTCCGTGCTGCCCCAAATGCCACCGCTGTAGCTGAACCCCGTGAGCCGGGTGACCGTCTTGGACGCCGTTTCGGTCAGGCCGGCAGAAGCGTCAGGAGCTGTCGTGACGGTCTCGACCCTTGTCCAACCCCCGCTGTTTGCATAGGTGAGGTTGTAGGCGCTGATCCGATCGGTCGATACCGTGCCGAGAGTCCCGCTGCCATCCACGTCGAGGCCGTCCTGGAGGAGCCTTCCGGCCACATCGTAATTGTAAAGGTGATCGGGGAGCAGTTGCGTACCATCTGAGCGGTAGGCGGTGTGCCGGCTGGTCAGGTTTCCCGATGAATCGTAATTGGAGCTTACATCGACGATATTGCTGCTGCCCGAAGTCCATCCCCAACCCGGTGTGCTGTGGAGGGTCTGACGGCCCAAGTAGTCCTGCTGATCCTCCGTCCAGCCGAGCGTCTGGCCCGACGTGCTGCCCGTGGGCGTTAGGTGGTCGGTCCTCGTCAATAGGCCGCTCGAATTCGCGGAATACTCGTAGTAGACGGGCACCTCGGCAGAGCCCGTGACCGACTTCGGGTGGCCGTCGAGGTAGGTGGCGGCCGTACTTACTGCCTGACTCGGCAGCGTCGTCGTTGTCGTTTGGAGATCGGGATACGCGTAGGTTGTCTTGAGAGTAACGCTGGGGCCAGGCTCATCCTTTTCGCCCAGCCGCCCGGATGAATCATAGGTGAAAGTCGTCCACGCGCTGGGGGAGGAGCCAACTCCCTGCCAGGCCAGCCGGTCGGCCCCATCGTACCGAGATTGAGAGATACGTTGAGAATAGGAACCATTACCCGCGACACCGACCGTCTTTGAGGTCATCCGGAGCAGCCCGTCATAGCCCATCGAGGTCGGAATCCCATCCGGACCAGTGACCGTCGCGAGAAGGCCCGATTGGTACGCGTTGGTCGTCTTGAATTCGCTGGCGCCGCTTGTGCGCCCAATATCGACCTGGTCAGTGACACGCCCCAGAGAGTCATATCGGAGGAGCGTGCCCCCGATCCGGTTCAAGCTGCCGGCACTGGTAAACACATTTTCGGCCGTGAACACCGGTCTACCCGTCGTGTCGACGACCGTCTCGGTAAAGGTCGAAAGATTTGGCACGAGGTAGATCGACACGAGACTCGCGTTGATCGAACCGTAACTCCATGACGACACTTGGGTGCCTAGGCTGCTACCGCTGCCAGCCGTCGTCTGCCCGTGGAAGGCGACTATCAACCGGTCGTTTCCGGAGGTAGCGGAAGGGGTGAAGGTTTGGCTCGCTGGGTCCCACGTACCGTAGAAGTAAACAAGCGAATCCTGGCGACCGCTCGGATAGGAGACCGACACCGGCTGATTGCGGAGATACGTGTTCGAGTCATCTTTGCGGAAGAACTGCGATACCGTGGCGAGGGAAGTGCTGCCGTTCGAAAAATCATTGCGGGTCGTCGTCATCAGCGTGTGCGCTGCGCCAATTGTGTCCGTGAACGAGCCTGACGAGAAATTGTAGCTCCAGGTTGTCTTCGAGAGCATCGTTCCTCCCGAAGCGTATGTGGCGTGAGAGTCGAGGTAGGTGTTGTCCGCAGCGTCGTAGGTGAAAGTCTCATACGCACTGTTGCCAGTATTGGCCGAGGAGGGGCCCGAGGGACTGTCGAGCCACGGGCGCAAAAGGGTCTGCACGAGGCCGGAGGAATTATACTGATACAAGGCCCACGATCCATCCGAGTTGATCTGCGACTTCAGCATCCCCTGAAACGCCCCGCTTCCATCCGTCGAAGTATAGTAATCGTAATTCGTGGTGAGCGAACCGACCGTTTTCTGCGTCAGTTCTATGCCGCCGTTGTAGTTGGCAAAGGACTTTGACCAAGAAAGGGGCGCCTCTTGTCCCGTGCCGGCGGCATTGGGGCCTGTCTGGGACGCTGCGGCGCTCGTCGTGCCGCTGTATGTCGTAGTGATGTAGCGGTTGAGGCTGGTCCCTTGGACGTGCCAGTCGCTGAAGGTCCAAACGCTCCCGCTTTTCGTGAGGCTTGTATCCCAAGTAACGCCGTCCTGCTGCCAGGTGATATCAACGCCTCCGCTGATTTGCGAAATTGTGTAAGTGGCAACCGGCGAGCCGGTCACGTCGTAAAGTCCGTAAATATCACCTCTCAGCGGATCATGAGAAATGAGGTGTCTTGTGCCGGGAACCTGGGCGCTAGGGTAGACATCGATTTTGTAACTCGTCGTGGTTAGAAAGACGATGTTGAGAAGCACCTCTCGTGACCACACCTGGTACAAGATCCCTCCAGGTAAGGCATCGTTGACGACATAGGAACCACCAACATTTGTCACCACTGTCACTTCATTGGGATCGGGCGTATGGTAATAGAGTATGCTCTGTGAGAAAAACAGGGGATTACTAAAGTCTGCCTGTCGGAAACCGACTTCACCCGCTGAAATCCCGTTTCGCATTTTGCCCAGGCCCACTGCCCAAATTGGTTTGTCCGCGACGATCGAAGATGCTGCGCCAGCCCGCAAATCAAGGCCCAAGGGCGCGCTGACTCGCACGGTAAAGGTTGTACTTCCTCCCCATCCGCTCAATATCCCGCCGTAAGTCGCCACAACTGGCGTCGGCGATTGGGAGATCCCATTGACAAGTCCGACGCCACCGGGAGTCGTCGGCGCTAGAACTACGGTCCCTGTTGCGTTTCCTTTTACCCCCACGGTGCAACTGTAATCCTTGTTCGGGAGAAGACTCGCGACGACCGCGTTGCCGGATGTGCCGGCCCCTCCTGTCCACGATGCAAGACCGACCTGCGTGCTTCCGTCAGATACGCTCACGGTCACCGTTCCCGAGCCAACCGTGATGGACGGGACCAACGACAATCCGTACGCCACGGGATTGTCCATTTGCTGAGCGCGGAGCTTCGGAGAAATACCGCCGACTCCAATCGCGGCCACAAGAAAGGCCAACAGCCGGAGATTCCTGCTGCGGCTGTGACACTCACGCCCACGAGCGAGCCGCGACGCAAGCACCAGAAACAGCGCAATGGCTCCTGTCGCGATCAGCCAGGACGGCGCGACAGGAACGCTGGCGTTTACGTTCAGGGTGAAGATTGTGGAGACAGGATTGCCTAGGCTATCGGTTACAATAACGGTGTAGGCGCCAGCGTTCGCCGGCCCAGAGTTTGTGACGGTGTAGCTGGCGGAATTCGCCCCCGAGATCGGTGAGCCGTTGTAGATCCATTGGTAGGCAAACGGTCCCGAACCGGACGCGGAGATCCCGAATGTCGCGGATTGTCCGGCGTTCACAGATTGCGCTTCGGGCTGCGTCAGGGTGTCCGTCGGGTTCGCCGTGAGGCTTGCTGTCGCCGTATCGGCAGACGTGATGCCAAGGCTCGCATGCCCTCCAGTGGCATATGCGGCGGCATCGCTCGTGCTCGCGGCGCATGCGAGTGATTGGCCGACGGCGGAGATGATGAGCAGCGTGCCAAACGCCGTCTGAATCGAGTTTCGAAAAAACCGGGGGAACATGGAGCAACCTTTCTTTCCAATGCGGCCTTGAGGAAGTCGCGGACAAAACCTGGGGAATGAAATTAAGGCAGGGAATTTTCTGCTAGTTCCTTGCCGATCGCGTTGCAGATGCGTAACAGTTCAGTGACAAGTTTTCTCCAAATCAGCAGATTGCGGCCGGCGGAAATGCTATGCACGCACGATTGCCTGCGTTCATTTCTCGGCAACGAACAGAGCGGGAGTCCCTTACGGGAAGACGCTCTCCCGCAGCCCAATTCCGGCCGGAATAACATCATGGGCTTGAGCGTAAGCTTTTGACGGCAGCAACGTAACTCGATCGTAACACGCCGAGATACATCTTTGTTGTAGAATCACTGCGACGCGCTGTGCCCGGCACGGTCGCTCCACTTGTACCCGATTTTTCACCTGCGGAACCAAAGTCCTGCCCTCTCGATGAAGCTACTCTTGGCGATAACCATTGGCCTTTGCTCAGCAACTGCTCGTATTTATGCTCAAGACTCTTCGGTTGGAGATAGGAGCCAGAGTGCTGCATTTGCCGGTATCGCGGAACCACCCAAAGTGGCCACCTCCAATGTGGTGCTAAAGGACACCGTGTCCGAGTTTCCCGCAGACGTGGAGAACCCGATGACAGCAACGACCAATGCGGCCCTCTCCGCGACAACAGTCACGACACTGGCAGGCAGCGGGAGTATTGGATCTACTGACGGCACCGGCGCTGGCGCCAGCTTTCATTTTCCCGTCGGAGCCGCGGTGGACGCGTTGGGCAACGTCTATGTCGCCGATTACGGGAATAATTTGATACGCATGGTGACATCTGCGGGAGTAGTAACGACTGTGGCTGGTAGCGGCGCCAAAGGATGGGCGGACGGCACGGGCACGGGGGCAAGTTTCTCGGCTCCCTGGGGCGTCGCCTTGGATAGCTCGCGAAATCTTTACGTTGCCGACAAAGGCAACAATAGGATTCGGAAAGTGACCTCGGCCGGGATTGTGACGACCTTGGCAGGCAGCGCCACGTTGGGCTCGGCGGACGGCACAGGCTCCGCGGCCAGCTTCAACAATCCGACAGGCTTAGCGGTCGATGCTTCCGGCAACATCTACGTGGCCGATTATGGAAATAACGAGATCCGAAAGATCACTTCTACCGGGGTAGTTACAACTTGGGCCGGCAATGCAATCCTTTCAGGCTCGACAGATGGTACGGGAACGGCGGCAAGTTTCTATGGCCCGTCTGGTATAACGGTGGATTCGTCGGGCAACCTCTACGTCGCCGATGCCAACAACAACAGGATTCGAAAGATAACTCCTTCCGGTGCGGTAACGACTTGGGCCGGTAACAGCGCTAGGGGGTCGACGGACGGCACAAGTACGGCAGCAAGTTTTTATGGACCTTCCGGCGTGGCGATCGATGTATCAGGCAACCTCTATGTGGCCGATGCCAGCAACAATAAGATCAGAAAAATAAATCCTTTCGGCGCGGTTACGACAATGGCGGGCACCGGCAGTCAGGGATCGACTGACGGCACAGGCTCCGCGGCGAGTTTCTACACTCCGACTGGGGTTGCCGTTGACACGTCAGGCGTTGTTTACGTTGCGGATGAAGGCAACAGCAAGATACGGAAGATTACCCTGCCGGTTCAAACAGTTCCCGTCATTACCTGGGCCTCGCCAGCTGCCATCAGCTTTGGGACAGCGCTCTCGTCGGCGCAGCTCGACGCAACGGCGGCCGTGCCGGGCACATTCGTCTACGTTCCGGCGCCCGGCATAGTGCCGGACGTCGGTTCCCAAACTTTGAGTGTTACCTTCACACCTGTCGATACCACCGACTATTCCATCACCACTGCGACCCAAACGCTGACGGTAAACCGTGCCGCCCCGGTAATCACGTGGGCCACCCCGATCGAAATCACTCCTGGTACCGCGTTGTCGGCGACGCAACTTGACGCCACGGCGAATACGGCGGGCGCCTTTGTCTACACACCTGAGGCAGGCACAGTCCCGAGTACCGGCTCCCAGACCTTGAGCGTTGCATTTTCGCCAACAGACACGACGCACTATGCTACAGCAACCGCGACTCAAACGCTGCTCGTGGGTGTTGTGCCATCCGCCCCAAGCGCGGACGCGGCCGGCGACGTGATCGCCACCCGATTCACTGCCACTTGGAATCCAGTGGCCGGCGCAGCTGGCTACCGACTGGACGTTTCGACCGATAGCTCTTTCAGCAGTTTCGTCGCTGGTTACCAGAGCCTCGACGTCGGAAACGTCACCAGCATTGACGTGAGCAGCCTAAGCGCCAACACCACCTACTATTACAGGGTCGAAGCCTATAACAGCACCGGGATCGGAACGAACTCAGGAACGGTCTCGGTGACAACCATTCCGACCGCCAATATTCCGACGCCGCTCATCGTGAGCACGTTGGCGGGCGAAGCGCTCGCCTTTGGCACTGCTGACGGCGTGGGCACCGCTGCTCGGTTCAACTATCCTTCGGGCATCTCAACAGACACCGCTGGCAACGTCTACGTCGCAGACACCAACAACGACATCATCCGTAAAGTGACCTCATCGGGGGTTGTTACCACGCTGGCAGGTTCGGCTCAAGCTACAGGTAGTTTCGATGGCGCCGGCAGCGCCGCGCGATTCCAAAATCCTTCGGGCGTCGCGGTGGATGCCTCCGGAGATGTCTACGTCGCTGATACCGACAATGACATCATCCGCAAGGTAAGCCCTTCGGGAGTAGTGACCACAATTGCCGGATTAGCTGGCATCGGCGGCTTCGTTGACGACGTCGGGAGCAATGCACGGTTTCAAGGGCCGCAGGGTCTCGCGATCGACGGCGCCGGCAATCTATATGTGGCCGATACCAGTAATCACACCATCCGGAAGGTCGTGCTATCAACGGGTGCCGTCACGACCGTCGCTGGCTTGGCAGGAAGCGCCGGCAGTGTTGATGGGGCAGAAAACAGCGCTCGATTTAACTTCCCCTCCGACGTGACCGTCGATGGCAACGAAAACCTCTATGTTGCCGATACTGACAATCACACCATCCGGGCGATCACGCCTTCCGGCTTGGTGAGCACGCTAGCGGGTTTGGCTGGCAATTCTGGCGGTGCGGACGGCACCGGAAGCGCCGTTCGGTTCTGCAGCCCGTCGGCCGTGACAGTAGACGCCTCCGGCAATCTCTTTGTGGCGGACACCGAAAACTTCACCATTCGACTGATTGTCGCCGCGACTGGGAAGACGAGCACGCTCGCGGGATTGGCAGGAACCAGCGGAAGCACGGACGGGACGGGCTCAGCAGCCCGATTCTTTCAGCCCGTCGGGGTCGCTGTGGACAGCAGTGGCGATCTTTATGTCGCCGATACCGACAATCACACCATCCGATTGGGGCAATTGCAGCTGGCACCCTCTATTCAAACTCAGCCCCAAAGCCAGACCGTGACTGCCGGCAAGACGGCGCAGTTCTCCGTCACTGCTTCCGGCCGTCCTGTCCCAACGTACAGTTGGAGTTTCAATGGAACGGCGATTAGCGGCGCCACGAGCGGCACTTATGCCATCGCTAGTGTCCAATCGTCGAATGCAGGGTCCTACACGGTCACGGTCAGCAATTCTCTGGGCAGCGTGACGAGTACCTCGGCGACGCTGACGGTCAACACAGCGACTTCATCCGCCGATGGCAACGGCGGTGGCGGCGCCCCCAGCATTTGGTTCGTCCTTGCGCTCGCTGTTGCCGCAATCAGCCGTTTGGCGGTCCGCAGGCAAACACCGTTTCTTCTGGTGAAGTGATTTCGGGAGAGACGCGCCAGGGGTAGGTTGCGACTCTCTGGGCCATGAGGCGATCGGAAAACTCTTGATGAATATTGCCCGAATATTGCCGGCATGTGGTTATTCAAGTCGGTTTTAGTAGCCAGTCCGATTTTTCTTTGATGAAGGCGGTCTTCGATTCGTAACCAAGTTCGCGAATCGCCTTCACCCCGATGGAGGTCGCGAGC
>Ga0182027_10015905_pt1 | contig 10307 bp, 10 predicted proteins | sample 712E1DmetaG_FD_121300 | JGI IMG/M metagenome (GOLD analysis project Ga0182027, IMG submission 121300) | Permafrost microbial communities from Stordalen Mire, Sweden - 712E1D metaG (Illumina Assembly) | ecosystem: Environmental > Terrestrial > Soil > Wetlands > Permafrost | place: Sweden... | reverse complement strand
TAAATAAATATGACTAAACGAATTATTGTCGATCCGATCACCAGGATTGAAGGACATTTAAGAATTGAAGTGGAGGTCGATAACAACAACGTTATCAAAGACGCCTGGAGCAGTATCACCCTCTGGCGCGGTATTGAAACGATATTGAAAGGCCGCGATCCCCGCGATGCCGGTTTGATGGTTCAGCGTTTTTGCGGTGTTTGTACGTATGCGCATTATGAAGCCGCCATTCTGGCGTGCGAAGATGCCTTTGGCATTAAACCGCCACCCAATGCCAGAATCGCCCGTAACCTGATTAATGCGGCACAGTATCTGTACGACCATCCCATGCATTTTTATCATCTGCACGGTCTTGATTGGGTGGATGTAGTAAGCGCTCTTTCTGCAAATCCCGCAAAGGCTGTGGAGATGGCTCGCGGGTATTGCTCCGATCCTTACAACTGTTCGGCAACTCACTATAAAGCCGTTCAGGAAAGAGTAACCAAGTTTGTCAAATCAGGCCGTTTGGGGCCCTTTGCCAACGCTTACTGGGGAAATCCTTCCTACAAACTGCCCCCGGAAGCCAATTTAATCATTCTGTCCCATTATCTGGACGCTCTGGCTGTTTCCAAAGTCGGCGCGCAGATGATGGCTATTTTAGGCGGAAAGAATCCTCATCCGCAAAGTCTGGTTGTCGGCGGCATAACATCCGGCATGGATTTATTTGACGCCGAACGTATGGGACAATATCTGTTCCGCTTCAAACAGATGAAGAACTTCGTGGAAACAGCTTATATACCCGATGTTCTTCTAGCCGCGCATTATTACAAAGACGAAGGCTTAAAAGGCATCGGCGGCGGCGTTAAGAATTATCTCGCCTACGGCGGTTTCCCGCTGGATGACGACTGGAACAAACTGCTCTTCCCCCGCGGTATTGTCAACGACAGAAATCTGGCAAAACCGATGAAGATCGATGAAGAAAAAATCACGGAAGAAGTAACGCATTCCTGGTATACAGCCAAAGCACCTCAGCATCCTTATGTAGGCACTACTGACCCCGATTATACCGGTTATGACAAAAACGGTAATCTTAAGGGCAATGAAAAATATTCCTGGTGTAAAGCTCCCCGTTACGACAACAAGCCTTACGAGGTAGGCCCGCTGGCCCGTATGGTTGTAGGTTATGCTCAGGGAGACAAAGCCATCAAGGGACTTGTTGATTCCACTTTGAAAGCAACAGGACTGCCCGCTACCGTTTTATTCTCGACGCTTGGCAGAACAGCCGCCCGCGCTCTGGAAACCAAACTGGTTGCGGACAATACAGAAGGTTGGGTCAATGAATTGATCGCCAACATCAAAAAGGGTGACACCCGCACGTGGACCCGTTGCGATGTTCCCAAAAAGCCGGCTAAGGGACGCGGCATGACGGAACCTCCGCGCGGCGCGCTGGGACACTGGATCAACATCGAAAAGGGTGTAATTTCCAACTATCAGGCAGTTGTTCCATCAACATGGAACTGCTCGCCCCGTGACAAGGGAGGCGTTCGCGGTCCCTATGAGGAGGCATTGATCGGCACAAAACTGGCGAAAGTTGATCAGCCGCTGGAAATTATCAGAACCATTCATTCTTTCGATCCTTGTATGGCCTGCGCTGTGCATATTATTGATCCGAAGACTAAAGAGATTAAAAAATTCAAAGTGGCGTAAGCAATAAAGGAGGTTACCGTGGAAAAATTCACTAGCGAAAAAGAGTGGTCTGTGGCCATGCGGATTAATCACTGGTTCATGGCTCTCTCTATCTTTATCCTGATTGTTACCGGTTTCTATATTGCTGATCCATTTACGGTATCCAAAGGAGAAACAGTTGGAAAATTTCTAATGGGCAATGTGCGTTTTACGCACATTCTCTTTGGAGTATTTCTGGTCTTCCTGTTTGTCTGGAGAGTGTATCTGGCCTTTTTCTCGCGCTTTCATGCGGATTGGAAAGACTTCTTTGCCTGGGCGGATATTAAGATGACCATTCATCAGATCAAGTTTTATCTGCTCATCGACAAAAAAGGCCCGGATTACAAAACGCTTTATGGACCTATGCAATCGGTAGCTTATATGGGATTGATGTTTATGGTCTTTGTTATTGTAATCACCGGATTGATATTGATGGGCGCGGGATACCATGCCGGATTAACCGCCGTAGCCTATTATTTTTTAAGGCCGATAGAGAGACTTATGGGCGGGTTGGCCATTGTTCGTTATATTCACCACGTTTTCACCTGGTTTTTCGTTTTGTTTATTGTGGTGCATATTTATATGGCCTTCTGGTACGATGCCATCCTCAAAAAAGGCACTGTATCATCAATGATCAGCGGAAACATTTTTAAGAAAGTAAAATAGTAACATCGTTTAAGTTATCAGGATATAACATCACCGGGAAGGGGAGAAGAAATCGTTCTCCCCTTTTTTGGTTATTTGATTAAAAAGAGACTATGACAAAAAATAATCACATTACAATACTGGGCATCGGCAATACTTTATTGGCCGATGAGGGCTTCGGCGTTCATTTTGTAAACTGGTTTTCGAAGCGCTATCGCGCCACTGACGACGTGCGAATAATCGACGGAGGCACACTGGGTTATGCCCTGCTGGATATCATTTGCAGTTGTGATCATTTGATCGTTGTTGATGTTCTAAAAGTGCAGGATGCTCCCGGTTCCATTTATCGTTTCAATAAAGAGGAGATGGAAATCCACATGCCGCCGCCAACCACGGCCCATGAGGTCACGTTCTCCGATGTTCTTTTTAAAACAGAGATGATGGACGAATCTCCTGAAACGATATTTCTTTGTATCGTGCCTAAGGAGTATGGCGATATGAATCTGGAAATGACTCCTTTCATTCAGGATAAATTTCCGGTGATGGAAAAGTTATTACTGCATGAACTGGAACTTTTAAATGTAAAACTGGAAAAGATTTAAAATGCATGAACTGTATCTGGCCGAATCCATTTTAAATATCGTTCATGATTACGCCCGGCGTGATGGCTTTAAAAAAGTGAATCAGGTTTCGCTTTCCTATGGCCGTTTTTCCTGCATCGAACCCCAGGCACTGCGATTTGCTTTTGATGTACAGGCAAAAGGAACAGAGGCGGAAAGCGCGGCGCTGGAATTTAAAATATTGCCCGCAGTCATTCATTGCTTTTCCTGCCAAAAAGATTTAGAGATAAAAACACACACGGGAATATGTCCCGGCTGCGGCGGTCAGGAAGTCATCTTAACCGCCGGAACGGAAGAACTGCAAATATTAGAGATGGATGTAGATTAGGAACTTTTTATGTGCATTGGATTTCCCGGAAAAATAATTTCTATCGATAAAGATAACTACGCGGTTATCGATATCAGCGGCACGCGACGAGAGGTTTGCCTCGATATCGTCGACGAACCGGCAGGCGTGGGCGATTATGTCATCAGCCACGCGGGCTATGCCATACACAAGATCGATGTGGCCACAGCCAAGGAAAAACTCAAATTTTTACAAGAGCTCATCGACAATGAAATTTATTGACGAATATCGCGATCCCACCCTGGTTAAGGGATTGTTGACTAAGATTGAAAACACCGCCAGACAAATTTCCCGTCCAGTAACTATTATGGAAATTTGCGGGAGCCATACCTATGCTATCGGACGTTTCGGCATCCGCAAGCTCCTGCCCGAAAATATCCGGCTCATTTCCGGCCCCGGCTGCCCGGTTTGCGTCACCTCGACGAGGGACGTCGATATTGCCCTTTATCTTGCAGACCTGAAAAATGTCATTTTCGCTACTTTTGGCGATATGCTGAGGGTTCCCGGCACAGATGGCGATAGTTTGCAGAAAAAACGTGCTGCCGGTGCTGATGTCCGTGTTGTTTCTTCCGCTGATGAATGTATCGCGCTTGCCGAATCCAATCCCCGGGAAGAAATCATTATGATGGGCATCGGTTTCGAAACAACCGCTCCTACCATTGCAGCAACTGTTGCGAGTTGCCGCAAAAAAGGGATCGACAATTTTTCCGTTTTTTCCGTTCATAAGATCGTTCCTCCGGCAATTCACGCATTGATCGCCGACCCACTCCTGAAAATTGACGCTTTTCTCTGTCCCGGGCATGTCAGCACAATGATTGGAAGCGCCGCTTATCAAATGATTCCGGATGCCGGATGCGCCGCTGTCATTACCGGATTCGAACCGGTGGATATTCTGGAAGGCATCTGGATGATTCTGAAACAGGTCGAAAGCGGGAAAAAAGAAGTCGCCAATCAATACAGCCGCGGAGTCAGGCCTGAAGGAAACACTAAAGCCATGGCCTTTCTGCAATCGATCTTCCAAACTGCCGATGCCGAATGGCGCGGCCTGGGAACCATTCCGGCAAGCGGGCTTGTTTTCCGCGGTGATTATGAAGCATTTGACACTCTGGCTAAATTTTCTGTGCCGGAAATCCGCTCCGCCGAAATCAAGGGCTGCGGCTGCGGCGATATTTTACGAGGCATCAAAGCGCCTCAAGATTGTCCATTATTCAAAAAAATCTGTACCCCGATGAACCCGGTTGGCCCCTGCATGGTTTCTTCGGAAGGTACTTGCTCCACGCATTATAAATATTATTAACGGAGGGATAACCTGTGAAAGTAACAGTCGTAAAAAATGTGCTTGACGCCAATGATCGCATCGCGGCGGAAAACAGAGAGCTTTTTGACCGTCATAAGGTTTTTGTCATCAATCTCATGAGTTCGCCGGGCGCCGGAAAAACAACGCTGGTGGAAAAGACTATTGCGGCTCTTAAAGATAAATACAGAATCGGCGTGATCGAAGGCGATATTCAAGATACCTATGATGCCGACCGCATCGCTAAACTCGATATTCCCGTTGTGCAAATAAATACCGGCGGCGCCTGCCATATCGACGGCAACATGATCAGGGAAGCTCTGCCCACTTTTGATTTGAGTAAAACCGATTTGCTGATTATTGAAAACGTCGGCAATCTGGTATGTCCCGCAGAATTTAAAATCGGCGAAAACGTCAAAATCATGCTACTCAGCACACCGGAAGGTGCGGATAAACCGGCAAAATATCCTTTGATGTTTCAGGAATCGTCGGCGCTTTTGATCAATAAAATGGATCTGATGCAGTATGTGGATTTCGATCTGGAAAAGGCCAGGCGTGACGCGCTGGCTTTGCACAAGGATTTAAAAATATTTGAGGTATCCTGTAAGACCGCGGCCGGTCTGGAGACTTGGATTGCGTGGCTTACCCAACGCATTGATGCATTTAAAAAATAAAAAAGTGAACAGAAAAAGAGTCCGTTATCTTTTTTCCGGTATTGTGCAGGGGGTCGGTTTCCGGCCCTTTGTTTACAGACTGGCTGTGAAAAACAATCTAACCGGTTTTGTGCAGAATCGTCCGGACGGCGTGATAGCGGAGGTTGAAGGCGATCAGGAAACACTTGACACTTTCTTAAAGAGCATCCGGCAGGAACTCCCTCCGCTGGCCCATATCACGAACATATCGTCTTCGGAAATTGAAAATCTGAATGATGATATTTTTCAAATTATCGGAAGCGATAAGCAGGGTCGCGGCGATGTGCACATTACACCTGACGCGGCCACCTGCGCCGATTGTTTAAAAGAACTTTTCGATGCCGCCAACAGGCGTTTTTGCTATCCGTTCATTAACTGTACAAATTGCGGTCCTCGTTTAACCATTATCAACGCCATTCCTTATGACCGGATCAACACATCCATGTCCTGTTTTCCGCAGTGCCCTCAATGCCTTGCTGAATATGAAAATCCGGCAGACCGCCGATTTCATGCTGAACCCAATGCCTGCCCGACTTGCGGCCCGCAGATGACATTGCTTGACGCCAATGGCACAATCATTAAAACAGATGATCCGGTCAACACTGCGATTGACTTGCTGAAATCCTGCAAAATACTCGCCATCAAGGGGTTGGGAGGATTTCATCTGAGTGTGGATGCGGGAAGCGATGAGGCTGTAAAAATACTTCGTTCGCGCAAATATCGCGAGGAAAAACCGCTCGCCATTATGGTACGCGATATTGATCAAACAAGACGCATCGCCGAATTTAATGAGGAAGAGCGGATATTGCTTACCTCTCCCCAGCGGCCTATTGTTTTGCTAAAAAAAATTAAAAACACTCTTCTTTCAGATTTTGTTGCGCCATCAGTTCCTAATCTCGGCATCATGCTGCCCTATGCGCCACTGCATTATTTATTACTGAAAAATAATTTTACAGCTCTGGTGATGACGAGCGCCAACCAGGTGGATGAACCGATCTGCACAGGCAATCGTGAAGCCGTTGCGCACCTGCACGGTATTGCCGATTATTTCCTGGTGCATAATCGCGATATTCTTGTGCGTTGTGACGATTCAATTGCTTTTGTTGCCGCAGGGAGACCTCAACTAATGAGACGTTCGCGCGGTTATGTTCCGCAGCCTCTTGCCCTGAGGGATTCAATGCCTGCCATACTGGCGCTGGGACCACAGCTAAAAACAACTCAATGTATTCTAAAAGACAATTTTGCCTATCTTAGTCCCCATATCGGAGATTTGGAAACACCGCAGGCACGAGACTTTTTTTCCGAGAGCCTGGCGCTGATGAAAAGAATCACCGAATCAGACCCGCAAATTGTCGCCTGCGATTATCATCCGGCATATTATTCCACACAGGCGGCGCAGGAACTTCAAGCTGAAAAAGTGATCCATGTTCAGCATCATCATGCCCATATCGTCAGTTGCATGGCGGATAATCAAATACAGGGCGATGTGATCGGCCTTGCGATGGACGGTACCGGCTATGGGCTGGATGGCAACGCCTGGGGCGGAGAATTTCTTATTGCCAATGAAACCTCCTTTCAACGTTTCGGGCATCTGCAATATCTCGTTTTACCCGGCGGTGAAAAGGCCATTCACGAACCCTGGCGTATAGCTGCAAGCTTGCTCAAAACCGCTTTTGGCCAATCCTGGCAAGAAATAGCCCTGCGTCTGAATTTGATGCCCAATCAAAAATCCTCTGAAATGCTGGACAGGATCATCGAAAGAAGATTCAATTCACCCCTGTCTTCGGGATTAGGCAGGTTATTTGATGGTGTAGCCGCACTCATCTGTTTGCGCGGCACAGTCAGCTTTGAAGGTCAGGCCGCAATGGAGTTGGAAGCCCAGGCTGCCCAAATATCCGGATCGCCCTATCCTTTTGATATCTTGCAAGATAGCGAAAAATCGAATATTGTCGATATAACCGCCATGATCAGGGCTATTGTCGCCGACCTGGAGGCGAAAAAAAGCAAAGCGCACATTGCCGCATCGTTCCATCAAAGCATATCCGATGTTTTTGCCGTTATGGCCAGGGAGATTCATAAGTTAACGGGACTCAAGCGCGTGGCATTAAGTGGCGGTTGTTTTCAAAACAAGATATTGCTGGAAGGCAGCATAGAAAAACTCAAGAGCGCAGGTTTTGAAGTTTATTGCCACAGGCAAGTTCCTGCAAATGACGGCGGTGTTTCCTTGGGGCAGGCAGTTGTTGCCGCTTCCATGATAAAAAAAGGAATGGCTTAATACTTTTATAAAGCAGAAAGGTTGTTTAAATGAAATACGATAAAATACTTCTGGAACACGGCGGCGGCGGCCTCTTATCCAACGAACTCATTGCCGAATATTTTCTACCCCATTTTAAAAATCCCTATCTGGAACGGTTGGAAGACAGCGCCGTGCTGACAATAGGAAACCAGAAATTTTGCTTTACGACCGATTCGTATGTCGTTAGCCCCATCTTCTTTCCCGGCGGCAATATCGGCTCGCTTGCTGTGCATGGCACCGTCAATGATCTTTCCGTCTGCGGCGGAAAACCGCTTTATCTAAGTTGCGGCTTTATTCTGGAAGAAGGCTTTCCCTTCGATTCACTGGAAACCATTATTCAAACGATGGCTAAAGCGGCTGCCGAGGCCAATGTGAATATCGTTACAGGCGATACCAAAGTGGTTACTCGCGGCGCGGTGGATGGAATCTTCATCAACACGTCCGGCATCGGTCTCGTGGAGTATCCGGGTTTACTGGCAGTAAAAAATATACAACCGGGTGACGCAATTATTTTAAACGGCACAATCGGTGATCACGGCGCGGCTATCATGAAAACCAGAGAAAATCTTGGTCTGACAGCGGAAATCATTTCTGATTCAGCTCCGCTCAATGATTTAATCGCCGGTGTCTTGAAGGCCAGCCCCAATATTCACTGCATGCGCGACGCCACACGCGGCGGCCTGGGCGCTATTATGGCGGAAATTGCCAAAAGCGCGCAAGTGCGCATCGATGTCAACGAAAACAGTATCCCCGTGCAGGATAACGTCCGGGGCGTATGCGAAATTCTGGGACTCGATCCGCTCTTTTTAGCCAACGAAGGTAAAATGATTTTGTTTTGTCCGGCATCAGACGCGGAAACAGTGCTTGCGGCCATGCGCAGCCATAAATATGGCCTCAACGCTTCTATTATCGGCAGCGTAAGCCATGCTGCCAAGGGACGAGTCGTGCTCAAAACATCCATTGGCGGCGAACGCATTGTTGATCTGCCCACAGGAGAGCTGGTACCGAGGATCTGTTAGTAGAAAACCAATAGCAGGTTTTACCGGACAATGAAAATGGAATGAATTTATCTTTTTTGGTCAAGCGAGGGAAGAAGCCATTGTCCGCAGTCGTTTATTGGTTCTGCCATTCGTAATACTCTGATTATTACAGTTTTTTTGAAGACTTACGCCAATCTATGATGAACATATCTCATAGCAAGAGGGAATTTTTCATCCTTATTTTCAGCTTTTTATTTATAAGTATTTCCATTGCCACGATACGCGCATGAGCTTTTCCCGCCTTTTTTCCACAAAAAACTTGACATAAATTAAATATATGTGCTACGAAAATAATACATATAACACTATATATGCCACATATTTTATAATAGTAACACCACGTGGCGAATTAAAACAATGTGGAAAAGATTTACAATTGGACTTGTATATTTTGCGCTGTTACTCATTGCCTGCCCATCATGGGCTGCGCACCCGCTGATTACGGATGATTCGGGAACGCAGGGAAAAGGGAATTTTCAATTAGAACTGAACGCACAATTCGATTGGGACAAGGATGACACCGAAGAGCTCTCTGTTAGAACCACTGGAGGTCAAGCGGCGGCCACGCTATCCTATGGGATTGCGGAAAATTTTGACCTGGTTTTGAGCCTGCCTTATCTGTGGGGAAAAGCGGAAGTAAATGAAATAACCGTACATGATGGAAAAGGATTCGGCGACGCGGTATTGGAAACGAAACTGCGGTTATTCGAAAAAAACGGTTTCAGTATGGCATTGAAACCGGGAATCAGCTTCCCCACGGGCGATGATGAAAAGGGTCTGGGCGCAGGACAACTCGGAGGACATCTTTTTTAAATCGCATCACAGGAACTTGGATCATGGGCATTTCACGGCAATCTTGGTTACATCAGAGATGAAAACAAGGTCGATGAGCGAAAGGATATATGGCATGCGTCGCTTGCCGCCACATGGGAAGTTATCAAAAATTTGAAACTGGTTGCTGACGTCGGCATTAAGCGAAATCCCGACACAGATGCAAACAACGATCCAGCCTTTCTAATTGGCGGAATCATTTATTCCATAAAAGAAAACTTTGATGTTGATTTCGGCGTAAAGTGCGGCTTGACCAAATCCGAGACCGATATTTCTGCGCTTGCCGGAATCACCTTCAGGTTTTAGAAAAATTATATAGTTATTCTTTTAAAAGGAGATTTTTTCATGCATATGGCTGACGCTTTACTTTCACCGGCGGTGGGAGCAAGTATGTGGGCAGGTTCAGTGGCTGCCATAGGATATTCATCTAGAAAACTGAAGGAAAATATCGATAACAAGCAAATCCCGCTGATGGGTGTTATGGGCGCGTTTATTTTTGCAGCTCAGATGATCAACTTTACCATCCCGGTCACAGGCTCGAGCGGACATATCGGTGGCGGCATGATCCTGGCAATAATGCTTGGACCATACGCGGCTTTTATTGCAATGGCTTCTATACTTACGGTACAAGCCCTTTTCTTTGCCGATGGCGGCCTCCTTGCTCTGGGCTGCAATATTTGGAATATGGGCATCTACCCCTGTTTTTTAGTCTATCCCCTGATTTACAGACCCATCGCGGGAGACGGGACAAGTGCAAAACGAATATCCTTCGCCGCAATTACAAGTGTGGTTATTGCGCTGCAACTGGGTGCCTTCTCGGTTGTTCTGGAAACGCTTCT
>Ga0182027_10015904_pt1 | contig 10307 bp, 7 predicted proteins | sample 712E1DmetaG_FD_121300 | JGI IMG/M metagenome (GOLD analysis project Ga0182027, IMG submission 121300) | Permafrost microbial communities from Stordalen Mire, Sweden - 712E1D metaG (Illumina Assembly) | ecosystem: Environmental > Terrestrial > Soil > Wetlands > Permafrost | place: Sweden... | reverse complement strand
ATAGTCCGTGGAGTTGGTAATGACCGCGGAATTGAGTTTCGTTGCGCCTTTGTAAACGTTGAACCCGAACGTGGCATCCTGAGGGTCGGTGCCGAAAAGCCGCCAACTCAAGAAATATCCGCTCCCGGATTGGACTGCTATAAGGCCGCGATCGAGTTTTTCCATGTATCGCGCGGTGCCTTGGGCGCTTGCGGGCCCTGCAACCGCGAAAAGTGTTCCGATCGCAATCGCCACAATAGTCGTGAAAGCATGCTTCATGCAGAACCTCCCTTTTGTTAATAGTTTGTCGGATTTTTGCTTCATACGAAACCTCCTTCTTGGAAAATTTTTAAAAGTATATTTTTAATTATCCTGTTTCGTTCAAATTACAGTGAGTTCAGGGTCCTAATCGCATTTTGGGAATGCAATATACCAATTCACTCCCGCTCTTGACGCGCAGAATGACCACTCCACATCGCCCCGTTAAACGCGTCGGCAGATTCGCTTCTCCAGCATAAAGCACCCCATGGAAAACGGAAAACAAAACTCGTCCGGACAGATCCACGGCGTCAACACGGACCTCCGATTCCAAGGCCAATTCAAACCGGAGGACGTTCCCAATAAGGCGTGGGGCGCCGCGGACAGGCGCCGCGGAACTAATAGCGGTGGTCGAATAAATCACTGAATCTCCCGCAATCTCATCCAGGTACATCTCCAGATTAGTATATCCGTTGGCGGAGAGGTTCGTTTGGGTGGCGACGCTCGCGTTGGTGAGAGACAGCCCGTGCTTCTTCTTCCACCAATCGGGAATGCCGTTGCCGTCGCTGTCAATGGAATCCTTCCCCGGCCGAATGATGCCGTAGCCGGTATTTGTCAAGCCAGTGGCCGTCTGGCTGGTCCACATGCCGCCGACCTTTCCGAGGGAAAGGGTCTGCGACACAACTTGCGAGTCAACCTGGTCGCGGTGCAGCGAGGCCCCGGCATGGGCCGTGACCCAGGCGAAAGCGTCCTTTGCCGTAATGGTAGCCAGCGTCTGGCTCGTAGAAGCCCAAGGGCCGGTAAGCTTCACGTCGCCCGGCCAGCTGGCGGCGGTATTGTCCAGCACGCCGTCATTGTTGACATCGGCGATGTTATCCTGTGCCCAGACGGACTGGTTGTCCATTTGGTAGAAGTAGTTGCCTGTGCTGGTTGTGCCGGGACCGGAGACGAACACGTTTCCGATGATATCGTGCAGGAAATGTCCTGACGAATTTCCCGCGGTGTACCCTGCCTGGTAATCGTAGACCACGTTATTGACGTACTGAGTGTTGGCCTTGGCCAGCGGACAGCGGTTGTGGGCATTGGCAAAGAGGTTCCGCCACCACGAGATACTGTCGCCCTCGATATGGGCGGCGAACTGCTGCCCGATGGGGTCGGCAAGGATGCAGTTCTGGACGGTGACATGGTCGCTTCCCACCGCGTCAATCCCATCGTACTGGGCGAATTCGATTGAAACATGGTCGAGCATCACGCTGTCGGTGTTGAGCAGATTAAGACCGCTCTTCTTCGAATCGGGATCCAGGCTGCCCTGTCGGAATCGGATATGGCGGCAGACGATGTTGGTGGAGTTGGAGAAGGAAACTTCGCGCCCCATGACGCCGATGCCCTCACCGGGCGCGGTCTGGCCGGCGATGGTGAGGTCGCTCTTGACGACCACGGGTGCGGTTACCACGATGTACCCTGAGGTGTCGAACACGATGATCCGGCCGGACGCGCTCACGGCATCGCGGAAGGAGCCTGATCCGGAGTCGTTCAGGCTAGTAACATGGTAAACGGTGCCGCCCCGGCCGCCCGTGGCCATGTTTCCGAACCCTTTGGCCCCCGGAAATGAGGGAAGGCAAGGGGTTTGTGCCGATAGAACCAGAACAAATCCGATTAAAAGATAAGGGTATTTTGCTTTGAAGTTCAAGAACATCTCTTCCTTCTATGTTTTCTTTATCGCTATCGTGTCCAGGGCACGGGAATAATTTCCGAGCCGCAGCGCGCAAAATACAGCCCATACGGTAAACCGGAAAGATTTAGCGACTGTCCGGCCTTGGAATGCGCAAGCGTCCGTCCATTCGGCCCGATCAATTCAAGTTCATGAATCCCGTCGCCTGCCAGTATGGTGCTTTTCAAAGAAATCGCATGGCGGACCAGTTCGGAGGATGGCGGTGCGCTGTTGACTCCGGTCGGAACTCCGGTGCCGTCGGCTTCCATCCGTAAATAGTCCCATTCGAGCGTGCCTCCGCTCTGAGCAATGGAAAGCGTGTTGGCCCCGGCCTTGAGCGCGGACGCGTTGAATGTAAATGATGTGTCCCAGAACGCGCCGTGGCTGCCCAGACGGACTACCGCGTCGGACGTGCTGCCTGGATTAATGGTTGCGATCTGCGTGCCGTTGAGGCTGAAAGTTAGGCGCGAACCATCGCTTGATGCAAGCCCCAGATAGAATCCCCCCTTGGCGCCCGTAGGAGCGTTAGGCAGGGTGAAGTTCACTTTCCAGGTTTGCGCGTTCATAATGGCCCAGTTCCAGGTCTTGGAATAATTGTCCGTGCCCACCGTGTAGTTGACTCCATTGGGGAATTCCGTGGCGTAGTTGATGTAGGCCGTCTGCCAGTAACCATAGAGTGAATCTCCGTTCAGGAACTCGTGTGAGTCGCGGTCGGGGTAGCCGATTTCCCAGATTGTGGATGCGGTGCGCGGCGGCGTCCAGCTCACCGTTCCTAAATTAAGGGTTTGTCCGGCCGTGACCGTGACCCCGGTCTTTTTGAATGTGCCGGGCCCGCCAGGTCCGAAGGCATAGAGGGCATAGGCGCCGGGAATTACGTGCGGAATGCTAAAAGCCCCGCCGGGTCCGGTCTTGACCCAGAATTCGTAGGTAAAGAACTGTTGTTGGAAATCGTCGACATCCGGGGCAAGGCCGATCCACATTCCAACCGGCGAGGCGTTGGGCGCTCCCGGATCGGCGATCACAAAGGTACCGCTTACCGTGCCGCGTCCGCTCTCCTGCACGTATCCGGTGTCCTTGAACCAGGTATAAGGCCAGGCGGTTTGCTCGGTCTTGGATTGGGCGATGGCGTCGTTAAACAAAGTATTGTGGAAATCGGCGGTCCCCGGCGCAGCCTTATTTAAATAGTAAAAGAACGGACCGTAGATCTTGCGGACCGCTGTTCCCGCGGCCACGACTTCGTTATTGCCCATGCCGTAATGCGAGCCGCCGAACATGTTCAGCATGGCAGGGCCGGCCTGGCAGGTGAGTTCACGTTTCTTGGGCCCGCCGTTATAATATTCTATGCTCGGAAGCGTGACCCATATCCCGATACTATCGGCGCTTGAAGTCCATCCCCAGGCTTCTTCCTCGCCAAAGTCCGCGCTGTAGCTATACTTGCATTCGTATTGTCCCTTGTAAATACCCGTAGTCAATTGTTCCACTTCCTTGGGAGCGCCCGCCACGGCAACGCCGGCCGCCCAGTCCGCCCCAGAGCACATCATTTTATTGCGTTTTGCGTCGACGCTCAGCCAGTCAAATGTAGAGCCGACGTAGACGTTTACGCGCCACTCGCCGCCGTTCCAGGCGGGATAGCTCGCGGGATGCGAAAGAATGCCGGTGGCATAGAAGCCAGTGTTGCCGCGCAGGAGCGCGTAATCGATGTCAACGTCCTGGGGCGACCCTACCATATGCATGCGCACCTCGGCCATGTCTCCACCGTTGGTCGCAGGATCGGCCTCCAGCGTGTAGACGCCGTTACCGGCTTCAAGTTCCCAGTAGACCTGACCGCCGTCATTGCCTCCTTCAAGAACATTTTTTCCATTATAGGTCCAGGTTTTAATCGTCCCGCTGGCCTTGGTGACTGTGATAGCAACGATTCCATTGTCTAGCACCACGTCAGTGCCGTTGTCTTTCACAGTAACATTTGCGCCGGTCGCGCCTCCGCCCGGAACATTTGCAAAAGAAGCAGCAACAATAACCAACAGAACCAAAACCAACATTTTCAGTTTGTTCATAACTTCTCCTGGTTAAGTATTTGAGGTTGATGTTTCATGCAGAATTTCTATAATTTTTAAACGTTTAAGGAATGTGTTTACCTTTACTTAATTTATTTTCGGCTTTGTAATTATCCGTTTACCTCCGGTCATTTAAAAGTGACCAACGCGTCAGTCGCTTTCTGGTTCATATAGCAAAGTTTAATCCAGTTAGCGCTGTTGGGACAACTGTAAATCCTGACCTCATCGATCATGCCGTCCCACCAGCGATTGGTTTCGCCGGCACGCTTGCCGATGCATACGTTTTCGCTGGTATACCGGTCGGAACCATCGGACGTCATTGTAATGGTGCTGTCGGCAAGCGCGCCGTTTACATATATATATTGTTTTGCGCCGGAACGTACCGCTGCCAGGTATTGCCAGGTTTTGACCGTTGCCGGGGCTTCGGTCGTTTCCCACCCTTGCTTGTTTTCAAATTCAAAAAACACCCACGTGTTTTGGTTGCCCAATTGCAGACCGTACTGTTGATTGCTTTTTGAAATGATACTGTGGTAATTCAAATCCAATACCTCGGTATATACCCATGCGGACACGGAGTATGTGCCGTTCTGCAGAAAATTAAGTTTGCTGCTTGCTGTGTTCGACATGATGATGTAATTGGTTGCTCCGTCAAACATCCGCGCGGCGCCGATGGCTCCGGTCACCGATGATGCGGACGACATGGCGTACAGGGTACCGTCATAGTGGTTGTTCGTGGCGTCAACGCAGGACACGCCATCGGTGTCACCCATGTGCCAGACGCCCTGGAATCCAACGCCCGTGTCGAACACCGCGCCGCTGTTCGACGCGTCAACCGCGTCGGAATTCCCCCAGAGCATGGTGAAGTATTGCGTGTTGTTATTGCCGAAAACAGTATCAACGCCAACCCATATTTCGGCAAAACCATTCACCGCGTCCCATCGTTCGATTTGATAGGGAAGGGCGGTATTATCGGCCTTGATAAATCGCACGTCGGAACCGTTTGTGCGCGCGGAGAGAAAATCGAAATTGAGCTTTGTCAACCTGAGCAATACGGGGAAATTATACATATTTTCGGGTACGCCCGCGCCCGACGTCGCGGTATTAAGAAAGACTTTCTGCGAATTATTCCATGCGCTTACGGGCGTTAAATTCACCGTATCCATGATCGTGGTACGGCCCGAAGCGACCGGGACATTATCAACCGTTAAAGGCAGATAGGTGGTTGATGAAGGAAAAACGTGGAGGGAATAATTCCCTGCGGCAATGTTCTTAAGAATGAAGTTACCCGATTCCGGATTGATTCTTTCGACCCGGTCCAATCCGTAGGCCTGTACATAGACCACCGTGCCTTGGGGCGCTTGACCGAAATTGACCGTTCCGGCGATAGTGCCGACCGGGTTGAGAAAAGTAATTCCCCAATCGGTCAGACGGCCTTTTGCGGCGCTGCCCCTGAACACCATTCCTTCGCTTTGGGTCTTATCGAGAACTTCAATGACGTAATCTCCGGAGTCGACATTGGCAATGGCGAACTGTCCGAGCGAATCGGTGGTCGTATCGATTATTGACGACGAATGGACTGCGGCGACCGCTGCCGTGTCCATGAGGTATGTGGAGGGACGCACCTTGACAGAAGCGTTAGCGGCAGGCGTACCGTCCTGGTAGAGGATCGTTGCTACGAAGCCGTTGGTCGTCTCTTCCCCCGTGCCTCCTCCCGCAAGGTGCTGCACCGAGCAGTTTAGGCACAGAAGAACGGACCCGGCGGTAACGGCAAGCAATTTAAAGGGGTTCATGGCTTCTGTCCTTCCCATTGCCTGCTGATTGGTATCATCTGTATGTTTACGTGATACGCCCCCGTCGGCTGGTCCTGCCTGTTGACAAGCTCGAGCATGTCACGCCTGAATTGACGTATCCGTTCGCGCGCTTCGACAAAACCTTCGGCCGACAATGTCACCGTCACCGTGGAAATATCGCGAAGCTCCTTGTCCACAGTATCAAGCGCCTTGTGCGCAAGCATGATAGTGTCCTGCTGAAACCGCCGCACCGCGATGGAGTGCCATTTATCCCCGGTTGAGAGGAACCGGTCGAGCACGCGGAAAGAGCCATCGGGCTGTTCTTGAACAAATCCCAGGTTGCACAGCGTTTCAACGCCTTTTCTGGCTTCTTCCGGAGTAATTGCCGGGACCGTCATCCGGGCAAGGGCCTTATAGTCTCCGTTAAACGGACAATACGAAAGGATCTGGCGCAATGCCGCGTGATACCACTTATTATAATATTCATACTCCTTTAAGCCAACCTTTCGAGTGGTCATTTCCGAATACAAAAGCATCTTTTCAAAATATTGCCGTATCGCATCATTGGATTTTGCATTTCCGTAAAGCACCAGGAGGTTGAAATAATCTTTTTCCCGTTTAGTCAGCCCCAATACTTTCGTAAGCAACGCAATTTTTTTCTGCGGCAGCGTTTTTTTTCCCTGAAAAACCTTAAAGAGATAGCCAGGATCGATTCCCGTCCTGCTCTGGATATATCGGTAGGAAAACCAGCGGTCGATTTTATGGCGTGATTCATAATAATCGCGCAGGTATTTTACGTAATCCAGGTAATCAAAAATTACAGGCAGAGTAGGTGACGGCATACAAATAATATATACCAAACAAATTGCAGTGCCTCTTTTATTTTTCATAATAGCATAATAAATGTAGTACAAAAGGACTACAGTATCATTTGCCATGTTATTTAATAATGTATCTGTATTATTATCAATCTATTAAAGTAAATGCAATTTTTGCTGAAGTGTGCAGAAAAAATAATGATATTTCTGGCAAAAAAGGTCTACACCATTAAAAAAAACTTCATGTCTGCAAAAGGATTCACTCTATTAAGCTTTGATCCCTGGAAATAATTCCTCAATAAACGGTTCGTCAGTACGTATTTTAAATCTTATGATGTACAACCGGCAGATTTCCCTAATTCGCGCAATCAATAAAAATCTATTCCTGAAGATTTTTTGTTCTCTTTACATTTTCCTTTTTCTCGGCATCGTTCTTCCCGCGCACCACCATGACGATGGCGCCGATCACGACAATTGCGCTTTTTGCATAGCTCAGAACCAGGCCCCGACAACCGAAACGGTTTTTTCTCTACCAATCTTTTCCGGCGTCTTTGTTGATTTACCTCAATCAACCATACAAAATTACCTTCCAATTATTTTTTCCTCATTTGACATTCGCGCGCCTCCCGCATCAAAACTTTCCTGATGTTCTTCCGACAGTTCCGTAACAGATGTGCCCATAGAACACCAATATTTCCATAGCACTCGAATAAAACATATCAGTGCGGCATAATTGTTGCATGCATTAATAAATGCACTGGAACAAAAAGTAAAAATTCAACCAGGAAAATTACTATGCTAAAATCTAAAAAATTCTTATTTTTAGTTTTATTAGTTCTCTTCTTTATAAATTCTTATGGCGGCATCGTTAATCCCGACATTTCCGCGATCGGCCAGGTAATCGGGAAATACACCGACGACAGCGCAACAGGGGTCGCAAAAAAGCCCACGCTTGAACTCGGCGAAGTTGAGATGATGCTGGATGCGGCATTAAATCCTTATGTCAATGGCGCGTTCGTGTTTTCGCTGAGCCAGGAATCTTTTGAAATCGAAGAGGCCTATGCGTCCGTCATCCGGGGACTTCCGTGGAACCTTGGCATAAAGGCCGGAAAATACCGCCTTGGTTTCGGAAGGCTCAATCCCACGCACCCGCACGCCTATCCATTCATAAGTACGCCGCATGTCATGGACCCCGGCATCGCTAAACTGCTCCCTGGAAGCGAAAGCTTCAACGATGTGGCGGTCCAGGCATCATCGCTCATTCCCGTTGGAGACAATTATTCGCTGCTTGTTTCCGGTGACCTGTTGCAGGGAAACTCTTTTCATCCCGATACAACGGTCAACACGGCCGATTTCGGCGGCCTTGCGCGGATCGATAATTCGTTTCTCATTGCCGGCACTACGCCGGCCTCCATAGGTTTTTCGTTTACCGAAGGAACAAGCAATCCCGCCGCGCACACAAAAGACATTGTCGCCGGTACCGACATAAAGACGAAACTCGCTCTTTCGCCGACCATCGTCATGACCGTGCAAGGGGAGTATATATATAAATTCGGCGACGATGCCGATTCTCTGCATGTCATCTCGCATGACCGCCGGGGAGGATTTTACGGGTTTGCCGACGCGCATTTTCAGAACCATTATAACGCGGGCGTTCTTTATGAACAGTACCAGGCGCCCGGTAACGCGGACAATATTGACCGGGGGATCAAGCCGTTTATCGGCTTCAACCTGCTTGAGGAAAGCACGATCCTGCGGTTGGCGTATGAATATTTTCTGCCTCACCCGGGAGCTGCTTCGAATACCATTGAATTGCAGTTTCTATTTAGCATGGGACCTCACAAGGCGCATTTGTTTTAATGTCAACGAACCGCTCACTGAGCGAAGTCGATGTGAGCGAATACAGTACAGGGTTCCCTTCGGCTTCGCTCAGGGAACGTAAATATTAGACGGTAATATTTTTTAGCAAAGGAAAATTTATGAGAACACAACTTGCAAAAATACTGGCTGGAATAATGGCCTGCATCCTCGGTGGGTTCTACCCGGCAGGCGCAACAATCCGGATCGTGGCGTCGCTGCCGGACCTCGGGTCGATCGCGTCGTATATAGGCGGTGACAAGGTCGAAGTCGCGTCGATCGCGCAGGCCAACGCCAACCCGCATTCGGTTGAAGTGTTCCCGTCATACATGGCCAAGGCCGCGCGCGCTTCGCTTTTCCTTAAATGCGGGTTGGCGCTCGACCAATGGGCCGACGCGATCATTGACGGATCGAGAAACAACAGCCTTACGGTCATCGATTGCTCCACGGGAATAGCCGTCCTTGAAAAACCCGCAGGAAAGGTTGACGCGTCAAAAGGCGACGTCCATCCCTTCGGCAACCCCCATTATTGGCTCGACCCGTCAAACGGGATCGTAATAGCGGAAAATATTCTTGAAGGCCTAAAAAAGGTCGATCAGCCCAACGGCGCGTTTTATACGGCAAATTTTGAAAAATTCAAATCCGAATGCTCCGCCAAAATCGCCGGATGGAAAAAAGAGGTACAACCATTGGAAGGGAAAAAAATAATAAGCTACCATTCGTCGTGGGTCTATTTCGCCGACGCTTTTGGAATGACCGTGAGCGGCATGGTCGAGCCGTTTCCCGGGATTCCGCCGACCGGAAACCATCTTGCCGTCCTCGTTGATCTCATTCAAAAAGAACATTGCGCATTTCTGATCCAGGAGCCTTATTTTTCAAGTGACGCGCCGAATTTTCTTAACAGACAAACAGGAATACCGGTTTTAAAATGTTCTCCGGAATGCGCGGACGTAAAGCCCGCTTCGTATTTTGCCCATTTCGACGTCATTATCAATCAAATCGCCAAATTGACAGGAGGAAAATAATCATGATGCTGTTCCATTACCCCTTCATGCTTCCGGCCCTGTGCGTTTGCCTGATTCTCGCGGGGATTCACACCTATTTTGGATACCACATCGTTGAACGCGGCGTTATTTTCGTGGACCTGTCTCTTTCTCAAATCGCGGCCCTTGGCGCAAGCGTCGCGATCCTTCTGGGATGGGGCGAAAACAATCCCTTCCTCACCTTTTGCATGAGCCTGGCATTTACTCTCGGCGGCGCGGTGCTCTTCGCTTTTTTACGCAAAAGCCAGAATACCGCGCCGATGGAAGCCCTTATCGGGATCAGCTACGCTGGGGCAATCGCGCTATCGCTGCTTGTTTTGGAAAAATCGGCGACCGGCACGGAGCATATTAAGGAAATGCTCGTCGGAACGATATTGACCGTCCCCTGGAAGGACGTGGCGCAGTTGGGGATTATCGTTCTTGCCGTTGGAATTATTCATTGGTTTTCGAGAAAAAGACTATTTTTAGTTTCGGAAAATCCTGATAAAGCGGTTGAAGAGAAATTGAAACTATGGTGGTGGGATATAGTTTTTTACGCAACCTTCGGGGTGGTCGTGACTTCATCGGTAAAAATCGCGGGAGTGCTTCTGGTATTCTCATTGCTCATTATTCCCGCCGTAACCGCTTTACTCAGTGTTTCCGGAACGATCAAGAGGGTGGTTTTCGGATGGGTATTCGGAATAATCGGCTGTACTTTGGGCCTGGAAGTTTCTCTAAGAGGGGATTTTGCCGCGGGGCCGTCGATCATTGCAACGTTGCTTACATTGTTGCTCCTTTTCGCAGGCGTGGCACCAATT
>Ga0182027_10015903_pt1 | contig 10307 bp, 9 predicted proteins | sample 712E1DmetaG_FD_121300 | JGI IMG/M metagenome (GOLD analysis project Ga0182027, IMG submission 121300) | Permafrost microbial communities from Stordalen Mire, Sweden - 712E1D metaG (Illumina Assembly) | ecosystem: Environmental > Terrestrial > Soil > Wetlands > Permafrost | place: Sweden... | reverse complement strand
CATGATCGAATCAGGCGCGCTCGAAACTATCATCAGCCAACAGGTTGTTGCCGCCATGAAGGCCCACGACCAGACCCGCACCGGCACGCTGCGCCTCATCAAGAATGCGCTCAAGAACAAGGCCATTGAGAAGCGCGAAGCCCTAACGCAACCCGAGTCCGAGCAGATTCTGGCCACCATGATCAAGCAGCGCCGCGACTCGATCGACCAGTTCACCAAGGGCAACCGCCCTGAGCTGGCCGCCATTGAAGCCGCCGAGATTGCCGTGATCGAGGAGTTTTTGCCCAAAGTCCTCGACGAAGCCGGGCTGCAAACCCTGGTGGCCGAAGCCGTGGCTGAAGTCGCCGCCTCGACCGGCAAGAAGCCCGGCCCCAGGGAGATGGGCCCGGTCATCAAAGCCGTCCAGGCCAAGCTCCAGGCCGGCGGCCTGCGGGCTGAAGGCCGGGTGGTCAGCGAACTGGTGAAGAAGGAACTGGCGGGGTAGGGCAGACTCAGGCCCGTTTCATTTCGGCACAAAAGCCATCCAGGCGTTGAAATCAGGGCAGATAGTGCAATTCAGCTCAGATTTCATTGACCCGGTGATGGGAATTTGTTAGGCTGAATGAACGATCCTGAGTCGATGCATCACGAGGATGCGTACTTTTTCACGGGCTGAAAAGCCCTTCTGCCTTGCGCTTTTATCAGGTACACGGCGAATTGCGGCCCTGCAGAATGCGGGGATGAGAGGCAAATATGCTACGCAAGCGCTATTACATTCTTTTTGTTGCCAGAGACGAGGATGGGCGGATACGAAGAATTCCGCTTCCTCTTCGCTATGCGTATGGATTTGTTGCCGCGGCGCTGGTGGGCGCGTTCACCATCGTTGGGCTGGCCGGTTCCTACACGCGCATGCTGCTCAAGACAGAGAGTTACAACCAGGTCCGCACGGATCGGGAAAATCTGCGTAAAAACTTCAAGCAGATGGCGCAGATTGCGCACGACCGCGATGTGCAGGTGGCCTCACTGGGCGCCTTGGCCAGCGAAGTTACCGCGCTCTACGGCCTGCGGCAGAACAAGCTGACCGCGGCGCCGCACGAGGCCGCCGCCAGCGCCGCCGAGGCGCCGACGCCGGCCACGCTGGCGCTTTCTGACGACGTCAACCAGCAACAGGTCAAGCTCACGATCGACCGGTTTTACGATTTGCGCACGCAGGCGCTCTCCGGGCGGGTTTCGCGCGCGCTGGAAAGCGGCCTGTCGCCCAGCTTTTCAGGCGACTGGACGGAGTTGGCTGATGCGCCGTCGCTTTGGCCTCTGGAAGGCCGCGTGAGTTCGAGCTTTGGCGAGCGCATGGATCCCATCAACGGAGAAGGCGCATTCCACTCCGGCATTGATATTTGCGCGCCTTACGGGTCGCCGGTGCGCGCAACAGGAGACGGGGACGTGACTGGGGCGGCGATGGGCGCCGGATACGGCCGCGAGATCGTTCTGGATCACGGCCACGAGTTGCGTACGGTTTACGGGCATCTTTCAGCGATTGCGGTGCTGCCCGGCCAGCACGTGATTCGCGGCCAGGTGATTGGCTACGTGGGCCAGTCGGGGCGCGCCACCGGTCCGCACCTGCACTATGAGGTGCGTGTGCACAACGTTCCGGTGAATCCGCACAAGTATCTGCGCAACTCCTATGATCAGGTTGCCGGTCTGGATGCCAGTGCGGCTGGTTCAGCTGGACAATAAGCGATACTTTTTGTCATTTAGAGGCGGCTTCCAGAGGGTGGGAGCCGTTTTTGTTTGGGGTCGTCAGCACGACTGCCAGGTAACCGCACGGTTTCTGGATGATATTGTTGCTTGAAGATTTGCATCGAAAATTCGCAGGAGATTTTACCGTGCTCATCCGCTCTTTCTGCCTTGCCTCACTGCTCGCCCTGGCCCTGCCCGCCGTCGCACAGGATCCCGCCGCGGGCTTGCAAACCGCCTTTGCCCGCGCCCAGCACCTGAAGCGGGGAATCAATGCGTCAGAGTGGTTTGCCCAGTCGGCCGGCGACTACTCCGCTGCCCGCACAGACCGGTATACAGACGCCCAGGACATAGCGCTGATGGCGAAGCTGGGCTTTGACCATGTGCGGCTGAGCATCGATGCTGTCCCGCTGGAGCAGTCGCCGCTGGGCAAGGACGGGCTGAATGACGAGTTTCTTGGACGGCTGGACCGCGCCGTGGATACCATACTGGCCGATGGACTGGCGGTCGAGATCGATCTGCACCCGGAGGACAATTTCAAGCAGCAGTTGCGCACCAACGACGATGCTGTGGATCGGCTGACGCTGCTGTGGCGCCGGCTGGCCGCGCACTATGCTTCGCGCGATCCGGAGCGGGTCTTCTTTGAGATTTTGAACGAGCCGGAGTTGAACGACGCCTACCGCTGGGCTGGCATTCAGGCGCGGCTTGCCGCAGCCATCCGCGACTCCGCGCCCCGCCACACCATCATCGCCGCCGGGGCCAATTACTCCGGCATCGCCGACCTGCTCGCCCTGCATCCGCTGAGCGACGGCAACGTGATCTATAACTTCCACTTCTACAATCCGACCGAGTTTACGCACCAGGGCGCAACCTGGGGCCCGGCGTGGTGGAGTTATACCCGCGGAATTCCGTATCCGGCCACGGAAAGCTCGATGCAGGAGCTGTTGAAGCAGGTTCCCGACGCGGCCAACCGCTACCAACTGGAGAGCTACTGGCTGGACCACTGGGACGCGCACCGCATCCGGCTGTTGATGGACGAGGCCGGGGCCTGGGCGCATGAGAATCATGTACCGCTGATCTGCAACGAGTTCGGGGCCTACCGCGACTTTTCCAATCCGATCTCGCGCGCGAATTATATCCACGATGTGCGGACGGCGCTGGAGGCCAATGGCATTGGCTGGTCGATGTGGGACTATCGCGGCGGGTTCGGTGTGGTGACCAAGCGGGATGGGCAACCAGCGCGCGTGGATGGGGCGATTGTGGGAGCGCTGGGGCTGGAGAAATAGAGAAGCGGAGTTAGCGCCGGGCTGCCAACTCCGCTAACCCCGCTACTTGCCCGAATAACTCACGTGCCAGATGGATTTTGAGCCGTCGTCGGAGACGAAGAGCGATCCGTCATTTGCCACGGCAACGCCTACCGGCCGGCCCCACACGGTGCTGTCGGGCAGCGTGAAGCCGGTGAGGAAGTCCTCGTACTCGCCGGTGGCGTGGCCGTCTTTCATCGGCAGGCGGATGACCTCGTAGCCGGAACGCTGGGCGCGGTTCCAGGAGCCGTGCTCAGCGGCGAAACCATCGCCTTTGAACTCGGCGGGGAACTGAGAGCCCTCGTAGAAGAGCATTTCGAGCGAGGCGAAGTGGGGATTCACCAGAATGTCAGGGGTGATGACCTTGGACTGGAGTTCAGGGTGCTTGCCGGGGTGGCGGGGATCCTGTTTGCCGCCGCCGGGGCCGCCCATATAGAACCACGGCCATCCGTAGAAGCCGTCCTCCTGGACGTGGGTCACATAGTCGGGGACCAGGTTGTTGCCCAGGGCGTCGCGCTCGTTGGTGGAGCACCACAGCTCGCCTGTCGTGGGGTTGATGGCTTCGCCGACGCAGTTACGTATACCCGATGCGTAGATCTTCACGAACTTGCCCTCGGGAGTGAACTCAAGCACGTTGGCGCGGTGGAACTCCTCGGGATGAGTGTCGGAGTCGTCCACATTCGAGTGCGATCCCACCGATGCGAAGAGTTTTGTTCCGTCCTTTGAGAAAACCACGTCGCGGGTCCAGTGGCCGCCACCGCGCAGCCGTCCGCCGCCGGGCAGCTCAGCCAGATTCTCGACGGGTCCGCGGGCCGCCAGGTCGCCGTTCTTGTAGGGGAAGCGAACGATGCCGTCGGTGTTGCCGATGTAAATCCAACTGGGCTGGGGACCGCTGGGATAAAAGGCGATGCCGAAGGGCTGGTGCAGACCGGTGGCGAAGACCGAGACCTGTTTGGCTTTGCCGTCAGGGCCTACGCCGCGGAAGACCTTGATCTTGCCGCTGGCGCTTTCAGCCAGGAAGAGGTCGCCGTTGGGGGCGGTGCGGAGGAGGCGTGGATTGTCAAGATCCGCGGCATAGAGCTCCACTTTGAAGCCCTGGGGCGCGATGGGCCAGGCGTTGCCGGGCCGGGGAACGAGCGTGGGGCCGTTATCCACCGACTGCTCAGGGGCCGGGGCGGGCAAGTCGGCCGCGGTCAGATGGCGGCGGATGCCGGGGGACTCGTGGGCCGCATCCGTGAAGGCCTGCTGGCCGGTAAGGACGGACTGTTGGGGCGCGGGTTTCGCCTCGGATTCAGCGGCGCGCACGGCGAGGCTGGAGGTGAGGACAAGAGCGCAAAAGAAGGCAGCAGCCTTCATAACAAGGGACAAACTCTTCAAGCGGATCATGGGACCTCTCGGTGGAATTTGGCGCAGCCGACCGGCTGGCGTACGAGGAAGCAGAGCAAACCGCAGGCGGCGGGGAAGCGCGCTAGTAATTTTTCGATGCATGAAGGTGCGGTGAGGGTGCAGATTCAGGAGATTTTAACGATCGGGGCTGGGTTACGTCCCCAGTGGATGCCGGGACAGAACTGTTCTAAAGAAAGTCAGCACTGTGCCGAAATGGCTATTACCAGCGTGCGGATGCAATCAGCGGCGTGCCGGTCGATCCTGCCTGGAAGGGGTCGATCGGATTGGCGTGTTCAGAAGAAGATGACTGCGAAAAAAGGGAGGCCTGGACGGTGGGGATCGAGAGGCAAAAAGGCGAGATGGGCAGTTTGCCCTGGTCTCATCTGCATCTGCCTCCGTTTCCCCCGGTTGCTATCCGGGTGCTGCAACTGGCGGGCAATGAAAATGTACAGTTGCACCAACTGAGCGACCTGATCTCCTCCGATCCCGCGTTCGCCAGTGAAGTGCTCACCATCGCCAACTCTCTGCTGTATGCCCCGCGCTTTCCCGTGACCAGTATTCAGCAGGCAATTGCCGTAATGGGCGCCAACCACTTGCAGGGCCTGTGCGTTACTGTCGGAGTGAGAAGCTACCTGGGCGGAGCGCTGAGCCGTCCTTCGATGCGGGCCGTGTGGCGTCACAATCTGGCCTGCGGCTTGATCGCGGAGCTGCTGGCCTCAGCAGGCTTCATGGACAAAGACAGTGCATACACCTGCGGCGTAATCCACGATATCGGGCGATTGGCGCTGGCTGTCATCCGGCCCAGAGAGTACGCGGTACTGCTGGGGATGCAAAGCGGACCGCCCAGCAGCATCCTCGAAGGCGAACGGGAGTTGTTCGGACTGAATCATTGCGAGGCGGGACGGCGCCTGCTTGCGGATTGGAAATTGCCGATCGACTTTGAAGAGATTGTCTGCGCGCATCATTCCCCCACGAAGAAGGACGGTTCCTGGGGAATGGCTGATCTGATCAACGTGAGCTGCAGATTGGCCGACGCAGCCGGTTTTGCCGCATTTCCGCGCTGCGAGGCTACGCCGTATGAAGAACTGCTGGACGAACTTCCGGCCAGGGAGCGCGGCCGGTTCCATGCCGACCTGGAAGGCCTGGTTGTTGAAATTCGCGGCAAGATTGAAGCTCTGGAATGTGCTTGAGGCGGTGCGGCTGAGCGTGAATTGGTGAAGCCTGCCTAAGTTTATTTTGCAGCGTCAGCGCCGGATTTTGGTGCGGGCGCGGAGCCTTCGCCTGAGGCGAGGCCGGCAACAAAGGAAGGCGAGAGTGTGGCCGTGACTTCGACCCGGTCGTGCTTCTGGGTCACTACGGCGGTCCTGAGCAGCTCTTTCAAGCTGTTGTTGGCGGAGTTCTGAGCCAGGGGAGCGGTGAAGCCGCGGGCCAGGGTGACCAGCGTGGCGATGGAGGCTGCCTGGCTGGCTGCCACTTCGTTGGAGGGCGCAATCTCCTCGACTTTCAGGCGCAACAAGCCGGCCATGGGCAACGCGGGCGCCACGCTGGCGATGATGGTGGTGTCATCCTCCAGAGGCAGGGACAAGCCAAATACTTTGATGGCGCCGCTCTCAGAGAAGGGCAATCCGATTTGGCCGACACCCCAGGCCAGCGAGAGGAGGGGCACTTCGTGAAAGTGCTCCCTCAGCAACGTGGAGCCGGCAAAGGGCAGCGCGGCGGTGCGATGGCGATCGATCATGGAGTGGATCATTTCCGGGGTGGGATAGTTGGAGATGGCCAGCATGTCATAGCCGATCTGCGCCACACGCACCGTGCGGCCCTCGGACGGGATGGAGTAGATGGTGTGGCCGGCGTAGGACTCGCGGCCGGCGGCGTGAGCTTCGAGCCAGGCGTTGAGGCGCTTGCCGGTGAGCTTGCCCACCAGCACCATGGAGTAGGCAACCGGGCCGTTGGGGCCGCGCGGGTCGGGCATGCGGTGCAGGGCGATGGCCGCCTCGTCCAGGTCGCGCTCCCAATCGAATCCGATGGCGTCGACGAATTGCTGGTACTCGGGCACGCGCTGGGGCGGCTTCAGGTCCTTATGGGCGAAGGCGCGGATGGGCTTGAAGTTGATGTAGACGATGCCGTCGGACTCAGGCAGGAGGCGCGCGGCCTCAGGCGGCGCTTTGGAGCGCAGGAAGACGGCCACGGCCAAAAGAAGGAGGACCGCGGCCACGACGAGGAGCGTTCTGCGCGTGCGTCTGTGCATGGGCCGTCAGGAATACGGTAACACTCCGGGCGGAACGGATGGTTATCGCGGTCCTCTTGCCTCAGTTCTTAACCGTCATGGTGTCTGAGTCGACGGCTTTCTTGCCGGTAACGCCTTCGAGCCCGGCCAGCATACCCCTATAGTCGCTTTTGTCGGCCTGGAACGCACACCCGCCCTTCTTGCCGCCGTCATCCCAAGTGAGTCCGACGAAATGCTTCTTCGATTTGGCTAACAACATCAAAGCTCCAAGGCCCAAAGTGAACACCCCAATACCGATCGCTGCTCCCACTCGCCGGTGAACATCCTGTCCATAGCTGATTTCCGTAATCGCCGCTACCGGAATGACCGCAACCTCCGTTTTACCTTTATTGATCCGGATGTTGCTGCCGTCGATGATAAGCTTCATATCGGTTCCGGCCTTGGCATCCGGTATCGATCCGCCGTCATACATGATCTTGTAGCTATTATCACCAGCAAAAGCGCTGACCGGAAACAAAATACAGAGCGTGAACGCCAAAATTCTCTTCATCGTTCCACCTTTCAATTTGATGATCGATTCATTGTTGAGCGCCTGTTGTGCAACCAGCAAGGGTACAAAATGCCAGAAATACGAGTGCGATAAAACTCTTGCGCATACAATTTCTCCTTAACTTTCAGAACCGCGAAAAGTTCATCGGGGGAGCAGGAGAATCATCTACCCAAGCCGTGTTTTCCGCAAGAATTTTCTCGTAATGCGGGGGAATTCGTTGTTTTGAAAGGGCGCGACACCAGCCGTGCCCATTCAAAACGTGGACTCCCAGGGCTCTCACGAGCCATACCCAGGACACCCTGCAAGTCTTACTGCGCAGAAATTCCAAATCCGAACAAGCGGCTCGCGGCCGCGGTCCCCGCTTGCCCCCCAGCGGGTAAGAAGCAATACTCGCCAGGACTTAGCTGACCTGCCGGAATAACCTTGTATATTCCCGGCTTGATTTTTTTGTATGTGAATCCTGCGGCGGCATTGACGTCTGTACCCGTCGATGCACCGAACGCATTCGCCGATCCTGTCTGGGTTTCACGTGAGTTGCTCTTCACGTCAAATTTCAGGAGGGTATATTCGTTTGGAGTTGTCTCGCCGCCGAATGATTTGCCTGTTTCCTCGAAGTAAAAGTAAAAGAGAACTCCGGTGTCGCCGGTGCGTACGCTGGCGTGGGCGCCCTGAACAACTGCTTTCGTTTTCATCTTGGCGATTCCATAGGTCATAGCAGAAGCGAACATACCCCCGGTCTTTCCCGAAGAGTACACACTCGACTCCAGCATGGTCAGTTCCATACCGTTCGGGCCTTTGGCGTACATGTAGATTCCCGGATCGTGCGCGATATTCGGATCATTCGGATCGTCCGAATTCGTTGAGTTTTGGTCGGCAGATGAAGACATTGGAGCTAGCGGAGGAATCGGGGCTGTAGCGGCTGCAGCTTCAGCGTTGGCCTTCGCAACAATCGCCGAGACGACTCTATCGCTGACCCGTGCTGTCTTGAGGGCGATGATTCCATCGACCGAGGTGTTATAGATTCCCGGCGAACTGTTGATGGTTGTGACAATCAGATCGTCCGAGAGGCCGGCCTTGACCAACTTGATGACGGCGTCGTTGTTGAGTGCCTGCTGAGCGACGAGCAGGGGGCAGAGTGCCAGGAATACGAGTGCGATAAAACTCTTGCGCATACAATTTCTCCTTAACTTTCAGAACCGCGAAAAGTCTATTTGGGAAGAAACAGAATCATCAACCTAAAGGCTGTTTTTCGCAAGAACATTTTTTCCTGGAGCGACAAACTGCGCCGACACCTGTCAATATGCGACAGTGCAGGCGGAGGAATTCTTCCATCGTGGCGCGGACACGGTGTTTTCTCTTTTGCTGGAGCGTGCTTCATCAATGGGAGCCGCATCCTTGTTGTGATTCTTCAGGGGTTAAAACCCCTTGTTTTTAAGGCCCTTTTCGGCACGACTGAAGTCGTGCCCTGTTACAAAGCGAGTTCCTTTCGGCGCGTCACACAGAGGGTTCCCGGTTGTGCCCCGATACTCGCTGCGGCGAGCGGGTTTATGAAACGGGCCCTAGTTACCATTTAATTACAGGAACGGTTACTACTGGGTAGGGGGGGAGGGGGTGGGGGGCTTTTGGCTGGTGGTGGAGGGCACCGACAGCAACCTGGGCGGCGTAGAGGAGCTTGGCGCCTTCGATGGAGTCGATGGCGCCAATGATCATGCCATGAGCGGTGCAGGCGATGAAGTCGCGGATGTTTTCGAAGCCGGCGAGATCGGGCATGGCGTTGCGGTAGGCATCGATGGCGCCTAGCCTGGTGTCGTAGGCGCTGGTGCGATTGGCTCGGCTGTGTCTACGAACGAGCGCTCGCGGGCCTGGCAGCAGTGCTGGACAGCGGCGTTGCGGGTGGGCGGCATGGGCTAGGTTTCGAGGGCGATGGGGGTGGTTTCATTCATTGGGGGTTCTCCTGAGAGTATTGTGCGCGGGACGGGGCTAATTATCTGCAAACGCGAGCGGCAAAAGTGCGGGAGGCGGAGTTCGTTGCCTTTTTGAAGAAGCATCCGCATTGAACACGATCCGCGCTACGTTTGGGGTTGAGTTTCACCCCGGCCCTACGGGACGGGGCGGCGTTACGGGAACGCTAACCCAGGGTTGCGCTGCGCTCCACCCTGGGCTATTTTCGTTGCTCCCTCGGGGAGCATGTGCGCAGGCTGTTGTTTGGTCCATTTTCACGTTCTCTTTTCGCAGGTTTGCTCAGGGGGCGGGGGTGTGCTAACCTTGATTTCTGTGCCGTTATGTGTGTGGGGTGGGAGTGTGCCCGCGCATATGGGCGGAGCAGTTTATTTAGGTTTCCGGGGTGGTTTCCCGGGTGGTCGGGCGGTTGCACAATTCACTTGGCCTAGCTGGCGACGAGCACGGTGCGAAAACAGGCACCTGGCGATAGCGGCTTCGAGGTACGGCAATGGTGAAACCGCTGCAGGGCTGGCGTAGCTCAGCTGGTAGAGCATCTGATTTGTAATCAGAGGGTCGGGGGTTCAAATCCCTTCGCCAGCTCCACTTGAAGGAACCGGGAAACGGAATCTGAGACGGTAAGAAAGAATTGACCGGTGCAGGATGTATTCTGAGCACCGGGCCTGTCCTCCGCGGCGATCCCACTGAGGTGCATGCTCCGAATTGCCGGGGGTTCTCCGGGCGGGGCTTGATGCGCTGAATGAGATGCGTTCGATAAGGCGCCTGGGAGCGGATTTACGGAGGGTGCAGGCAGGTTTGGGCGGTTTCCACAGCGACAGGTCTTGGCCGCTGAGGTGATTGGGCACAGGTGGCCGAGCGGTTAATGGCAGCAGACTGTAAATCTGCCGCTCTTTGGAGCTACGGAGGTTCGAATCCTCCCCTGTGCACCACGGATTGAGGGGCTGGAATGCGCGGAGAATCGCAACCTGGAGCGCGCGCAGGATCGGGCAGCCCGGGTGTACTGCGAACGGACGTGGAACGTACCGGATCGGATCTGGAACGGCGATTTCCATGGGCCATGGCGCTGTATGTGGTTTTGGCGTTGCTGGTTTGGTTCACCATGGGCGAGGGCAAGGTCCTGGTCCTGGGCAAGCCGGTGGAGTTGAGGCTGGTTCCGCTGTTGATTATT
>Ga0182027_10015900_pt1 | contig 10309 bp, 15 predicted proteins | sample 712E1DmetaG_FD_121300 | JGI IMG/M metagenome (GOLD analysis project Ga0182027, IMG submission 121300) | Permafrost microbial communities from Stordalen Mire, Sweden - 712E1D metaG (Illumina Assembly) | ecosystem: Environmental > Terrestrial > Soil > Wetlands > Permafrost | place: Sweden... | reverse complement strand
CTGATTAAAAACAAAAACGGCTCGGTGAAATCCCGTGCCTTTTTCTTTTCATGATAAGATTAATCTATGAAAACGATTGCCGTATTTAATACTGAGAATGTCTCCGGCGAAGAGGCAAAAGATTTTCATGCTCGTAAAGCTGTACGCATCGTAGTGTTTGATAATGATAAAAATATTGCCGTTATCCATTCACATAAGCCAAATTTTTACACTTTGCCGGGCGGTGGCACAGAAAAGGGAGAAAGCCTTCAACAGGCTGCAATCCGTGAATGTAAAGAAGAGATTGGATGCGATGTAGCAATCCAATCGGAAATCGGACTTATCACTGAATATCGAAAACGAGAGAATCTAATAAAGGAAAGCTATTGTTACCTCGCTTGTATCATAGAAGAAAAAGGAGAGTCACCATTATTTGATGACGGGCTAAGAATGTCGACCGTATGGGTTTCGATTGGTGAAGCGATTGGGTTGATTAAAAGTTCCGATAAACCCACGAGTTATTTAGCCGAATTTGCTGCGCAAAGGGATGTTAACTTTCTAGAACAAGCAAAAGGTTCACTGTAGTTTGAGGTATTTCTGTTGATGGGTAAAAACAAAAATGGTTCGGTGAAATCCCGGGCCTTTTTCTTATTTTTCCTGAACAGGAGTCAATTCCTCAAGCGGTATTCCCGAAGTTCCTCCCTCGACGAAAGCAAACTTCCGCTTGGACTTCGGGTCCTCTTGTATATCCTTGATCTTCTTCGGCTCATCCCATTGGACAGAGCCGTTGTTTTCCCACATGACTTCGTCGCCGACAGCGAGATCTATTTTTTGAGTGGTATATTCTATCCACTTGCCCTGCCGGTCGATCTTAAAAGAAAATCTCAATTCCGGATGTTTTTGTGAGATCTCTTTGGTCAGGTCGTATAGCCCATTCCGAGAATACTCCATACGATAGGCAGATCTGACTAATTGTGCCGTATCGATCGGCAGCTCAGTCGCATCTTGGATGATATCAAAAGACCCGTCGCGCTTCAGGGGGATTTGTTCGCTATAGCTTTTGCTCTTCTCTAGCATCAACATGACCCAATTCGCGGCCGCCTCGACGCTATTGTCATGCTCATCCCTCCCCCTTCTTTCCATCCGTTGTCTCTCTTTGATGTCCTCGGGTCTTTCGACGGGAATCAGTCCAAATTTTTCCATAAATATAGCCCGTTTATTGTTGATGTCTTATAAATCTATTCGTGACCGCATTGTATAACAGGCGGTTCATTTACACTAATTATTCGAGCCATTTTCACCAGGATTGTCCGCTAGACAGGCATTGACTTTAGTGTCGTGGTATGCTATACTACAACCTGCAGCAAGCTCGTTGACATAACCCTTTACGAAAGAAATACAAACATGAACACAAATCATAATCCGATCGTCCTCATCGACCGGTCTGCAACATTGGTTTTCCCCTACTGGGTCAAAAAGATCCTGCATCCGGAGATCCAAGACGTCGGGCCTGCCGAGTTCGATATCAGGCGGCTTGAGCTTCACGTTCTCGATGGCCAGAAGGACAGATGGACTAGCGGCAAGACTATCTACGCCTACCATGAAGAGCACGGGATGTTCGAGGATGACCTCGGGCTCCGTGAGCTCCAAGCTATCCGGGCTCGGGAAGTTGGATTCTACCGGGCTTACCTGAAGGGGTTGGTGCCAGTCGCCTGGAAGTCGGGAGTCTTGGACGAAGGCGGCGACTCGTACGTTCCCTTCATCTGCGAGCGCAGCGGATCGGACGGAGTGATGCTCGATTGGTGTTGGGTTGGCAACGGCCACTTCCATACCAACGGCGTCGCAGTCCGCTTCGGCAAGTAGGCTCGCAGGCGTGGTCTCTCAAAGGCTCGGATTCAACCCCGGGCCTTTTCTATTGTCCGGGTAGCCTAAAACCGATCTTTTCTTTTGGTTTTGCGATTTCGGCCGGCTTTTCACTTTTGATCCGGAGCTCGTTGATAATCGAGAAGATGTGGCAGATCTGCTTGTCATATCTCTGTTCTAGGCGCTCCATCTTTTCGGCTAGTTTCTTGTTATCTGCCAGGATCTCGCGCAATTTGGTGAAAGTGCGAATGATTTGGATATTTACCTGAACGGCCTTAGGGCTATTGAGAACGCTCGAAAGCATAGCCACGCCTTGCTCGGTAAATACATACGGACTGAAACGAGGGTCACGGTGTTTCTGGGAACCGGTCGCAAATTGCGACCGGTTCACGTCCAGGGTTTCTAGGGATGATAATTGAAACATGAAATCACTTGGAAAACGGGCAAGGTTTCTTCTAACTTGTTCGTTTAGTCGTTTTGTGGGGACCTGGTACAGCTCTGCCAAATCTGAGTCCAGCATCACTTTTGTGCTACGTATGAGGAGTATTTTGTTGATTATGACTTCGCTAGGAACAGTCACGATTGTATTCATGGTTGGTTTGGTGGATTAAAAAACTGCGTACGGCTCCGCAGTTCCTCTGATAATAAGGTTGTGGCTACATTATATAACTTGATATCGCAATTTGCGACATCAACTTGAAATGTCAATTTGGCAGAGCAAGCTTACCTCCTCCCTGACCTCAAGAGATACTTATTCGGCGTCTCGTCTAGGTCCATGAAGTGATCGGTGGCCTCGATGAGCTTGGCGCTCGTCGACTTGCCGAAGGAAACGACTTCCACCTGACAGCCTTGGTTCATCTGGAGATATTCCACGAGCGGCACGAAGTCGCCGTCGCCAGTCACGAGGATGACTGCGTCGAGCTTCGGGGCGATCTTGACCGCGTCGATAGCCAAGCCCACGTCCCAGTCGGCCTTCTTGGCGCCGGAGCTGAAGATCTGCAGGTCTTTGATCTTGGTCTCGATGCCCATCTTCACGAGAGCGTCGAAAAAGGCCGTCTCTTCGCCGGATTCCGTCTTGATCACGTAAGCGACCGCGCGCACCAGCTTGCGGCCCTCGAGCGCGTCCTCGACGATCTTGCCGAAATTGACCTTGGAATGATAGAGATTCTTACCGCTATGATAGAGATTCTGCGCATCGATGAAAATGCCGACACGCTGTTCTTTGTGTTTGATGATTGCCATATATAGATAAAATGGTTATGACTTATAAAAAGCGAACTCACACCGTCGCCACGAATAAAAACGACTATTAAAAGGGGTTATTTCTTCAGCTCGAGCTTCTTCAGGATCGCCGAGTAGCGGCGGGGATAGTTCTTCCGGAGATAGACGAGATGAGTCTGGCGATTAGCGACCATGCCGAGAAGACCGCGGCGGGAATGGTTATCCTGCTTGTGCTTCTTCAAGTGTCCGGTCAATTCGTCGATCCTCTTGGTTAAAATAGCGATCTGGACCTCTGCCGAGCCTGTATCCTTGTCATGAATGGCCGCTTCCTTGATGACGCGGGTCTTTTGTCTCGTTGTTAGCATGATGCAGTATCATAACATGAATCGCTTTACGGCACAAGCGCTAGGGTTAGCCGCGAGCCGGCTTAGTGCTACAATAGGTCTATGTCGCACAATATCAAGGAGCTCAAGCAGCAATTCCTGGAATATATCGAGATCGAAAAAGGCCGCTCCTTGCGCACGGTTAAGCTCTACGACATATATGTCAGCCGGTTTTTTGACCACTCCAAGGTGAAAACAGCCGAAGATATCACCCCGGAAGTCCTGCGCGAATTCCGTCTATGGCTAAATCGCCAGCCGACCGGCCGAGCCGCCACGCGCGAAGGCAGTACGCTCAAGAAGAAGACGCAGAATTATTACATGATCGCCTTGCGTTCCTTCCTGAAGTTCTTGTCAAAACGCGGCGTGAAGTCGCTTTCACCTGAACATATCGAGCTTGCCAAGGTCGGTGAGCGCCAGATCGACCTGATTTCCTCTGATGAGCTAAAACGCCTGCTCAAGGCTCCGAACGGTAGCGATCTGAAGGATTTGAGAGACCGTGCGATCCTCGAACTGCTATTTTCTACCGGTTTGCGTGTCTCCGAGCTCTGTTCCCTCACTCGCGACATCAATTTCAACGACGACAGCTTCTCCGTGCGCGGCAAGGGCGAGAAGATCCGTGTGGTTTTCATATCCGATGAAGCTAGGAAAGCCGTGAAACAATACCTGGACAAGCGCGAGGACGTCGACAATGCCCTATTCGTGCGCTTGAACCGCGAAGATGCCCGCGATGGCGACCTGGCGCTGGATAAGCGCTCTGTTGAGCGGATTGTGAAACAATGCGCTATCAAGGCCGGCATCCCCCAGAAAGTCACGCCGCACGTCATTAGGCACTCATTCGCGACCGATCTCCTGTCGAACGGCGCTGACTTGCGCGCGGTCCAGCTTCTTCTCGGCCACGCGAGTATCACCACTACCCAAATCTACACTCATGTCACCGACGCCGAGCTCAAACGCGTCCATAAGCAGTTCCACGACAAGAAGAGGTAAATTTTCCATTCTTGCTATAATCAAATCATGCGAATCATCTCTTGGAACGTGAACGGATTACGGGCAAACGTCAAAAAAGGCGGTTTTGATTGGTTTCTGAACGATTCACCGGACATTTTCTGCATTCAAGAGGTCAAGGCCGAGGCTGAACAGTTGGAAGAAGGCGTCCGCAACCCTCCCGGCTACTTTTCATACTTTGATCACTCAAAAGGTCGCAAAGGCTACAGCGGTGTAGCGGTTTATTCGAAAGTGAAGCCGGAAAAAGTCGAATACGGCCTAGGATTTCCGGAATTCGATCAGGAAGGACGTTTCCTCGCTGTGTTTTTCAAGGAATTCGTCCTTTTGAACATCTACTTTCCTAACGGTGGCGGCGGACCGGAGCGTTTGTCCTTTAAATTGAAGTATTACGATAAGTTTATGGAATACATCGACGGCTTGAAGAAGAAAGGACATGAAATCCTCTTCTGCGGCGATGTGAATACCGCTCATACCGAGATTGATCTGGCACGCCCTAAAGAGAATGAAGATAATACCGGTTTTCTACCGATAGAACGTGAGTGGCTAGATAAAGTCGTAGCTCACGGCTACACCGATGTTTTCCGACACTTTTACCCAGGTGTCAAGGAGAAGTATACCTACTGGGACATGAAGACCTATGCCCGGGAACGCAATGTCGGGTGGCGGATCGACTACTTTTTTGCAAGCTCGGGCCTGCTCAAGCGTATTGACAAAACAAGGATTCTTGACGAAATAATGGGCTCTGACCATTGCCCTATTGAGGTAGATATTGGTTAGTTTCTACGGCTCAACTGAAAGGTCTTAAATAAAAAAATTCACTATATTTTGTGGATTTTAGCCATAGTTTTGGACAGACAGGCCAAAATCCGGCAAAAGAAAACCGCACCTTTTTGATTGCGTTTTCCAAAGAGTTGGACACGCACAGGTGCGGTCGTGAAGCGAGCGAATAAAGAGCTCAAGCCTCTGTCCAATCTGTTCCAGTGATCAAAAGAATTGATCAATAGGTGCCGATGTGCACTGTCCAATTTAATGTCTGCTCCTCAAATGATGAGGGCAATTGATGATGAATTTGAGAACAAGTTCATCGACAGTCCTAGCAACAGAACGACGGGCATTCCACCGTAGTGGAAAAATTTCGCTTGCTTCGAGATTGAAGCCTACCCAGACTTCTTCAATTGTTGAAAGAGCAATTTGTGCGCTCTACTTTTCGTACCTCGGAAGCGAACGTCGGTCTGGCAACAGTGTATGTCTTATAAAAGACATTGTAAAGGACATGCTGGGGATAACCTGGGGAGATGGTTATACAGCGGGAATCTACTTAAAGGACATGATGCTTTTTCCTTATCTCGCCTATCTCTTTTTGCTCTTTTTCCTCTTTCTTCTTGCGACCTTCCATACCAAGACTAAGCAATTCCTTATCGGTAAGGACGGCCAACTCGACTGCCCTTTTCTCCAAATACTCGGGGGTATTTAGCGTAGGATCTTCCAGTACAGCATTAAAGAGTGCATGCAGTATGTTTCCGATCTTGGGTCCGGCAGGAAGTTTACAAACTTCCATAACCCTTTTGCCATCGATCTTAAGCATTCCCACCGAAGTTGGGGCACGCAAAGCCTCATCTATCATAGCCTTGTATTTGCGGAGCCTATAAGGGTTTTCCTTAGGCCTGCCGGTTCCTATACGGTCGCACACGCGCAAATCCATCAGATCCCAGATGTTTTCACGTCCCACATTTACAATCATGCGTCTGACAGCCTGGAGCGTAATGGTCTCTGTATCGGAGAAAAACATATGCCAGCGCACCAATTTGGTCACTTTTTCGATGGTTGCACGTGAAAACTTCATCCTTTCAAGGATTTTGTGTGTTTCACGTGAACCTTTTAGCTCATGTCCATAGAAAGTGGGCTGTTTTGTCTCACGTGAAACATCCTGTGTCTCCGGCTTGCCAATATCGTGGAATAGCGCCGCAAGCCTCAATTCAAGGCTAAAACCCTTGTCTGCAGAGTGTTGCAGAGTCCTCAAGAGGTGCTCCCAAACGTCATAAGCGTGTGCCTGTGGCTGTGAAACCCCGATTCCCTGCTCAAGTTCAGGAATAATGTGTTTCAGAATACCGACTTCTTTGAGCAATTCGATGCCTTTCATTGGACTTTCGGACATAAGGATCCTTGTGAATTCGTCCCTTACCCGCTCAATCGACACGCTCTTAATCAGCGAATTATGGCTCTGTATAGCCGCTAAAGTCTCTTTATCTATCGTGAAACCGAGCTCAACGGCCAAACGTATGGCTCTCATCATGCGCAAGGCATCCTCGTTGAACCGGTCGAGCGGGTTTCCAACTGTTCTTATGATCTTTTCTTTCAAATCAGCAAAGCCAGAGTAAAGATCGACGATGTCCTTTATAGCATTACCGGAAAGACTAGCCGCCAGAGCATTTATGGTGAAATCGCGCCTTTTTAGGTCGTCCTCTATCTTCGTGCTGAACTTGACCTCATCCGGGTGGCGTCGATCGGAATACTCGGATTCAAGTCGATAAGGAGTCACCTCAACGACCCGGAGCTTCTCATTCGGGGTGGTCTCGTTGATCACAGCGACCGTGCCATAGATATTTTCGTAAACGGTTTTTGGAAATAACGACTGGACTTTGTCCGGTGTGGCATTCGTGGTGACATCCCAATCTTTCGGTGTGCGGCCAAGCAAGATGTCCCGCACACATCCGCCGACAAGATATGCCTCAAAACCGCCCTTTTCTAGCGCTTGGGTCACGAAAATCACTTCCTCTGGAATAGGGCTATTTTGAGCCGTTTTCATGGGAATATCTTACTACAATTTTCGCTTTTCCGCTAATTGCGCTACTATGGGCGCACGCCCTCGTGGTGAAATGGATATCACAACTGTCTTCGGAACAGTCGTTGGGGGTTCGAATCCCTCCGGGGGCACTATAGATTCGAGAAAGCAAAAACTCTTTTGCAAAATCCGATTTTACGCTATACTGCTCTGACCGTTTTGTGACATACGACGGTTATGCGGGTATCGTTTAGTGGTAGGACGCGTCCTTGCCAAGGACGAGGTAGGAGTTCGATTCTCCTTACCCGCACAGATCGAAAAGGTCGAAAATCTATAAATTTAAATGATTTCGGACAGAAATCTGTGTCTTTTTAGCTCCAATTTCGGCTTTCCTTTAGAAACGGCTCAAATCCACAGGTCGATTATTCAAACAGGGGATATCCCTGTGGATTGCGGTGATAAGAGACAGAAAATATGGCTAATATCCGTCTTTAATAGACCTTTAACAAACCCAAAATGTTTTCACAAGAAATGATTTCACGTGTAAAAACAACGATAAAATCAGCTATTCCAGCAGAATTTCCCCACAAACGCGCAAAAGGTCGGACAGGGGAAGATGTCGCATGCATTTTCCTTGAGAAAAATGGATTTAAGATTCTGGTGAGGAATTATCAGAAGAAATGGGGCGAATTGGATATCATCGCCACAAAGGACGGTGTCCTAGACTTTTTTGAGGTAAAAAGCGTCACCGCAGTATACGCGGAAAGATTCTTTGACGCCCATCGTCCCGAAGAGAACGTCCATAGTTTGAAAGTCAGACATATTCGGCGGATGATCGAGACATATCTTGCGGAGCAAGGAAGCAGGGGCTTTGGGCGAGACCAGGAATTTCGATTTCATGTGCTTTGCGTGTACATGGACCTAGATACCCGTAAGGCGCGTGTAAAATGGATAAAAGACGTCATCTTGTGATAACATGGTCTGACCATACCGGAGCGTGGTGTAACGGTTAACATACCTCTTTTGGGAAGAGGTGACTCCGGGTTCGAATCCCGGCGCTCCGACAGTGAATCAAGAGCATAAAAGCATCATACGCAAGGTCATAGACTTCTTCGACAAGCTCGAGGATGTAATTCGCGGGCATTTGAGCCGATATCCGATAGCGTATACGCTGATCGGCGGCGTGGCCATCGTGCTTTTCTGGCGCGGCGTTTGGCATACGGCAGATATTCTGGAAGGACAGGGAGGCTGGATAGGCTGGCTCTTCTATGAGCCGATCAGTCTGGTCATTGTGACGATAGTGCTTCTGGCCACCGGTCTTTTTGTCTCCTATTTCATTGGAGACACTATCTTGATCAGCGGGCTGAAAGGGGACAAGAAGCTCGCGGAGAAGACTGAGAAGGACGTGAAGGAGGAAGAAGAGAAGATCGTCGGATTACGCACCACGATAAAAGATATGAAGAAGGAAGTTGACGAAATCAAGGATTTCGTGGAGCATATAGAAGCAGATCGCAAGAAGCGGGATTAGTTTAACGGTAAAATAACAGTTTTCCAAACTGTGGTCAGGAGTCCGACTCTCCTATCCCGCACCATATCGGATCAGATCTCATTAAGAGCGACGAGCCCGCTCTTGTCTATGGCTATGTAGGTCGAAGGGTAGTCGCAGAATGAGCCGGAGTTGACGAATAGCAGACCGTTGTTGCCGTGGCCGACGTAGGGCATATGGGTATGCGAGCAGATGACTACGTTCACATTCTCCTTGGCCCCTTCCTTCAGAGCCAGCCGCTTCTGCCTTCTGGCCACGCCCAGGATGATCTTGCTCAACCTCTTGATAACCACGGAAACGCGCTGTTTCTTGCCACCGAGTCTCTGAATCAGATAATAGATCCAAGTGAATAAGTCGCTGGTCATCGGCAAACGCTTGATGAACATGTCGAACTCGTCGCCGTGCAGGCAGAGGAACTTCCGTCCGCCAACGTTGAAGGCGTGGTTGTCTATGACTCTGACGCCGACCTTCTTGGCGAGCGTATCTAGCTCCCGGCCGTGATTTCCGCCGACCATGACTACGTAATGTTTCTTGGCGACGTCGGAGATCACCGAGATGACCTCCCAGTGCTTGTCGGTGAATTTGTAGGTGTTATCTGAGTCGAAAAGGTCACCATTAATGATCAAGTCCTTGAATTTGACGCTCCGCAGGACCTCGAGGACTTTATCTGCTTGGCAGACTCGAGACCCGAGGTGGATGTCGGAGATGATGAGGGTATGGCATTCAGGCATGGGGGAAGATTATCACACGATGGCTCGGTATACAAAAAACCGCCTTACGGCGGCCTTTTGCTTGAAAATAAGAAAAGCTTATTTCACAGCGTCCTTCAAAGCCTTCGCGGCGCGGAACTTCGGAACCTTCATAGCCGGGACCTTGATGGCCTCGCCAGTGCGAGGATTGCGGGCCTCACGAGCGGCGCGCTGCTTGACCGAGAAGATGCCGAGGCCTGCGATCGAAACCTCGTCGCCCTTCTTCAAAGAGTCGATAACTGTGTTGATAACTGTCTCGACTGCTTGCTCGGCCTGGACCTTGGTGCCACCGAGAACTCCGTGAACTGCATCTACGATGCTTGCTTTGTTCATTTATGTGTTCTTAATGCTTATAAATGGTCTCGGCGCCGACGCAACCGAGCTATGAACCTGTTGGAGTATTATACTTTAAGCCATATTTTGCGCAATGCCCTGTCAATATGGCTGTGGATTGCCTTTTGTATGCTTTTAGTGTCGCAATTACGAGAGGTGTTTCGAGACAAGCTTGGTCATTTCGAACATATTTACCACTGTCTTGCCGCCAAATACCTTGGTTAGGGCGGCATCGGCGTTGATATTGCGCTTATTCTTGGGATCCTGAAGGTTGTTCTTCTTGATATAGACCCACAGACCCTTTACTACCTCCGAACGAGGCATGGGGCCATTTCCTACGACGACGGCTAATTCAGCGCTCACTGTCATCGGCTTCATAAATGCGGAAATCTTCTTTTCCATGTTTTGTTGGTTATTAGTTGGTTATTAATAAAGTTAAACCGTGGCT
>Ga0182027_10015899_pt1 | contig 10309 bp, 8 predicted proteins | sample 712E1DmetaG_FD_121300 | JGI IMG/M metagenome (GOLD analysis project Ga0182027, IMG submission 121300) | Permafrost microbial communities from Stordalen Mire, Sweden - 712E1D metaG (Illumina Assembly) | ecosystem: Environmental > Terrestrial > Soil > Wetlands > Permafrost | place: Sweden... | reverse complement strand
TTCCGCCCATACTTCTCAAAGCCAACCTGGGACGCAAACGTCTGCTGAAGCATCGCATTCCACCCCCATCCATAAGATTAATCAATCAGGCTGTGGATGCAGAACTTGTGCAGAGATTTCCTAACAATGAAACTGGTACAAAAGATCGGGCAGACCAGAGTTGGCTTATGTCGATCAGGGTTACACCGGAGAGGCCTCCGAAGAGGCTGCCGCCGAGCACGGCATTCGCTTGGAAGTGGTCAAGCACACCGAAGCCAAGCGCGGCTTTGTTCTGCTGCCACGCAGATGGGTCGTGGAAAGAAGCTTTGCCTGGGCCGCCCGCTTCCGCCGGCTGGCACGAGACTACGAGCGGTTGGCAGCTACGCTCGGCGCATTCCATTTCCTGGCCTGCGCTTGCCTCGTGCTCGCCAACCTCTTCAAGATGCTCGCTGGAAGTTAATAACAGGCTCTAGATGCGCAAGATTCTCTAGGAGACCCCATTTTTCGCCACTTATGTCGGAGATCGTAATGAAATCGGACGTGCAAGCCTCCAAACGGAGGCAAGGCCTATTTGTTGTATTCCATGACATCGTGCCGACAACCTTCGAGTCACAGGTATTAGTTCACGTTCAGGCAATGCGTAACCTTGGGGTTGACATAGAGCTGTGGGTGTTCCCCCTTAACAGGTCGACGTTCGTTGCCTCCGTTCTGCAAAGAACAAAGCTTGAACAAAAATATGGAGTCTCAATTCAACTTTTTCGTGCAATTCAGCCAAGGGTACCGTTTGGCGAGATAGTGAATGCGCTTCGCCTTGCCAAAGCCATGCGCCAGCTTGGGAAGTGGCCGGATTTCATCCATGCTCGAACAGATTATTCCACTCTGGTTTGTGGCTTGGTGCGATTGTTTTACCGATTTGAATTGATTTGGGACTGTCGTGGAGATTCTGTGGCCGAATTTGGCATGGCTACACAGACTACTGGAATGTTCGCCAGTGCGATTCGGTTCTGTAAATTGCGAGTTATCTCCGGCCAGCGTGCAGTTGCGCGGCGATTGAGTAGCAGCGCTATATTCGTGAGCGAATTGCTCAAAGTTCGGTGCCTTCCGAGCTCCGATCGCCGACCGGTAGAGATCATCCCCTCCGGAGCCTCGGAGCAACGGTTCTTTTTTTCTTCGTCGCTGCGCAGGCAAGCCCGGGATCGCTTCAGTATTGATTCCGACCAGTTGGTACTGGTATATGCAGGTTCAATTTCATTTTACCAATGTTTCAATGAAACTGTAGACCTATTCCGTCATGAGCTAGAGCGCAATCCTCGTAGCGTATTCCTTATGATAACGCCGAACGAGGAAGAGGCACAAGATGCTCTGAGACCATTGCCTAAAGAAAGCTATCGGATCTATTCGGCCGAGATCGACCAAGTCAACGAGTATCTGAATGCGGGCGACTTTGGTGTGTTTCTGCGCAGGCGCAACGCCGTTAATGATGTCGCCTCCCCAATCAAATTTGCGGAATACTGTCTGGCAGGTCTGCCAGTGATCATGACTGATGCAGTCGAACAGACCGCCGCGCACGGACGCGTACTAGGGAACGCGGTTCAAGTCGAGCTCGATTCCACTCCTCCAAGACTGGAGCGCCGGCCTGACGATTGGCGGGTGGCACTGGCCAAACGAGCGGTTCCTATCCTCGGACGTTCGGCCTCTAAGTCCAAGTACTTTCGGCTATATGGGGTCGGGCCACATTCTGGAGATGAATACCAATCATAATCTCATTACAGAAGCGCGATCGAATTTCATGAAGATGACGGCAATATTTGCAATCGCCCAGCAGGGAGGTCGCGGATGCACGTTTTGGGGAGGGCGGCAGGAAAAGGGAATTGGGATGATTGCTCCCAACTGCCAGAAGGGGAGCCAGACCCAAGACGGCAGAGTATTGCGCTGTTATCTGCGCCGCTGGGTCGTGGAGCGGCTGTTTGCTTGGCTGCACTGGTTCCGCCGGCTGGTTGTCCGCTGGGAATCTCATGCTGAAACTTCCTTGGTACGGTCCGGCTCGGCCGCATGAGGATCATCCTCAGATATTTATGAGGTCAGTTCTAGTGCTCGTTGGCGGAGTAGAACGCATCTGCCCGAATGGCGGCAACGGTCGGTTCCCATTGGGTTGCTCTGTCATTGTGGCACATTTGGAGGCGATTCATGGGCCCGATTCTCCAAGCAGAAGACTGTTCGATTAAAGAGAGTTTGGCACCAAATTCTCTCTTCGGGGGCTTTGCCAGCTAAATGACTCCAGATGAGGAATTCCCCGGAAATACGGGGTCAAGTGTCCGCGTGAGTGTTTGTATGGCTACCTACAATGGCTCGCGCTATCTTCGAGAGCAGTTGAACTCGATTCTGTGCCAGTTGCTCCCCAACGATGAGTTGATTGTCAGCGACGACAACTCAACGGACGATACGCGATCCATTGTAGAGAGCTATAAAGATAGGCGGATCCTGCTCATTTGCAATCCCTCCACGCGTGGGCACATTCGGAATTTTGCAAACGCGATGGCGAAGGCGAGAGGTGAGTTTATAGTTTTGAGCGATCAGGACGATATCTGGGTTGAGCACCGCTTGGAACGAATGCTTCGTTTGTTGCAGCGATCTCCGCAAAGTTCTCTCGCCGTGGGTGACCTTGTCGAGTTGGATCAAAGAGGGCTTCGCAGAGTTGAGCGGAGACTAGGTCCTTCCCCGTCGAGCAATCAGTATCAGCTTATTCGCGTCTTTCTGGGCAAGGCGAAATACTTCGGATCCGCGTTTGTCTTCCATCGGAGCCTGATGCGTTATGTTCTGCCGATTCCTGCGAGCGTTGAGGCGCATGATATATGGATTGCCATGAATGCCTGTATACACGGTGGAGTGGTGCATCTAGAGGAGACGACCCTCTTGCGGCGACTTCACGGGGGTAATCTGACTCCGGAAAGACGCCGTGCCCTGCCGGCGATTCTCAGGTCACGTCTCCGTTATTGTTGGGCTCTCCTGCAGACCTGCTTGAGGTGATTCTCGTGCCGGCTTAGAATCGACCTCAAAAGTACATCAGCATGATTTCAAGGGGGTATCTCGTATGCTCGTTGCTTCCATTCTCCGCCGAACAACATATGGGTTGCGTGTATTGGTCGAGGGTAGGGCATCTTGTTATCCGGCAGCCCGCTCGCTCGTGATTGGAAAGAGAGGACTTGAGATAGGTGGTCCCAGTCGGGTCTTTCGTGAATGGTACAGGCCGCTGCCGATCTATAACGCGGTCGGGTCACTTGATAATTGCGATTTCTCACGCTCGACCACATGGTCATCCCATTCCGATTCCTACATTTTTAACTCGAAGAAGACACCTGGAAGATCGATTTTCTGCGATGGTTCACTCTTGGAAGTTGTAGCCGACCATTCTTATGACTTTGTTTTGTCTTCGCATAATCTTGAGCACTTCGCCAATCCTGTCAAGGCATTAAAGGAGTGGCAGCGAGTCATTCGACCAGGTGGCGGTTTGATTCTGGTGCTTCCTAATGGGAAAAGGACCTTTGACCATCGGCGAGAACCGACTGAAGTCGCCCATTTGCTCGAAGATTATGAACGAAATACGCTGGAGGACGACCTCACCCACCTTCCGGAAATCTTGCAGAAACACGACCTTAGCATGGATTCAGGGGTAGGCACGACCGAAGAGTTTCATCTACGTTCGCTAAATAACTTCGAGAATCGTTGTCTACATCATCATGTTTTTGATGAAAACAACAGCCGGGACCTTCTCATACAGTTGGGAATCGAGGTTCTTGCGGTAGAATTGGTATGGCCATGCCATATCGTGGTCTTAGCAAGGGTTTGAAGCTCTTGAACGAAGGCGACCGATGTTCATAGTTTTCTCCAAAAGGCCGAGAACCTACCAGCCGCCTTGGGCGTCGGTATTCGGGGCTACGATTTCATAATCCATTGCGGAATCCTCGATTATGTCCCAGGCAAAGGAGTACGGACCGAGAAGTTTGGGGTGGTCCGAATCGATGGCGGACGGGAGCTGAATTGATAGCGATAGAGGTTTTTGCGACATGGGAGTTCCCGTTTTGCGTGGCGATGTGTAACGGCGCAATGTACATTTGGAAACATATTCTGCTCGACCCTGCCGCAGTTGGGCGAAGTCGATGAAATGCTGGTGATCGATGATGCGCCAGTGAATGACTCAGTGACCATAGCAGACAAATATGTTGATCGGCGTATGCGCATTATTTGCCCGAAACGGCCACAACGGTGGTGTGATTTCGAGCTTTCGAGCGGGCGCTGAAAGAAGCGAAGGCGATTTCATCTTCCTGTGCGTTTTATGCTGCCGGAGCCGACCTTTTCCCTGGAAGTTTTGGATGTGCTATATCGGGAGCGATTCGCTCGATATCATATTGACGCTACAATCGCTCGTCGAGTTGGTTCGGGGCATAGGCCCTGTTGCCAATCAGTCGCGGTGGGAGTTCGTCAAGCCAGCATCCGGCCGACGTTTCGGTAACTAATTTTGAACATAAAAGCAAAGAGTGCATCCTTGTGCAAGTCTGCCTGCGACTGTGCTTCGGGAGAGATTTATTTATGAAAGTGCTCGTCCTAGGAGCAAGCGGTCTGCTTGGCAACACCGTTTACCGCATACTTAGCGACTGTCACGAACTGCAGGTTGCGGGGACGATACGGTCATCCGAAATTGTTCATCTCTTCGGCTCGAAATACGCTACCGGGCTGATGGAGACACCGAATCTCGCCAGAGAGAGATCTCTTGAAGAAGTACTTGAGCGGGCGCAGCCGGATCTTGTAGTCAATTGCGTTTCAGTCAGCCGGCCGCCTAATGGATCGGTAGACGAGGAGCAGATGAAGGATATCTATGATCGATTTCCCCATCGCTTGGCTCGAATTTGTGGGCGGACGGGATCCAGGCTACTGCAGATCAGCTCAGATGGCGTCTTCTCAGGCGAGAGAGGTTTCTATACCGAAGATGATCCGCCGGACGCCAGGGATGCATACGGCATTTCAAAGCTCCGGGGTGAAATTGGCCATCCACACCTCACGATCAGAACTTCAATGATTGGGCACGAGATTTTACACCCACATGGCCTTTTGGAGTGGTTTCTCAGACAAAGCGAGAGTTGTCGGTGCTACACCAAGGCATTTTTCTCGGGCCTTCCAACGGTAGAACTTGCTCGACTAATTCGCGACTTCATTATCCCGAGGTCCGAGTTGTCCGGTGTCTATCATGTGGCAGCCAGCCCTGTATCGAAGTTCAATCTATTAAGCCTGGTGGCGGATGTGTATGGTAAAAAGATTGCCATCGTCCCGGATGCCCGAATCTCTATCAATCGCTCGCTCGTGGCGGCGAAATTCAACACTATAACCGGTTATGTCCCGCCGGAGTGGCGGCAACTCATCAAGAATATGTACTTGGATCATCAGGAATGGGAGAACAGCATTGTTCGAGGATAAGGTTCTTTTAATTACCGGCGGCACCGGCTCTTTCGGTCAACAGGTGCTAAAGCGCTTTCTGGCGACTGATGTGAGGGAGATCCGTATCTTTAGCCGCGACGAGGAAAAACAGGACAAGCTGCGCCGCAGACTCGACAACGACAAGGTGAAGTTCTATATCGGCGATGTGCGCGATTACGACAGCACATTCGATGCAATGCGAGGTGTGGATTATGTCTTTCACGCGGCAGCACTAAAGCAAGTGCCGTCCTGCGAGTTCTATCCCCTTGAAGCCGTTCGCACAAATATCCACGGGGCCGAGAATGTGATGTCCGCCGCAATTGCCAGCAATGTTCGCACAGTCATCGTACTGAGCACGGACAAGGCGGTCTATCCGATTAACGCAATGGGCCTGACCAAAGCGTTGATGGAGAAAATCATGGTTGCAAAGGCGCGGATGAAGGACATCGAGACGGTACTCTGCGGAACCCGTTACGGAAATGTCATGGCTTCACGCGGGTCCGTGATTCCGCTCTTTGTTTCCCAATTGAAAGAAGGAAAGCCCCTCACCATCACCGATCCGAAAATGACTCGCTTTTTGCTATCGCTAGATGACACTGTCGACCTAGTACTGTATGCCTATGAGCACGCGAACAAGGGCGATATTTTCGTTCAGAAAGCTCCTGCGGCTACTCTAGCAGATCTGGCAGAGGCATTGCGGCAGCTTTTCGACTGCCTGGACCACCCGATCCAGATCATCGGCACCCGACATGGCGAGAAACTGTATGAGTCCCTCGTTTCCAGGGAGGAAATGGCGAGGGCCGAGTCCACAGCCAATCACTACCGGATACCGGCTGACAATCGCGACTTAAACTACAACAATTACTTCAACTTCGGGGAACAAAGAATTTCAAACCTCGACGACTATACTTCCCACAACACGACACGCCTGCAGGTCCCGGAGATTAAAGGACTTTTGCTCCAACTGGACTACATCCAGAATGAGCTTGAGCGCTGGTCGAAGCGCCGGTCGCAGAATGCGATGACCCACATGGTAACCTCTCGATGAATATGTCCCTCAATCAGAAAGTTCTCTCGCCTGTTTGTTCATTTTGCAACCGCCGACGGTTGACGGAGATCATGGACTTCGGTGAGGTAGCGCTGGCAGGCGCGTTTCTAAAACCAGCACAATTCGAGCAGGAAGCTTTTTACCCGCTCGATCTGTATTTCTGTTGTGACTGCTATGCGGTGCAGATCATCGAAAAGATAAATGCCAACATCTTGTTTTCGGATTATTTCTATTTCTCATCTTCGATTGGCACTCTGCGCGACCATTTCAGGGAGTATGCCGCGGAAGTGACAACCCGCTTCCTCGCGCCGGAGTCGTCGACAGCTATCGAAATCGGATGCAACGATGGAGTACTCCTGCGGCCATTGGCCGATCAAGGAATCCGCACTGTGATCGGTGTGGATCCGGCAACCAACGTGATAAGCACAATTCACGACCCGCGGGTACAAATCGTAAACGACTTTTTCTCGGAACGGGTTGCGCATCAAATTGTCGACCGTTTCGGGAAGGCCGACATGGTTGTCGCCAACAACGTATATGCACATATACCGGACATTCAAGGCATTACCCGAGCGGTCTCGGATGTGTTAACTGAGCACGGAGTCTTCGTTTTCGAAGTGCATTACCTGGGCAAGGTCATCAACGAGATGCAGTATGACATGGTCTATCATGAGCACCTGTATTACTACTCTCTCTTATCTGCCATGAAGCACTTCGAGCGATACAACATGACCGTTTTTGATGTCAAACCTATCCCGATTCACGCGGGTTCCATGCGATTTTATGTGTGCCGAGAAGGCAGCCGTCATGCGCAAGCGACCGAGCGGGTATTAGCCCTGCGCGAACAGGAGATTGCACAGGGGTTCGACAGGCCGGAGACCTACGTGTGCTTCGCTTTCGAAGTGGCGGCCAAGAAGAAGGAGTTGATGCTGCTCCTTAACCGGCTGCGGAGACAAGGTAAGCGAGTCGCCGGTTACGGAGCTTCGGGCCGCGCCAATACTATAATCCAATACTGCGAGATCGATCACAGTTACCTGGAGTATATGATCGATGACGCCCCCGCGAAGGAAGGATATTACACGCCGGGCTCGCACATCCTCATTCGCAGCAGCGGGGTCCTGGATGAGCCGAATCCTCCGGATTATCTGCTGATCTTTGCATGGAGCTTTTTTGATGAAATAGCCGAGCGATGCGCGCGGTATGTGAAAGCCGGCGGGCGATTGATCGTACCGCTGCCCGAAGTCAGAATTTGGCCACCCGAATCCTCGCTGCTCAGAAATGATAAACTTCATTCAAGGTACAACGATCAATGAAAGTAATGTCTATTTTCGGAACGCGCCCCGAGATGATCAAGATGTGGGGCACTCTCAAGAAGCTCGACGAGCTCAACTTTGAACACATCATGATTCACACGGGCCAGAACTTCACACCGGAACTGAAGGACTTCTTCTTCAATGACCTGCGCCTGAGAGCACCTGATTATGATCTTCAGATTGACACATCGAGTTATAGAAAAGAAGTTACGGATGTAATCACTAAATCCGATCGATTGATGGAGAAGATCAAGCCGGATGCGCTCTTGATCCTCGGCGACACCTTCAGCGGACTATCGGTGATGCCCGCCGCCCACCGGGGCATCAGGGTGTTTCACATGGAAGCGGGGTTACGCGCCTATGACCGAAGAATGCCTGAGCAGAGGAACCGCGTTCTGATTGACCACATGAGCAGCATTCTTCTTCCGTACAACCACTATCACCGCGAGAACCTGATTAGGGAGAATATTCATCCATCGAAGATTTTTGTTACTGGCAACACCACCTTTGAGGCGATGAGAGCCTTTGCTCCACAGATTAGCGAAAGCCAAATATTGCGGCGACTCGGAATCGAGCCGAAGAGCTACATCCTGGTTACCGCGCACCGTAGTGAGAATGTTGATAATCCTATCTATCTGGCAAGCATTTTCGATGCAATAGGTCGGTTAGCTTCGCGTTTTGGGCGGGAAGTGATCTACCCAATGCACCCGAGGACCAGAAGCAAGCTGGGTCCGATCGAGGTGCCGAGTTCGGTGATGATAATGGATCCGCTGGGATTCTACGATTTTAACCGACTATTGAAAGACGCCTTTTGCGTCCTTTCCGATTCGGGCACCGCGGCAGAGGAAGGTTTGTTCTACAAGGTGCCAAACGTGAGCCTGCGGATGGCCACCGAGCGGCCCGAAACCATAGAAAGCGGCGGAACTATCGTTTCCGGAATGGATGTCGAGAATGTCGTCGAGTCCGTCGCCACGGCGGTCAGCCAGCCTTGGGCTGCCCGTTATGAGTTAGAGGAAAACCACTCGCCGTCGTCGGTCGTCATCAATGCCATTCGCACTCAGATTACAAATTTCTTCTAATTTCGCTGACGCTGCAATGGAGCTGAGAAAGATGAGCAGGATGGACTCGTGAAGATCGCTCTGATTACAACTGACTATCCGCCACTAAGATCTTCCGCGGCCGTGCAGTTGCGCGATCTCGCGCAAGAGCTGATAGGCGTTGGGCATGAACCCGTGGTTCTTGTTCCCGCCGAATCTTTCAAGCAAACATGGCAGGAAGAAACAGTCGAGGGGGTGCGAATCCTCCGCTTGGCCACTCTCCGGATGAAAGGTACGCGCCATCTTCATCGTGGCATCGCCGAGGTATGCATGCCTCTTTCGATGCTGTACGGAATTTGGAGGAGCCCCTACTCGTTCACATCCTGGGATGCGGTGATCTGGTATTCCCCCTCGATCTTTTTCGGCCCTCTAGTGGCCGTGTTTAAATTGCGATCGAAGTGCCCAACCTACCTGATCCTGCGCGATATTTTTCCGCAATGGTTATTGGATGTGGGTTTGTTACGGAAGGGACTGGTCTTCCGCTGCTTTCAGGTGGTGGCTTGGTGTCAATATCAATTCGCCGATTCGATCGGCGTCCAATCCGAATCGAATTTGATGTTTCTGCGGAAGTGGGCCAGTAAGACTGGACGCCGGCTTGAGGTTTTACCCAATTGGCTGGCTTCTGCTCCCGATGTCGGCTGCAGTATCCAGATCTCGAAAACCGAGCTGGCGGGGCGCACTATCCTGGTCTTCATCGGCAACATGGGCCCCGCGCAAGGAATGGATGTTCTGCTCGGCCTTGCGGAAAGCTTGCGGCACCGCGGCGACATCGGGTTCCTGTTCGTCGGGCGGGGAAGCGAGGTGCCCCGCTTGCGGGCCATCGCGGCCCAATGCGAGCTTTCCAACGTGGTCTTCCATGACGAAATAGAGCCGCGTGAAATACCTGGACTTCTCGCCCAATGCCACATCGGCTTGGTCGCCCTCGATCCGAGGAACAAGTCGCATAATATACCGGGCAAATTCCTTACCTACCTGCAGGCTGGGTTACCGGTCCTTGCCCGAGATAAAGCCAGGAGCGACCTCGCGGTAATTATTGAGAACGAGGGAATAGGACGGGTCTTTTCCGGAGAATCGTTGGCGGAGTTTGAGCGTATAGCTGGTCAGTTGATTGATGAACTCGAAACACGGAAATCGATGTCGTCTTGCGCGCGCTCGCTCAGCGCGCGCATGTTCGCTCCAGCATCGACCGTAAGGCAAATCATCGCCGCACTTTCGTCCGCAAAGCAGTCAATGCAATCCGAACTGGACGCGACCATCTAAGTTTGAACAGGAAACATGCTGGTATTTGTTTAGCGGGGAGTGGTCGGGATCAACTCCAGAGCTTTGGGCGTGGTAAGAAGGAGCAGTTGCTGGAGGAACGCGGTTGCGGGCCGGAGTTGCTGGCGGCAAGTCTGTAGGATGCT
>Ga0182027_10015898_pt1 | contig 10309 bp, 10 predicted proteins | sample 712E1DmetaG_FD_121300 | JGI IMG/M metagenome (GOLD analysis project Ga0182027, IMG submission 121300) | Permafrost microbial communities from Stordalen Mire, Sweden - 712E1D metaG (Illumina Assembly) | ecosystem: Environmental > Terrestrial > Soil > Wetlands > Permafrost | place: Sweden... | reverse complement strand
GGAGCACCAGAGTGCAACAGGGGGTAGGCCGAGCGCCGGTTGTGGTGCCATCAGAGTTTCGATTGAGGTCTGCGTCAGCCTGTCTCACAAGCCGCACGAGGCAGGCTGGCACGGCGTCGAAGCCGCTGACACGGATGGAAGCGGTGGCTTCTCCAGTTCCTGATCGCCCGTCGGAGTGATCTCGACTGCTCCGCCATATCGTTGCCCGCCTCCCATCTGGGCCTATTGCTCCACGCCGGTCGCGATCGCCTTGGCGATGGATTCTCCCGCGGCGGAGGCCGAGTTCAGGTAGCTCCCGCCCCAGGCACCGCCGTCTACGTAACCCCGGACGACGCCGTAATAGCCGGGCCTCCCGTCTGCCGAGGTCACCCTGACGGTGACCACGATGTGTCCCTGACCTTCTTTCAGCATCCAATACCTTTCCCAGCGATCCCCCATATCCCACTGGATAACACGCAGCTCAGCCGAAGGTCGGGCAGGTTCGCGGTTGACGAACGTAGCGACGATGCCAAAGGATCTCAGCTCGCCGGCGAGCGATTCGCGCAGCTCTTGTACAGCTTCGCTAATGCCTTCACCTCCAGCCGCAACGAAGATCGCCACCGTAATTTGCTTGGGGGGCTGGTAGTCGGGGGCGGTCCGCGCATGTGTCCAGGTCGTTCCCGAGCAACCGATTAGGAGGGCTGCCGAGGCGCAGAGCAATGCCATACATGCGCGGCGGTGGCCGTTCGATTGAAATGACGGAAGCGTAGGGCTAGGCGGCGGGGTCTTGTGTGCGAAGTGCGGATTCATGCGTTCATCCTCGAATGATGCTGCCAAACAGTCTCAACATCGTAGAGCGCGGGCCAGGTCAGCATCAAGCATGACCTTGTGCCCGCGCATGAGGAGGACCGCACGGCTTCCCTCAAAGTCCCACCGAGGATATTTTTAAGGCAACTTTTCCCGTTAAGACCGAAGAACAGGGTCGAAGCTACTATCGCGCTCAAACCCGACTGCTAGTATGTTGAGATACGGCAAGATCACGATGGTCAGAGGATGACGCTTCTATCCAAAGGGAGACTATCGAATGCAGTCACAAGCTCGATTCTGGCGACCCGCAGCATTGACCGTTCTGGCCATCGGTTCGGCCTGCGGTGGGCCTTCCATTGCCACGTCTCGCGACGGCGGGCTGGGCGGAAACGCGGCCACGGGCGGCGCTGGTGACGTTACCTCGACAGGCGGAAAAACGGTCGCCACCTCGACTGGAGGCAATGCTGGTTCCGGCGGCGTTGGCAGCGGCCCTCTCTCCACCGGAGGAGTCCCCGCGACAGGCGGAGTTTCTGCAGCGGGTGGCACCCAAGGCGGTGGCGGCCGGATCGCAACCGGCGGAACCGTTGGTTCAGGCGGGGGCGCCAGCGGCTCGGGCGGCTCCACAAGTTCCGGCGGATCCAGTAGCCTTGGCGGCGCTGGGGGGCAAGGCGGCGTCAGCCAGCCAGGCGGGGGCGCCAGCGGCTCGGGCGGCACCACAAGTTCCGGGGGATCCAGTAGCCTCGGCGGCACCGGGGGGCAAGGCGGCGTCGGCCAGCCAAGCGGGAGCGATACTACGTTTACCCGCGGGCAGGCGGTAGGGCAGTTGAGCGGCTCCGGCTGGGTGGCATTGGGCCCACTCGATAGCCTCAGCAGTCCAACCTGTTCGGGCTCCGCCATTACCAACGGGGCTGCGTGTGCAAACACGCCCACATGGAACTCGACGAACGCCCTTTGCATGTCGGGCAGCATTCCGGCAATGCCCTTGGTACCGACTCAAACCGACTACGACAACAACTGGGGGCTCGAAATCGGGGTGAACGCCACGAACACCGTACCGCCGGGTACGCTAGGCAAGACCTACGCCACTGTTACGTTCAACGTGACGGGCTCCCCCTTGACTGGTTTGGTCGCGGAGCTGCATCGGTCAGGTGACTCGCAAACCAGCACCTACTGCTCGATTTTCACTCCGGGAGTGCCCGTCATGCTCGGCGCGTTCAATACGAGTTGCTATGATGGCTCTGGGACTCGTCTGAAAGCAGCCGATGTTCCCAACATCGATATGGTGGGTGTGCGCGTGCTGTCGGGCAGATCCCCAATCGTGGTGTCAAATCTTTGCCTGACTGGCATAAGCTTTGAATATATCGGGGGTGGAACCGGCACTGGGGGGGCGATTGGTGCCGGTGGCGCAACTGCAGTCGGCGGCACAACGGGAACAGGCGGCGCCGCTGGCTCCGTCGGCTTCACGCTTGACAGGACGGCCATCGACCTCGGCGACGTTGGGCTTGACTATGTGATCTGGGAAACGGTGACGGTGACTGCCAGCCGGGATCTAACTGGTCTGGTGACCGGCAAACAAGGTCCAGATCTCACACGCGACCCATCCTCCACTTGCAGCGGAACGCTCGCGGCTGGAGCGAGTTGCACCGTGGTGGTCGAGTTCGCCCCCCTAGCGGTCGGCCCCGCCAGTGGCGATGCCGTCGTGGTTTCCCAAGGCGGCGTTACCGAGACCGTCCCTGTCACGGCCAACATTCTCATTCCCGCCACGCTCGTGGCAACTCCGACGTCTGTTGCCTTTGCCGCGGCTCCTGGCACGAGCAGTGCTGGGGTCACCATCAACATAGGCAATACTGGGGGCATGGCATCCGGAAGGATCGAAGTCGCCATCGCTGATACTCCTGGCGAGTTCAAGGTCCAGTCGAACACTTGTGTCGTCAAGCCCCTTGCAGCCGGCGCCACTTGTACGGTGACGGTGGTCTACACTCCCGGAGCTACTGCCCCCGCTGCTGAGAAGGGCTACCTGACAATCTGGGACGATGGTGCCGGCGCCTCGGTTGCTAGCGTCATTCTCGACGGAACGCTCGGCCTGCCCTAATCAGGAAAGCGCCGCCCCCGGGGGGACGGTGCCAGCGTTTTCGAGGATGGCGGGACCACGTTGCCAGCGATCCGCTGGAATCGACCGGACGCGAACGGTGGTCGCAGGGCTCCAGCGCGGAAGGCGTCGACTAAAGGGCGGTAGCGGACGCGGGACTCCATCTCGGTCGAATCGTCGGTTGCGTGGACGAACGGTGCGGGGCGCGGTCCGTGCTGGCCGGCTTGCTGTGCGGGTCCTGGGCGAGGATCTTGTCGACGTCCGAGGGCGTGCGCCGCCGGCAATCGTCGGCCCGCTCCGCTCCAAGAGCTGCGAGGCGACATGGCTACCCCCACTGGCATTGCGGGCTCCGGCAGCCTAACATTTAGGCATGAAGCTCCCTGTGGTGCTGACTCCTGGCGAAGACGGCTGGCTCGTGGCCGAATGCCCGCTGATTCCGGGATGCATCAGTCAAGGAAGTCAAGGCGAGAACCACGAAGAGGCCCTCGCCAACATCCGTCAGGCCATCGAGCTCTGCCTTGAAACCAAGGACCAGGAAGGCTGGGCTCTGCCTCAAGAGTACGAGGTCGTGGAAATCGACGTCATCGCGGCCTGAGTGTGCCACCTGCTGCAGACCAAGGAGATCCTGGACGCTGCGTTGCAACTTCCAGAGAAGGACCGTGAACTGCTCGTCGACGAGGTGGCCGCCAGCTTGCACAGTGGCTTCGCCGCGACGGAAATCGAGCAGGCATGGGCTTCTGAGATAGAGCGACGCTCTGCCGAGATCGACACCGGCAAAGCTGTGCTTCGTGATTGGGACGAGGTCCGAGATGAGATCCTTGCCGACCTCCGTGACCGATCTGGAGAAGGATCCATGGGCGAGCCGAGGTTGGCTTTCGGGTTACCGCTGCCCTTCAAAAGCTGCGGACTTGTGCAGAATGACACCCCATCGCACGCCGGGCGCGCTACACTTAGGAATATGCTGCAGTCGCAGGAAATTCTGGAAGCCGCACTTCAGCTGCCACAAGAGCAGCGTGAGGTCCTGGTCGACAAGCTCGCTGCAAGTCTGGAGCTTGGAGATCTCGGGGAGTACTGGGAAGCCGAAATCCAGCGCCGCATCGAAGACGTCGATGCCGGCAGGGTCGCGACCATCCCGGCCGACGAGGTCTTCGCTCGTCTCGAGCAACGCTTCCGTGGCAAGTAGACGCCTTCGCTTCAATCCCCTCGCCGAGGCGGAGCTGCAGGATGCTGCCTCTTGGTACGAGGAGCGTATGGCTGGCTTGGGTGCTCGCTTCATTGCTGCCATTCGCCATCGTGCCGGCGAAATCGTCGAGTCACCACGCCGATGGCCCTTGATCGGCGGCGTCCGTCGTGTCCTCGTTGGACCTTATCCCTACGCCATCATCTATCGCGAGATCTCCGACGACGAGATTGAGATCGTGGCTGTCGCTCACCTCAAACGTCGGCAGGGCTACTGGGCGCAGCGCTGATCTGCCGAACCCGTGTTACGGCCCGTGCAGGTAGCCGGCCGTGCCGCTTACCCACTCACTCCTAGCCACCGCGCGCGCAACCTCCGCGTTCTTGGCGAAGCCTCGGTATCAACGGCAAAAGCCCACTTGCGCTCCGGATTGCGCACCAGCCGCAGCTTGGTCGTGCGCAGCCGATCCTTGCGGAAGAAGCTAACCGCGATGTCTTGTCCGGGTTTGCCGTCGGCTAGGCGTTTGCCAACGGTCGCGCCGGTGGTGCGGGCGCCGTCGACGGCGATGATCTCGTCGCCGAAAGTGATGCCGACGCGCCAGGCGGGTGAGTCGGGCACGACGTTCTTGACCACGGCGCTCTCGCGTTCGCCATTGCTTGCGAAGACGAGGCCACTCCAGCCGAGCAGGCGGCGGGCTTTCACCTTGTCGTTGCGTTCGTGTTCGGATGGCGTGGCGGCTTGGACTTTCACACCCGCACCGCGCAGAAGCGCGGGCACGGGCAATTCCGCTTTGCCATCGATGAAGCGATTGAAGTAGCTGGCCAGGGAACGGCCGGCAATGGCCTCGGCCTCGCTGCGGATGATTGCGGCGTCGATGGAACGATCGCGTGCGGCGTGGCGCAACCACAGACGCCGGAACAGATCGGGAAGGCCGCAGCGTCCTGCCGTGGCCGAGCGCAAAATGAGGTCGAGCGTCAGGCCGGCCCAGCGGCCCTTGTCGTAATAGCTCACCATGCGGTTGGTGTGGTTGTCGGCGGGCTTGTATTGCTTGATCCACGCCTCGTAAGAAAGCTCGGACAGGGGCGTGACGTTGCGGCCGGGGCGGGCGGCGTACTTGGTCCAGTCCTCGGCCAAGTCCTTGAGGTAGCGCTCGACGGAGATCAGGCCCGCGCGCAGAAGAACAAGTGCTTGCATGTGCTCGGTGAAGCCCTCGTGGAACCACAGAAGGCGCGTGTAGTTCTCTTTGGTGTAGTCGAAGGGGCCAAGGGCGCGGTCGCGGATGCGCTTGACGTTCCAGGCGTGGAAGAACTCGTGCGCGGCCAGCTCGGCGAAGCTTTGGTAGCCCTTTTCGTCTTCGAAGGACAGTCCAGCGATGTCCAAGGTACATGAATTGGCGTGTTCCAGGCCGCCGCGCGTGGACAGGGCGTGGATGATGAAGAGGTAGCGCTCGAAGGGAAATCCGCCAAACATCGCGCCGGTGGTCCGGACGATGGCGCGCAGTTCGGCCAGGATGCGCGCGAGGTCGGCGTTGATGTGGCCGTGCAGGGCGACCTCGAAGCGTGTCTTGTCCACGCGGAAGTCGAGCACTTGATGGGTACCGACCTCGACGGGCGAATCCACCAACTCGTCGTAGTCCCGGGCGCGGAAGGTGTGGCGCTGGCCGCGCTGGGCGGGCAGGGCGGTGCTGATGCGCCAGCCGGTCGGTGGATCGATAGTGACAACGCACGGCCGCGCGATTTCGCCCTCGACGAAGAAAAACAGGCTGGTGCCGTTCAGGAACGCGCGACTGTCGTCGAGAAACGAGGTGCGCACGCTGATCTCGAAGGCGAAAACTCGATAGCGGACGATGATGGGCTTGCCGTCCGTCCGCAAGCGCCAGCGCTGTTTGTCGATGCGCTCGCAGGGAATGGCTTTCCCGGCGCGGTCGCGCATCTCAAGGTCGTAGATGTGGCGGGAAAAGTCGCGCACTAGATAACTGCCTGGCGCCCAAGCGGGAAAGACCACCTCGATGCTGTCTTTTCCCGGAAAGGCAGGAATTTCCATGGTGATGTGAAATTCGTGGCTCTGCGGCTCGGACATGGCGACGCGGTAGTGGATGGGCGCTATGGGCATGGCCGTAGCATATCCGTTTCGCGCCCAGGATGCAGCGCGCAGTCGTCACTCGAACGTCACTTCCATGAAAACGCAACGGGTGTAGACTTCCCCGTCTACGGTGACTATTTCTACTTCCAATATCTTATCGATACGTCCGCCGCGCATGCCGGAGGCTCGGCCCCAGCCTGGGCAGGGATCGGAAACTTTGTGTGGCAGCCTGGCGATCGTGTCGCCGCTGGATTTGATCGAGTGGCTGTGTAGCAACAAGAAGATCTGGTCGCTTCGACTTCACGGCCAAGAGCAAGGGCAAGGGCAAGGGATCATCGGCGAAGTTGTTGTGATTGACGGCCAGATCGTCGACGCCAGGTGGGGCGATGTTCACGGGATGCAGGCGCTCAGCGAGATCGTCGGCATCAGGCAGGGCTCCTTCGATCTGGCACCTGTCTCCGGCTCCATCGAACGAACGCTGCAGGGGCATTGGCAAAGCCTACTCCTCGGCGCGGTGCAGATGCTCGACGAGCGCAATTTCCAAAAGCGCAGCGGGGCGCCATCCGAGGGATCGCCGCAAGGCCGACGGTCGGCCAGCCGTTCGGGCGAGCACATGATGATCGCGCTGCCGCCCGACGGCCAGGTGCAAGCCGCGGCTGAAGCGCCGGGCGAGCGATCTGCCACACACGCAGTTTCGAGCGCCGGCAAGGACGCCGGTCCGACCGCCGAGGCACTGATCGATCGCGGCTTCGCCGCCCTTCGCACGGGCAATTCGGCCGAAGCCAGGCGCTGCTGGACCCAAGCGCTAGCGCTTGACCCCGACAATCGAAGCGTGCAATTCAACCTGCGCAGACTCGATTCGGCTTCTTGAAGTCACTTCGAGGCAACGGTCTGCGGCGGCGGCGTGGCGTCGGACTTGGGGGCGTCGTGGCTTGCGGGATCGGAAGGGATGGGCAAATACACGCGGAAGACCGCGCCGCCGTTCGCACCGTCACCGACCTCCATCCAACCGTCGTGATCTTTCACGATGCCGTGGCTGACCGGCAGACCGAGCCCGCTTCCTTCGCTCGCGTCCTTGGTGGTGAAGAAGGCATCGAAGATGCGCGCGCGGTCGGCTTGGGGAACGCCAGGACCGGTGTCGCAGAATTCCAGCATCACATAGGGCGAGGGTGGCGACAGATCTAGGCCTTCCTTGCGCCGAATCACGTAGTGGATGTTGATGGTCAGCTTTCCACCTTCGGGCATGGCCTGGATCGCGTTCATGATCAGGTTCAGGCACACCTGCTGGATTTCGTCGGGATCGCCGGGGATGGGGTGCAGTTCGGGCTCGCTGTGGATCTCGACCTCGATGCGGTGCTGTTTCAGGTTCTCCTCGACGAATTCCAGGGTTTCGCGCACGGCTTTCAGCACGTCCGCCTCGCTGGCGCTGGGGCGGTTCTTGCGGGAAGAGTCGAGGACCTGGCGGATGATCTTGGTGATGCGGTCGACCTGGGTCGAGATGATCTCGGCGTTCTTCTGCACGTTGGCGGGCTCGTCGGCGCGCCTGGCCAGCGTTCGTGCGCGACCGCCGATCACGTTCAGGGGCGTGCCCACCTCGTGCGCGATCTCCGCCGCCATCTGGCCGATGGTCGCCAGCTTCTCGGCGCGGCGCAGGTGCGTCTCGGTGGCCACGCGGGCCGCGGTGGCGCGCGCCTCCTTTTCGCGCGCCTCGCGCAGGTAGTTCATCATGTCGTTGAACCGGCCGGCTAGGGTGCCGATCTCGTCGTCGCGCTCGGGCAGAACCGCGCGCGACATGTCGCCCTTGGAAACCCCGTCGATGGCCTCGACCAGGCGGCGCAGCGGCGTGGCCACCCGGCGCATGAGCATCACGTACACCGCGATGGCGAAGGCCACGACGAATACGAATAGCTGGGGGGCCAGTCGCTCCGCCGACAGCAACACCTCTTGGCCGATGAACTCGCCGTCGCGCACGAGTCCCAGGAATGCCACCACCTGTCGCGTGGGCTCGCCCGGAGGCGCGTTGTGCAGGGGAATTGCCATGGCATAGAAGGGCGGCATTCCCTTGAGGTCGAACAGGCGGCCGACGGGCATGTCGAGCTTGGTCGATTCCTCGACCAGTCCGGCCCACGAGTTGTTCGGGCGCTGGCTGCCCCAGGCCACGGCCTCCAGGCGGAACGATCCGCCCTTGCTCATCTGCGCGGCCACGCGCGCCTTGAGTGCTTCACCTGCCTTTTCCCTGGGCAGCGGTTCCATGCCCGTAGCGAGCGCTTCGGCCAGCGAGTGCGCCTCGCGATCCATCTCGCGCAGCTGATCCGCGTGCAGGACGAACAGCACGGCGCCCACCGCCGCCGCGAGCACGGCGGCCATGAGCAGCGTGGTGATTAGGGCGACACGTGGACCGAGCTTCATGGCGGACGTCGATTATAGTACCGTCGTCTCGTTATCATGGAGGTGTCCAAATGCGTCGAATGATCCTCGTTGCCAGCACGTTCGTAGCCGCAGCATTTCTGACCGCGTCTTCTGCCCAGGCCCAGTCGGCCGTGGCAAGCGCAACCATCAGCCCGGCCCCCTCGGGGCACGGTCACGGGGTTGGCGTTGGCGCCGTGACCATGCTGAATGGAACTAGCGGGGCGTTATTCACCTGGGGCAGCTCGGGGGGCGGCTTTCACGTCGACGGGCTGTTCGGTCTGCACCACTTTCATCCAGGCGGGCCTGGAACGAACAACGTGACCGACTTCACCATCGGTGGAAGGTTCTGGTACCACCTGCACGCAGCTTCTTTTGCGGATTTCTCCCTAGGCGGAGGCGTGGGCATCATCAATTGGAGCACCGGCGTCCCGGGCACTAGCTCGAATACCGATGTCTCCGTGGAAGCGGGCGGACAGATCCGTGCCTTCATCGTCCCCAATGTCGCGTTGCTCGCCGACTTGGGCCTGGGGGCCACATTCGGCAACAACGACAACGTCCTCATCGGAAGTCAGTCGGTGACCGGGTCTGCCTCGCCAGAGGGCGGTAGCGGATTCGTGGTCGGTACCCTGGGCATCGCCTATTTCTTCGAGTAGACCTTCCGCGCAGAGATGAAGCAAGAGCGCAGCGCCGAAGAACCCAATTTCGTCATCGTCCGCGGCGCGCGCGAGCACAACCTGCACATCGACGAGCTGTCGATCCCCAAGCGCCAGCTCGTCGTGTTCACCGGGGTTTCGGGTTCGGGCAAATCGTCGCTGGCCTTTGACACGCTCTATGCCGAAGGGCAGCGACGCTACGTCGAATCGCTGTCGTCCTACGCGCGCCAGTTTCTGGGCCAGCTGGAAAAGCCGAAGTACGACCAGATCCGCGGCCTGTCGCCCACCATCGCCATCGAGCAGAAGTCGGCGTCGTCGAACCCGCGCTCGACCGTCGGCACGGTGACCGAGATCTACGACTATCTGCGCGTGCTCTACGCGCGGGCCGGCGAACAGCGCTGCCACCTGTGCGGCGGCGAGGTCGCGGCGCGCTCGGCGGGCGAGATCGTCGGTGAGTTGCTGACCTTGCCGGCCAAGACCAAGGTGACTTTGCTCGCGCCCAAGGCGGACAACCGCAAGGGCGAGTTTCGCGAGATCTTCGACGAGGCTCGCAAAGCTGGCTTCGTGCGGGTGCGCGTCGACGGTGTCGTCCGCCGCCTCGAGGACGTCACGGCGCTCGACAAGAAAAAGAAGCACACCGTGCAGATCGTCGTGGATCGGCTGGCGCTCGACCACGCCGACCGCGCGCGCCTGTCCGATTCAATCGAGACCGCCTTGCGCGCGGGCGGCGGCACCTTGCTGGTGGCTGTCGAGGGCGAGGAGCGCGAGCGTGCCTACAGCGAAGAGCGCGCGTGCCCGGATTGCGGCGTGGGTCTGCCCGAGCTGTCGCCGCAGTCGTTTTCGTTCAACAGCCCACTCGGCATGTGCGTGGACTGCAACGGCCTTGGCAGCAAGCTGGAGGTCGATCCCGATCTGGTCGTGCCCAACGGTGACCTGTCCATCGCGGAGGGCGCCATCGAACCGTGGGGCGAACGCTTCGCGCGCGAAGAGGGCTGGACCACGCGCATCGCCGCGGCCCTCGAACGCGAGATGGGCATTCCCCTGAAAAAGCCGTGGAAGCAGCTCACGCCACGGCAGCGCGAGATCGTCCTTTACGGCACGGGCGATCGCCGC
>Ga0182027_10015896_pt1 | contig 10310 bp, 8 predicted proteins | sample 712E1DmetaG_FD_121300 | JGI IMG/M metagenome (GOLD analysis project Ga0182027, IMG submission 121300) | Permafrost microbial communities from Stordalen Mire, Sweden - 712E1D metaG (Illumina Assembly) | ecosystem: Environmental > Terrestrial > Soil > Wetlands > Permafrost | place: Sweden... | reverse complement strand
GGCCATCCGGATGCCGGCGCGGACGGGTATGTCTCGTATCCGGACATTAATCCCCTCACAGAGATGGTGGACCTGATGGGGGCAACACGTGCATATGGTCTGAATAGCTCCGCTGTGCAGGCTGAAAAGGGCATGATCACGTCGGCCTTGGAGATAACCAAGTCCTAGCCCGTCGGCAGGGACTTTCCGGTCGAAGCGCGAGCGAGCGTCCGCAAGATTTGAATTGCGGATGAAAAAAGCAGGGAGGACCAATGTCGATCGCAATCAATTCCATGGCCGCTGCGGCGCAAGCGCTTCCGGCACTATCCAATGCCAGCGCGGCAACGGCCACTGTTGCGACTGGAGGCTCGGGGGCTTCGCCTACGACGCCGTTTTCAGATTTGCTGACCGATGCGGTTGGCCAGGTGAACCAACTCGAGGAACAGGCCCATACCGCGGTGACCGGACTGATGACGGGCTCGGGCATGGACGTGCATCAGGCAATGATTGCTACCGAAAAGGCGAACATGGCCTTTGAACTGGCGCTGGCGGTGCGCAACAAGGCTGTTCAGGCCTACCAGCAGGTCATCGGAATGCAGTTCTAACAGCGGCAGGCAGAGCGGCGGGACACAAAGATCATGGCTACCGGAACACGGTTGGAGAAAAGAACGCCGGCGATTGCGGGACAACCCCTGCTGGTTGACCGGTTCGCTGGGCTTTGGGGCCGTGGCCGGGTCCGCTGGGCAGAGATGCCGCCAGCGCAGCGTGGCTGGACGCTGGTGGCATCGGGACTGCTGGTGGCGCTGATTGGAGGCCTGTTCTGGTATAGTCTGCGCACGGACTGGCGCACGCTCTATGCTGATATGGACCCGGAGGATGTGCGCCAGGCGGGCCAGGTACTTGCTCAGGCGCAGATTACCTTTGAGCCCACCGCCAACGGGGCTGGCATCCGCGTTCCGGCCGCGCAACTGGACAAGGCCCGGCTGGTGACAGCCGCCAAAGGCATGAAGAGCGGGCGGCTGGGCTTTGAGATTTTTGACAAGCCCAACTGGGTAGGATCGGAGTTCGACGAACAGGTCAACTACCAGCGGGCGCTCGAGGGAGAACTGGAACACACGGTTGGCTCGCTCTCCGACATTGAGTCGGCGCGGGTTCACCTTGTGCTCCCCCACGACTCGCTGTTTCGCGAGGCTGAACGGCCGGCCAAGGCTTCGGTGGTCCTCAAGCTGCGCCATCGCTCCCTGGCCGACGGAGAGCCGGAGGCGATTCGCAACCTGGTGGCCTCGGCCGTCGATGGTCTTGTGCCGGATCGCGTGGTGCTGGTCGATGCGGCCGGCAACTTGCCGCTCGGGCCGAAGACAGCTGACGCTATGCGCTTGAGCGCCGAGGAGGCCCTGGAGCAAAAACTGGTCACGACGCTGGAGCCAGTGACCGGCCCCGGCAATGTGCGCGCGTCTGTCACCCTGAATTACGATCCGGCGGCCACCGAGGAGACACAAGAGACCTACGACCCGGACCAGTCGGTGACCTTGTCAATGCAGCGCACCGAGCAATCCTACGGCAGCCAGCCAGTGGCCGCCGGGATTCCCGGCACAGCCTCGAATGCGCCCAACGCGCAGGCCTTGCCTGTCTATCCGCAACAGAGCAGTGCGCCGCAGACCGCCAAGAGCGAGTCCGGAACGTACGCCGCCTCGAAGACCCTGCGGCATGTGATCGAAGGCCCTGGCAAGGTGCGGCGGCTGACGGCGGCCATCGTAGTGAACGACCGGCTGGCCCAGCCGGCATCCCTGGGCAAGGTGGCGCAATGGCAGCCTCGTTCGTCCGAGGAGTTGCGCAATCTGACGGCGCTGGCGCAGGCCGCAGTGGGCTTCGACGCAATACGCGGCGACATGCTGCAAGTTCAGGATCTGGCCTTTGAGGAAAACCGCTTGCAGCAGCCGGTCTCGTTGCCTGGACAACTGTTAGCCACGGCCGAAGCTTCGCCGGTTCTGGTCAAGTACGCCGCTCTGCTGGCCGGCATCCTGATTGTAATGGCCTTCGGGGTGCGTCCCGCCCTGCGCCACGCCAGGTATGGCCCTGCGGCAAAGGGAACGGGCAAGAAAGCGGGCAGGGAACTTCCGAGAGCTTCGGAGTCAGCGGAGCAGCCAGCGCTGCGGCCTCCTGAGCCCGCCGAGGTTGATCCAGAGCGGATCAGAACACAACAGATCTTCGAGCAGGTCACCGATCATCTCAAGCGTGAACCCACGCAAAGTTCCCGGTTGCTGCAGAGTTGGATCCACTCCGATTAGTCCAGAGAGGATCGAGGAGCCGAGGAAATGCGGATAAGAGCGAGATTCGGGGCATGATGAGGCGCAGGGAAAAAGGGAGCATCGACAGACCGGCAGGGCTGGAAAAGCGAGTGCGGGAAGACGAAGGGATTCAGAAGAGCTGAAGCCGGAGCGCAGCAAGGAAGGGAACAGAGCCTTGGCCGAAGAGGAAACCCAAAACGGAGCATCACGGCGCCACGCGACGGCAGCCATATCCGGGGTGCGCAAGGCTGCTGTCTTGTTGGTGGCCGTCGGCGAGGAGTTGGCCAAGGAGATTCTGCGCGCCCTGCCGGAAGAGGATGTGCAGCGGATCACCGAGGAGTTGGCTGATCTGCGCGGCATCACGCCCGAGCTCTCTTCCGAGATTCTGGAGCAGTTCTGGGAACTGCTGGAAACCCAGAATTTCATGGTGCACGGAGGCCTCGACTACGCCAGCCGGCTGCTGAAAGAAACCTTCGGCGAGGAAAGGGCCGACGACCTGCTGGCAATGGTGCGTCAATCCCAGGAGGCTTCCCAGGGCAATCTGGCCAAGCTGCAGCGCACAGATCCTCAGCAACTGGGCAAACTGCTCGATTCCGAGCATCCGCAGACGATTGCATTGGTGCTGGCCCATCTGGATCCGCGGCGGGCCTCGATGGTGCTGGACAACCTGAGCGAGGACCACAAGGTGCTCTCGATCCAGCGGCTGGCCGAGATGCGCCAGTTCTCACCCGAGATGGCGCAGAAGGTGGCCCACATTCTGCATCGTCGTCTGGAAAACATGGGCGACACGGCGCGCAAGAGTTATTCGGGTTTCAAAGCGGTAGCCGATCTGCTGAACCGGCTCAATGCCGAGGAATCGAAGAAAATTCTCGAAACCATCGAGGACGGCCAGCCGGAGTTGGCCCTGGCCATCCGGAATCTGATGTTCACCTTTGAAGATCTGGTTACAGTGCCGCCGGCCACTGTCCGCGAGATAGTCTCCGGCGTGGACAAGCGGCAACTGGCGCTGGCCTTGCGCGGCGCGAAGGAAGAGTTGCGCGCCCAAATATTCAAAGCCATGAGTTCACGAGCTGTCGAGATGCTGAAAGAAGATATGGAAGTTCTGGGCCCGGTGCGTTCGCGCGAGGTGGCGCAGGCTCAACAGGAGATTCTCAACCTGGCACGGCGGCTTGAGGCCGAGGGCAAAGTGGTTCTCAAGCTGGAGGCAGGCGACGAGATGCTGGTTTGAGCAGTCATCGTTTGCCGGTCAATCGCTTCACCGTTAAAGACTGACAGCCTAAGGATCGGAGAGCACATTTTTGCAGCAGGCTGGATCAATACCGTGCAAGGCCGCCTCCGGGCGCGTCGAGGCCTTCCAGTACCCGTCCGGCCCCGAGACGCCTTTGTCACCGGGGTGGTACGGATGGACCGATGATGAAGAGGCTGCTGACAACTCCGCCATGGCGCAAACGGGAGATGCCAGAGGAGGGAGCATCGAGATCCCACAACACGCGGAGATCGAGATACGAATAGCCGAAGAGACACGCCGCGCCTTCGACGCGGGCCGTGAGCAAGGCTGCAACTCCGAACGCGAAGCGCAGACTGCCGAGCGAATTGCGGCGGAGCGTGAGCGGGCGCAGCAAGCGGCCAGGCTCATTGAGGACTTCACCAAAGAGCGCGACCGTTATCTGGAAGCCGTCGAGCATGAGGTGGTGAAGCTGGCATTAGCCGTGGCGGCGCGCATTCTGCGCCGAGAGGCGCAAATGGACCCTCTGCTGCTGACCGGAGCGGTCAGGGTGGCGCTGGGGCAGCTCGCCGGATCGACCCAGGTGAGGTTGCAAGTGCCCGCGGCAGAGCTTGACCTCTGGAGCGAGGCCATGGCGCTTGTGCCCAACCTGGCCGTGAGGCCGACGGTGATTGCGGGCGAAGGGATGCGTCTGGGCGACTGCACGATCGAGACAGCGATGGGGTCGGTGGATCTTGGAATTCGCGCGCAGTTGGGAGAGATTGAGCGGGGCTTCTTCGACCGCGCTGGGAGCTCCGGATCAGGCAGCCGTGAATCCGATACGGACGAGTCGGCCATTGCCTCCGGGAGATGCGAGGAGAACCGCACATGACGCCGATGCTGGATCGCTATTTTGCCCGCCTGGAGCACGGCCAACCCTGGCGCTGGCGCGGTCAGGTGCTCGAGTCGGTGGGCCAGACTATCGAGTCGGCGGGGCCGCTGGCCTCAGTCGGCGAGTGTTGCGAGATTCAGGACCAGTTCGGCCACACGCACCTGGCCGAGGTGATTGGCTTTCGCGGCTCCAATCTGCTCTCAATGCCAGTCGAGAGCACCGAGGGTATCCGCTTTGGAAATTCTGTGTCGGCCCTGGGCGTACATCCCCAGATCGAGGCAGGACCGGCGCTGCTGGGCCGGGTGCTGAATGCGATGGGCGCGCCCATCGATGACGGCCGCCCTCTGTCCGTTTCTCAGACGCTGCCGCTCGATGGGGCGGTGCGGCGGCCACTGGACCGGGTGTCGATTCGCACGCCGCTCGGCACCGGAATCCGTGTCCTCGACGCGCTCCTGACCGTTGGCAGGGGACAGCGAGTCGGCATCTTTGGCGGCTCAGGCGTGGGCAAAAGCACGCTGATCGGCATGATGACCCGCAATACTGAGGCTGATGTAACAGTAGTGGGACTCGTGGGCGAGCGAGGCCGCGAGGTGGGCGAGTTCCTTGAGGATTCGCTGGGCGACGAGGGCCGGGCCCGCTCAGTGGTGGTGGTTTCGACCTCCGACCAGTCGCCGCTGATGCGCATGAGAGCGGCGCTGGCGGCAACCACCATCGCTGAGTTCTTTGCCAGAGAGGGCAAACATGTGCTGCTGGTGCTGGACTCGCTGACTCGCTTTGCCATGGCTGCCCGGGAGATTGGACTGGCCGCAGGAGAGCCACCCACGAACAAGGGTTATACGCCTTCGGTTTTCACCCGTCTCGCCCGCCTGGTGGAACGTGCGGGCCAGTTCCGGAACGGTTCGATTACCGCCTTTTATACGGTGCTCATGGAAGGCGACGACCAGCAAGATCCGCTGGTGGATGCGGTACGGTCATCGCTCGACGGCCATATAGTGCTCTCGCGAACACTGGCCGCCGAAGGCTGGTACCCGCCCATCGAGGTATTGGACTCGATCAGCCGGCTGATGCCGGCCGTCACTCAGCCTGAGCATCGTGGACATGCAGCGCTTCTGCGCCGTCTGATGGCCGTCTACGCGCGCTCTGAGGATCTGGTGCGCATTGGAGCCTACAAGCCGGGGTCTGATCCGGATCTGGATCGTGCGCTGCGAGCCAGTGAAGTCATGAAGGCTTTCATGACCCAGGGTGTGAACGAGCGAGTTCATTTTGCCGATTGTGTGTGCCAGCTTGCCGCACTGGCAGCGAAAGTGTGATCCATGGCCGTCTCGCGCGCATTACGCCGCTTGTTGCGCATCCGAAATCTCGAGGAAGAACAGAGTCGACGAGCTTTGGAATCCGCTCTGGGCGATCTCAATCGCCTGGAAAGCGCCCTTGCGGCCAACATCGATAGGGAGATCCGGGGCCGAAGACTGATTGGGGCGAGCGCCCGGACAGGCCAGGTGCCTGACCGGATCGCAGGCATCGAGGAGACGCGCTCAGCCGGCCATCATGCCGCGACGCTCGGACCCAAAATCGAGGCCGGGGAGGGAGAAATTATGGCACGGCGCGAGGAATTCCTCATGAAGAGGGTTGAGCGCCGCCAGGCTGAGACCCTGATCCAGGAGACCGAGGCGCGCGAGGCCCTTGAGGCTGCACGTCACGGACAGCAGACTCTGGACGACTGGTACAGCTCGCGGCTTTACGGTGAACGAGCCGAAGCCCAGCCGCCGATGCCGAAGGATAAATAGGTCAACGAACGATGGTCAGAATAGGCAACTGCGGCGCGAACAGAAACATGAGGAACAATCCACACCGAAATCGACACGGCTTCCTGAATCGGGATTCCCGGTTTTATTCCTGACAAAGCTCTAACCCTTCCCCCGCGTCCTTTGGCACATCTTCTGCTCCATCCATTTGCATGACCATTGCCGCGAAAATCGAGATCGATGCGGGAGGAGGTCCGGCGCTGGGTCCAGACAATGTCCTGGGAATGGCGCACGGAACGAGGCTGACTGGGGCGGTACCTAGAAATCAGTCGTCGCCAATGGCCTCGGCGGCGGAGGGCTTTCGCGCTGGCTGGCAGTCGTTGCTAGCATCGTTTGGCTCGAGTGTGGAAGATACCAGCCAAACCGGTACCAAGGCGGGTACGGGAAGCACGGTTGCTGAACCGGCAATGGGTGAGGCTGACGGCAAGCCTCCTGCTTCGACTCCAGCCAAGTCTGCTCTGGCGAGTTCCCGCTCGAGTCAGAAGACAGAGAAGGGAAGCGGGAAGGAGAACCAGGCTGTAAAGTTGTCTGCGGACGGTACTCGAACTGAAGAGTTCGTAACACGGCCGCCTGCAAGGACAACAACAGCCTTTTCCAGAACAGCAGAGAAAAAGCCGGCGACGAATTCTAAGACGGAGTCTGCCAGCAGCGCCATTTCAACCCATTCCGCCGGCGTTGCCACGCCGGTCGCTGTTTCAACTGGATTGACGTCAGAAGTCGCCTCAGAAACAATTGCGAGCCTCTCACCTGCAACATCTGTCCCCGCCATCTTCAACACGGTCTCCCAGGCGGCAAACGAGCGGACCGGACGCATGCAGACGAATCTCTCAACTGAGACCTCCGTAAACCGAAGGCAGGTTTCGCCTGCTTTCAGCTTGGGTGAGGCATCCCGCTCAACCTTCAGACAAACAGACTCTTCGGCCGTGGGCGAAGACGCGTCTCGGCCGGTCGCAATGCGCTCCGCAGACGAGAGCCTGCTTGAGCCCTCTGCGTCTGGTCTGAACCAGAGTCAGACAGCAGAGCCGAACCGGAATGCGCCTCAGATAAGGGCGCAAAGTCAGAACACACCTCAGGCGCTTGCTTCGGGCCGGAACGCGACTCAGACAGTATCTCTTGGCAAGGAATCAACGGAAACGCAGACGGCGAGCCAGGGGTTGTCTCAATTGCATCTCTCAGGCCAGAGCGCAATCCGAGCGGTTGCGTCAGGGCAAAGTGCGCCAAGCCAGGAATCAGCACTGACGCTGACGGCAAGTCAAGGCTCGTCTCCGAGGCTGATCTCCACCAATGGCGCGACTGACACAGTCGTGTCGAGCCAGGATTGGCCTCAGGCGGGGATTGCGAGCGAAAACCATATTCAAGTTATTGCGCAGAGCCAAGCCAAGGCTTCTACGCCTCAGATAAACCAGGGAGTGGCCCCAGCGGCCTCAAGCGGCAGGGATGGTCTGGATCGGTTGTCAGCGGCCACCGACACCGCCGGCTACCAATCCGGTCGCTTGACTGTGCCTCTTGCCGTGGACGATCCAGGTTATGCCGGCAGTGGAAGAGCCTCAAAGCCCAGCCCATCGCGTTCCATACACGGAACCATCAATCTCAGTTCCATTCAGACCAGGAATCGCCTTTTGCCGGGGCAGGCTTCCATTCCAACCGTGGATACCGCCGCGATGGCACGCGACGTGGTGGACGCGAGCGGAAGTGCAAGAACGGCAGGTGTGTCGGCTGAAGGCTTGGCAACGACGAAAACTGGGCCAGAATCTCCTGATGCCTTTGCGACCCTCGATGCCGCAGTTACAGAGCCAAGGGCGACCTGGATTCATGCCGATACGCAGCGCGCAGAGGCAGGCTTTCAGGACCCGGCCCTGGGCTGGGTAGGCGTCCGGGCGAATACGAGCGGAGGCGGAGTCCATGCTGAGTTGTTGCCTGGCTCAGCCGATGCTGCCCAGGCGTTGGGCAGCCACATGGCAGGATTGAATGCCTATCTTGCCGAGCACCACATGCCCGTGGAAACCCTGACAATGACTGCCCCCGAGGGCGGGTGGTCAGGGATCGGCAGCGACCAAAGCGCGGGACAGAATATGCAGCAGGGGGCAGGGCAGCAAGCCGGACAGGAAATGGCGCAGAACACCGATGGCGGCTCACATTTTCCTGCGTTCAGAGACTCGACGGCTCTACCGGCAGTTGCTTCTGAGCTGCCAGCGCTGAAAGCAGAACTGGACGGAAGCGCACAACTCGCCTGGCTGAAGAGCGGGCACATTTCGGTAATGGCCTGAGCCTGAGCGCAGTCGAGGGCTCAGGACAAGCCAAACAACCGGTCGGCGGGCAATAGCCCGATAAACCAGCGCGCAGGCAAACTTAAGCCTGCGCAGAGAAGGGCAGGGAACAGGATGGCAACGGCAATCTTGAATCATCACATGGCTGCGGCACAGGCTCTTGCGGGCAATACGGCGCCAACTTCTACGGCGTCAGCGGCAAATGTCAAAACCGCCAAGGCAGAAACGCCCCCCAGTTCAGGCAGCAGCACTTCAAGCAGCGACTCGGCCAGCATTTCTTCCAGCGACTTTCTCACTTTGCTGGTGACCGAGTTGCAAAACCAGGATCCAACTGCGAATACCGATCCCAATGAGTACGTCAATCAGCTAGTTGCAGTGAACAGCCTGGAGCAACTCATCAATATCAACTCCACCCTGACCTCGGATATTGGCGCATCGGGCAGCAGTAAGACCACTGATGCAACCAAGGCCTCTGCGACGAGCTCGACCGGTAACAGCGGCACGGCGCAAACGGCTGCGTCGAGTGGCGGATCCTCGATTACGAGCGCGATTCAAACGGCCACATCTAAACTGTCTCCGGGCAACCTCAGCGTTCCCGATGCTAACCCGGCAGCGCAGACCGTGGCCCAGGCACTGAGTGGCCGGCGCAATTCCTTGTAGATTCCGGCGGGCAGCTTATCGCCCAGCGACGAAACTCCTAACCTGCCGGCCGCAGAGGCCAGCGTCACCGTTCAAAGGAGAATCACAATGCCCAGCTTTTACATTCCACTTAGCGGCCTCGACGCTGATTCGACGGCGCTGAACACCATCGCGAACAATCTGTCCAATATGAACACGACGGGCTTCAAATCGCAGACCACGACATTCAGCGATTTGTTCTATCAGCAAATAGGCTCGTCTGGATCTGGAGATGAGATTCAGGCAGGCAGCGGCGTGCAGGTGGCTACGAACACCACGGATTTCACAACCGGATCGATATCCTCGGCTTCCTCTACGAGCGATGTTGCAATTGACGGCGCGGGATTCTTTGTGCTGGACAACAGCGGGAGCCAATTGTACACGCGCAACGGAAATTTCCAGGTGAGCTCAGATGGAACATTGGAGAGTTCCGGCGGTCGGGCTGTCATGGGATACTCGGCCACCAATGGAGTGGTGAACACCAGCGGCGCGTTGAGCGATATCACAATTCCCAATGGGACGGTCATGGCTCCTTCGGCAACAACAACCTTCAGCGTGACGCAAAACCTCGATTCTTCCGACGCTGTCGGCAACACAGCCAGCAGCCCCGTGACGGTATACGATTCCCTGGGCCAGCCATACAGCGCTACCGTCAACTACACCAAAACAGGTACCAACGAGTGGTCCTATAACATTACGATGCCGGACACCCTGACGTCGGCTTCGAAGACTGCGGCAGGCACGACAACGATCAGTTATGACTTCGGATCGAGTGGCGGCACGCTGGCCACTGTCGATTCAGGAACGAATCTGACAATCACGGCGCCCGCCACTGCTGGCGGCACTGCTACTACCGCGTTGCCCACATTCACTGGCAAACCGGAGACGGTTGCCGATTACGTGACAGACCTGAATACCGCTTTGGGAACGGCCGGCATCACTGTTGGCGCCGGTGGCGTGACGGTCTCGTCGACAGCTGCCGGGGTGTTGACTATCTCCGGCACTAACGTCTCCACAGGCGGAAGCGTAATTCAGGACCCTGTGGGCGCCAACACTACCGGGACGCTGACCTTCAATTCGGCCGGAAATCTAACCAGTCCTGGCGCCGATGTGAGCGGTATTGCATTTTCCGGACTATCCGACGGAGCGGCGACGCTGAATCTCAACTGGGGTTTGTTTGGAAGCACGGGCTCGTCAAAT
>Ga0182027_10015895_pt1 | contig 10310 bp, 6 predicted proteins | sample 712E1DmetaG_FD_121300 | JGI IMG/M metagenome (GOLD analysis project Ga0182027, IMG submission 121300) | Permafrost microbial communities from Stordalen Mire, Sweden - 712E1D metaG (Illumina Assembly) | ecosystem: Environmental > Terrestrial > Soil > Wetlands > Permafrost | place: Sweden... | reverse complement strand
TTTCAGCGAAGTCGGTCATCGGCAAATCCTTCTTCGTTTATTGGCCCATCACCAAACGGTTCGGCTGGGGCAATCAATAACCCGCGTGGAGCCCGATGAACGCCCCGAATAGCGAAACGGTTTTGATCACCGGCGCGTCGTCGGGAATCGGGCTGGAACTGGCGCGGTGCTTTGCCGCGGACGGTTGCCGGCTGGTGCTTGTGGCTCGCAACACCGAAGCGTTGGAAACGCTGGCCGGAGAATTACGTCAGGCGCACAAAATTGAAGCGTTTGTTTTGACCGCTGATCTTTCCCTGTCGGAGACGCCGGCGCGCATTTTCAAAGAATTGCAGGGCAGGGGAATCGTGGTGGACGTTTTGGTCAACAATGCCGGATTTGGCGCGCTTGGCGTCTTTGCCGAACTGCCGCTTCAGTGGCAACTCGAAATGCTTCAGGTGAATATCACCGCGTTGACGGCGCTTACCGGATTGTTTCTCCACGGCATGATCCAACGCCGGCGCGGAGGAATACTCAATGTCAGTTCAGTCGCAGGTTTTGAGCCCGGTCCCGGCATGGCGATTTATCACGCGACGAAAGCCTATGTGCTTTCATTTACGGAGGCGCTTGCCGAAGAACTTGCCGGCACAAACGTGGTCGTCACGGCATTGTGTCCCGGCCCGACCACTACCAATTTCGGCAATGTCGCAAATTCCCAAAGAAAGCGGCGTCTAAAAAAGATACCCAAGATGTCCGCCGAAAAGGTCGCGCAATACGGCCACCGCGCTTTCCGCAGAGGCAGGATTTTGGCAGTCCCCGGCCTGCGAAATCACATCCTCGTTCTACTGATTAGAATCCTGCCGCGACGATGGGTGAGGAAAACCGCCAAATCATTTAACAGCACAACGAATCCGGCCTAAAACCGCCCTCCAGTCAGTATTTACAAAGCATCACGGTGAATGATAATTAATGTAGCACAATGTTTGTTATATTCAATTGGTTTGTCTGTTTATCCGGTGATTGCGGCTCTTCTCTGGCGGGTGTAACTGTAAAATCAATCAGTGGCTGGGCGTGGTGACCCGGAGAATCAGGTCGTTCAATTCCAGGATGTGCGGCGGTTTGCCGATTACGGCGTCCACTTCCGGGGTGGTTTCCCCGTCATTTTTCATGGTCACGTCCCAGCCGGTCATCATGATGATGGGAGTATTTGGAGATTCGGTCTTGATCATCCGGGCCACATGGTGTCCATCGATGTCCGGCATGCCCAAATCGGTTATGACCAGTTCGTAGGGCTGGTTTTTCTGCATGGCGTCACGGAATAGCTCCATCCCCTGCTTTCCGCCGGAAGCAATCGCCACCCGATGATTGAAATGTGTGAGACAATCGTTCAGGAGTTGCCGGACCTGTGCATCGTCATCAATGCAAAGGATGTTAAGGGATCGTTTCTGTTTGGGTTGGGGCTTGGCACTCTGACCGGTTGTTGGCGAAGTTTTTTCCCGAACGGGGAAAGTGAGCCGGATGCAGGTGCCATAGCCGAGAGCGCTGTCGATCTCGATGGTGGCGCCGTGACGTTGCGTCATGCCATACACCATCGCCAGACCCAGTCCGGTGCCGCCGTGTTTGGCTTTGGTGGAAAAAAACGGTTCCAGGCAACGCAGCCGTGTCTTCTCACTCATGCCGATGCCATTATCGCGCACTTCGACCTGAATCTGCCGGTCAGAGTCCGCATTTTCGCCCGGAATGGACCGGGTGACCAGGGTGATGGTGCCGCCTTTCGGCAAGGCGTCCACCGCATTGAAGACCATGTTGATCAGAGCTTCCCGGAGTTCCGCCGGGTCGATCCACAGCGGCGGCAGGTTGGGTTCCGACTCATGTTGAATCTGGATGGATATGCCTTCCCGTTGCGGCAGGTCGCGCCAGCGCGGCCGGGCAATCTCGGTCACTTCTTTAAGGGTTAGATTGACATCCACCTCGGCCAATTGCTCCGTGTCGGAGCGGCGGCTGTAAAACCCCCGCATGCGGGCGATAATTTGCGCTATATCTCCGCCCGACTGATTGATGATTTGCAAATAATGCCGGGAAACCTCCGGCAGGTCCGGCAGCGTATTAAGCAGCAGTTCCGAATAAGTGACAATGGGAGACAGCGCGTTGTTGATGTCGTGGGCCACGCCGCCGGTCATCTCTCCCAAGGCCCGAAGGCGCTCCTGCTGCACCACCGCCTGCTGGGTGCGGCGCAGTTCCTCATAAGCTTTTTGCAGCCCTTCGGTGCGGCGCACTTGATTGTAAAGGCTGTGGCATTGTTCCTCGGTGGTGATGACTTTGACCTGCAAGGCTTCCTTCTCCGAACGAACGGCGGCGATTTCCTTCGTGGACTGCTCGTTTTTGTACTGCACCTCCTCCAGGACGAGCACAATCATGCTGACGGCGATGAAGAGCTGCAGCACAGCCGCCATTAAAAAACCGGCGCTGTAAAGGTGTTCGTCCCGCTGGGTTAACGGGTAGCTCGCGAGATAAAGGCCCCACAGCAGAAAGCCCAATGCCAGCATGCCCGCGCCCACGAACAGCATTTTCTTGCGCAGCCGGAAGAAGCAAACCCCGGCAAAAATACTGCCGGAGCCGATCAAAATAAAGACCGGCAACTGAATTTGCAATGTACTCGAGAGGATTTGCGGACTGACGACGGTCCAAACCAGCAGGAACGCCATGAACAGACCAAATAACGTCTGCCGAACTGGAAGGTTGAGAAAACGCAAACTACCCCACAAAAGAAATACTGCCGAAACGGCCACGCAACACTGCCTGATTTTGAAAACAATCCCATCGAGCGGGACATTTGGAAATTTGAGATTGAGCGTCAGCCACAGGGCGTAAAACAACCATGCCGTGGTCCAAATGGTAAAATATTCCCGCTTGGTGTAACGATTGAGGTAATAGAACAACCCCACCAACAACCACACGCTCAGCAGTGACAACACCAGCGCCACCTGCATGTATTGGTGGACGTAGTTCGACGGGTGCGAGACACCCGCATTCACACCCAAAAATTTCATTATCTCTTCCATGTCCGGGGAATCTCGTTTTGCTCTCGAATATCAACTCATCACGTTTGGATTATTTCACAACCGAGCCATAATGTTAACGATAAAAAAGAACGCTTACAATGATCAACACGGCGGTGACCGCGACAGCCAGCAACAATGTTGACGCCCGCTCCGGCTGCGGCACGGTTACTGTTCTTGAGGAAGCTGTCAAAATCGGCAGAGTAGGTCTGACTCTGGTCTGCATGCCCTGCAACATCAGTTTTGTGCCCGTTGTTTTGGTTGATTTTGGGACAACGATTGTCCTCAAACAGCCTGGACACTCAATCTGCACCCCAGCCATATCTGCTTCGTATACGATATGCTGATGGCATAACGGGCAGGCGAATTTGAATTCCTGGATTGTGTTCATGGCGTTGGATGTAGAAAATTCCGTGCCAAAGTTGAGGAAAACTTGATTCAACCTCATCCAACACGACGAGCCTCACCCGCCCCGGTGACCGTTCCTTCAAGGATAGCCTGGAATCTTTGGGCAGATTCATAGGCTCTCAAATATTCACACACGGTCTGCTCCCATGGAAAATCGGCCTTCATGGCATTGTGGCGAAAGCGGCGCAACAAATCGGGTTGTTGGTAAAGCGCCAGCGCCTTGCGGATCGCTTTTGCAAGAGCGCGGGCTGAATATTCTTGAAACTTAATCCCGTTGGCACGCTTCGCGTCTTCTGTAAAGTCAACCACGCTGTCGTCGAGGCCGCCGGTGGCGCGCACAATGGGAATCGCGCCATAACGAAGGCTATACATCTGGTTTAAACCGCTTGGCTCATAACGCGATGGCATCACATAAAAGTCGCATGCCGCCTCAATGCGGTGCGCCAGGCCTTCATTGTAACTTACCCGCGCCACGACTTTGGCTGGAAAACGCCGCGCGAGCCTTTGATAACCGCGCTCGTATGCCAGCGCGCCGCTCCCGAGCAAAACAAATTGCATGTCCGTGCTCAACATTTCCTCAAGCGCGCCGAGTTGGATGTCCACGCCTTTCTGTTCCGCGAGGCGTGAGATCGTGCCAAACAACGGCACATCTGCCACCACCAGCAGGCCCAATTCCTTTTGCAAAGCGAGTTTGTTGAGTTTTTTTTCCGCCGGTTGCCTGACAGAATAGGCGTGTGACAGAAACGGATCATGCGCCGGATCCCACTCGTCGTAATCCACGCCATTAAGAATTCCCAAAAGACGGTCCTGTCGTTTGCGCAACAAATCATCCAGACCACAGCCAAATTCTTCAGTCGTGATTTCGCGCGCGTAACGGGGACTGACCGTTGTGATGACGTCAGCCAATGCAATCCCGGCTTTCAGGCAATTTAACTGGCCGTAAAACTCCGCAACACCAATTGTAAAAAATGATGCCGGTAAATTTGTCAGCGCGAATGCGGCTGCCGGGAAAGTCCCCTGATAGGCCAGATTGTGAATCGTCAGGCACGTCGGCGGCGGACTCCCCCACCCTTCCGCCCGATGCTGGTGCAACATCAACGCCGGCACCAGCGCGGTTTGCCAGTCGTGAAGGTGAACGATGTCCGGCCGCCACGGCAGATAACGCGCCAGATTCGTGACGCACTTTGAAAAGAAAATAAATCGTTCGGCGTTGTCGCCGTAGCTGACATCGTCCTCCTGATACAACGCGGCGCGGTGATAAAATTCCGGCCGATGAATGAAGTAAACCGTCAGCCCCTTTTCAATTTCCAGTGACCACAATTCCGCCTGAACGTGACGCTGACCCAGTGGTAAATCAAACTGCCAGTCCACGCGCCGCATTCCGGGGAATTGCTCACGGACGTCAAGATACAGCGGCATGACAATTCGCGCCTCGTGACCCGCACGCGCCAGTGCCTTGCCCAGCGCGCCCACCATGTCAGCCAGCCCGCCGGTTTTGGAGAACGGATGAACTTCGCTGCCGGCCAGTAGAATTTTCATGCGTCGGATTTTATCCGCGAATTATCACGAGTTGAATTGGTCCGCTTTGCTTTCGCGTCAATTGGCGAAATCGGCGGATGTCTCTTCTGCTTATTCATGTCCATCCGTGTTCATTCGTGGTTTGTGTCAGGCGTGAATGCGCTCTGCTTTCAAATAAGGTCGCAGTGCCTTCGGCACAATCACACTGCCGTCCGGCTGTTGATGTGTTTCAATCAGCGCGACAAACAGTCGCGCCAGCGCCGTGCCGCTGCCATTGAGGATGTGCGGAAATTTATTTTCGCCCGATGCCGTTTTGAACCGCATATTCATCCGGCGCGCCTGGAAATCCTCGCAATTCGAGCAGCTCGAAACTTCGAGATAGCTCCCCTGCCCCGGCGCCCAGACTTCGATGTCGTAAGTTTTTGCGCTCGCAAATCCCATGTCGCCCGTGCACAGCAATAGCACGCGATAATGCAAGCCGAGCAATTGCAACACGCGCTCGGCATTCGCGACCATTTTTTCCAACTCGTCGTAGCTATGTTCCGGCCTGACGATTTTGATCAGCTCGACCTTGTCGAATTGATGCACGCGAATCATGCCGCGCGTGCCGACGCCCGCCGCGCCCGCCTCGCCTCGAAAGCACGGCGTGTAAGCGCAATAATAAACCGGCAACTGGCTTTCCTTGAGAATTTCCTCGCGGTGAATGTTCGCCACGGGCGTCTCGGCGGTCGGAACCAGATACAATTTGCCGAGTTTCTCTTTATCGTCGCCTTCGGCCACGCCGTAATACTGGTCCCTGAACTTCGGAAATTGTCCCACGCCTTCGAGACATTGCGGCCCGACCATGAACGGCGGCGAAACTTCCGTATAACCGTGCTCGAGTATGTGCAGATCCAGTAAAAATTGAATCAGCGCCCGTTCCAGCCGCGCCCCCCAATTCGTATAGAGAATAAAACCGCTGCCGGAAAGTTTCGCCGCGCGCGCGAAATCCGCGAGCTTGAGCGACTCGCAAAGTTCAATGTGCGACTTCGGCTTGAAGGCGAAGGCCGCCTTCTCACCACAAACCCGAGCCACGGGGTTATCTTCCGCAGTCTTGCCAATCTTCACCGATTCGTGCGGCAGATTCGGCAGGCGCAACATGAGCGCATCGCGCGCCGATTCTGCCTCCGCCGCCTGTTTGTCCAGAGCAGCGATACGATCACCCAACCCGCGCATCTCCGCCTTCTTCGCTTCGGCCTCGGCGATTTTCTTCTGCGCCATGAGTGCGCCGATTTCCTTCGACACGCAATTACGCTGCGCCTTAAACGATTCGACCCCCGCCAGAATTTTTCGGCGTTGCTCATCAAGCTTGAGCAACTCATCAATGTAAGTTTCATCCCCCGCCCCGCGCGTGGCGAGGCGCTGGCGCACGAAATCGGGTTTTTCGCGGATCAATTTGATGTCGAGCATCGGCGCATTATAGGAGCGGGGGCATTCGGGGCAAGGCGGAAGGCCGACGGGCAATCCGCAGCCTATAGCCTAAACACCGATTTGCAGGTGTTGCAGGCATTGGCGCTTGATGCTAGTTTGATGTTCCATCAGTTGAAAAAACGCGATCAAAATGCCCGGGGCGCGTCGAAGACGGCGCGCCTGGATAAATTGACTGCCTTGCGCCGACGCGTTGCTGAATTGGAAACAGCGGAGGCGCAGCACAAGCAGGTGGAGGAAGTGTTGCGTGAAAGCGAAGAATGTTATCGCATCCTGGTGGAAACCGCACCCGACGTTGTCTACATCATTTCCGACAAAGGTGTATTTACTTCCTTGAATCCGGCGTTTGAGGCGGTCACCGGTTGGGCACGCGCCGAATGGTTGGACAAACCATTTGCGCCACTGGTGCATCCGGAAGATGTGTCCCTCGCCGTCGAAATGTTTCAGAAAGTATTGCAGGGAGAGACGCAGTCCCCTTTTGAACTGCGGATTCTTTCGAAGTCAGGCAAGTATCTGGTCGGGGAGTTCACAGCCACCCCGTATATCAAAGATGGCAAAGTGGCGGGAAATCTTGGAGTCGCTCGCGATATCACCGAACGCAAGCTGAAGGATGAGGTGCGTGAACAGTCTGTCTCCCTGTTGCGAGCGACACTGGAGTCCACGGCTGATGGAATTCTAGTGGTGGATCGCCATGGGAAAAACGTGGGGTTCAATGAGCGGTTTGTGCAATTGTGGCGCATGCCCGAAACAATTATCGCGTCTCGAAACGACCAGCAGGCGCTCGCATTTGTTCTGGACCAACTCAAGGATCCTGAAGGTTTCCTCGCCAAAGTGCATCAGTTATACGCGCAACCGGAGGCTGAAAGCTTTGATATGTTGGAATTCAAAGATGGCCGGCTATTTGAGCGATACTCCATCCCGCAACGCATCGAAGGCCGGCCGGTGGGCCGGGTCTGGAGTTTCCGGGATGTGACTGAGCGCAATCGGGCCGAGGAGTCGCTGCGCATGGAGAAGGAACGGCTGGATCGGGCATCCGTCGCAGGCAACATTGCCCTGTGGGAATGGGACATGGCAACCGACAGACTGGAGTGGTCCAGCACGGTTGATTCCATGTTGGGTTACAAGCCCGGCACTTTTCCGCGCACGTTGCAAACATGGGAGGAAATTGTTCACCCGGACGATCGTAATTTGGAATCCCGGGTGCTCGCGAAACATCTCAAAGAAAACATGCCCTACGACGTGGAATACCGTGCGAGGCGAAAAGACGGCAGTTATATTTGGTGGCGCGATATGGGCGCGTGCCGGCGCGATGAACAAGGCAAGGCCTACCAGATGTCGGGAGTCTGCATTGATATAACAGAGCGCAAACAGACGTCGGAAGCGCTGCGAAAGAGTGAAGAGCGTTATCGATTGCTCTTTCATAGCATCACCGACGCGGCGTTCGTTCACGAAGGCCCCGTCAATGGTTTTCCGGGAAAATTTATCGAAGTGAACAGCGTCGCATGCAGAAGACTGGGTTACACCAGGGAGGAACTGTTGCGAATGTGCCCCCGGGATATCGATGCCCCGGAAACCATTCCCAACATTCCCAAGATGATGCAGCGACTCTTGGCCGAGAAATATGCCGTCTGGGAGGGAGTTCATGTCAGCAAAGACGGACGGAAGATCCCGGTCGAAATAACCAATCACCTGTTTGACCTCGAAGGGAAACCAACCATTTTGTCCACCGCCCGTGACATTACCGAACACAAGCAGGCGGAGGAAGCAAAGCGAATAATTGAAGAGCGCATTGTAAAGTTGAGTTCTTTGAAGCATCAACTTCTTGAAGCGGGCAGCGTCAATAAAAGACTCAAACTCATTACTGACGGGGCGGTCGGCATTTTCGGCGCTGACTTTGCCCGGATTTGGCTGATCAAAGAGGCCGATCTTTGTAAAAATGGGTGCCGTCACGATGCGGTTACCGAGGGCCCAAATGTCTGCCGGGAGCGAAGCCGTTGTCTTCATCTAATCGCCAGTTCAGGTCGTTATACCCGCATTGACGGCAGTCATCGAAGAGTTCCTTTTGGTTGCTATAAAATCGGCCGCATCGCCTCCGGCGAGGAGGACAAATTCACCACCAACGATGTCACAAATGATCCCCGTGTCCACGATCATGATTGGGCAAAGTCGCTCGGCTTGGTATCGTTTACAGGTTATAAGCTTGTTTCCAAGGATGAGAAGCCGGTCGGAGTATTGGCGCTCTTCAGCAAGCAGGCGATTCTTCCTGATATGGAACATCTTTTGGAGGACCTGGCCCATGTCGCTTCTCAAGTCGTTATTACCGGAAGCATGGAAGAAGAACGGCACAAGTTGGAGGTGCAGATGCAGCAGGCGCAGAAACTGGAGAGTCTCGGCATTCTGGCGGGCGGTATTGCCCATGATTTCAACAACCTGCTCACGGTTATTCTCGGCCACGCCAATCTCGCGTTGGCCGATTTGTCTCCGGAATCTCCCGCCCGCGAAAGTTTGCTGGAAATTGACAATGCATCACGCCGGGCGGCGGAACTCTGCCGGCAAATGCTGGCTTACTCGGGCCGGGGCGCCTTTGTTGTGAAACCGATCAACCTCTCGCGTCTTGCTCAGGAATTGACCCATATGTTGCAGGTCTCCATCTCAAAGAAAGCCATGTTGCGCTGTAACTTTGAGGAAAATCTGCCCTCAATTGAGGCCGACCCCGCCCAAGTGCGTCAGGTGGTCATGAATCTGGTCATCAATGCCTCGGAGGCAATCGGCAGCAAAGAGGGGATCATCTCCATTTCCACAGGCAGCATGCAATGCGATCAAACTTATTTGCGTGAGAGTTATCCCATTAAACCTCCGCCATCCGGCAAATACGTTTATGTCGAAGTCTCGGATACTGGATGCGGTATGGACTCCAAAACCCGGGAGAAAATATTCGATCCATTTTTCACCACCAAATTCACCGGGCGGGGTTTGGGGATGGCCGCAGTCATTGGCATCATACAGCAGCATAAAGGCGCCATTAAAATAACCAGCGAACCGGGCAAGGGATCGACTTTCAGAGTGTTGTTTCCCGTTTCATCAAATACCAGCACGCATCCGGAAGCTGGGATGCCACCCAAACTTTGGCATGGCAGCGGCACAATTCTTGTAGTAGATGACGAAGCCGAGGTCCTTAATGTGGCCAAGATCATGTTGGAACACCATGGATTCCACGTGCTTACTGCAACCGACGGGCGCGAAGCTATAAAACTGTTCCAGAAGCATGTTAGAGACATTGTTTGCGTTTTGCTGGATATGACAATGCCGCACATGGACGGCGAGGAGACCTGCCACGAACTGTTCCGCATCCGCAAGGATGTTCGGGTCATCATAGCCAGCGGTTACAGTGAACAGGAAATCGCCAAACGCTTTACCGACCATCAACTGGCTGGGTTCATCGAAAAGCCCTATGAAGCAACCACGTTGATGGCGAAACTGCGCGATGCGCTGGGCACGTCGTAAGTCGGTGGAAGCGACCAATGAATCCGGTTGCCGCCGAACCTCGGAATTCTGATTGAAAACTGCCTCCTCACCACGCACATTTCTGTCATGCAATCATTATTTACCGGGCCGGTTTATGTGGTGCGCGACAACATTGACACCGACCAGATTATTCCCGCGCAGTATCTGACGCTCGTGCCGACGATTCCCGACGAATACGAGAAACTCGGCAGTCTCGCGCTTTGCGGCCTGCCGGAGTCGCTTTATCCGGAGCGTTTCGTCAACAGCGGCAAGCTAGACAGCAAATATGCGATTGTCGTCGCCGGAAAAAATTTCGGCTGCGGCAGTTCGCGCGAGCACGCGCCGATCGCCCTGGGTTCGGCAGGCTGCAAAATCGTT
>Ga0182027_10015894_pt1 | contig 10310 bp, 8 predicted proteins | sample 712E1DmetaG_FD_121300 | JGI IMG/M metagenome (GOLD analysis project Ga0182027, IMG submission 121300) | Permafrost microbial communities from Stordalen Mire, Sweden - 712E1D metaG (Illumina Assembly) | ecosystem: Environmental > Terrestrial > Soil > Wetlands > Permafrost | place: Sweden... | reverse complement strand
GGCTCGGACGGCGAGGCCTTTTGGACTGCCGGCGGGGATGTGGCTATTGCGCTGATCGGTCCCGGTGTGGATGCCTCCCACAACTACGAGCGTACCCACACCGAGGCCCTGCTGGCAACCACCCGGTGGGTTTTGGCATATTTGCTGGAGGAATAAGAGGAAACCATGAATTTCACCGACTACCAATCCAAATCCCGCACTACCGCCAAGTATCCGCCCATTGGGCACCCGGTCATTTATCCCACCCTCGGGCTGACCAACGAAGCCGGGGAAGTAGCCGGCAAGATCAAGAAGATCTTTCGCGATAAAGGCGGCGTTATTGGGGAAGCCGAACGCGAAGCCCTCAAAGGCGAATTGGGCGACGTGCTCTGGTACCTGGCCCAGCTCTGTACCGAGCTTGACCTGTCCCTGGACGATGTAGCCACGCACAACCTGGAAAAGCTATTTTCACGGATGGAACGCGGCAAGATCGGCGGGGATGGCGACAACCGCTAAGCAGGCCGCCCGTTCGGTTCAAGCATGATTAATCTCACATAAATAATATTATAAATATTATAATTTATCTTATTTGTCTTATTATGGTATCATATTGATCATTGATACGGGGGCGTATAAGCTGTGACAAAAGGTGTGGAAAAGCCGCCTTTTTAAACTCTAATCAATTTCATACGAAATCTGTCCTGCTTTTTGGTAGAATCAATCCAGACACTTTTTGTCCAAATGGTAGAACGGGTTAATATCCCGCTCCACAGGAGATTTATATGGCTAGTATGGAACGCTTTACCCAGCGGGCCCGGCATGTGCTGGCGCTGGCTCATCAGGAAGCCGAACGCACCCATCAAGGACTTATTGGTACGGAGCATCTTCTCCTGGGGTTGTTGGAGGAAGACGGTGGTGTGGCCGGACGCGTCCTGCGCGAACTCGGCCTGGAGATCGAGCGGGTGCGTGAGATGATCCAACGCATCAGCAGCATAGGGAGCACCTACGAAAGCGGCAAGATCGAGCTTGGCCCGGATACACAACAGGTGCTTGAATTTGCCATCGATGAAGCCCACAAGATGGGCCATCATTACATCGGCACGGAACATTTGCTGCTTGGGCTGGTACGCTCGGAAGGTGCAGCTATGGAGGTTCTGAAAAAACTGGGCATCACGCCTGACCAGATTCGCCGCCAGACCCGCCGCGTCCTGCAGGAAAGCACTGGCACCAGCGCAGCCGTCCCTGAGACGGCCAAACCCAGTGGAAAATCCGAAGCCAAAACCCCGCTGGTCGACCAACTGGCCTCTGATTTGACTACTCTGGCCGAGGAAGGCAAACTGGACCCGGTGATTGGTCGCCAGACCGAGATCGAACGCGTCATCCAGATCCTGGCCCGCCGCACCAAGAATAATCCGGCCCTGATCGGCGAACCGGGCGTTGGCAAGACCGCCATCGTCGAGGATTGGCCCAGCGTATCGTCGATGGCGATGTGCCTGCGCCACTGTTGAATAAACGCGTCCTGAAACTGGATGTGGGTTCACTGGTGGCCGGGACCATGTACCGCGGCCAGTTCGAGGAGCGCCTCAAACGCGTCATTGACGAGCTTAAGTCCACCAAATCCATCCTGTTTATTGACGAATTCCACATGTTGGTGGGCGCCGGTTCGGCCGGTTCGGCAGTGGATGCCGCCAACATTCTCAAACCTGCCCTCTCGCGTGGCGAATTACAGTGCATCGGCGCCACCACGTTGGATGAGTACCGCAAACATATCGAATCCGATGCGGCGCTTGAACGCCGCTTCCAACCGATCGTTGTGGATGAGCCCACCGTGGAAGAGACCATTGAAATCCTCAAGGGTATCCGCAAAATGTACGAGGAGCACCACCACCTCGTTATCTCGGACGAGGCGCTCGAAGCCGCTGCCCAACTTTCGGCCCGTTACGTTTCGGACCGGTTCCTGCCCGATAAGGCCATCGACTTGATCGATGAGTCTGCCTCGCGTGTGCGCATGTACAAATCCGGGGCGACTGTTTCGGCCAAAGAGATCTACAAGCAACTCAAGCGTGTCCGCTCCAACCGGGCCCTGGCCCAGGAAGAAGGCAAGCCTGAGGATGTTCTAACCTGGGATGCCCAGGAAGCCGACCTTAACGAACAGCTCAAACAGATGAAGTCCAGTTGGGAACGCGCCAAAAGCCCGGTCGTCACCGGCGAGGATATCGCCGAAGTGGTGGCCATGTGGACCGGTGTACCGGTTATGCAGATTGCCGAGGCCGAGTCAAAACGCCTGCTCAAAATGGAAGAGGAACTGGAGAAAGTCATTATCGGGCAGAAGGAAGCCATCCAGTCCATCGCCAAGGCAGTGCGGCGTGCCCGGGCTGGCCTCAAAGACCCCAAGCGCCCGATTGGCTCCTTCATGTTCCTCGGCCCAACCGGCGTTGGCAAGACCGAGTTGACCAAGGCACTTGCCAAGTTCATGTTTGGCAGCGAGGAAGCCCTCATCCAGCTTGACATGTCTGAGTTCATGGAACGCCATACCGCCAGTCGCCTGGTGGGCGCCCCTCCCGGATATATCGGCTATGACGACGCCGGCCAATTGACCGAAGCTTTGCGGCGGCGTCCTTACTCCATCGTGGTTTTCGACGAGGTCGAAAAGGCCCACCCCGAAGTCCATAATATGCTCCTGCAAATTATGGAAGAAGGCCACCTATCCGATGCCAAGGGCCGCAGTGTGGATTTCCGTAACGCCATCATCGTGATGACCACCAACGTCGGCGCGGAGGAAATCAAGCGGCAGACCTCGCTTGGCTTCCAGCTAAAGCGCGACGAAAAGACCGAAGAGCGCCAGACTTACGAAGAAATGCGCAAAAAATTGACCGAGTCGCTCAAGAAGGTTTTCCGGCCTGAGTTCATCAACCGTTTGGACAGTGTGATTGTCTTCCGCTCGCTTAACAAAGTTGACATCCGCCAGATCGTATCGCTCGAACTGAACAAGGTCACACTACGCCTGGCCGAACACGAGGTAACCCTGACCGCCACCGAAGCCGCCCTGGATCTGTTGGCTGAATCGGGTTTCGACGCGGAAATGGGCGCCCGGCCTCTGCGCCGAGTAATCCAACAAAAAGTGGAGGATCCCCTTTCCGACGCTTTGTTGGCTGGCACCTTCTGTGAAGGTTGTACCGTTCTCGTAGAAGTTGTCGAAGGCGAAGTGGTGCTGAGACGTGCTCCACTGGCAGAAGAAAAAACGCCCGAACCGGTTATTTGATTTGGTTTGTGGGCCTTGGTAGGGGCGCAGCGCTGCTGCGCCCCTACGTATTAATGGAGGTTTTTTATGGGTACAGAAAATGAGGTTGCCACGCTGGCAGGCGGTTGCTTCTGGTGCCTGGAGGCCGTCTTCGACGACCTGAAAGGGGTCGAATCGGTTGAGTCCGGATATTCCGGCGGCCATGTCCAGCGCCCCAGTTATGCGCAGGTCTGTGACGGCAATACCGGCCACGCCGAAGTGGTCCAGGTGACATTTGACCCGCAGGTGCTATCCTATAAGGATCTGCTGAAAGTATTTTTCACCATCCATGACCCAACCACCCTCAACCGCCAGGGTAATGATGCTGGCACGCAGTACCGCTCGGCTATTTTTTATCATAATGACGAACAGAAGAAAATTGCCGAAGAAGTCATCCAGGAGATTACCGCAGCCAAAATTTGGAATCACCCACTCGTCACCGAACTGACGCCTTTCGATCAATTTTATATCGCCGAAGATTACCACCAGGAATACTTCAAGAAGAATCCTTTCCAGGGCTACTGCCGGGTCGTGATCGTCCCTAAGGTGACCAAGTTCCGGCACGCTTTTGCAGACCAACTGAAGAAATAACCGGCATCGAAGTAACGACCTTATCATCCTCATATGGGGAAGTCGTTGCACCCCGGAATTCCAATGGAACCCATCCTTTCCACCGCTCCCGCACCTGCTGCCGCGCCTACCTTCCAGGTGGGCAATGTTTCCGTCCACGGGGATGCCATTCTGGCTCCCATGGACGGCTACTCGGATTGGCCGTTTCGTTCGCTTTGCAGCGCCTTGGGCTCAGCCATGAGCTATACCGAATTCGTCCGGGCGGAAGCGATCACACATGCCTATGAGGTCACACTGCCCAGGTTCACCTTCGAAGAACCAGAGCGGCCGGTGGTCTTCCAGATCTACGGGGATGACCCGGAAGAAATCCTGAAAGCCGCTTTGCGCATCCAGGAACTTTCCCCCGATATCATCGATATCAACATGGGCTGTCCATCCAAAACCGTCGCTACCAGGGGCGCGGGCGTGGGCCTGATGCGTACTCCCATTAAAATTGCCCAGATTTTCCGCAAGCTGACTGCCGCTTTGAAAGTGCCGGTGACCGGTAAGATCCGTCTGGGCTGGGAAGATCTGCGTAACTATCTCTTGGTTGCCCGTATCGTCGAAGAGAATGGAGGCGCCGCCCTGGCCATCCACGGGCGCACAAAAGAGCAGGGCTACCGTGGCGAGGCCGATTGGGATGCCATCGCTGAGGTGAAAGCCGCCGTGAAAATCCCGGTCATCGGGAACGGGGATGTGAAAACGCCCGCCGATATTGACCGCATGAAGCAGTACACTGGCTGCGAAGCGGTCATGATTGGGCGCGCCGCGGTGGGCAACCCGTGGATCTTTTCCCGTCTCGAGCGGACCCAGGTCACCCCGGAAATGGTCCACCGGATGGTCTGCCAGCACCTGGAGCGCAACGTAACGTTTTACGGTTCCCACAAAGGCATGATCCTGTTTCGCAAGCATGCCATGCAGTATTTAAAACTCCAGCGCCTGCCGCGCGCCGTCCGCACGGAAATATTATTGCAGTTGACCCCGCAGGATTTCCTACTCCAGTTGGAAAAGAACAGCCCCAGTCTGAATTGAGATTCCCTCAGAATCAAAAGAGAGCGCAGAAATTCATCCTGCGCTCTCCTTTTTTGTTTAGGCAAACTGATTACTTTTAGAGCACTCCATGCCAAGAAGGGGATAAAAGAAAGTTCATCCTCGTGCAACTTTGTGATCCCTTGTGCCCTTTGTGTTTGGATGCTCCTTGCAATCTAATAGATCGACTTCAACTGCCCTGTTGTAATATCCAGGGAGTAAATTTCCAGATCGATGGATACATATGCAATATTGCCCTGCCAGCCGAGCACCGTCGGGATATCATAAAAATCACCCGAAACATTTTTCAAGGCAATGGCCTGCTTGCCTGTGCTGCTACCGTTGGCCGGGTTGAAAGTTTCCAGGACAAGCTGGTTGGGTTGGGCTTGAAAAGTGGCGACCACCAGGCCGGTGGAAGCCAGCTTCCAGGTCCAGCCTGAGCCGGTATTGTCGATCAGCCCAGCCATCTGGTTGGGCGGGTCGATCGGGGAAGAGCCCGTCAGGTCCACCACCCAGGCCTGGCTTCCAGTGGCGGCGTTCACGCCCCACAACTGGAAGGTTTCTGTCCCGCGTGTCTTGCGGGCGCGCACGATCAGCTTGTCGGCCGCCATCGCCAGCGGCAGGAGCTCGTAATCCGGGTTGGTCAGTAGCACCTTCATATTCCCGCTGGATTTATCAACCGCCATGAGGTCGTTCCCGTTGCTGAAATACAGGGTCGAGTCCGTCATCAGGGATTGCAATCCATCCGCGGCAAAGCTGAAATCATTCTGACTATCGGCTTCCCAAACGGTTTTTCCGCTGGCTAGATCCAAGCGTTGTACGCACCCATATGAATCATAGACTAGATACAGGGCGTTCCCGGCCTGGTCGTAGAGGATTCCCGAGTCGGTATCAAGATTGGCTGTGGAGTCATTGGTATTGCAGGTTGGGGTGATTACATTTTTCTGCGTGCCGGTGGCCGGGTCGAGAAATAGCAGGCCGTAATCGCTATTGCTGTCGGTATAATCCAACACCACCAGCGAGGCACCCACCAAGCGCAGAGTTGGGTCATTGCCCGCCAACCGTTTGCTCCACACTTGCTGTCCGCTCTCGGCATCGTATGCCTGGATGGTCTGGTCGGCATTGTTCGTGATCACCCGTCCTGCCGTTACCAGCAAGGTGGCAGCTCCATAGTTCAACTTGTCAGGCATCTGCGCCTGCCAGGCCAGGCTGCCGTCGCTTTTATGGTAAGCCAGCAAATCGGTGGCATTGGCGGCGTAGATCAGGTCCGTGCCGGAGGCGACCGCATCGGCATTCCCGTCCCCCGAGAGCTTCGCTCCCTGCCAGAGCAACTTATCGCTGGCTGGATCGACCAGTCCGATCGAACGGGTATCGGCATCGGCATTGTAGAACACCCCGGCAATTTGCGGCGCGGTGTCATTACCGGACGGGACCAGAACGAGCGGAGTCTCCGGGTCGTAGTGTTTGCCAAGACCGCCGCTCGATGCGAATATAATAAAACCAACAATTCCAGCAATCACAAGTAAAACAACTACGGCAATGATCCCACCGCTCCTCCCGCCCGAACGCGCCGGTTGGGCTGTATAGGTCGGCACCGTTCGGGTAAGCGCCTGGAAGCCCGTCTCGGGCGGTAGCATCTGCCCGGCCTGGATCTGTTCAACGGCATACTTGGCGCGTTCCAGGCCGACATCGTAATGCTCCCGGTAGGCTTTGATGGCGCCAATCTTATCCCCGGCCTTCAACCGGGCTTGTACTTCCTCCAGCGCCCTGGTTAATTCATCCGGAGCGCGCATGCCCGGAGCGGCAGCCGTCGCCAGCCGCCCACTCTGGATGGCCGCAATGGCATTGCTGGCTTCCTGCTCATCGACGCCATATGCCTGGCGGTAGCGTTGGATGGCTTCGACCAGATTCCCGCTTGCAGCCAGCCGGTGGATTTCATCCAGGGCCGCCGCCGGTCCGGGCGCCTGGCCAGAATGGCTGCCTGGCAGCATGGAAGTGTTACCACAAAATTTGCAGCGTACCACCGTGCTGGTAACATCTGCATCCAGGGGCGCGCCACAGGCAGGGCAATTCAAAGAGATGGGTTGATCGATCGTCATAGGGTCTCCACAGGGAAGGACTGAGTACGCACTTTATTATCCTGCAATTAACTAAAATAGCAACCATCCGGAAGAACTATGGTACCTGTTCGATAAAGCAGAGAGCGGGTGCGGCAAAGGTACCGCACCCGCTCAAAATGAAAACTCCTGCTCAGTTTCGGATCGGTTCCAGGTTACTAATAGCTATCGTACAGCGAACGCACCTTTATGGCGCTGCGGGCCTGTTCGAGCGTCCAGCCGGTGGGCAGGGGACAAGTAACGGTCAGCACCTGTCCGGCCGGCAGGTCGAAATAATTGTGGCTGAAGACCACATCCACCCCTTCCAGTTCCAGGGCCACAAAGCGCGCCAGGCAGCTTGCCGTCAATTGAATAGTCAGCTGTCCGCCGGTGATGGAGGCCTTCGTTTCCATCTGCGGCGCGGCCAGTTCCAGGTGCTTATTGGGGGCAAAGGTCGCCAGGCTGCGTGACTGCAATTTCCTGTCCTTCCAAAGTTCGGCAATGAATACCACCTGGCGGCGGTTCTCATCACGGACATGCCCGCTGAAATCCAGGCTGCGGATGGCAGTGGCTGCCAGCGCCGGCGCCGACACATTTTCTACGCCCTGGTCGAGCCGCTCGCCCGCCAGTGTTTCCAGGCTCCAGCGCACTTCGCCGGTCCATGCCTTGGTGGTGTCGTTGGTGACATACAGGTTCATCTGCTGGGCCTTATCTTCCACCGTCAGCAGGATCGGTGCGTAGAACTTGCGGGCGGCGTAATGCAGTGCCTTCCAGCGCCCAAAGTAGTCGATGCTCGACCAGGAGGCCACCGGCCAGCAGTCATTCAACTGCCAGATCAATGTGCCGCTGACGCGCTCGCGGTGGCGGCGCCAGTGTTCCACTCCGTAGCGGATGCCTTCGGCTTGAAGCACCATGCTCAGGTAGACCAGGCTCTCGAAATCTTTCGGCATGCGAAAGGTGTCCGTCATCTGGCTGACCATCAGGCCGTTGCCTGAGCCGGAGCGCTGGTGATGCTCCATCACGTAGGAGGTCATATTCTGGTCTTTGGGCTCGGCATACATCTGGACCGTCTTGTAAGGCGGCAGAGCCTGGAAGCCGAACTCGCTCATAAAGCGCGGGAACTGTTCGCGATAGGCTGTGAACGGCTTGCGCCCGTGCCAGACGTCCCAGTAATGCGTGTCGCCGCGCTGCTGACCGTTCGGATCGCTGAAGGGAATGCCCGAGGAGGCCGAACTGGGCCAGTAAGGCCGGTCGGGGTCTTCCGCTGCAACCACATCCGGCAGCAGGTGATGGAACATGCGGTCGTAACCGGCTTTCAGGCTCTGGACGGCGGGCTCGTTCGGGTTGTTCCACTTCCAATCCACCCAGCCCTGCTCCATTTCATTATTACCACACCAAAGCGCCAGGCTGGCGCGATGTCGCAGACGCCGCACGTTCTCCAGCGCCTCCACACGCACGTTTTCGGCAAAGGCATCCTCTTCCGGATAAATACCGCAGGCGAAGATAAAATCCTGCCAGATCAGGATGCCATACCGGTCGCACAGGTCGTAGAAGCGTTCTTCTTCATAGAATCCACCGCCCCACACCCGCAGCATATTCATATGGGCCGCAGCCGCATCCGCGATCAGGCGTTCCATATATGTATCGCTGATACGGGTCGGAAACGCATCGGCCGGGATCCAATCCGCCCCTTTGACAAAGATCGGCACGCCGTTGACCACGAATGTGAAAGACTCGCCCCATTGGTCCGGTTCGCGTCGCAGCTCAACCGTCCGCAGGCCCACCTGGTAACTGCGCAGGTCCAGCACGGTTTTCCCGGATTCCAAGCTGACTTCCACCTGGTAGAGCGGTTGCTTCCCAAACCCATTCGGCCACCAGATTTCGGGGTTTTTGATTACCGATTGCAGATTGCAGATTAAAGAACCGGTGGCAACCTGGTTCGGTTCAGCCTGGACGGTCTGCACATCGCCCTCCGGTGAGATAACCTTCAGGGTCACCCGCAAATTGGTGTGGTTCCATTCTTTTACCTTTACCTGCGCGCTGACAGTCACTTTGCCGCCCGCATGGGCCTGGCGGATGTGGACATCCTCCAGACTCACCTGGCTATAGCCTTCCAGACGAATGTCTTTCCAAATCCCGATCGGCGGCAGCTTGGGGCCCCAGTCCCAGCCCCACTGGTAGGGTGCTTTACGCATGTAAGGGCCGCCTAAAATATCTCCGCCGCCGATCAGTGGTCTGGCGGCCTGTCTGACCTTGATAAATGGCAGCGGGGCACGGAAAAGGATGCGCATTTCATTCTCGCCCGTTTTCAACAGGTTTTTGACTTCCCACGCCCAGCGCCGGAACATGTTATCGGTTTTCCCGAGTTGCTTGCCGTTCAGGAAGACTTCCGCCAGCGTATCCAACCCGTCGCAGACCAGGATCTGGTGCTCTTCATCAGCCAGGGCCTTCTCCATATTAAAGGTGCGCCGGTATTCCCAGTCGCTTTCCGCCACCCACTGGACTTTCTTCTCGTTATCAGCCACGAACGGGTCGGGGATGCGCCCCAGGGCCAGCAAATCGGAATGCACGCCGCCGGGGACGGTTGCCGAGAGCCACTCCCTGCTGCCGGATTGACGGAATTGCCAGGTACCACTCAGAGTTTGTTTGAACATATGGTTTCCTAATTTTGGATTTTCTGTCCTGTTTTAGTAGAGAGGAACGGGGTGTACCCCCGATCTTCTCCTGCTTATTTAAGACAATACATTTTACTTGCATTTAAGGTTCCCTGGATTGCAAAAACGTAGTAACGCCAGGTGGATCAAAAGGCCAGCTTACCCGGCATAGTGGCTGTAATCGACCCCATTCTTTCCGGCGGTCTTTACAGAATACATCGCTCGGTCCGCCATTTTTACCATGTTATCGACCGTTTCGGGGATTTCGCTGAAAGTCACCACGCCCATGCTGAATGTTACCATCCAGCTGTTCTGCAGCATTTCATCCACCAGGCTGGCATGGATGCGGTCAATCACCGTTCTAGCTGCCGAGCCATCCGTCTCCGGCAGGAGCAGGGCGAATTCGTCGCCGCCCAACCGGGCCAGCGTATCCGCCGGACGCACCTGCCGGCAAATGCCTTCGGTGACTTCGCGCAACACCCGGTCGCCGGTACTGTGCCCGAGCCGGTCATTGACGGCCTTGAAATTATCCAGGTCTATATACTTATTTTCCGCTACCCTGAATCTAGGGTTGGCGCTGGCGGCCAGGCGAGATGCATGATGTCCCAGATTTGCTGTGGAACGGGGCGTAACTTCGGATAATGGATCTCTTCACGACCATCG
>Ga0182027_10015892_pt1 | contig 10310 bp, 6 predicted proteins | sample 712E1DmetaG_FD_121300 | JGI IMG/M metagenome (GOLD analysis project Ga0182027, IMG submission 121300) | Permafrost microbial communities from Stordalen Mire, Sweden - 712E1D metaG (Illumina Assembly) | ecosystem: Environmental > Terrestrial > Soil > Wetlands > Permafrost | place: Sweden... | reverse complement strand
GAGAGCCTGGGGCCGAGAGCCTTGGCTTGGGCCTGCGCCGATTAACGGACCTAACCTGGGGCTGGCGACTGCGCCGACAGGCCAAGCAGGCAGCGCGATGAAAAATGCGTGTAAGGAGCAGGCGGCAGCTCTGCCCTACCGGGAAGGCGAAGGAATCTGTCCTGCACCCATCGCGGACTTGCGGCTTTCATTTGCCTTCCATTTGCAGCGGCAAATCCTCTATAAATTCGCCATGTCCGATCCAGCCCATCCATTGCAAACGCCGCTGCGGGAGTTGCGCGGCATCGGGCCGGAGCGCGCGGCGCAGTTGGAACGGCTGGAATTGCGCTCCGTGGGCGACCTGTTGTTGCACCAGCCGCGGCGCTACGAGGATCGCCGGCACTTCCTGCCCATCGCCTCCTTGAAACTGGAAGAGCCGGCGCTGGCCCGCGGGAAGATCATTGCCGCCGGGGTCAATCGTTACCGGCATGGGGAACGGTCGGTTTATGAATTCATTGTGGACGATGGAACGGCGCGTTTGCACTGCCGGTGGTGGAACCTGCCGTTCATGGAAAAGTACTTCAGCATTGGCGACGAGGTGGTGGTTTTCGGCAGGCCCAATTCGCTGCGGCCGCGGACGATGGACCATCCGGAAACGGAAATCGTGCAAGGGGACGCGGTGGAAAACTCCATTCACCTCAACCGCATCGCGCCGATTTATCCATTGACAGAAGGTTTGCCGCAACGCTGGTTGCGCTCATTGCTGTGGCGGGTCGTCGCCGAATTTGCTCCGCTCGCCCCCGAGCCAAATCCGGAAATTCCACTGACCCGCGAGCGTCTCGAACTGCCAAATGCCGGGCCTGCAAATCCGCAATCCGCAATGGGAAGCCGAACTTCGGCCAATCCGCAATCCTCTCCCCTCCCCTCCCGCGCTCGCGCCCTACAGATGCTTCATTTCCCCGAGGAGATGATTGACAAAGACATCGCCCGGCAACGGCTGGCGCTGGACGAATATGTCGGGTTGCAACTCGCGCTTCTGGCGCGGCGCAAGACCTTGGAGGCGCGGGCGCATCCGATCCCTTGCGCTGGGGACCACAACCGTTTAATCAAACCGTTCCTCGCGCGCATGGGCTTTGAACTGACCGCGTCGCAAACGAAGGTGTTGCGGGAAATCCGGCGCGACATGGCCGGCCCGGTCCCAATGCGGCGCTTGCTGCAAGGCGATGTCGGCTCCGGCAAAACCGTGGTGGCGGCGTGCGCCATGCTGATGGCGCTGGAAAGCGGAGCGGACGCGGCCTTGATGGCGCCGACGGAGGTTCTGGCCGAACAGCACGCGCGCAATTTCCGGCGCTGGATGGAGCCGCTGGGGGTGGTGGTGGAAGTTCGCACGGGCGGCGGCAGAGCCGGTTCGGAGGCGGCTCCGCAGGAGCGTCGCCCTACCGGGGCGGCAGCGCGGCCTTTCCGGCCGGCGCTTTACATCGGCACTCACGCGCTGTTGGAGGCCTCGTTCGCGCCGGCGCGGCTGGGACTGGTTATTATTGACGAACAGCACAAGTTCGGCGTGGCGCAGCGCGAACAACTGGTGCGCAAGGGCAGCTATCCCCATCTTCTGGTCATGACCGCCACGCCGATTCCCCGCACGCTGGGCCTGACCTTGTACGGGGACCTGGACATTTCGGTCATCGAGCAAGGGCCGCCGGGCCGGGGGCGCGTCAAGACTTTTTTGCGCGCGGCGGAAAGCCTGCCCCGGGTGTGGGCGTTCCTGCGGGAAAAGCTGGGCCAGGGCCGCCAGGCCTACGTCATTTACCCCCGGGTGGAGGACGCAGACACCAGCGCCGGAGTCAAGGCTGCCGCCCGCGAATGGCATCATCTGGAAAAGGTCTTCGCGCCGTGGAAGGTGGGGCTGTTGCACGGCAGGCTCAAGAGCCAGGAAAAGGAACAGGTGATGGCGGCGTTCCGCGACCGTCAAACGCAGGTCCTGCTGGCGACCTCGGTCGTGGAGGTCGGCGTGGATGTGCCCAACGCCACTCTGATGGTGGTTGAAAACGCGGAACTGTTCGGGCTGGCCCAACTGCATCAATTGCGCGGCCGGATCGGACGCGGCGCGGAGGAATCGTTCTGCATCCTGATTGCCGGGGGGAAATCCGCCGGGGCGCGGGAGCGGCTGAAAACGATGGAGGAGACTACGGATGGTTTTCGCATTGCCGAGGCGGACTTGAAATTGCGCGGCGCGGGGGACTTGCTGGGCCGGCAGCAGAGCGGCATCCCGCGGCTGCGTTTTGGCGACCTGACGGCGGACGCGGAGTTGGTCGAACGCGCGCGCGCCCTGGTCAAGGCCAGGCCGGGATAACGCGATTATATTCTCTTGACAACTGTGGCAGGCCGAGACTCCGTCGAGCCGCGACTCGATTGCGGATTGCAGATTGCGGATTGCGGATTGAAATCGAGTCACGGCTCGACCGAGTCTCGCCCTGCCGGGAATTGACGCATTACCGAAGAATTTGATTTTGCGGCGCGGGCGGCGTAAGATGGAAAGATGAAATCCGCCTTCTGCATGGCTCTTTTGGTTGCCGGACTCGTCCTCACGGGTTGCGGCAAGGATGAGAACAGTTCCGGGCCGTCCACCACGGTGGCGCCTGTCAATAACACTCCGCCCCCGGCGCAGGCCGGGAACGGTTATGTCGGCGCGCTGGTCAAGGCGCAGCAACTCGCCGTCAAAACGGTGGATCTGACCTCGCTCAACCAGGCCATCCAGCTTTTCAACGAGCAGGAAGGACGCCTGCCCTCGGATTTGAATGAGTTGGCGGCCAAACATTATATCGGCCAAGTTCCCGCCGCGCCCGCCGGCATGAAACTGGTCTATGATGCCGCGCAGGGCAAGGTGACCACCGCGCCGCAGTGATGGACGTATGTAATCTTGGACGGTAGGGCGAGACTCTGTCGAGCCGTGACTTTCAGAGGTCAGATCAAGTCACGGCTCGACTGAGTCTCGCCCTACCGTTGCAATTCTCACGGGGCGAGTTCGACTTCATTTTGCGGGAGCCAGCCGCTGTGGTTCGCGGCGTCGGCGGCTTCCAGCCAGCCGTCCTTGCTGTCCAGGACCAACAGTTCCGCGCCGTCGTGCGCGGTGAAGACGCTGGGGGCCTCCTCCAGGGGACTGCGCCGCGCGACGGCTTCGGGCACGACCACGACCAGGGACTGCTCCCCGAAACGGGCGTCGAGCGCCAGGCCCAGGCAAACCAACCCGCACACGCACGCCGTTGCCAGCGCCCCGACCAGGCCGGCGGTGGACTTCTTCCAGGCGGGCCGGATTTGGCGAACTGTCAATACTATAAACAAAAGCGCGGCAAAAACCGAGACGGGCGCGGTCCATTCGTCCAGCGTGAGAAGCGCGGTCCAGCGCGTCCAGCGGCTTCCCGGAATGGCGGGCGCGCCCAGGCCCGGCTGGTTGCGCGCAAATTGGAGGTTGGCCCGCACATCCGGATCGCGCGGGGCCAGTTGCGCCGCCCGGCGCCAGGCGCAGATGGCGCGCCCGACCTGGCCGGCCTTGAACCGCGCATTACCCAGGTTGAAATAAACCGCCGCCGACACCGGCCCGCTCTGCGTCATCTTTTCGTAGGCGGCGGCGGCGGGCGTGTAATGGCCCTCCTCGTAAAGCTTGTTGGCCTGATCAAACGGGGCGGCGGCGGTGTCGGCGCGCGCGCCGGCCGCGGCCGTCAACAATAGCAACAGGCCGGCGGCGCCCTGCAACAGATTTTTCCGGGCCGGGACGCCGTCCGGCGGGGCCATTTGTTGCAAGGCCTGCAACGCGCTTTTCACCTGGGGAATCAGCGCGGCCAGTTCCTGCGCGGAGCGTTCAGGGGCGTAGCGGAAGCGGTTGCAGGCGTGGAATAATTCCCGCAGCAGCGTTTCGGCCTCCTCGCTCAAGCCCCTGCCGCGCGCCTCTTCCAGGACGGCCTCGGTGATGGCGGAGGCGGGCAGATCGAGCCGTTCGCCCAGTTGCTCCTGGAGCAGGCGAAACACGGCGGCGTAAAACGTCTCGGCATCATGGGCCTGGGCGCGGTTGGGCAGTTCGGCCAGACCCTGTTGCACCAGGAGCGCCACGGCGCGGAGCCGTCGCAGGCGCGGGTTGTTGGCCAGCTTGTCTTTTTGACGCCGCCAGAGCAGCGCGCAAAGCCAGGCCAGGGGCGGGAGGGCCTGCCAGGCGAGGAAACCGGGCCGCCGCAGCAACAGCGGGCCGGCCAGCGCCAGGGGGCCGGGGCGCACCTTAATGTTGACAATCTCCTGCGCGGGCGGCGGCGCTTCGGCGGGGGCCGGGGCGGGGGCGGCGACCGAGGGCGGCGGTGTGGCGGCGGTGGGCAGGACATGCAACGGGACGGCCGGATGGGTCAGTGTGTGAAAGGCGCCGCTTTCCGGGTCAAAATAGCTGAAGGCAAAGGCCGGGATTTCCTTGACACCGACATTTTCCGGCGAGAGGACCTGCTCGAAGTACTTGGAGCCTTCAATTTGCAGCGGGTCGCTGCTGTCAAATTTCTTCACCGGCGGATAGGTTTTGAAGTCGCGCCAGACTGCTGGATCGGCGGACGGGGTGAGGGTGTCAAACGAGCCTTTCCCGGCGATCCGGATTTTCAAGGTGACCGGGTCGCCGACGGCCACCGTGGCGGGACCGGCCTCGAATTGGGCCAGCGAAAAACTGCCCACCGCGCCATTGAAACCGGCGGGGACATTGTTGGTCGGAATGGGCAGGACATGAAAGGCCAGCGTGTCGCTGCTGGGATTGACCGGAGTGGTGCTGATTGGATTGCCGAAAAAATCCGTCCGGGTCACCAGATTGAGGCTCCAGGTCGCGGGGCCGAGGGTGAGGTCGCCGGTCTTGTTGGGGATGATCGGGACGCGGAAGCTCAGGTAATTGTAAACGGCGCCCTGGATGTTGACTTGGGGCGCGCGCCCGCGGAAATCGGGCATGGGGCCGATGGTGAATCCGTCGCTGTTCAATTGCGGGGGTTGCACGCCGCTGGCCGCCACGCAATAACAGCGGATTTCCAGCGGAATGACCTGGCCGGCATAAATCGTGTTCGTGGGCGCGACGAGGCGGACGAAAGCCGGTTCGAGTTTGCCGGGAGTGGCCGGCAGATTTCCTTTGACGACTTTCAAGGTCAGCGGTTTGCTGGCCAGCGGCTTGCCGTCCACGACGGCCTGGATGGCGGGGATGGTAAAACTGCCTTCGCGGGTGGGATGGACCTCGACGGAAATCACGTTCTTGCTCGTCATTTGGGTGCCATTGAAGAACATCTGCGTTTGCGCGCCGGCGCCGCCATATTGCAGCCCCGGCACGGGCGGCGGGCTGGGCTGGCTCTTGAACGAGCCGTTCTCCGCCGTCATGTTCAAGGTGGTGGTTTCCCCCAGGCTGATCGTGTCGCGGTCCAGGGTGACTTCAAATTTCGGCTGGGCCAGCGCGGCGGCGGAGGCCAGCAACCAGCACGCCAGGAAGAGCACGGCCGGGAAAATCCGGCATCGTGGCCGCTCCCGCAGCCTCCTTGCCCGCTTGAGAAAGCGCATGTTTGACTCTAAACGATTCACAAATAGCAAGACAATCTAATGTGGGGTTCTGTTCAGCCATCCTTTCGCGGGAAGAGGGGGAAGATTTCTCCCAGTTCATGGCCCGGGGCGATGGGCGGCGGCGGTTCGGCAAGATTCGTATTGACTTGGCTGAAACCGAGTTGCCGCTGGAGTTTTTCCGCCACGCCGGGAATGACCGGCCAAAGAAGAACGCCCAGGGCGCGGCATACTTCGGCCAGCGTGTAAAGTATATCGTCCAACTGGGCGGCCTGGGCCGGGTCCTTGGCCAGCTTGAACGGGCTGGTTTGGTCAATGTATTGGTTGGCCCGAGTGATCAAGGCGCAGATGGCCAGCAGCGCCTCCTGCAAAAGATGGCCGCGATAACAGGCCAGCACCCGCTCGCGACATTCCGAAATCTCCGCCGCCAGTTGAAGGGTCCCGCGCGGCACGCGCCCGTTGCGATAGCGTTTGATCATGGAGAGGGATCGGTTGACCAGGTTGCCGAGGCCGTTGGCCAGTTCGGCCTGGTAGCGCGAGCGGAAACCGGCATCGGTCCAATTCCCGTCCGGCCCGATGTCCAGTTCGCGAATGACGTAGTAGCGGAAGGCATCCAGGCCCCAGTCGTCAATGACCGCGACCGGGTCCACGACGTTGCCCGTGCTTTTGCTCAGTTTTTCGCCGTCCTTCTGCCACCAGCCGTGGACGAGGATTTGTCGGGGCATCGGGAGGCCCATCGCCTTGAGCATGATGGGCCAGAAGACGGCGTGAAATTTCAAGATGTCCTTGCCGATCACCTGAACGTCGGCAGGCCACAAAGGAAAGGCTGAAGGCTGAAGGCTAAAGGCTGAAGGCGGAATGGGGATTTCAGATTTCAGATTTCTGCTTTCTGCTTTCTGCTTTTCCGTTGCGGATTGGAGGGCGCGGGTCACGGCGGGGTCGCCGTGGGCGGCGGGGACGCTGATGTAATTGAGCAGGGCGTCGAACCAGACGTAGGTGACAAAGAGGGGATCGAACGGGATGGGAATGCCCCAGTTCAGCCGGGCGGCGGGCCGGCTGATGCACAGGTCCTCCAACTCGTTGTTCTTGAGGAAACCGAGGATTTCATTGCGGCGCGGCTCGGGCGCGATGAAGGCGGGATTGGCCTCGATGTAATCCATCAGCCACGCCTGGTGTTCTCGGAGCTTGAAATAGTAGTTCTCCTCCTCCAGCTCGATGACCTTTCCATAAGCGGGATCAAACGAGCCGTCGGGGAGGCGGTCCTTCTCCGTCAGGAATGTTTCGGCGGCGGTGGAGTAAAAGCCGCGGTGGGTCTTTTTGTAGAAGTGCCCTTCGGAGTGAAGGCGCGACAAAATGGCCTGGACGACGGCTTTGTGGCGCGGTTCGGTGGTGCGCACGAAATCGTCGTTGGAAAGGCCCAGTTTTTGTGCGAACTGCTTCCACGCCACCGCCAGCCCGTCGCAATACTCCTGCGGATTCTTCCCTTCCGCCTGCGCGGCGAGCTGGACCTTCTGCCCGTGCTCGTCCAGGCCGGTGAGGAAAAAGACCGGTTCGCCCAGGCAGCGTCTGGCGCGGGCGACCACATCGGCGATGACCTTTTCGTAGGCATGGCCCAGATGGGGCTGGCCATTGACGTAATCAATGGCGGTAGTCACATAAAAACATTTGCTCATTTGCGGGATAATGTGGGGCAGGCGGGAAAGCTTGGCAACTGGCAACTGGGGGGAGCAGGGATGAAGTGCTGGGGCCAAACCAGTCGTTTTGGTTTGACCCGGTTTGACTGGGTTAGACTCGGCTTGACCGGGGGGGGAAATAATGCGTCCGATGAGGAGGGTAGGGCGACGCGTCCAAGGAACCCCGTAGCGGCATTCGGCAGAAAGCCGCCATTGTCGTTTCTGTGCGATTGGAACCCGAATAGTGCGGCGCTCTGCCGAGCGCCGCCACGCCTTGGTTGCGGAGGGCTTGGGGCAGCAGTGCCACTGGGCAATTTTTGCCGTGTTTAGTCATTTCGTCTTCAAAAAACTCATTTTTTAACCTTTATTAACCTTAATTAACCTTAATTGGCCTTAATTAACCTAAATTTTGAAGAATTCAACGCAAAGGCGCAAAGGCGCAAAGGCGCAGCGCGGCAGAGCCGCAACCAAAGGGCGGAGTCTGAATTGAATCCCGATTCGGAATCGGGAGAGAATTTGTCATTTGTCATTTGGAAAGCACGTTCGGAAAATTTTGCCGAAAATGCGCAATTTGCTGGAATCGCAGTGCAAAGAAGCAAAAAACTCCTTGCGCCTTTGCGTCTTGGCGTCTTTGCGTTAAATCCGCAATCCGCAATCCGCAATCCGCAATTTCCGGAAGCCCCCGCCTCCCCATCCAGCGACCGTCACCTATTCCATGTCTTACCATAGGTTTGAAAGTCTAGCATTTAATCCCGGATTGTCAATGGTAATATGCAGATAAATTCGGATGGTTGTAAGATACGCAGTATTAGCCACTGGCGCAGATTTCCGACCCACAGTGATCGGACAAGATGCGCAAAGCGCCCAAAAAGACTGCCGATACCGAAGTTGCCCGCGGATCACGCCGCGCTGCCCTGAATTCTTGGGCGGCTCCCGATTCAGAATCGGGACGCCCTACCGGGGGAGAGGAGAATTTTGTCGCGCGCCCCCTACGGTTGGGAAGACGGAAAATGCGTGAAAATGGCGCGAGAACCTGTAAATTGGAGTTGGGTGAACCATAAAAGACGCGAAAGACGCAAAATGACATGAGCCATCAATTCCTAAAGAGCTTGAAACTGACGAACTTTCTGTCGTTTGGCCCGGACAGCCGGGAGATCGAGTTGACGCCGTTAAACGTGCTGATCGGGCCGAACGGCTCGGGGAAATCGAATTTCATCGAAGCCATTGAACTGCTCCACGCCACGCCGACAAATCTCGCCGAAGCCATCAGAATCGGCGGAACAGCGGAGGAATGGCTTTGGAAGGGAGCAACACCGGCACAGCCGGCCACGATTGCGGCAAGACTCTGGTCCGCAACGCCGGACCTGGAAATTCTTTATCGTCTGGCATTCATCGAAACCCGTGGTCGGATGGAGATTGTTGACGAAAGCCTGCAAGGAGGGCCGGGCTGGGCGTTGCCGGGTGATTTCTTCTATCGTCGAAATGGAGGCGGAGGCCAACTACAGAGCGAATCCTTTGTTAACGTGAAAGCGAAGATTAAGAATGAAGAACCTAAAAGGAAGTACGCCGTCCATCTCATCAAGACCGAGAATTTGAATACCGAGCAATCCGTCTTTTCTCAGCGGAAGGATCCCGACCTTTACCCAGATCTTACCCAAGTGGCGGAGCAGTTCGGACGGATTCAAATTTACCGCGAGTGGGGCTTTGGGCGTTCTGCCGCGTTACGCCAGGCCCAGCCGGCCAACCTGCCGGGCGATGAGTTGCTTCCAAGCCTTGTGAATCTGGGCCATGTGTTGAACGACTTGGAACGCCGGGATTCCTGGCCGCGATTTCTGGAATTGATGCAGCGCTTTTTGCCCCGGTTTAATCGGCTCTCCACCACCCTACAGGGCGGCTCCGTGCAAATTTATCTGCATGAGGATGGGCTTAAGACGCCCGTCCCGGCCACGCGGCTTTCGGACGGCACAATTCGTTTTCTCGCCTTGATGGCCGTGCTTCTGCATCCCGGGAAAGCGCCTTTGCTGTGCATCGAAGAGCCTGAATTGGGGCTGCATCCTGATGCGCTGGCCATCCTCGCCGAGTTGCTGATCGAAGCCTCCGCCAAGACGCAGGTGGTCGTGACCACTCACTCCGACGTGCTGGTGTCCGCCCTGACCGAACAGACGGACTCGGTGTTAGTGTGCGACTACCTGGGCGGCACGGAGTTGCGACGGCTGGATTCGGCGAAATTGCAGTTCTGGCTGGAGCAATATCGCCTCGGTGAAATCTGGCGCATTGGCAAACTGGGGGGAAATATCTGATGGAAATTGCCATCTATTTTGAGGGCGGCGGTAATTCGGCGGAAACCAAGGCCGCGCTCCGCCAGGGGATGTCGTCCTTTCTCAAACCGCTGGTGGACTTGGCGCGCAAGCACGGATGCCGCTGGACAATCACCCCTTGCGGAGGGCGCAACCAAACGAAGGATGCTTTCACCCATGCCCTCGAAAGAGAGCCGGAGAAGTTCAATCTCCTTTTGGTGGACTCGGAGAATGCCGTGACCGTTTTGCCCCGTGCTCACCTTGAGGACCGGGCTGGATGGAATCTGCATGATGCGCAGGAAGAACAAGTGCATTTGATGGCGCAGTGCATGGAAACCTGGCTGGTGGCCGACCCCGAGGCGCTGGCGGACTATTACCAACAGGGCTTTAACAGGAACGCATTGCGAACCAGGGAGAACTTGGAGGAAGAGCCGAAAAAACAAATCTATGCGACACTGGAATCGGCGACGCGGCAAACGCAAAAGGGCAGTTACGGCAAAATCAAACATGCCAGCAGGCTATTAGCGCTGGTGGATCCGAAAAAAGTGAAAACGCGATGCGGATATTGTGACCGGCTGTTCAAGGTCGTGAGCGACAAAATCCAATCCTAATGTAGTGTCCCTGAAATGACTAGACATGGCCTTTTATATTGTGGCAGCGGCGTCCCGCCGCTGTGGCTGGCGGTTGAGCCGGCAAACAGCGGCGAGACGCCGCTGTGGCTGGAGGTTGAGCCGGCAAACAGCGGCGAGACGCCGCTGTGGCTGGAGGTTGAGCCGGCAAACAGCGGCGAGACGCCGCTGTGGCT
>Ga0182027_10015889_pt1 | contig 10311 bp, 12 predicted proteins | sample 712E1DmetaG_FD_121300 | JGI IMG/M metagenome (GOLD analysis project Ga0182027, IMG submission 121300) | Permafrost microbial communities from Stordalen Mire, Sweden - 712E1D metaG (Illumina Assembly) | ecosystem: Environmental > Terrestrial > Soil > Wetlands > Permafrost | place: Sweden... | reverse complement strand
CGCTGCACACCTCGCGGCGTCCAGCGCAAAACTCGGGGCCGAGTGGATCGCTACTCCTTCCTCGTGAGGATCTCTCATCCTCTGCTTCCTGCCGGTTTATCCCGGCGCTTTCCAGAGTTTCGCTTCTCGAAAACGCTGCCGCTTTTCGGCGGTGCCGGTGCGCACCTGGCCCACACTTTGGCACGTTGAGAATGTCCCCCAAGGGCTTCTCGATTTGGGTTTGAAAAGGATTCCCCAGCCTTCCTCAATCTTCCTCAGGCTTGCCATGCGTGCCGCAGAATGACTGACTTAGCCTGAGTTAGCATTAGGGGGTCGAACTCATAACCCAAAGGTCCCTGGTTCAAATCCAGCCCCCGTAACCAATGAGGGCAGTTCGGCTCCGGATCCTTGTCCTATACCGTCAACGACTCGGCTTCGTCAAGGGCAAAAGCATCTACTTTCCCCGACGTGTAGAATTGGCAGGAAACGCGATTCCGGTATACCGGAAACTTCGCAGCGCGATTGCCTCTTCACGAATTCAGCATGACCATTCCACGAATTATCCGCTTATGGGACGAAAGCGAGAGACACGACTTGCTCAGTCCCGCAACCTGGAAATACATCCGGCTCGGGATAAAGAGTCAAGATGCTGGAATCGGACGGCGAGCCGAAAGAGCGAGGGATGAGCTTTTGTGACGCACTTTGTGACGTAACCCTTCACGCTTGCCCGTGTCCGCAGCAAGCCGCACGAGAGGCGCGTAGATTGGGCAATCACCATTTTCGCAAGTATTCATGCGGCTCTAGCGGTCGCCAGCAATTTGCTGCCGTTATCGCTTATTGAACTACGAAGCAAGGTGTCGGGTGTTCGAATCACCCCGGGCGTACCATTCCTCTCAAGCATTTAGCTTCAGCCACTCCTTTCCAAGTCACGCCATGTCCACACAGATCTCCACACGGAGCCTTGTCCAGAGCCCGTTTGGGTGCTTCGGAGTCAGCGGCGGTCATCCTACGTGAGCATCCAGTGAGGCAAGAGCGTCGGTCTATTCCGTCGCGCGCGGAACGGGTTTTTTCTCCTGAGCCGGAACGGCCCAGAGCATAATGTGGGAACGGAGGAACCGCCATGCCACTTTATCTCTGCCGCTGGACGAATGGCGACTGCTCATTCGTCTTCGCCGCCAGCAAAGGGGAAGCCATTGAGTTCCTGGATGAGATATGAAACGCCCGGGGCTGTCCACTGACACCGATCCATGCCTTCATGGTCCACTTCCGCTTTAGCGACGACGGAGTACTCGAGTTCGAGGAGTTTGGCGAGATCACTGAAGATGTCCTGGTCGAGACAGCCTATCCCATCCTGAGCGACGCTCTCCTAAACGCTCCTCGCGACGAGCAAACAGGCGCGCTAACACCGGAAGGGATGGAAACCGTCAAAGCCGCTGTATGCAAGGACTGGGAGAGGGTCAAGGCGAAGAACGTGGCAGAACCGGACACGGAGTTGGGTCGGGAGATCAAGAGGAATACAGATGCGCCTACGCGTTTGGTGGACCGCATCGTTCACAAAGTCGCCAGGGAGAAACTCGGGCGATTTCAGGGACGGGGCAAGCCACACTGACCTCGGTGCTGCAGGATCAATGTGGACTTGGGCATCATAAGGTTGTCCGCAAATAGCTTCAGCGAGCAGACACTCTTTGAATCTACAAGACGACCCGCAGTCTTACTAGCCCTTAGTGCAGGACTGCACAAATGGCCAGCCCGACTCTTGTGGCAGACTCGGCATTCCTGCATTTCGAGGTTCCCGTCAATCCCCTGTCACGCCCCCTAAACGCCTCCGTCAGGGGTTCCTCATGCTGTTCCCCGCCAAAGTCAACTTCGCGGATGATCGTTTGTCTGAACGGAATTCTACGCGCCAAGCCTTCCTTCACGGCACATGCCAGCAGATAATTTCACTCAGTTCTGATTCGTGTCGCGGGGTGGGCAAGGGTCCCCCGCCCTTTCTATCCCCTGGCGTCTTGAGACAACTGACCTTGCGGCGCTCACTCAAGCCAGAAAATCAAAAAAACATGAACTGACTCTCGCATGTATCACGGCGGCATACGGATTGCTTCCTGGGTGTCCGAGGTGGCAGAATCTGATAGCATCCACTCGGTCGGCGGAGTTCGGCGCGGCGGCCGTATTTGATAGTTATGGGAGCAGTTCGGCTGATGTGGCGTGGCAGAGCAAACCCACCGGGAAAGCCGGTTACTTTCGCAGACATCCTAGGTTCCGCAAGAGCTAAAGAAGTGTGGGCTGAACTGATTGGTTCAAAACCCGTATTGGGGAGAAGAATGTTCGCGTCGAGTGGTTTCATTGCGTCTGTTGGAACAAATCGAGTGAGATCGCGGCACAATACGCGACGAAGGGGGAATTCGATGTTGAAGGAAGGCTTCAGTTGCGCAGTCGCCAGGATCGTGAATGCCAGAAGCGCAACGTTACGGACGTAGTCGTCACCACGCTCCGGTTCCTCGGGCGGGCCAAGAACGTAAACGCCGCAAAGGTGGCTGAGCCACCGAAGGGCGTGGAGCCTATCAACGAGAGTGACAATCCATTCAACGAGGCGGAGGGCGAGAGCAGAGAGCAGAGAGCAGGAAATCCCTTTTGACAAGTTTCCCCGGTAGTGCCCACGCCCCAGTGGCCCCGCTCATCTCCTCATGATTCGTGTTTCTCCGGTTCAACGAACCATTCAACCCGAATTCGTAAGTTGAGATCAGTTTTCGGCGCTCGGACTCAGTCATAGAGGCCGCCATTTACCCCGCCGGCTGCGGTTGAATTTCCAACTTACGCGGAGTTGGGACTTCGCAAAGTAAGAGTTTATCGAAGAGGCCGATACGCTTCTCCAGTGCTCCCCAAGCGGCCGACAAATGGAGCACCGTGCGATGCCCGCGCGGCCCAGAATCGCTCCGCACAGAAACACATGCACCCGCAGGCTGGCCGGTTGCCGATAGCCTGTCATCCCGGTAGCCCGCTGGAATTCGCCCAGCAGGTTGAAAAGCATCAGAATGCTCAGGAAGGCCGCCTCGGTGGCGAAAAACTCCTTCAAACAGAAATCGTCCGCCGCCAAGTCGCACTTGAGTTCCTCGATCCGCTCCTCGACGCAGGCCCGCTGGTTGTAGTCGTGCCAAATCTCTTCCGGCGCGTCCGGCCGGCTGGTTACGAAAACCCGCAACGTGTAACCCGAAACCTCGAACAACTTGCGGCCCCGCGACAGCTTGCGCTACTGAATCTCCTCCCGCACCACCACGAAGCGGCGTGCCCGATCCCATCCCCAAAGCTTCAACTCAAACTCTCCCACCGAGTACATCCCGTCCAGCGCCCGCCACTCCGTCACCCGCGCCGCTTCGCGCTTCAGCCACGGCGTCAGGCGCGTTACCACGATGTAGCCCAGCTTTAGCTCCTCCAGGTATTGCAACAGTTCCTCAGCGAAAAACCCCGAGTCGGCTCGCACCCGGTGAATCCATTCCAAACTTTCCAGTTTCGCCAGGGCCTCTTTCAGAAATTCCACCACCCCGATGTCGGCTCGAGTGTTCCCGCTCCGCAACCAACCGTGCAATATGAAGCACCCTTCCCCCAGCACGGCCAGCAGGGGATGGTGGGAGCCGCACCCGCGCTTCTTCGGGTTGTAGCCTTTCTTCACCCCCCACCTGTTCCCTCTGGCGTTCAAACACCGCGGAGTCCAGGTCCAGACTGTAACCTCCTGCGCGCTTCGGCACCCTCGCCAGTTGCCAGGCCCAGAGCGGCTCGTAGAACCGCACCACCATCCCCTGCGTGAAGCGCTTGAACAAATTGCGGATCGTGCCCTCGGGGGGAAAGCGCTTGATCCCCAGCAGTGCGTGCAAGGGCTGGTCCGCCCGCAACAGCGAACTGTGGGCTAACCGCCGCGCCCCCGCGACCACCGACATCACAAACACCGTGAACGTCTCGCACGGATTGATAGCGTTAGGCGATCTCAGATGCACCGGCAGGTCGCGGCGCACGCGCCCGCTAAAACCGATCTTCTCCAAAAACTCGATGAACACGCTCAGCCCTCCGAACGGCGTCACCGCCCGCGGCGTCTGGCGCAAAACCACTTTCTTTTCTCCCCAAACTGAAGTGATTTTTTGCTGCACCGTTCTGTTCCTCCTCCGTTTGTGTCTAACCAACTTCAATGTAACGGATTGGAACGGAACGGTGCACCCTAATTTCCGAATTCGGGTTCAATGTCCTTCGACGCGGCATACGGCACATGCTTCCTTCTGTATGTCCAGTTTGGGCAGTTTAAACCCAACGCCCAACCGAAACAGTCCTGCGTCTAGCCCCAGTTTACCGAGTTAGCGAGGCGCAGTCGGGTCGGCCACGCGATTTCCAAGTTACATCCAAAAATTAGTGCGTTTAATTCGTCGGGATCGTGGCGTTCAGTTCCCCAATTCCTTTGCGCACATTTTCGATCAGCTCATCCAGCGAGCTGAAAGGGAGGTTCGATGCGTAGTTGGCCTTCAGTCGCCTCCAAGTCCGCTCGATATCGTTCAAGTCGGAGCAGTAGGGAGGCAGCCACTTGATTTCCAAACGGTCGTGGTGTTCGTTGACGTAGGGATCCACTTTTTGCGCATGATGGAAGCTGGCGTTGTCGGCAATCATCAAGATTTTTTGCTCGGGGTACGCGCGCAACAGTGCTTCCAGGTATTCAATAAAATAGGGGCCGCTCTTGGTCGGCGCCCAGTGGCTGGTGAGATGTCCGGTTTTCAGGTTCAAGCCTCAATACAAAGCGCGCCATTGGTTCTTCCCCCGGGTGCACACTTCGGGTTGGGGACTGCCGACCACCGACCAGATCGCCACCAGCTAAAGATAATGATGTTATTCGGTTTCGTCTTGGCTGATCACAACCTTCCTTCTCATGCGCCCCATTTGCTTCTTGATAGCTTCCAGCTCAGTTTTGGCATCGTCGTGCGCAGCCTCATCCCGTTTGCCTTTCAGGACATGCTTGGGCCGACGGCAGGCAATTCCCATGCGATGCAACACGAGCCCCAAGTAGTGCGATCGCACGGCTGCGCCCGTCTTCTTTTTCAAGAAGTCGGCCAGCCTGGCCAACGTCCAAGCGGTAAAGGCATACCCCAGCATCGCGAGCGGAGTCAACATCGTTTGTCGCAGCAATTTCAGATGCTCGATCTGCAGTTTCGGGGGCCGACCGCGGGCATCGTGCTCGGGACCGCGCAGCCCCTCCACGCCGCGGTGGCAGTAGCGGGCAACCCATGGTTCGATCGTGGCCCGATGCACTCGAAACTGGCTCGTCACCTCTTGCAGAATAGCCCCGCTGCCCGGCAGGAGAACCGCGCGACAGGCGTCCCGAAAATCGGAATCGGGAGAACCGCGGCGGCCTGAAGCACCGCGCGTTGATCGGCTTGCGACAGTCCGAGCAAACTAGGCTGGGCCATACAAAAGAATGTATGTCGAAACCGAATTATGCGCAATATTTAGTGTAGTCAACTTAGCTTTAGGAAGCGCTCCAAATGGGGTCATTACGGGCATGCTGCTCTGGATGCATGAGCATTAATGGCGTATGGCCTAAGTAATGAAGTCGCTCTCATTTTGGCCGTTCCGCCTGTGTGCCGCATATTGTGGAACTTCCGTAGCGGAAACACAATTTCAGTTTTTTCTTAGTTGTCTTCAGGTCGATTCGAGAGCATGATAAAGGACCTCATCATTCACGAAGAGGGGGTCTGCGTGCAGGCAAACCCAGAGCACGGGATGGATCACGAGGGACAGATGACAAGGAGGGACGCTCATGCGCAAGGTCTGGCTGATTATCAAGCGTGAATACAGCACTCGCGTCAAGACCAAGGGCTTTGTGTTTGGCACGATCGCGGTGCCCATCCTCAGCATCGGCCTCATGTTTTTTTCGATTTTCCTCGCCACGAGACTGACCGATCGCACCGTAAGGCTCGCCATCATCGACAACGTGGGGGGCCTTTCGTCCACAGTGGCGGCGGGTCTGAACGTCAGGCTGCCGAACGGCAAACCGGAATTCGAGGTGGTGAAAACCATTACGCAGCCTCAATCCGAAGAGCCAGTCCGCAAGGAATTGCGTGCCGCCATTCGAAGCAACCGCCTGGACGCTTATCTCGTGATCAACGGCGGGGACAAAGCCGCCGCCGAGTTCCATACCAAGAATCCGAGTGACTATACGCTGGTGCAACCCATCACCCGCGCGGTGAACGACGCCGTCGTTGCTTCCCGCCTGGGAGCGCGCGGCATCCACCTCAACGAGATCGGCGAGGTGAGGCGGGACATGGACGTCAAGATCATCAAAGTCACCAAGTACGGCGAGGCGGAGGATTCTGGCCAGACGTTCATTATCGCCGTCTCGCTGGCCATGCTCCTCTATACCACGCTCGTCATGTACGGAGTCATTACCATGCGCTCGGTGCTAGAGGAAAAGTCGTCACGCATCGTCGAAGTTCTGATTTCCTCTGTGCGGCCGTTTCAGCTCTTGACGGGCAAGGTCATCGGAGTTGCCGGCGTCGCCTTTACCCAATATATGATCTGGATTGCGTCAGCTGCGCTGCTCGGCACTTATGGGGCCACGGTCGTCAATACCCTGAGACCCAGCGCGGACTTTCCCCATATCCACCTGTCGGCGGGGCTCCTGGTCTACCCGACCATTTACTTCGTGCTCGGGTATCTGCTGTACGCCTCGCTCTACGCCGCAGTCGGTGCCGCAGCCTCGAGCGACCAGGATGCCCAGCAACTCCAGTGGCCCATCACGTTGCCGCTCATCTTCAGCTTCCTCATGTTCTCTATGGTGGTGCGCGACCCGAACTCCCGCGCGGCAGTCCTGCTGTCTGAGGTTCCCTTCTTCAGCCCCATCCTCATGGTGTTGCGCATCGCCGCCGAGACCCCCCCCTTCTGGCAGATCGGACTGTCAATCGTCCTGCTGGCCCTGACCACGGTCGGCGCGGTCTACTTCTCGGCGCGTATCTACCGCGTCGGCATCCTGATGTACGGCAAGCGGCCGTCGCTCATTGAGCTTTTGCGTTGGTTGAGGTACACTTAGTCCACTGACGTTGAGTCTATGCTGTAGAATAGAAGCACCGGTCGGGCCGGGAGTCTTCCGGGCTTCCCGCACTCCCCCGGTCGCCGCCGCTACCCCCAGAGTGTTCACCAGCGACTGGGTTTCGTGGATCAGCGCGTCGAGTGGCGGAACAGCTCGGTATCGCAGGCCCTCGCGGCCTCGACGGTTCAGCGAATGCCGAAGCTCCTTTTGTTATGTCGAGCTCCACAGGACGCCGGCGAGGCTGCTATTCCATCCCTAGAATCTCAAAACTGAGAACTCAGAAATGGTAATCCTGAGCTTACCGCCCGTTTCCTCGAGCACGCCGTTCAGATGGGCCCAGACAATTCTTCAGCCCACCACCTGCTGGGCACGCCCTATCAGTAGCTTGAACGCAACGCCGAAGCAGATCACGAGCTCCCTTTAGCCGGCAGCCCGCATGCGGAAAAAGGTCAACAATGATCCTTTGTCTCGGCGGCAGAACTCAAACGGACTCCACGTCAAAAGTAGGACCGAGAAAGTACCTATCGCAGCCCTCTCGGATCGCATCCAATGTGAGCAGCGGTTGTTTCTCTTCGAATTTTGCCTTCCAACATATGTGCTGGATGATGTCCCGCGGATAGCAAGCCCGGAGGGGCTGACGCAGTTCAGAAAGGACCTTTATGAACTCGTCCACGACGGAGGCGTCATATACGAGGCCGGACTGCGTGCAAACCCGGCGCGAGATCTCGTGGAACTGTTCGTCGGTTACATAACCTACCTTGATCTTGCTTTGGATTCTTCGCATGAAGGCTTCGTCGGCCAGGCTGACAGGATTCAAGTTCGTAGAAAAGACCACAATCAAATCAAAGGGGATTTCGAATTTGGTCCCGCCCGCCAGGGTTAGGAAGTCGATCCTGCGGTCCAGGGGCACGATCCAGCGATTGAGCAACTCTGCGGGACTTATCCGCTGCCGGCCAAAATCATCGATAATGAGGATGCCATTGTTCGCCATCATCTGAAGCGGGGCGGCATAGAAGCCAAGGGCGGGATTGCGCTGAAGGTCCAGCAGTTCCATGGTCAGTTCGCCGCCGACCATTACGCGCGGGCGACGGCAAAGGACCCAGCGCCGGTCGCATCCGGCTGGCACAACCTCTTCCCGCGATCTGTGGACAAGCGGGTTAAAGACAGTAATGATCTGGCCTTGGACCTCCACCGCGTGAGGAATCCACACCGAGTCCTTATATATCTGGGGTAGGATCTCCGCGATCACGGTCTTCCCCCCTCCGGTGGGACCGTACAGCATGATCGATTGCCCGGAGACAAGCGCAACGCCCAATTGATCTAACATGCTGTCGCTGAGGACGAGAATCTCGAAGGCCTTGTGAAGATCGGGCCGGCGGACTAGGGCATCCAACAACCTTTGGGCGCGGATCACTTCGACGTAAGCCGAAAGGGACACTGGGGCGGGACCTGAATATATGTCCCGCGACATTATGCGCTGCGCCTGGATTTGCCCCTTCGATGTCGTGACAATCCTAGGGGCGATGCCGACCATGCCCACGACCTCGATGAGCTGTTCCTTGCGGACATGTCCGAAGATCTCATTGATGACACCGGGGGGGAGCAGCATCCGACGGCCCAACTCCAGGAGCGAAAGTTCGCCGGCGAGATAGAGTATCTTCAGGGCCAGGTCTTCCAGCAGGTTTCTCGGGACGCGCGTCTCCTCGACTGTTTCAGGCTGGCGTCCAACAAAACGCATTGTTTCTGAGATCGGTTCGGTATAAGGCGTTGTTCCCATCGTTATCCTCCGTGGTCCAGAAATTCCAAATTTCCGATTGGTGATTGGCGGTCGACGATTGACGCGAGCCCAGGGGCGCGCTGGCAGACCAAACGGCGACCTCGCTTTCCACCTCCCAGAAACTCAATGCTGAGCCGGAATTTCCATTATCGACTTTCTACCCGACCGATAACATACACCCGAGCGCCTCTGAATGAAATGTCCTGTCGAGTTTTCAGTGCTGGGTGCTTCCACGGACTGCGGACCGATGCCCCCGACACTTTCCCTTCCCGGCCCTACCTCCTCGCCGAAATCGGCTCCGGTCTGCGCTCGCCTACCCCGCTGGCAAGGGTAGCACAATGATGCTGCCCAGCATACCGCCAAACAACCGGCTTGTCAGATGAGTCTCCGCCAGGAGCAACCAATAATAGAGGGCATGCTTGATCAATCGGCCACCCGTTTTCATCAACCGCTGCTGCAAGCTGGTGAGCGACCAGTGGCCGACCCTCTTCGGCAGCACTAATCGTCGCCGCAGGTTGCCCAGGTTATAGGTGATCGCACTCAGCCACAGCCGCACCTCGTTGGAAATCGACTTTGAGAGAGGCGTTGAAGGTGAGCTGGAATGGCTGATCTTGTTTCTCATCGACTAGCAGACGGACGCCCATTTGCCATAACACCTAACTTGCCGTGGGCTTCGAGCGCCTGCAGGGTGCTCTCTACTACCGTTGCGGTGGGGCATATGTCTTTTCATGGAGGAAAAGCGGATTCATTAAGGCAATCTGGCACTCACCAGTTGGGTAATCTTTGGACTAGCAACACACAATTAGCACACCACCTCCTCAGGTGGGAGCTTGGCGCCCCAAACGTTCTGCGCTTCCAGTAGTTCAGCGCAGACTTCGTGGGGGTCCTCAGCCAATCGCTTCTCACAAAACCTGACGACCCGGGCCTTGGCGCTCCGGCCCAGCAGTGCATTCTCGATAATAATCTTGTCGCCAACTGCTAGATGATGGAAAGTGGCGATCCTGCCGCCATGCTTGTTGACGCTGAACGCCCAGGTGTTTTCTTTGAAGGCCTGCCCGGCCACGTCTGTTCCGTGCAAGGTTACGGGAACTTTGATCGAAAAGCGCACGCTGCGACGCCCAACCGCGTCGGGGACATCGGATTCATCAGGGTTTGGTTGCATAACCATATGCTCAAATCTTAGTGGATTAACATTGGCGAGTCAACTTCAAAACAATCCGGAACGTACTTTAGTACTCTTGCTAACTAACGAGTCATCAGATCTAATGATATTTGACAGGTCACATGGAATGCGTAAACATTGTTTAGCAGATTTCTGGGGGGAAATCAAGAGCTCAAACGCGGCTGACAGTAGCGTCGGGTCCGACCGGCAGGGGGGGCGGCGTAGTTTTGAGCGGATTGGGTCAACCCGATTCTACTCTGCGTGGCCAAAGACCTGAAGGGAAGCCCCAGGTGGAAGCACTGCTTCTTGTGACTTCTTCCGAGGCCAAAATAT
>Ga0182027_10015887_pt1 | contig 10311 bp, 4 predicted proteins | sample 712E1DmetaG_FD_121300 | JGI IMG/M metagenome (GOLD analysis project Ga0182027, IMG submission 121300) | Permafrost microbial communities from Stordalen Mire, Sweden - 712E1D metaG (Illumina Assembly) | ecosystem: Environmental > Terrestrial > Soil > Wetlands > Permafrost | place: Sweden... | reverse complement strand
GGGGCGCATCCTGACACCACCACCGGAACGCCGGATTCATCCGGCAGCCCCAGTGCCACTCGCCCGCCTGCCGGATGAATCCGGCGTTCCGGTTGGCGCGGCTACCCGCCTTGGTGGTGGTGCCGAGATTCGCCTCCCTTTTTGCCACCGCGGCCTTTTTCCTTGAAGCGCCGTGGGCCGCCTGTTTTACTGCCGGCTCTTCGCCTCCTGTGTGTCACGGAGGGCCGGATCATTCGGGCTGGGCCAGCAAGCGTGGCACACAGCGCCAAAGACGAAATGCATTGTGTTGTAGGTTCAGGTCCATCCGCTGTCGCGTGCGCGTCGGCTTTGCTGAAGCGTGGCCGCTCTGTTTGCATGCTGGACGCCGGCATCCAACTCGAACCGGAACGCGCTCGTCTGGTCCAGGCACTCAGCCAAACCGCCCTCGACCAATGGCGCCCCGAGGATGTCCAGCGGTTGAAAGAGGGCATGGACCCAGCCATCTCCGGCATCCCCCAGAAGCGCATCTTCGGCTCGGATTATCCCTACCGCGACGCGGGGCGGCACTTGAGCCTCTCGTGCGACGGTGTGGGCCTTGAAGCCTCCTTGGGCCTGGGGGGATTCAGCACCGTTTGGGGCGCCTCCATGCTGCCCTGCCTCGAAGGCGATGTGACGGACTGGCCGATCTCGCTAGCCCAGCTCGCCCCACACTACAAGGCCGTTCTCGAACTGACTGGCCTCTCCGCTGAACGCGACGCTCTCGCCGACATATTCCCGCTCCACTGCGATGCCCCCGGGCACCTAGAAGCCAGTCGCCAGGCCCAAGCGATGTTGCACGCGATGGACCGTCACCGCGAAGAGCTCCGAAAAGCCAGGATTCACCATGGCCGCGCCCGTGTTGCCATCAAGGCCGCCCGTGCTCCGAAAGAACCGGGTTGCGTGTACTGCGGCATGTGCATGTACGGCTGCCCGTACGGCTACATTTACAGTTCCGAGCACACTCTGCCGCAGCTCAAGCGCGCGGGAGAGTTTCGCTATCAACCCGATGTGATCGTCCGCACCGTGCAGGAGAGCGCCGACCGTGTCAAAATCAGCGGTTATCATCGCCTCACGCGAGCGCCGCTGGAGTTTGAGGCGGAGCGGGTCTATCTCGCATGCGGCGTTATCCCCACGACAGGCATTCTGCTTCGGTCTTTACTGGCCTACGACCAGCCCGTCCCAATCAAGGACAGCCAATACTTCCTCTTGCCAGTCGCGCTTGCGAAGCGCATCCCCAATGTTCGCCAGGAGCCGCTCCACGCGCTCAGCCAACTCTACATTGAAATCCTCGATCCGAGGGTCAGCCCCTATACCGTTCATTTGCAGGTGTACTCCTACAACGACCTGATTGGTCGAACGGTCTCCGGCGCCATGGGTCCCCTCGCCAAACTGCTGCCTTTCCTCGCCCGTGAACTCGAGGGACGGCTGCTGCTGATACAGGGCTTCATCCACTCCGCCGAGTCCAGCCGCATCCTCGCCACGCTCAGCAAGAGCCCAGCCGACGGCAAGGAGACCCTGCTGCTGCAAGCCGAGGCAAACCCCATCGCGAAAACCGTCGTCCGCCGCGTCGTCCGGAAGCTACTGGGGCAGACGCGCAGGCTCGGCGCCGTGCCGCTGCCCATGCTGCTTCAAATGGGCAAGCCCGGCCGCAGTTTCCACGCGGGAGGCAGTTTCCCTATGCGCTCCAGCCCTGGCGCCTTCGAGACCGATACGAGCGGTCGCCCGGAGGGATGGCGGCGTGTGCACGCGGTGGATGCGACCGTCCTTCCCAGCATTCCGGCCACGACCATTACCCTGACCGTGATGGCCAATGCGCACCGGATCGGCTGGGACAGTGCAGCGACGTCAGATTAGGCGATCTCACTACCACGAACGGGAGCTATGGCCCAAGCCGGACGCGATAGAAGCGGTTCGTGAACGTCGCCGTGTTCGTATCGCTCAGAGTAAACGGCAGTGCCAGCGGAGCATTGCTGGCCAGGCTCAGCCAGTCCTGCATATTCGGCGACCCTTGCAGGATGTAATCCGGGCCCACCGGACCGCTCACGCTGAGGCTGAATGAGTCGTTGGTGTGTGCAAGCGGTTGGAGCGTCACCGGAGTCAAGGGATTGACGGTGATCCGGAAGGACTGGGTCGCGCTGAGTTGCTGGGCGTTGATGGCCCATGGATTGTCGTCGGTCACCTGCAGTCTCACCACGTTCGTGGTGTTGGCTTGTGCCATGGTCGGCCGCCAGGCGAGCCAACCGCTGGCCGCATTGAGGGTCATGCCCGACGGCGAAGCCAGCAGGGCGAACGCCAGGCTGTTCGTGGGCAGGTCGGAATCCGTCGCCGGAACCGCCAGACCCACCGGTTGACCCGGATTCACCGTCAGATCGTTGATCGCCCCGATCACCGGCGCCGTGTTCACTTCATTGACCACGACTGTGAAACTGTTGCTCGCGCTCAGCGTCGGGTTGACCAGGTCCAGGAGGTTGGTGCTGGTGGCGACCGTCGTGATGACATTAGTGCCCGGCCCCTGGGCTTCGCTGGGTGTCCATGTGATCACGCCATTGGGGGCGATGCTAACCCCGACCGGCGGGTTGACTAGTGAGTAGCCCAGCGTCGAGTGGATGTTCGATTCCGTGGCCGTGTTGGTGACCGTGAGCAGTGTCAGTTCGTTGACCGTTTGCCGGGCAATGACCGGCAGGACGGGCACCTGGTTCACTTCGTTGACCACCACCGTGAAGGTTCTGGCATCGCTGAGTGGCGGCAGGCCGTCGTCGGTCACTCGGATGGTGATCAAATTGGTGCTTGGTCCCTGCTCCGCGGTGGGAGTCCAACTGAACCAGCCGTTGGTGGGGTCTATGGAAGCTCCCGCTGGCGCGCCCGGGTCAAGGCTGTAGGTCAAGTTCTGAATGGGGACGTCCAAATCATAGCCTGCGACTTGGAAACTCAAGGGTTGCAGTTCGTTGATGTTCCGATCAGTGATGGGGTTAGGAGCTGGCGGCGGAAACGGCCCGTAGTTGAGGTAGTGCGCCTGGACGGTTTGAGCCGGGCTGTTGTTGGCCGAGAAAGTCGCCAATCCTAAGAACACCTCGTCCGGATAAGCTGGCGCGGCGGTGCGGTCGCCGATGTCAGTCCAATTGGTGCCGTCGTCGCTGCGGAAGGCGGTTAGGTTGGGCCCTTGGCGTTTGAGTCGAATCCAGGCATTCGGGTAGTTCACGCCCGGGTTGTACACCCAATCCGCCGGGTAAGCGCCTTGGGCTAGCCGGCATCTTCCCCAGTAAACATTGGCACCGGGGATGTTGCCATAGTCGCCGTCCAAGGTGGGGCCAGAGGGCAGGATCTGAAGCGAATGAAAACGGCTGTCGGGTTCGAGGGTTTCGCGAACCATCAACCCTGCGGCTGAACCGGCGTCCCGGGCCTGCAAATAGTCCACTTGAACCCGAATATCAAAGTCGCCTTTGACCTTCTGGTAAGTGAAGTGATAATGGTCGTTGGAAGAAAAGCCACTGCCGCCAGCGACGACCCGAATTGAACTGTCCGCATTAAACGTGGTAGTGCCGGGTTCGAGGGGATCGCTCGGGTCGCCAATGTCGAGAGCGGACAGCAGGTCAGTGATAGGAAACGGGTTCAGGCTCGGTGCATGGTTAACATTGTTAACGATGACCGCGAATGCGTTGGTGGCGCTCAACCTCGGCCAGCCATCGTCGGTCACGCATACCACAATCAGGTTCGTTCCGGGCCCCTGTGGACGGGCCGGTGTCCAGGTGAAAACGCCATTGGTTGGGTTGATCTGCGCGGTCGGCGGGGCGGCAAGCAGGCTGAAGGTGAGGGTTTGGAATGGCAAATCGGCATCAAGGGCCTGGTTGGTCACACAGGCCAGGGTTCCGGCGTGCACCTTTATGTCAGGGATGGAGACCAACATTGGCGGAGAATTGGTGCTGGTCAACTCTATGCCCGTCAGGGCGCTTTCCACCCAAATACGATAGAACCGAGCGTCGGTCACCCCGTCGGGTTTGGGGCGGATGAAGCCAGGTTTTTCTGACCTTGTCTGGGCCAACATATTACTCAAGAAGTCCGCATCAACCCTTCCAAAGTCCGGGTCATCGGTCCACCCGTCGCCCGGGGCACGTTGGGAGTTGAGGGTCATCAATCTCCGGACATCAGCCAACGGGGAGTCATTTTGGAAGTAATTGGTTCCGTGTCCGCCCATGCCTAACAGGAGGAGTCGGGTGTCGCCGCCATCTCCCTGCACCCGCACGTCGTTGCCTTTGAGGAAGGATGGGAAGATGAAGGAAAGATTCCCGCGGAAGTTGTCAACGAGGATAGCAGGGACCGCATTACTAGAGCCTCCGTGAGCTGGGTCGGAAGCAGCGATAGTCCCAGAGTGATAGGTAAATGTGCCGGAATCAGCGCAACGCATGAAACCGGGTTCCCCGCCCTCGTACCAGGTATCCTGTATCATCAACCGGCCACCATTCAGCACCTCATGAACATATCCCCCCAGGCCCGATTCCCCCACAAGCGCCCCCAAAGATGTCCACGCGGCCTTCGGCGGGTGCCCCCCGAGCCAGGCCTGGCCCGCCGCTGACCTGGACGGCACGCGCGGCTCCCCCGATATAGAAGCTATGCAGGTTGACCTCGGTGTGATCAAGGCGGTCGGCCAGGAATCCCCGCTGAGTGGTTGGCGTGATGTCGGCCTGGTCCACAAAGACCCGGCTCCCGGGTTGGTCGCAGTTCTCGACCACAATGCTGGTGGCTGCGTGACTCCCATTGATGGTGAACTCACGCAGGGTGGCCCGCGTGGGGCCAGCCAGACGCAGGACCAAGCCATTGCCAGGCCCGCTCCATACCAAGACCGTGGCATTCCAGAAGAAGCCGTCTCCCACCAACTGGACATCGCATCCGGCGGGGACTTCCAAGGTGTGGTCAATGTTGTACTGCCCGACGGGCAGATGAACCACCGGACGCGAACCGCGTAGTTGATCGGCCTGGTCAATGGCCTGCTGAATCTGGCTGGCGGTGGCACCGACCGGAACCTCAATGATGGTCCGGTGGCGATTCGTTAAAGGGCTCGGCGTCTCGATCGCCTGCCAACTGACCAAGTCACGCGGCAACACCTGGTTATCGAAGGCCGTATAGCGGCCTCCTGCGGAAAGCGTGTTGGTCATGGTGAAGGTGTTCCCGATGGCCACCAGGTTCTCCATGACCGCCACCACGGGTCCGTTAGTCGCGCCAGCCTGGCTTACGATGGTGTTGTCCAGCAGCAACAAAGGGCCCATATCGGACAGCCGGATACAGGCGGTGTCAACCGGGTCCACGATGATGTTGTTCTGGATTGTCAGGAAAGACGGGTTCATTGTAAACGAGTCGGCAGTAAAGAAGGCCTTTGAGCCAACCGAGAAATTGCCGCGAATCGAAAAGTAGCTGGTGTTCCCGATGGTAATATCCGACTCGACAGAATTGCGGAAGACGCTGCCATAGACATGAAAATTGCCCGCACCCGGGTCGTCGGAAACTCCCACCTGGCACTGGTCGAACTGGCAATGCCAGATGAACCAATCCAGAGCGTTGTAGCTTTGCACCACCAGACCACGTTGTGTGCAGCGCAGGAAATGGCAGCGCAAGACAGTCACTTCCGCGTCGTTGGCGGACACCCCGGCCCGGATGCCATAGGCGACATCCATGAAAACCATATCGGTGTATTCGCTGCCGGAGGTGGCAAACGGCTGGTTGGTGCCATCCCATTTGTGGTCAACCGCTGAAAGCGCCTTGCCGCTCCCGTCAAAGGTGATCCGCCCCACGCGGTGACACGTGGCGCCATTGCTCCAAAGCATGATGCCATCCTGTGGCCCGTCCCATTTAATAATCGTAGTCGCGGGATCTTCTCCTTCAATGCCGATGCTGTCTTTGTACTTCAGCACGAGCCCGCGGGTGATGCGGTAGGTCCCCGCCGGCAAAAAGACCACGCGCGAGTGGCCGGGCGTTCCCAGCTCGTCCAGCGCCCGCTGTAGCGCAGCGGTATCATCGGCCACCCCGTCCCCCACCGCTTCGTAATCGCGCTTCACGTCCGCCCAGCTTGGAAATGGGCCGACGAATTCCTCGCCTTCCCAGGCAAAGAATGAAACCGTGGTGTCGGAGGCAACGGTATTCTGGGCGACTGACAAATCCCGAATTCCACCCAACGTCAAGACGTAGGGCATTCCTTCGCCCTGCTCGCTGGTGGTCAAGATCACCGTTTGGCCGTCCGGCAGCAACTGGGCGCCTTGGACGCTGACGCTGCCGTTGATGGCATAATTGGCCAGGTTTGTGGCGTCGGTGGCGTTGATTTGCTCCGAAAAGTGGATGGTGATGCGCCGCCGGTCCAGACTGCCTTCCGCGGAAACCACCACCGGGGGATTGGTGTCCGCGATGACGGTCAACAGGGCGTTGGAAGAGGAAACCGCTCCGAGCAAGTTGCTCACGACAAGGTCAAGCACGCCGGCTTCTGAAGGTGAACTCGAGGGAATGAAGTGGCGCGCGGTGGTTGCACCGGGAATGGCCACTCCGTCCTTGAACCACTGGCAGGAGAAGGGCGGCGTGCCAGCAAATTGACCCGAGAAAGCGGCTGCCTGGTGCTCGTTGACCACTTCGCTCTCAGGCTGGACCGTGAATTGGACCGGGCCACCGAAAGGAGTTTCCGAAAGAAACGTGGAAGAGATCGGCGGATCGCCGTTGGCCACCTGTAGCTCCCCTGGCTTCCGCCAGGCCACCGATAGGAAGCCTGTGGCGGTCCAATGGCTTCGTTTCATGAGGGCCTCGACGGCATATCGCTTGCCCGCCTCCAAATGGATCGGCGCCGACCGCTGGTTCGTCTCGTTGTCCCATTGCCGGAAGTTCGCCCAGCCACGGACCCAGGCCAGGAGCTGGTTGTTGGCCGGAGTGTTATCCGTGCTCAAGAACAAGGCGCTCGGGCTGTCGGAAGCGATGCAGAACTCATAGTCCCCCGTCACCGGTGGGGTGACGAATCCCACAAACTGAAGCCCGCAGAACGGCGGCGCCCCTGGAGACCATTCGAGGCTCGTTGCTTGCGAACTCCAATCCGGCAGCGTCGGGAAATTAAGATTGTTGGTGGGAACGGTCAGGTCCCACCCGGGCAGGTCAACAAACTGGTTGAGCAAGACGTGTCCCTGGGTTCGGATGACCAGCATTTGCGTGCCCGGCAGGATGATGTTCGGCGTGGGCAACACACGATCCTGCACGCCGGAAACGGTCAGGGTGTAATCCACGCCTTCGGCGAGCGCCGAGGTAGTCAGCACCACCGAGCGGGAGTTCCGGCCCAGCGCCGCGCCTTGCACGGTTGCGCCGAGGTCGAGCGCGTAGTTGGAGATGTTCGTGGCGCTGGCTTCCGAGATGGGTTTGGAGAAAGTCAGTTCGATGACGGTCGGCACTTCCGGGTTGCGCGCCACAATCAGTCTCGGCGGCGTGCTGTCGGCATCCGGCGCCATTTTCGCGACAAAGATGTCCGCCTGGCCGCCGCCATAGGAGGACTGAACCGGGTTGAGCGTCGGGAAATTGGTCGAACTCGTATTGCCCGTCACGTAGGCGTTGCCTGCGGCGTCAGTGGCAACGGCGTAGGCGTGCTCATCCCCGCTGCCTCCGAAGTAACTCGAAAAGGCCACCGCGTCGCCATCCGGCCCCACCTTGACGATAGCAGCGTCAGAGGAGCCTCCGCCAAAGGCGAGCTGGATGGGATTCACCATGAAAAACGGCCAGTTCACGCTTGAAAGTGCTGTGTCACCGACGACGAAAGCACTTCCTGCCGGATCGATTGCCAGGCCGCCGCAGTACCATCCCATAAGGTAGCAGGAATAAACGAAACGCGAACCATCGGCGCTCAGCTTGGACAGGCAAACCTTGCCGAAACTGAGCAGGTTGTTCGAGATCGAGGTCACCGAGTAATCAATTGGCGTCGTGGGAAAGTTGGTCGAGCCGGTATCCCCCGCCACATAAACACAGCCGTGCGCATCTACGGCGATTCCGCCGCTGAAGCCATTATCGGAGGATTCCCCTCCGAGATAGGTGCAATAAACAAGCGCCGAGCCGGTGGGGTCAATCTTGGCCACGAAGGCATCGCAGTCTCCCCCGCCATACGCCGCCTGCAAAACATTCGTGACGGGAAAGTCCCTCGAGGCCGTCTGGCCCGCCACGTAGGCGTTGCCAGCTTTGTCCAGCGCAATGGACAGGCCTGCATCTGAGTCGCTGCCGCCAAGATACGTTGAATATACCAGCGAAGCATCGCCCGCCAAGGTCGTGTTGATTTTCGCCACGAAGGCGTCCCCTTTATAGTTCCACGGGTTGTCAGGACCGCCGCCATGATACCCAGCCTGCAGGGCCATCCGCGTGGGCCAGTTCGTCGAGGAAGTGACCCCGGTAATATAAGCGTTTCCCGCATCATCGAGAGCGACCGCCTGGGCGGTGTCGCATCCGTTCCCCCCCAAACCCGTGGAGTACAAAACGGCCTGACCATCCGCACTCAACTTGGTCAAGAAACAGTCCCAACAACCAGCCCAATTCGTCTGAAAGGCGTTCACAAACGGGAAGCCCACGTCGTAGGCGGCGTCTCCTACCACACAGACCTCGCCGAGGGCGTCCAGCGCGATGGCCCGGCCGTCGCCCGGCATGTAGGCGGTGTAAACAAAGCCCGTCCCTTCCCGGTTCAGTTTCGCAACGACGGTTTTCATTTCCCCGCCGCCCGCCAAATTCGGAAAGTCCGGGGAGTTGCTCCTGGCAACGAGGTAGGCACAGCCGACCCATCCACCGCGATTCCCGTGACACCATCGTAGCCGCTGCCGCTTATGCAACTGGAGTAGGTTAGAACAGGGTCAATGACGAGTTGAGCGGCTGAATCATACGACGCAATCGCAAACCGCACGATTGTGTCGCTTCCGCCCTGTGCGGAAGCTGGTGTGTCCCGACTACCCACTGCCGGCAGGACTACGTAGTTGCCGGGGACCTCGCTCCGTCGCCCAGTGACCGTTTGGTAGCGCCGCGGTTTGTGCTGCCGGATTTGCTTCTCACCCACCGAAAGCAAAAGGTCCCCATCGTCTGCGATTTCGATTCTGTCCGCTCCTCCGAACCGAAGTTGGATTTGGTTGGGATCGGCGCCCGGCGCCAGAACGAAGTCGAATTCAAGCTGGCGTTGCTCGCGTCCGTGAAAGACCAGATCGATACCGGGATATACGTCTCGGTACTCGATCTTGGCGTGCTCAGGCACGTTGGTCCGCCACTGGGCCGGATTGCTGCCATACAGATAGCTGACCTTCCCGGCGAGTTCACCAAGCCCAATGACAGCGGGGGCGCAATTTGCCCCCTGAAGCCCGAGGCGGATGTAGCTCACGTCGGCTTCGACCGTCTCACCCGGGCGGTGCCGGAAGCCTCTGGCCACGGCCGGTTCGAGACCGGCACCTGGCTGGAGTTGGCGGGGAGCATTCCCGCCTTGATCCAAGGAGGACCGGCTGACGGCCAAAACCGCCCCGGTCGAGGTTAGGAACAGCGAGTGACCTGGGCCTCGCGCAAGAAAGCGCACCGCCGGATCGGTCTGGCCCACGTTCGCCTCGAAGTACATCGGCAGCGCGACCATTTTTGCCACAGGACTGCCGTGGCCACACAGGGGGGCCGAAACAACGAACGCAACTGCCACCAGCACCAAACGCATTGATGTTTTCATACTATGCACCTTTCAAACATGGAGATCGGCCAGCTAAGAAATCACAAATCTATGGCCCGAGCCGGACGCGATAGAAGCGGTTTGGGAACGCTGCCGTGTTCGTGTCGCTCACAGTAAACGGCAGTGTCAACGGGGCGTTGCTGGCCAGGCTCAGCCAGTCGTGCAAATTCGGCGACGCTTGCAGGATGTAATCCGGACCCACCGGACCGCTCACGCTGAGGCGGAATGATTCGTTGGTGTATCCCAGCGGTCGGAGCGTCACCGGCGTCAAGGGGTTGACGGCGATCCGGAAGGACTGGGTCGCACTGAGTTGGTGGGCGTTGACTGCCCAGGGATTGTAGTCGGTAACTTGCACCCGGACCAGGTTGGCGATGCCAGCTTGAGCGAGGGTTGGCCGCCAGGTGAACAGTCCGCTGTCCGCATCGATGCCCGCCCCCACCGGCGGACTCAACAGGCTGAATGTCAGGGAATTGGTGGGGCTATCCACGTCGGTCGCTGTCGCCGTGAAACTGATCGTTTGGCCGGCATTCACCGTCCAGTCGCTCATGGCGCCCAGCACGGGCGCGGTGTTGACCTCGTTGACAATCACCGAGAGCTCATTCGTG